>Ga0209067_10001938_pt1 | contig 12437 bp, 4 predicted proteins | sample ColStrG_CSR_2013_FD_187199 | JGI IMG/M metagenome (GOLD analysis project Ga0209067, IMG submission 187199) | Freshwater sediment microbial communities in response to fracking from Pennsylvania, USA - Cold Stream Run_MetaG_CSR_2013 (SPAdes)... | ecosystem: Environmental > Aquatic > Freshwater >... | reverse complement strand
TCCCCGAAGCCTTCGGCGCGAAGAAATCTGAGATCGAGAGTCGGCGGCCTTCCCGCTGCCGCGGAAATGTGAACCGCAACAGCTCGCGGGTAGGCCCTTCGCCCGGAACCGAGTACACGATCACATCGTTGCCCTCACCCTGAGCAGGGAAGTATCCAAACACGGCCTGCGGCTGGAAGAGGCCAGAGTCGGCAACCTCATCCTCCAGTCGGAACAAGATTGGTCGAAACTTCTCTTCGACCAGCCGCACATAGTCGGCCTGCGAAGCGGTCTTCAGCTGCCACTGATTCTTGAACAGCGCGGTCTCATTGATGTAGCGAAATACTTCACGCAGATCGTAGTCCTTGCGCACGCGCACGCCCCAGAACGGAGGCTGCGGAATGTTGGGCGCATCTCCGACCAGGGGACTTCGCTCCGCGAACACCGGACCCGTCTCTTCATCGACGGCAGCGGCTTTGGCGTATTCCTTTACCGTGCGCCCTTCGGTCAGTCGGGTGTCGCGCGCGCCGTCAGTCGTCGCCAGGTCTTCCATAATGTGCAGCCCGGCGAAGGCATCGTCGGCGTAGAACACCGCGTTGGCATACTCGCGCCGTAGATCGTCCTCGACATATTTGCGAGTCAGCGCTGCGCCGCCGCAAATGACGGGGAATTCCAACTTCTGCCGCTGCAGATCCTGGATCACATACTTCATCTCAAGCGTCGACTTCACCAGCAACCCGCTCAGCCCAATCGCGTGCGCTTGATGCTCCTGCGCCGCGCGGATGATTACATCCCCCGGTTGCTTAATCCCGAGATTAATAACGTTGAATCCATTATTCGAGAGGATAATGTCGACCAGGTTCTTACCAATATCGTGAACATCGCCCTTCACGGTTGCCAGCACGATCGTGCCTTTTTTCTGCGATCCGCCCTTCTTTTCCATCTTCGGCTCAAGATACGCAACCGCCTGCTTCATCACCCCCGCTGAATCGAGCACCGAAGGCAGTTGCATCTTGCGCGCGCCGAACAGATCGCCAACCGTCTTCATGCCGTCGAGCAAAATGGTGTTGATCAACTCTAGCGGTGAATAAGTTGCGAGCGCTTCTTCAAGTAGTTCCTCCAGGGACTTTTTGCTCGTGCCCTCGCCCACCGTTTTTTCGCCGTTGATAATGGCAAACTTCAATTTGTCTTCGATCGACAGCGTATCGACGTGTGCTGTTGTTGTTGCCGGCTTGCCCTTCATCCCAGCGAAGTGCGCCATGTAGTTCTGCAGGGGGTCCCCCGCCGAATTGTCGCGATAGATCAGCTTGCGCGCGAGTTCCGCTTCTTCCTGCGGAATCTTGTAGAGCGGATAAATCTTGGTGTAGTTGACGATGGCCATATCGAGCCCGCGGTCCACCGCCTCGTGCATGAAGACAGAATTCAGCACGCGTCGCGGATAAGCGTCGAGGCCAAACGAGATATTGCTGACGCCTAAAATCGTTTTGACTGACGGCAGTTCTTTCTTGATGCGCTCGACCGCGTTCAGCGTCTCGATTCCAGCGGTCCAGTAATCCTCCTGCCCGGTTGAAATCGGCAGGGTCAGAGCGTCGAAAATCAAATCGGTGCCATCGAGGCCATACTTCTTGGTCGCGAGGTCGAAGATGCGGTGGGCGATCGCCGTTTTCTTTTCCGCCGTGAGCGCCATACCTTCTTCATCAATAGTCAGCGCGATAACAGCAGATCCGTAACGCTTGGCCATGGGCAGAACTTTCGAGGTCCGCTTCTCGCCATCTTCAAGATTGATGGAATTGATAATCGCGCGGCCGGGAATTCGCTTGAGAGCTTCTTCGACCACGTCAGCCTCGGTCGAATCAACCAGAATCGGCGCCGGCACGCGCGTGGCGATCCTTTCGAGAATGGAGCTGATATAGCCCTTTTCATCCTCGCCCACGATGGCGCAGCACAAATCGAGCATGTGCGAGCCATCGTTCACCAGCTTTTTTGCCAGGCCCAGAATTTCGTCGTACTTTTTGCCTTGCACCAGATTGCGGAAATGCTCCACGCGTGTGGTCGTGTTCATTTCCTCGGCGACGATGAGGGGTTTGGGTTCGAGATCAAGCGGAACCGACGTATACGCGCTCGACGCAGCGCCCACGCGATTCACCTCGCGCTTCGCCGGCTCGATGCCCGCGACCGCATCGACCACCGCCTGCAGATGCTCTGGAGTGGTTCCGCAGCAGCCACCGACGATGCGAACGCCAAAGTCCTGAACGAAGTGTTTGTGGTACTGGGCCAGTTCCGAGGGAGCGAGCTGATACACCGTCTCGCCGCCGACATTCTGCGGCAGCCCTGCGTTGGGAAGCACAGAAACTTCTTTGGTCGAATTCAGGCCGAGGTAGCGGACCGCGTCATTCATTTCACGAGGGCCAGTCGCGCAGTTCAAGCCAATAACATCTACATCGAGAGGTTCGAGCGCGGTGAGTGCGGCGCCAATTTCGGTACCCAGCAGCATTGTTCCGGATTCCTGCAGCGTGACCTGCACCGTAACCGGCAGGCGCTTACCCGCCTTGCGCATAGCTTCAAGCACGCCGATCACTGCGATCTTCGCCTGCAATAAATCCTGCGCGGTTTCGACGAGCAATATATCGACGCCGCCTTCGATCAGTGCTGCCGCTTGTTCCTCGAAGGCCGCAACCATTTCGTCGAAGCCAATGTGCCCCAGCGACGGCAGCTTCGTCGAAGGCCCAATCGATCCGGCGACAAACCGGGGCTTGTCCTTCGTCGAAAACTGCTGCGCGACTTCACGCGCCAATTGCGCGGCCTTGACGTTGATCTCGTACACCCGGTCGGGCAGTTCGAATTCTGTCAGCACGATGCGCGATCCGCCGAAGGTGTCGGTCTCGATGACGTCGCAGCCCACCTTCAGAAAGTCGGCGTGAATGTCGCGAATGATGTCGGGACGGCTCAGCACCAGCACTTCGCTGCAGTTTTCCTTGCCCCAATAATCGTCGAGCGAAGGATTGCGCTTATGAATGCTCGTCCCCATCGCGCCGTCATAGATAACGACGCGCTCCTTCACAGTCTGTAAGAATTCAGCCATAAGAAAGCTTCTAGCTCCTAACTTCTAGTTCTTAGCCTTGATTGATCTGTGGAGATCCGTGTCGATCCGTGGCTAAGAAGTTCCCCACATGCACGAACGCCGGTCGCGAATGGACCGGCGTGTCGATGAACTTCAAGTTCTTCTCGAAGGTTAGCTCCCCGGAACCATCTCCGCCGGTGCGCCCCCGTTCACGTCGGCCTGATTGAAAATTACATTCGCTCCCATGTGTGCTGGCCGGGGGGCCAGCATTTGCTCCTTGCGGTAGACGAGATTGGAAGCGTTGAAAGAGGCCAGTTCAAAGCCGTGGCCGTGCGTAATAGCATCGGTCGGGCAGGCCTCGACACAGTATCCACAAAAAATGCAGCGGTTGTAATCGATGTTGTAAACCTGCGCGTAGCGCTCGGCGCCGCTGACGCGGTGTTCCGCCGTGTTCTCGGCCGCCTCTATATAGATGCAATTCGATGGACAGGCCGCCGCGCATAGGAAGCAGGCAACGCATTTCTCCAGCCCGTTTTCGTCGCGCTGCAGCACGTGCGCGCCGCGAAAACGCGCCTGGAAGACAGCGCCCTTGAGCGGCCCCTTGCCGTCGGGATAATTCTCCACGATCGTGGGCTGAAACATCTCCATGAAGGTGATGCTCATGCCCTTGGCAATGGCCGCAATGTTCTTCAGCACCGGCATGAAATTAGTATACCGGATTCGTTCGGTTCGCCGGTACGCGAAGAGGTTCGGTTCCACACGATACGAAAGGGGAAGCCGCGGCCCGTGCAGGCTACGCACGAGCCGCAATCGATCCGTCAGAACGTCAAGTGCAGCGCCATCTGAATGAAGCGCGGGCTGCCGATGGTGTGCTGAATCTGCCCCAGGTTCCCTGCCGGCGGGCATTGATAGGCTCCGGAATTCGCACCAATGTTCGAGTCCATGGGCAGTGGAACGCAAGGCTTGATTCCGGTAGACGGATCCACGGTGTAGATCGGCGGGTTGGCAAAATTGGTCACGAACTGCACGTTGTTGTTAGGGACGTCAAAGCTGGGGTGGTTGAAGACGTTGAAGAACTGCGCGTCGTATTTGAGCGTGAAGCGTTCGTTAATCTTGAAATTCTTGAATATCCCAAAATCAAACCGGGCCTGGAACGGGCCGCGGAAAATGTTGCGGCCGCCGGTGGCGTAGGGCGTTTCAAAGTAATCGCAAGCGGTAGCGCCGCACGGCGGAACACCATAATTCGGGTCACCTGGAGCGAGCAGGGGAGGCGGGCCAAACGCATTCACATTTAACACCGGATTGAGCGCGTTGACCCCAGTCGTGCCTTGTTTGTAAGGATTGGTCGTGGTGGATCCAGCTCCTCCAACCGGCACGATCGGGTTCGTGATGTAGTCGTTGCCGCCGCCCCAATAAATGCTGGCTGCACCGCCGCTGAAGTCCTGGACACTGTACGGTTGGCCGCTCTGGAGTGTCGTGACGCCGTTTATGCCCCATCCGTTCACGAGAGAGTCCAGCACGCCCTTCGCCCGGGCCACTTTCGGCAAGTCATACACGTAGCTGAGCGCGAAGACGTGCGTACGGTCATAGTCTGAGTTGCCGTAGTTCGATTTGAGGTTGTTGGGATCGTTACCGGTGAAAAAAAGCCCCAGTCCGCTCTGCTCGTCGAGTGTGTGCGAATAAGTGTAGGAGGCCGTAACCAGCAATCCGTGGCTCATCCGCTTGTTCAGGCCGACCTGCAGCGCGTTGTAGGTGGAAACTCCTCTCGCCTGGTAGGAGGTCGAGTTGGGATCGAAGCCGATGTAAGGCGTGCGTAGGGCTGCGTTGCCGCTGTTGAAACCATTAACCAGGGTCTGGATGCCACCCAGTGAAGGGTCTTCAGCGGGTACGCCGGATACCTGCCAGCCATAGGAATACTGCTGCTCGAATGGGCCTCCTACCAGCAGATGATGCGACGGGGTTGCGAGCTGTGCCTGGTTGAAGGGCAGCGGGATGATCTCGTGGACTCCGTGATTGCCGACGTATCCTACGGTCACAACCCATGCATTGCTAGGCTGCCACTGTAAATCGAGAGTCCAGTTCTCCGAATAGGGCAGCTTGTTCTTGGGGTCGTATCCCGCGAAGAACAAGCCGCTGCATCCGAACTGGTTGTTGAACGTACAAAAAGGCGTGGTCTGTGCGACCAGGTTGGCAGCGTTCGGGATCAGGCCAATTACGTTGGTGAAATTGGAAGGCGGGGGCGGAGGCGGATTCGTACCAAACGGAAGCGCGAACGTTGCGGTGTTGCCATCGGCAAAGTTCGGCACCACGAACGGCTCGGCCATCGTGACCCCGAACGGTCCACTGATTCCACCGCCGGCAGGCTGCGCAAATTCGGAAAAGTATTCGCCGCGGTCGTAGTAAAGCCCGACGCCGGCGCGCACCACAATGCTCTTCATGAAACTGGGGCTATAAACAACGCCCAGCCTGGGAGCGAAGCCCCATTGCCGGCCGGTGAGGGTTGAGTTACTCACGCCCTTGCTGCCGAAGGCTTTGTTATTTCCGGCAATCACCAGGCCGATGGCTTGCCCGTTATTTCCAAACGTATCGGAAACCGGATCATACGAATAACTGCTGGGATAAAAATTGGTAAGTAAGCCATTCTTTTCCACCAAAGGGCCGTCCCAGTCCCACCGCAGTCCCAGGTCTACGCTCAGATTCGATTTCAGGCGAATGTCGTCCTGGATATAGAGGCCAGCCTGCCGGGATCGGAAGTGACGGTTCGACACACCGGAAAACAGCTCCGACGGCGATGCCGAGAAGCCGCAGGAGTTCACGAAACTGCACAGGCTCCCCTGCATGAAGGTGCTGAAATCGGCGAAATTCAGCCGCGCCGTCTGAGAGTCTTTGTTGATCACATTCAACTGCGTGTAGTCAAAATTAAATCCCATCTGCACCGAGTGCGGTCCGTGGACCCAGCCCAGGTTGCTGGACCCTCCGAAATTGTTCTGGAAGATTCCTGCATTGGCGAAGTTCGAAGGCCCGGCCGTCAGCGAGTGAAACAGACCGTCTCCATTGGCGATATTGATTTGCGGGAACTGAGTGTAACCGGGAATGGTGATGCCTTCGCTGGATGGTCCGATGAACTGCTTGGTGCCAGCATAAGCCACCTCGCGAATAAAGCCAAAGCGCTGCTCCCATGTCAGGTTCGGGCTGAGGACCGTAGTATTGTCCAAAGCGAACACCTGGCTTCCAGCGTTCAACGTCGTCGGAAATCCCAGCAGCGAGCTGTTGGAGAACGAATTGGTGTTTGGGTCTCGCTGGTAGTAGTACTTTCCGGCAAATCGATCCTTGGCACTGAAATTGTAATCGACATTCGTAATCACCTGGTCGGCACGGAAGAGCGCCGGCGGCCCTTGGATGCGGGCATCTGCGCCCAGGTTCTGCAAGGTTTGCAGTTGGCTTGGATCGACTGCGTTCGGAATGAAGAAGCTGCCATCGGGCGCTTTCTGGTTCATGATGTTCACAGCTACCGGATCCATATCCGCCGCTGTGCAAAGCCGCGAGCCCCCGCCGCAAGGAGTTCCAAAATCCGCATTGACGAGATTTGCCAGGGTACCGGCCGAGCGATCGCTGGTCAGATTGAGACTTCCGTTGGTTCCGTACACGCCGTTGGAATCGGGCGTTTCCGCAGGAACCGGTACCAGCGAGTTGCCCAGCAACTGGTCGGTCACGCGTTGTCCCTGATACGACCCGAAGAAGAACAGCTTGTCTTTCTTAATCGGTCCTCCAAACATTCCGCCAAACACCAGGCGATGCAGAGGGGGCGTTGAGAACCCGGCATTTCGGTTGAACCAGGGATTCGCGTTCCATCCACCCGTCTGGTAGTACGTCCACGCGCCGCCGTGAAGGTTGTTCGTGCCCGACGCTGTCGTCACCTCGATGTGTGCGCCGCTGTTGGCGCCCTGCGAGGCGTCGTACATGGCCGAGTTCACGTGCAGTTCCTGAATCGTCTCGGGCGGTGGCGTCGGCAGAGCCTGGCCAATCGCCCCGTAGACTGATGTGCTCGTCTGAATTTCGCCGGTTTGACTATTGTTCCCTTGTCCTACGTTCACCGCTACGCGCCCCGATGTCAGTTGGCTGGAAGACTTGCCGTTGAAGATGTTGTTGGCGTTGACGCCATTGAACAGGAAGCTGTTGCTGGAGTCGCGTTGCCCGTTGGCCCAGATGCTTTGATTTCCGAAGCCGGCGTTCGTCCCGGAGGTATTAAGCAGATCCGCGTTCACGCCCGGGCTCAGGATCGCGAGCTGCGTGAAACTGCCGGTTCCAAGCGGAGTGTTGTCGATGACATCGCTGCCGAGAACGTAGCCCGTGGTCGTGTCGGTTTCGTTCAGCAAGGGCGTGGCCTCAACTGTTACCGTCGTCGAAATCGCGCCCGGCTTCAGCTTGGCGTTTACCGTGGCGGTGCGGTTTCCTTGTAGGATGATCTGTGGGTAGACCGCGCTCTGGAAGCCGTCTTTGCTGAACGTCACTTTGTAAGTGCCGATGGGCAGGTCGGCGATGCTGAACGAGCCATCGTTTCTGCTGATCGCGCTCACTTCGAGGTTGGTGTCGACCGAGCGCGCGGTTACGGTGGCGCCGGAGACGACCGCGCCGCTCACGTCGCTGACGGTGCCGTTCATTGATCCCAAGGTTTGCTGGGCGAGAGCGACCGGAGACGCGCAGACCGCAGCCACCGTAAGAACTAAAAGCAGAGAGATCGCGGGCAAACCAAACCGCTGAGCAGAGGTCATGAGATCCTCGAATGTTTTAGGTAAGCTGCTTATAGCAAAGGGACTTACCGACCTTCAAGGATGCAGCAGTGAAATTTCGGTTAATTTTTCTTCAGGTTGGCTGGCTAGCCCCTTTTTTGAGCCGCCATCCAAGGCAAGGAGGAGTTTTTGACTGATGGACATCGCCAGCAAAGACCGCGCAGGCCTTTGTGCCGATTGCCAATTCACTCGAGTGCGGCGTTCCGATCGCGGATCGACATTTCTGTTCTGCGAGCGCTCGTTGAGCGATCCGACTTTCCCAAAATATCCGCGGCTGCCAGTGCTGCAATGCCGTGGATACGACCGCCTGCCCGCCGCCACCGAGCCCGACTCCACACCGTGACTTGCATCACTGCGCTGCCCAGTGGAGGGGAGCAGAATGAACTCATCTCGCAACTATGAAGGAGTGGATGATGTTCATGAAGTCATTGGCGGTGATGGCAGTCGGTTTCTTCTTCGTTTGAATCCTTGCCGTGCTCCAGGCTTGGAGCAAGAACACTTTTTCGCAGCGGATCACCGGCCTGATATTCGTGATCGCGTTAGGATTTGCGGCTCATTGGGGAGCCCGCGTGCTGAAGCTGATTCATTGAGCTTTGAGCGAGCGTGCGCTGACCTAGCCGATCCCCAACTCTTTGGCGAGCGCCTTCCACTTGCTGTCGACCAAGGTCTTCGTCTTGGCGTCCATCACAATCTCGTCCGGCCAGGGGCGGGCGAAGCCCTCGCTGGCCCACTTGCGCGTCGCATCAATTCCCATCTTCGATCCGTAGTTCGGCAGGCGTGAGGCGTGATCGAGCGAATCGACTGGGCCAAGAGTGAACTGGATGTCACGCTCCGGATCGATATGGTTGAACACTTTCAACACCACATCGCCCAGGTCTTGCACGTCGACGTCTTCGTCTACTACCACAATGCACTTGGTGAACATGGCCTGCCCGAGCGACCAGATGGCGTGCATGACTTTGCGCGCCTGCCCGGGGTACGACTTCCGAATCGAGACGATCATCAGGTTGTGAAACACACCTTCGATCGGCAGATTGATGTCGACCAGTTCGGGGATCGTCAGCTTCATCAGCGGCAGAAAAACTCGTTCCACCGCCTTGCCCATGTAGGCGTCCTCCTGCGGTGGCTTGCCCACAATCGTGGTTGCATAAATCGGATCTTTGCGATGCGTCACACAAGTGACGTGGAAGACCGGATAGAGATCTTCCAGCGAATAAAAGCCGGTGTGGTCGCCGAATGGACCCTCAGTGCGGAGTTCATCTAAATTCACGTAGCCTTCGAGGACAATTTCGCTGGACGCCGGAACTTCCAGATCGACGGTTTCGCACTTCACCAGTTCGACCGGCGCTCCCCGAAGAAATCCGGCGATCAGATATTCCTCAATCTCCGGCGGCGCGGGCACGATGGCGGAGAAAGTTAAAGCGGGATCGGTGCCGATCGCGACGGCAACGCCCATCCTTCCTGATGGCCGCTGGCCTTCGGGCAGAATGCTTCCGCCCGACGAGCGCGCCATAATGTCCACCGCAGCCGACTTTCCTTCGACGGCCGCCCGCATGCGCTCGCGGGCGTGCTCGGCGGCGACTTTCTGGCGCTGCCAGTGCATTCCGGTCGTGCGCTCGTCGTAAACCTGCATGCGGTACATGCCCAGATTTCGTTTGCCGGATTTCGGGCTGCGTGTGGTCACGCACGGCAGAGTGATGAATCGCCCGGCATCTTGCGGCCAGCAGTTCAGAACAGGGAAGTCGAGCAAAGAAAAACTGTCGCGCTTGATCACTTCCTTGCACGGCCCGGTCGGAACTGTTTTCGGAAAGAACTTGCCCGCTTCGGTCAGCAGCGGCAGCATCTTCAGCTTGTCGAGAAAGCCCGCCGGCGATTTGATGTCCATGAACATGCGTATGCGCTCGCCCACTTCATCGAATGATTTCACACCGAGCGCGAGCTTCATGCGGGATTCAGAGCCGAATTGATTGATCAGCAGTTGCGAGCCGGGATGGCCTTTTACATTCTGAAATAGCAGCGCCGGTCCGCCCGGGCGGCGGCTGGCATCGTGGCCCTTCGAGACCCGATCGGTTATTTCAGCGATTTCGAGAATCGGGTCGGCTTCAGTCGAAATGCGCTTCAGTTCACCCGCGCGATCAAGCGCTGCGATCCATTGACGAAGGTCGTCGAAGGCCAAAGGGTTCCTCTCCGTGACCGAAGATTATAAGGGATGGAACTTGCTGCAAGGCCAGATATCGTCCCATGCAAGGGAGCGCCGCGAGGCTATAATTCCGCAGCCTGGTCGAAATTTAACGAATTCGGTGGAGCGGAGATGAGAATCGGAGCTTTTCATGCAAGTCTGATGTGCTCGGGTCTAGTGGTTCTTGCGCTGTTCGCGGTGGCTCCTTCAGCAATGGGTGGACCATCTCAGGCCAAGGCTGAAAAGGCTGTGCGCCAGGCTGAGGACCGATTTCACCAGGCCTTTGTCAGCGCGGATACAAAGATCCTCGACACTCTTCTGACCGCTGATTTTGTGTGGATGCACGGCGACGGAGCTATGTGGACCAAGCCGGAACTCATCGAGAAATTCCGGTCGAGAAAGCTGAGCTACACGCGCGACGAAATCGACAATGTGAAAGTGACGGTATACGGAGCCACGGCGGTTGTCATGGGCCACGATGCGCGGGTGCGGGACACGGGGGAAACCCTCGACTACAACTACACAACAACTTACGTGAAGCAGAAGGGCCAGTGGCGTGTGGCGGTGTTCCACAGCAGTTATTGTCCGTGTGCGCAAAAGCAATCGCAAAAATAGCGGCGAGGCGCGGGCCTTCACGAACGAGCGCCGTTATTTTCGCTGTTCCAGTTTCACGCTGGCTGTGACCGGCTTCCCATCGCGCAGAACTGTGCAATCCACCACATCGCCCACCTTGCTGCGGCGCAGGGCATCAGTGAAGTCATAGAGATTCTTGATCGGCTTGTCGCCGAACTGAATCAGAATGTCGCCGCCTTTCAATCCTGCCTTGGCGGCTGGTGAATTCGGCTTGACGTCAGAGAACTTCACGCCATTTTCCGTCTGGCCAAAGTCCGGAATCGAGCCGAAATACGGGCCGTATCCGCCGCCTCCACCGCCAGCGGGCGGCTTATCCTCCGCGACTACCTGGAACGCTGGTGGCTGCTCCGCGTTCACCAGCTGCACAGCGACGTCTTCCACCATGTCGAGCAGGCGCGCGGCCGAGGGCGCGTTGATCTTGTCCCAGGTGTCCGATGGCTTGTGATAATCGGAATGCAATCCGGAGAAGAAGAAAAGCACCGGAATTTTCTTGGTCACAAACGAGGTGTGATCGCTCGAAGAATATCCGCCCGCCGAATACTCAATTTTGAACGGCGAATCTTTCTGCGCCTGCTCCAGCACCGATTTGAACGTCGATCCCGTGCCTACTCCTCCGATGTAAACCTTGTCGTCCTTGATCCGGCCGATCATATCCATGTTGATCATGGCCACGGCCTTGGCGAGCGGACGTGTCGGATTGTTCACCCATGCGGCGGATCCGAGTAATCCAAGCTCTTCTCCGGAAAAATCCATGAAGAGGATGCTGCGCTTCAACTGGCCGCGCATGGGTGCGAGCAACCGCGCCAGTTCGAGGACGCCGGCGGTGCCGCTGGCATTGTCATCTGCGCCGGGATGAATCTGCCCGATCTGCGAGGGCGCCAGCGAATCGAAGTTGCCCCGGCCCAGGTGATCGTAGTGCGCGCCGATGACGATGTATTCATCGGTCTTGCCCGGCAGCCATGCGAGCACATTGTGGATGGTGGCGCGGGTAGTCTCGATGTCGATATGCAGCGACGCGTGCAGCGTCTCGGGAAATGTGAACGATGCGGGCTTGCCGCCGGAGTTGATCTGATCCTGAACCGCGCGCAGCGACTTGCCCGCAGATTGAAACCAGCTCTCGGCGACGTCATTCTTGACCTGCACAAAAACGATGCCGATATTCTCCGGGCCGCTGACGCTGCCGAAGCGCGTCAGCAGATCTTCTTCGCCGTCGCCCAGTTTGCCGTTCACCACGACCACGGCCTTGGCCCCGCGATTGCGCGCGTTGATCGCTTTGGTGATCAGCTGCGAGTGCTGCGTCATACCGTTGTTGCCGCTCTTCTGCGCGAAGCTCGGCGGCTCGTAGCGCAGCACGACAACAATCTTGTCCTTCACGTCGACACCGGCGTAATCGTCGTACTGAAATTCTTCGGCGGTCGCGCCATAGCCGACAAAAATGAGCGGGCCGCTGACTTGTGCAGACGAAGAGAAACTGAAGGGAACGAAATCCTGATTGATGCGCAGATCTTTCTTTCCGGTCGCGGTTTGCACGGCGAAGTGATTGTCCGACTTCAGCTTCGCGCCCGTGATCACCGTGAACGGCTGGGCGTAGCCGTTCACTCCGGCTGGCTCGATGTGGAGTTCTTTGTAGCGCTTCTCGATCAGCTGCTCGGCACGCACCAGTCCCTTCGAGCCGGCACCCCGGCCTTCCATCTCCGGCGAGGCAAGGGCCTTGATGTCATTCAGATAACGCGCCGGATCGGCTTGCGGAAGCGGTGTGGACGCTGCGAGGAAGGCGATCGCAAGGAGTGCGACC
>Ga0209067_10001936_pt1 | contig 12440 bp, 10 predicted proteins | sample ColStrG_CSR_2013_FD_187199 | JGI IMG/M metagenome (GOLD analysis project Ga0209067, IMG submission 187199) | Freshwater sediment microbial communities in response to fracking from Pennsylvania, USA - Cold Stream Run_MetaG_CSR_2013 (SPAdes)... | ecosystem: Environmental > Aquatic > Freshwater >... | reverse complement strand
CGCCGGTTGTGCACGATGTTTCAGACATCGTCCCGCAGTCAGACGGCTTATTCGTCAGCCGTTCATCAGAAGGGATCGTGCGATGAGCGCCGCGGTTCCCCATCGCACGATGGCGGGCGCTGGCGTGGGATGGAGTGCGCGAAGGTGGAGCACGGAGAACACGACCGGAAGATGGCGAGATAAAAGGCCGCGAGGTGCGGCGTGTTGCGGTCGTTTTGTTTCAAGGGGTTATGGCTCATTTTCGCGAGGTGCAGGGTTTTGCCGCACATCGCGGCGAGGCCGCTTTCTCCGCGATTTCAGATGCTTGATGCGATGTGCGGGTCTCAGGTCATGAGCGGCGAGGACGACTTCAGCATCCGTCCGGGCCGCATTCGCTCGCCCAGTGCGCAACGTGCGCGACCGTTCATCGCGCAGGCCCTAGCGGCCGCGCAGAAGGCCGGTGCCCGCGTCTCTCGTTCCGGGCGGATCAGCTCCGGCAACCGTTCCACCTTCGGCCGTGGCCGCACGGCGAGCGTTCGCGCCAACCGCCTCCTGTCCGGCCGGTCCCGCATCGTCGTAATCAAGACCCGCGTGGTGCGCCATCACGCCGGCGCGACACCACTGACGTCGCATCTCAGCTATCTGCGCCGAGAGGGCGTAACCCGTGACGGGGAGAAGGCGCGGTTATTCGGCCCGGAGAGCGACGAGGTCGACGGCCTCGCCTTTGCGGAGCGCGCCCACGAGGACCGCCACCATTTCCGGTTCATCGTCTCGCCCGAGGACGCCCTGGATATGGCGGACCTCAAATCCTTTGCGCGCGAGCTGATGGGCCAGATGGAGAAGGATCTTGGCACGAAGCTCGATTGGGCCGCCGTCGATCACTGGAATACCGACAACCCGCATGTCCACATCATCCTGCGCGGCCAGGCCGATGATGGACAGGATCTCGTGATCGCTCGCGACTACATCAAGGATGGGATGCGTGCCCGCGCCTCTGATCTCGTTACACAAGAACTCGGGCCGCGAACCGACATCGACATCCGCCGCAATTTGGAGCGGCAAATCGGGGCGGAGCGCTGGACCCAGCTCGACCGCCAGCTCGTCCGTGATGGTCGCCATACAGGCGTCATCGACATGGCGCCCGATCCAAAGGTGCAGCCGGACGAATATCACGCCCAAAAGGTCGGGCGCCTGCACAAGCTGGAATCCCTCGGTCTCGCCGACCAGCTCGGCCCCGGCCAATGGGTGATCAGCGACAAGGCCGAGACCACCTTGCGAGAACTCGGAGAACGCGGCGACATCATCAAACGCATGCACCGCGCCCTCACCGAACGCGGCATCGAGCGCGGATCGGCAAGCTATGTGCTCGCAGCCGAAAGCCTCGATACGCCGATCATAGGCAGGCTGGTCGATCGTGGTCTCGACGACGAACTCAAAGCCACGGCCTATGCCGTGGTCGATGGCGTAGACGGCCGCACCCATCACATCCGGTTGCCAGACCTCGAAGCGTCGGGCGACGGCGCACCGGGTTCCATCGTCGAACTGCGCAAATTCGACGACGCAAGCGGACAGCGCCGCGTCGCGCTGGCTGTTCGCTCCGATCTCGACATCGACCATCAGATCACGGCGCCCGGCGCCACTTGGCTGGACCGGCAGAATATCGCGCGCACGCCCGTCGCTCTCTCCGAAGGCGGCTTCGGCGCCGTGGTGAAGGAGGCGATGGAGCGTCGCGCCGAGCATCTGGTCGAACAGGGCTTTGCCGAACGCAACGGCCCGCGCGTCACCTTCAACCGCAACCTGATCGACACGCTGCGCAACCGGGAAATGGAAACGCTCGGCGAGAAGCTCGCTGCAGAATCCGGCCAGCCCTTCAAGCGCGCGGGGAGCGGCGAATACATCGCTGGTTCCTACCGCCAGCGCTTCACGCTCGCCTCGGGCCGCTTCGCCATGATCGACGACGGCCTCGGTTTCCAGCTCGTTCCCTGGACGCCCTCTCTCGAAAAGCAGCTTGGCCGCCATGTCTCCGGCGTCGCCCGTGGCGACGGGGGCGTTGACTGGAGCTTCAGCCGCAAACGGGGCCTCGGCCTTTGATCCATTGCAGAAAGTACCATTGCCCATGTCAGCCACGAAAATTCTCTGGGGCCAGATCCTCGTCGTATTCGCCATCGTCCTCGTCTGCGTCTGGGGCGCGACCGAATGGGTCGCGTGGCGGCTCGCCTTCCAGCCGGAACTCGGACAGCCATGGTTTCGGGTTCTCGGCTTTCCCTTCTACCTGCCGCCTGCCTTCTTCTGGTGGTGGTATGGCTACGACGCTTATGCGCCGTCCATTTTCGTCGAGGGCGCCTATATCGCCGCATCCGGCGGGTTCATCGCGGCGGCCGTAGCCATCGGCATGTCAGTGTGGCGCGCGCGCGAGGCAAAGAAGGTCGAAACCTATGGATCAGCGCGATGGGCCGACACCCATGAGGTGAAAGCCGCCGGCCTTCTCGGTCCCGACGGCGTGGTGCTTGGCCGCTACGATCACGACTATCTGCGTCATGATGGACCGGAGCATGTGCTGTGCTTCGCCCCGACCCGATCCGGCAAGGGTGTGGGCCTTGTCGTCCCTTCGCTGCTGACCTGGCCGGGCTCAGCCATCGTCCATGACATCAAGGGCGAGAACTGGCAGCTCACCGCCGGCTTTCGCGCCCGACACGGCCGCGTGTTGCTGTTCGATCCGACCAACAAGAAGTCCTCGGCCTACAACCCGCTGCTCGAGGTTCGCCGCGGCGAGTGGGAGGTGCGCGACGTCCAGAACATAGCCGACATCCTGGTCGATCCCGAAGGCAGCTTGGAAAAGCGGAACCATTGGGAAAAAACCAGCCACGCTCTCCTGGTCGGCGCGATCCTGCATGTCCTTTATGCCGAAGAGGACAAGACGCTCGCCGGCGTTGCCGCTTTCCTCTCAGATCCGAAGCGGCCGATCGAGTCGACGCTCGCCGCGATGATGAAGACCCCGCATCTCGGCGAGGCCGGACCGCATCCCGTCATCGCCAGCGCCGCGCGCGAACTGCTGAACAAATCCGACAATGAGCGGTCGGGCGTGCTGTCCACCGCCATGTCTTTCCTTGGCCTGTACCGCGATCCGGTCGTGGCGGAAGTGACGCGTCGATGTGACTGGCGCATCACGGACATTGTTACGGCCAAGTACCCGACGACGCTTTATCTCGTCGTGCCACCATCCGACATCAACCGCACCAAGCCGCTGATCCGTCTGATCTTAAATCAGGTCGGCCGACGCCTTACTGAAGACTTGCAGGCCAAGGCGGGCCGCCATCGTCTGCTTCTCATGCTCGACGAGTTTCCAGCGCTCGGCCGTCTCGACTTTTTCGAGTCGGCGCTGGCCTTCATGGCTGGCTATGGCCTCAAGAGTTTCCTGATCTCGCAGTCGCTGAACCAGATCGAAAAAGCCTACGGCGCGAACAACTCGATCCTCGACAACTGCCATGTCCGCGTGAGCTTCGCCACCAATGACGAGCGCACCGCAAAACGCGTGTCGGATGCGCTCGGCACGGCCACCGAGATGAAGGCGATGAAGAACTATGCCGGCAGCCGACTCTCCCCCTGGCTGGGGCACCTGATGGTATCCCGATCAGAAACCGCCCGGCCGCTGCTCACCCCCGGTGAAGTGATGCAACTCCCGTCCACCGACGAAATCGTTATGATCGCGGGCACGCCGCCCATCCGGGCGAAGAAAGCCCGCTACTACGAGGATGAGCGCTTCAAGGAACGCCTTTTGCCGCCGCCGGTGCTGACCGCGCCGAAGCAGGCGCAAGCCGACGATTGGACGGCGTTGCCACTACCGCCAAGGCCTAAACTTGCTGAAGTGAAGCCCGCGCCCGGTAGCCAGGACGATGATCCGACAGAATCCGAGCGCCGCCAGCAGCCCGAACTCAACCGCGTTTCGCCAATTGAGCAGAAGGCGTCGGCCGAGAACGAATTCGAGATCGGTGTAGTCGACGACGACGAGGATAATGCGGTCCGCAACAGCCGCATGACGCAGATAATGCAGGGGGTGGCGCGGCAGGTCACGCTTGATCCCGCCGACGGCATGGACCTGTGAGGCGCCAATGACGAAATCAGCCCGCAAGCAGCGTCTCTCAGTCTATCTCGATCCCGCTGTGATGAACCGACTCGCAGAACATGCGGCTCGGCGCGACCAGTCGCGGTCCCTGATCGCGGAAGCCGCCATCGAATCCTTCCTCTCGCCCGACGCCGCTGAGCAGCAGGAGGCGGCGATCACCAAGCGGCTCGATCAGGTTGACCGACGCATGACGCGCCTCGAACGCGATGTCGGTATCTCGGTCGAAATGCTCGCTGTTTTTGTCCGCTTCTGGCTAGCGACCACTCCTGCGCTACCGGAACCGGTGGCGCAGGCGGCGCGCGCCAAGGCTGGCGAACGCTACGATGCCTTTGTTACCGCCCTCGGCCGTCGCCTCGCCAAGGGGCCGAAGCTCAGGCAGGAAATCTCTGAAGACATTGGCATGGAAAACACCCCAAGCGACGCATGATGTTCACGGTCGAACTTCAGTGATATTTTGACAAAGCGGTTCCGCAAAAACCTGAGCAATTCTGGGCATCCCAAAGGCGAAGTCCACCGGCCGAGGCAAGCTTGAGCGCCATTTTCGTGGGCCATCGCGATCGTCTCGACGAGTATCGGCAAGGCTAACTCGAGAGCCGCATCGACGGAGCAGACCGTACTTCCTAGTTTGTTCGCGGCAACGCCGACGATCTGATCGTAGCGAACGTTTCGGATGCAAACCCAGGACGTGAACAATGATCGTTTAGAGAGCAGGTGACGCTGGCGCGTTCGACTGGTCGATTTCCGTCGCGCTTGGGAGGCGTGCTTCGAAGGCCTCGGATGCTCGCGTGCGATAACGCTCCTGGTGACGCACCAGACTGAAGGCGCGTGTGCCGAGATCGACTGCGATCAATGCGAGACGCCCCGCATCGACGTGAGGGCGAGCGACCAGGTCGGAGACCACCGTGAGATGGTCGCTGGAGCGTACCGCCGTGCAGACGGCTTCGTTGGTCGGCAACTCGAGGGCGGATGTCAGCAAAGCGGCATCTATGTCGCGTGCAAGAAGCGCCGCCTCGAATGCGGATCGAGTTCCGGAGCCGGGCTCCCGCAAGATCCATGTCGCTTCCATCAGGTTCATCGGCGACACCCTTCGCCGTTTGGCCAGGGGATGATCGGGCGAACCAACCACCACAAGACGATCGCGCGCCACGGTAACGAGAGTCAGTCCGGGGTCATTGATTGCCCCTTCGGCAAATCCGAGATCGGCTGTGCCGTCAAGGACGGCGGTCGCTACATCGGCGGAGTTGCCTTCGCGGAGCACCACGCCGATCGCTGGATGCGCCGCCTTGAAGCCAACCAGGAACGGCGGAAGCCAATAGCTGGCAATAGTCTGGCTGGCCTGTATCGTGAGCGTTCCGCGCTGAAGGCCACCAATCTCGATTAAGGCCTGCTCGGCGAATTTCGCGCTGCGTTGTGTCGCTTTGGCCTCGACGAGAAACAGATGGCCGGTCTGGCTCAGTTCGATCCGACGTCCAATGCGATGGAAGAGATGTACGCCATAGCGGCTTTCCAGAGTATGGATCGCGGCGCTGACCGCGGACGGGGTCAGGTTCAGGGCCTTCGCAGCGCGTGTAAGGTGTTCGCACTCAGCCACAGCGATGAAAATGCGCAGTTGGTCCAGGGTCATAATTGTCCACTATTATCGAATGAAATATCCATAACGTTGAGATAGACTGAACAGTCGTTCTCAAGCAAGGTCGCTCTCAGTGAGGAATGACCATGCTCGATCAAAACACCGTTCACCCCCGTCCTATTGTCCCGCCGCTCGCTCGCCTGCTTCCTGGCATTGGCCTCTGCATTCTGGTCACGGCTATCGCTTACCTGCTTCAGGCGATCGAGATCGACCGCGTTGGCCGTCCCTGGCTCGAGGCTTTGGTCTTTGCCATCCTGCTCGGCGTGGCGATACGAAGCCTCTGGACACCGGCATCCAGGTGGCGTGCCGGCATCGAGTTCAGCGCCAAGACCCTGCTGGAGATCGCTGTCGTGCTGTTGGGCGCATCGGTCAGCGTCCGTGCGGTATTGGCCATCGGGCCGGCGTTGATCGGCGGTATCGCGATCGTTGTCGTCGTGGCGATCGCGACGAGCTACGGGATCAGCCGGGCGCTCGGACTCCCCCAGCGGATGGCGATCCTGGTCGCTTGCGGCAACTCGATCTGCGGCAACTCCGCGATCGCGGCCGTGGCCCCGGTCATCGGCGCGGACGGAGAGGATGTCGCCTCGTCAATCGCGTTCACCGCCGTGCTCGGCGTGATCGTCGTACTTGTCCTGCCGCTGCTTGTGCCGCTCTTGCAGATGTCATTGACGCAATATGGCGTCATGGCCGGACTGACCGTTTACGCCGTGCCGCAGGTTCTGGCCGCGACATTGCCGATCGGCGCGCTCAGCAACCAAGTGGGTACGGTCGTAAAGCTGGTGCGTGTCCTGATGCTCGGCCCCGTCGTGCTGCTGATGTCCGTACTCGCTTCAAAGCTACGCGACGAAACGGACGAGCCTGCACCGGAGGTGACGGCTGGCGATCGACCGAAGCCCGGCAAACTCGCTCTTCACCAACTCGTGCCCTGGTTCATCGTCGGCTTTCTCCTCGTCGCCGCTATACGCACTGCGGGATTGATTCCGAGCCCCGTCTTGCAGCCGACTTCGCTGATCGCCAACCTGCTGACAACCGTCTCGATGGCAGCACTTGGCCTGGGCGTCGACATCCGCGTCGTGGCGAAGGCGGGGCTGCGCGTGACGACGGCCGTCACCCTATCGCTCATCGTCCTCGGATTGATCAGCTTTGGGCTCATTCATCTCATCGGCGTTGCCTAAGAAACCTCCAGGGGAATCGCACCATGAAATTGCTCGCTTCCGCAATATTTGCCGCGCTCCTGCCGTTGGCGCCCATGGCGCCGGCCGCCGCGCACGAGGTTCCCGATCCTGCTATCACGCACAACGCGCATGACGGCGTCGTCAAGCTCTACGGCGCGGGCGGACCTGACACGGCCTTCCGAAAGGTCGCCGAGGTCTTCCACAAGGAAACGGGCATTGAGGTCGATATCATCTCCGGCCCCGAGCCCACCTGGTCGAAACAGGCTCAGGCGAATGCGGACATCTTGTGGGGCACGGCGGAGGAGGACATGACCGCTTTGCTCGAGACCTACAAGGGTTTCTCATCAGCCAATGTGACGCCGATCTACATGCGTCCGACAATTATCGCTGTGAAGAAGGGCAACCCCAAGCACATCTATAGCTTCGAGGACTTGCTGAAAGACGGCATGCGCGTCGTTGTGACCGAGGGTGCCGGCGTCGCCAACACCTCTGGCACCGGCACATGGGAAGACGTGGCTGGCAGGCTGGGTAGCCTCGACGACGTCAAGCGGCTGCGCCGGAATATCGTCACCTTCGGTAAAGGAAGCGGCGCGAGTTTCAAGGCGTTTAGCGAACCAAGCGCCGACGCCTGGATCACCTGGCCGGATTGGCCCATCACCCATTCCGAACTCGCCGAGCTGGTGCCACTGTCGCCTCAGCGCACGATCTGGCGCGACGTGACCGTTGTGCTTGCACCGGACGCTGATCCGCAGGCCCAGCAGTTCATCGATTTCCTTGTCAGCACGCGAGGAGCGGAGATCATGAAAACCGAAGGCTGGGTGCGTTGACGGGAATCCTGGAAGGCGCCGCCGCGCCACCGGGACCGAGGTCTATTGCTGACGGTCCTGATCCCCCCAGCGTTTACGTGACAGTGCCGTGGACTGCACTTCATTGCGGCGACGGTCCAATTGAGTGACGCGGTACCCGAAGAGGGATGGCTCATGGTCCTCGGTTTGATCAGTGTCGGGCTCATAAATCTCATCGGCATGGCGTCAATCAGACCCGAGAAAAACACGCCTTGATGTTGAATTGTGTGTCTTTCGCCCTGTTGGGGAGGTGGGAAGGCCGATATCAGACCTGCCGATTTCCTGTATTTGCACGCTACGCTACTACACCGATAAATCCTTGTTGAATCCGCCCAAAATCCGGCTCTTTTACTCAACCCCGTAAGGGGAACGCCTGTTGGTCCCCGCTTTAGATCGGGGCGACATGGCGGCTTCACATCACAATTCGGAAGGGCTGGCGCGCGGCGCGCGGATGCTTCGCACCGCGCTCGGGCCTGCCATCGCCCGATTTCTGGAAGATGCATCTGTCGTCGAAGTGATGCTGAACCCCGATGGCCGCATCTGGATCGACCGGCTTGCCGGAGGGCTCTCCGATACCGGCGAGCGGCTATCGCCCGCCGATGGCGAACGCATCGTGCGCCTGGTCGCCCACCACGTCGGCGCCGAGGTCCATGGCGGAGCCCCGCGCGTCTCGGCTGAGCTTCCCGAAACGGGGGAGCGGTTTGAGGGCCTGTTGCCGCCCGTCGTTGCGGCGCCGGCCTTTGCGATCCGCAAGCCTGCGGTCGCTGTGTTCACGCTTGATGACTATGTCGCCGCCGGGATCATGTCCGCCGCACAGGCCGAGGCCTTGCGTCAAGGCGTCGACAAGCGCGCCAATATCCTCGTCGCGGGAGGCACCAGCACCGGCAAGACCACGCTGACCAACGCGCTTCTGGCGGAGGTCGCCAAAACCTCGGATCGCGTCGTCATCATCGAAGATACCCGCGAACTGCAATGCGCAGCGCCCAACCTCGTTGCCATGCGCACCAAGGACGGCGTTGCTTCATTATCCGATCTCGTCCGCTCATCCCTTCGCCTGCGTCCGGATCGCATTCCGGTCGGCGAGGTGCGCGGTTCGGAAGCGCTCGAACTTCTCAAAGCCTGGGGGACCGGACATCCCGGCGGCATCGGCACCATCCATGCCGGCAGCGCGATAGGAGCGCTCAGGCGGATGGAACAGCTCATCCAGGAAGCCGTCGTCACGGTGCCGCGCGCGCTGATCGCTGACACGATCGATCTCATTGCGGTGCTGGCTGGTCGCGGCTCCGCGCGCCGCCTCGTTGAACTCGCTCGCGTCGAGGGCCTCGGCGTCGATGGCGACTACCGCGTCGTGCCGACTGTCGGCGCTCCGACTTCTCTCGCCCCTAGCCTCCAAGGAGACCCCGCATGATCCGTTCTCTTCAGTCTGTCCGCCGGCGCCTTGCCGCAACGGCGTCCTTCGCCGCTTTGAGCATGATGATGGCCGCGCCAGCCCATGCCTCAGGCTCATCAATGCCGTGGGAGCAGCCGCTCCAGCAGATCCTCAATTCGATAGAAGGGCCGGTCGCCAAGATCATGGCGGTGATCATCATCATCGTCACCGGACTGACGCTGGCCTTCGGCGACACCTCGGGCGGATTCCGCCGCCTGATCCAGATCGTCTTCGGCCTGTCGATCGCGTTTGCGGCGTCGAGCTTCTTCCTCTCGTTCTTTAGCTTCAGTGGCGGAGCGCTCGTCTGATGGCGGAGTTGGTCAACACTGCCGGCGAGGTTCCTGGCTACACCGTTCCGGTCCACCGCGCGCTGACCGAGCACATCCTGCTCGGCGGCGCGCCTCGCGCCATCGCCATCCTCAATGGCACGCTCGCCGGCGCGGTCGGCTTGGGTCTACGGCTGTGGCTGGTCGGAATCGCCATCTGGGCGATCGGTCACATGACCGCAGTGTGGGCGGCCAAGCGCGATCCCCTGTTTGTCGACGTCGTTCGACAGCACCTGCGCATCCCCGCGCATCTCTCAGTTTGAACGGGGCCGGCAATGATGAACCTCGCCGAATACCGCAATCGCAATGCACGGCTCGCCGACTTCCTGCCGTGGGCGGCGCTGCTGAGCGAAGGCGTCGTCCTCAACAAGGACGGCAGTTTTCAACGTACCGCCCGTTTTCGTGGTCCCGACCTCGACAGCGCTGTGCAGGCCGAGTTGGTCGCCGTCGCCCTGCGTCTCAACAATGCCTTTCGTCGCCTCGGTTCCGGATGGGCGATTTTCGTCGAGGCGCAACGTCATGCCGCCGCCACCTATCCTGTGAGCCGATTCCCCGATGCGGCCTCAGCGCTGGTCGAAGCCGAGCGAAGGGCAGACTTCGAAGAAGCCGGCGCGCATTTTGAATCCAGCTACTTCCTGACCTTCGCCTATCTGTCGCCGGCGGAGGACGCAGCCCGCGCCGAGACCTGGCTCTATGAAGGCCGTGCCAACAAGGGCATCGACCCGCACGAGGTCATGCTTGGGTTCATCGATCGCACCGACCGGCTCATCCGCCTCGTTGAGGCGTTCATGCCAGAATGCGCGTGGCTCGATGATGCCGAGACGCTCACCTATCTGCATGCCTGCGTCTCGACAAAGCGCCATCGCGTTCGCGTTCCAGAGACGCCGATTTATCTCGACGCTCTGCTCGCCGATCAGGCTTTGACTGGCGGCCTCGAACCCCGCCTTGGCACGCAGCACCTGCGCGTGCTCACCATCGTTGGGTTCCCGACGGCGACGACGCCGGGGCTGCTGGACGAGTTGAACCGACTGGCCTTCCCCTATCGCTGGGCGACGCGGGCCATCCTTCTCGACAAGACCGACGCGACGAAACTGCTCACCAAGATCCGGCGGCAATGGTTCGCCAAGCGCAAATCGATCGCCGCCATCCTGAAGGAGGTGATGACGAACGAAGCATCGGCGCTGGTCGATACCGATGCGTCGAACAAAGCGGCCGATGCCGACCTGGCGCTTCAGGAACTGGGCGCCGACTATGCCGGCGTCGCCTATGTGACCGCGACCGTCACTGTCTGGGATTCAGACCCGCGCGCCGCCGACGAGAAACTGCGCCTCGTGGAAAAGGTCATCCAGGGCCGTGATTTCACGGCGATGGCGGAGACGATCAACGCGGTGGACGCCTGGCTCGGCAGCCTGCCGGGGCACGTTTACGCCAATGTCCGGCAACCGCCGATTTCCACGCTCAATCTCGCCCACATGATACCCTTGTCAGCGGTGTGGGCGGGGCCGGAACGGGATGAGCACTTCGGGTCGCCCCCCTTACTCTTTGGCAAGACTGAGGGAAGCACTCCGTTCCGGTTTTCCCTTCACGTCGGCGATGTCGGCCATACGCTGATCGTCGGTCCGACCGGTGCGGGCAAGTCCGTCCTTCTCGCCCTGATGGCCATGCAATTTCGCCGCTATGCCGACGCGCAGGTCTTCGCCTTCGATTTCGGCGGCTCAATCCGCGCCGCGGCGCTTGCCATGGGCGGTGACTGGCATGACCTCGGCGGCGGGCTGACCGAAGGCAGTGCGACAAGCGTTTCCCTCCAACCGCTTGCCCGCGCAGACGACGCCGCCGAGCGGGCGTGGGCGGCTGACTGGATCACGTCTATCCTGATGCGCGAAGGTGTGACGATCAGCCCCGAGGTGAAGGAGCACATCTGGACGGCGCTGACCTCGCTCGCTTCGGCGCCGGTCGAGGAGCGGACGATCACCGGCCTCTGCGTCCTTTTGCAGTCCAACGACCTGAAGCAGGCACTGCGGCCTTACTGTGTTGGGGGATCATGGGGACGGCTACTCGACGCTGAGGCCGAACACCTTGGGACCGCCACGGTGCAGGCCTTCGAGACCGAGGGTCTAATCGGCACGGACTCCGCCCCCGCGGTGCTCGCTTATCTGTTTCACCGCATCGAAGACCGCCTCGATGGATCGCCGACGCTCATCATAATCGACGAGGGTTGGCTGGCGCTCGACGATGAAGGCTTCTCGGGCCAACTGCGTGAATGGCTGAAGACGCTGCGCAAGAAGAACGCCAGCGTCATCTTCGCAACCCAGAGCCTGTCCGATATCGACGGCTCGGCAGTCGCGCCGGCCATCATCGAAAGCTGTCAGACCCGGCTTTTGCTGCCGAACGAGCGGGCGATCGAACCGCAGATCACAGCAATCTATCGCCGCTTCGGTCTCAATGACCGCCAGATCGAGATCATCGCGCGGGCCATGCCCAAGCGCGACTACTACTGCCAGTCCCGGCGCGGTAATCGCCTGTTCGAGCTGGGACTGTCCGAAGTTGCGCTCGCGCTTTGCGCCGCCTCATCGAAGACCGACCAGGCCGCCATCGCCAAAATCATCGATGAGCACGGACAAGACGGATTTCTCGCCGCTTGGCTGCGTCTTAGAGGCGCCAGCTGGGCTGCCGATCTCATTCCCAACCTCACCAACATGGAGATGTCCTCATGATCCCGCGCCGTTCTCGCGCGGCACGCCTCGCGCTCGTGCTGCTTGCCACCCCGGTGGCTGTCGCCCCGATTCTCGCCACACCCGCTCAAGCGCAGTGGGTGGTCTTCGATCCCTCGAACTATGCCCAGAATGTGCTGACGGCAGCCCGTGCGCTTCAGCAAATCAACAACCAGATCACTTCGCTCCAAAACCAGGCGCAGAGTCTGATCAATCAGGCCC
>Ga0209067_10001935_pt1 | contig 12443 bp, 8 predicted proteins | sample ColStrG_CSR_2013_FD_187199 | JGI IMG/M metagenome (GOLD analysis project Ga0209067, IMG submission 187199) | Freshwater sediment microbial communities in response to fracking from Pennsylvania, USA - Cold Stream Run_MetaG_CSR_2013 (SPAdes)... | ecosystem: Environmental > Aquatic > Freshwater >... | reverse complement strand
CTGCTGAATCGCGTGGATCATTTCATTCATGTTTTTACCGGCATCACTTGCCACGGCGGCGCCGGCCTGTACCTTATCGTTGGATACGTTGATCAACTGTTTGATCTCTTTCGCAGCAGCGGCGCTGCGCTGTGCCAGATTGCGCACTTCGCTGGCGACCACCGCAAAGCCGCGGCCCTGTTCACCGGCGCGGGCCGCTTCGACGGCCGCGTTCAGGGCCAGAATATTGGTCTGGAACGCGATATCGTTGATCAGCCCGACAATGTCGGAAATTTTGCGGGACGACTCTCCGATGTCATCCATGGCGACCACCATCTGCGCCACGGCGACCCCGGTTTTTTCAGCGATCTGATTGGCGCCATTGGCCAGCGTATTCACGGCCGAGGTATTTTGCGCATTCTGTTCCACGCTGCTCGATAGCTGTTCCATGCTGGCGGAAGTCTGCTGCAGACTGGAAGCCTGCGATTCGGTGCGGCCCGACAGATCGAGGTTGCCGTCCGACAGCTCGCCGGTGCTCTGCACGATCTGGGTAAAATTGCCGCGCACGTCACCGATGATGGAAGCAAGGTTGATATTGAGCTGACGCATCAGCATCAGCAGCTGCCCCACATCATCCATGCGATAGACGTCGATGTGACTGGTCAGGTCCCCGCCGGCCATGACTTTGGCGGTGGCGCTGACAAATTTCAGGGGGCGCACAACCACCCTGTCAATGGCATACCAGAGATACAGCGCTACCGCCACGATCGCTGCGGACAACATGGCAGTCACCGGACTGGTGCTGACCGCAGTGACACCGGTAACAATTGCCAACAGGCTGATCAGCCCCATGCACAGAGCCAGTCTGGTCGAGATCGACATGCATTGCAGTGCGGTGATTTTGCTGCGCCAGCCGGTAGCCACGGCCCTGCCCTGCCTGAACGCCAGCCTGTCCGGATTACCGGCATTGACCGACGCATACAGCTGCGCAGCCTCGCGCACCTGCTCGCGTGTGGGCTTGGTGCGCACCGACATGTAGCCGGTGATCTGGCCATTTTCCACCACCGGCGTCACGTTCGCCACTACCCAGTAGTAGTCGCCGTTTTTGCAGCGGTTTTTTACCATGCCCGACCACGGCAGTCCGTCTTTGATGGTGTCCCATAAGTCCTGAAAGGCGGCCGCCGGCATGTCGGGATGACGCAGCACATTGTGCGGTTTGCCGATCAGCTCATTTTCCTGGAAGCCGCTGATTTCAACAAAGTATGGGTTGGCATAGGTCAATATGCCTTTGAGGTTGGTGGTTGATACGATGGTTTTACCACTGATCAGCTCCACTTCCCTGTCGGTTACCGGTAAATTTTTGCGCATCGCGTGCCTCTGTGTAAGTGGGTTGCCGGCTTGGTAGCAGATCCGGGTCTTGACAACGCATCATTGCGCACACGCTATTTATTGCCTAGAGTAAAGTTACTGCGTTTTTTACGTAGTTTTACTTAACAAACTGCGGTAAATACGGCAATGCGCCCATTGGTGTGGTTTTGCCAATGCCTGTGGTCGCTGAGTTAAATCAAATTTCATGCAGCATCCAGCATTGATTGCCGATTTTTTTACTAGACTGATCTGATGACCAATGACCACAAAACTCCAGGCACAGTCAGCGTCATCGATGACGATCTGATCCTGCTGGAAATGATGCAGGATCTGCTGTCGACCATCGGCGTGTCGGTCCAGACCTTTTCCTCTGCCAGACAGTTTCTGGCGGAATATCGGCCCTCATCCTGCGAATGCCTGATCTGCGACGTGCGCATGCCGGAGCTGAACGGCATGGATCTGCAAAAACATCTCAATGCGATGAAGATTGCCATCCCGACCATTTTTATTTCCGGCTTCGCCGAAGTTGAAATTGCGGTGAGCGCGATGAAGCATGGCGCATTCGATTTTCTGGAAAAACCGTTTTCCAAACAGGTGTTGCTGGGCAAGGTGCAGGCAGCGCTGGATGCCAGCCGACTGAGAAACCAGCAATCCCGCCAGGAATCCACCAAAGAGGCCCGTCTGTCGCTGCTCTCGGCACGGGAACGCAGCGTGATCAATCTGGTCATCGATGGAAAAACCAGCAAGGAAATTTCAGAACAGCTGGGGATCAAACTGCGCACGGTGGAAAGTCACCGTTCGAGGATATTTGAAAAACTGCATGTCAGGTCGACCGTGGAGTTGTTGAAGCTGGTGCTGTGAGCGGATGGCATGGGAGTTTTGTCGGCTGCAATAACATTCCAGTCGAAAATTCGTAGGGTGCAATGCCATTGCACCAGCTCGCGGATAATGGGCGCCCGGTGCAATGGCATTGCACCCTACGAATCAGGCACATCCAGACAGGAACTGATCGCCTGCATCAACACATCCCCCGGTATGGGCTTGAGCAGAAAGTGGCGTATGCCCAGCTCCAGCGCCAGCTGCTCATCGATTTCTCTGGTGAAGCCGGTGCACATTATGATCGGCAGATCGGCGCGCAGCGCATGCAGTGCCTTAACCAGATCAACCCCTTTGAATTCGGCCATTTCCTGGTCGGTAATCAAGAGATCATAGGCGTTTGGATCTGACTGAAACTGCAGCAGGGCCAGTTTGGCCTGGGTGAACGCGCTGACCTGATAACCGGCAGCTTCCAGCAAATCCTTCTGATAATTAACGATCGCGGGTTCATCATCCACCACCAGGATACGTGCCCGGCTGCGGTGCAGGATGGCTACCGGCATCGATTCCTTCTGCCTGGGCAATTTGCCGGCCAGCGGCAGATAGACGCAGAATTCCGTACCACACTCCGGCTGACTGGTGACGCTGATATGACCAGAGGCAGAATGGACGATACCGTGTATGACGGAGAGTCCCAGACCGCTGCCGCCGGCCAGTTTTTTGGTGGTAAAAAACGGATCAAAAATCCGTTTGATGACATCCTGCGCAATACCGCTGCCCGAATCTCGCACCACCAGTTTCACGTAAGCGCCGGCTATCGCTGCATGGCAGGAATCGCACAACAATTCGCCACCCAGGCTGGCCTGTTCCACACTGAATTCCAGCGTTCCGGTACCGGCCAGGGCGTCGCGCGCATTAATCGCCAGATTCATGATCACCTGATGCAGCTGTACCGGACTGATGATGACCGCCGGCAGATTCGTTGCCAGACGCAGCGTAATGCCAATATCTTTAGAAAACGTGGGCCGCAGACTTTCCACGACTTCCTGCATGCTGTCCGAAACATTGATCGCCTGCTGTTGCGACTCATCCTTCTGGCTGAACACCATCAGATTGCGGATCAGATCACGGGCGCGTTTGCCCACCCGCAGAATCTGGTCAACATATTTTTCCAGCCTGGGGTTGCCTGCCACTGCCGGCGCATCCCTGAGCAGCTCGGCATAACCAAAAATCGACGCCAGAATATTGTTGAAATCATGCGCGATACCGCCGGTAAACTGGCCAACCATTTCCATTTTCTGAGCCTGATGCAACTGCTCGGCCAGTCGCTGCTGCTGCTGTTCGGCCAACACGCGCGACGTGACATTGCGCCGGTAACAGAGCGCACCATAAATGCTGTTTGCCGCGTCGAACAACGGAATCCAGTAAGTGTCAAACACCACTGTTTCACTGTCGGACAGCCGGATGGTTTCGCTGTGATTGTGTATCAATTCGCCATTGAATACCGCCTTGATATCGTCCACCCTGTTCAGGCTGAACTTGAATGGACTGTCATCACTGCCCATGGCCTGACCAATTTCCCTATCGGTCATGCCTATCATCAGATCGGTTTTCAGATTAAAGAACTGCGCATAGCTTTGATTGACCAGCATATAGCGATTAACCTGATCGAACACAAAGACCCAGTCCGGTATCGAATCGATGACCCGCTGCAACAGTATTTTTGATTCCAGTATCAGCGTCGCATTGCGCTTTTTTTCAGTGATATCTTCTTTGATGCCGACATAATGGCTGATGCGCCCGTCCTCCTGGCGGATCGGGGCAATGCGGGCATATTCAATATATTCACGTCCGTCCTTGCGCCGGTTAAACAGCTCACCCTGCCATTGTCTGCCATTGGTCAGCGCATCCCACAGCTGCTGATAATTTTTCGGCGGTGTTTTGCCAGACTGCAGCATGCGTGAGTTTTTGCCGATCAGTTCTTCACGACGGTAACCGGTGGCGTACACAAAAGCCTCGTTCACAAATTCGATTTCGGCATTCAGGTTGGTAATGACTATGCACTCGGGGCTTTGCTCAACCGCCTGAGCGAGCTTGCGGATCTGCGCCTCGGCGAGTTTCAGGTCGGTGATGTCTTCTGCAATGCCCAGGGTGGAGTAGATGTGATTGTCAGCATTGCGCAGCGGGACTTTGGTGGTGCGAAAAATACTCTCACGCCCATTCAGCCGAATTTTTTCATCAAATTGCGTAATCCTGCCGCCGGCAATCACCGCCCTGTCATCAGTCTGATATTTCAGCGCATGGTCGGCCGGATAAAAATCGGTATCGGATTTCCCGATGATTTCGCTGCCGGTTAACCCCAGCGTCTTGAAATACGAGGCATTCCCGTACACATATTTACCGCAGCGATCTTTAATCCAGACCAGCTGGGGCAGTGAATCTGTTACCAGCTCGAACAGATTTCTGGATTCAGTCAGCGCGACCTGCAGTTGCCGGTTAACTTCTCGCAGCTCCTGATTCTGCAGCTCGAGTTCCTGCTGTCTGCTCTGCAACACCGCAATGCGCTGTTGCAGGTCGGTTGGAGTAGATGGTTTTTTATCATCGGGATGATTCATGATGGTGGCGCGGCCTGCCCTGTTCAATCGATTGCACTGCTCTGGGAGCCTGCACGCAGGCTCCTAAACCACAGTAATGCACGAACGAGCACAATTCAATTTTATTTTGACAGGGTCAGACCAGCCCCAGGTCACGCCCTTTCACGCCTGCAAATACATAATCCAGCTGACTCGGTGTGAGGCCATACATGCGCGCAAATAGTCCACCCAATGTGCTGCGGTATTCATTTAACACTGGGAAGTCCCGATTCTGCAGCAGGGTGCGCTGTTCTACCGCCACCTGCTCGCCCACCACTTTACCGCCACGCACGGCACCACCCAGCACCCAGTAAACGGTGCCGTGTCCATGATCGGTGCCGCGATTGCCGTTTTCGCGGAAGGTGCGACCGAATTCGCTGACCACCACTACCACGGTGTTATTCCAGGCGCTGCCCATTTCCCCGGCAAAGGCGGCCAGTCCGTCGCCCAGCTCTTTGAACTTGGTGGCCAGCTGCCCATTGGCGTTGCCCTGATTGACGTGCGTATCCCAGCCGCCCACGTCGACAAACCCGAGCGCATATTGCTGCTGCATCAGCTTGCCGATACGCCGCGCTTCCAGTCCAAATCCTTTGGTGCTGATAGCACTGCGATTGCCGTCAGTCATTTCGCGGCCCTTGTCTTCGGCCTGCATCTGCGACATCTGGTCATTAACCTGATCGCGGGTAGCAAAGCCTTCATCAACCTGCCTGGCCAGCGCCTGGCCCTGATACATGCTGGCAATCAGCTGACTCTGGCGCGCGTCGATGCCAGGCTTGCCGACATTTTTGACTGCAGCATTGGCGATCTGCATGCTGCCCTGCATGATCAGCGGCAGCTGATCGGTAAACGACATGGCCGGAAAATTATTCCTGTCTTTGTTCAGCACCGTAGCCAGCCGATTCAGAAAACCGCTGCCCAAGTCGCGATGGCCCTGCAGCGGCTGACCGAGTTCGATACTGTCCTGGGTTTCAAAATGCGAGCGGCTTAAATCGTCGGTGCCGGAAAACGGAATGAACAGCGCCTGGCCCTGGGTATAGAGCGGATAGATATTGTCGCGCAGCGCCGGATGCAGACCCCAGTCGCCGTTCAAACTGATCACCGAACCAGCATCAGCACCGGTCCGGTTCAGGCCGATGTTGGGACGCACTTCCGCATAGAAGGAACTCGCCATCGGCACCAGCAGACTGGCTGCGTCATAACCACCGCGCAGGAATACAAACAGAAAGCGCGGCTGAATAATGGTCGGCGCTGCGAACAGCGTACTGGAAAAAACCGGCAGGGCACTGGCGGCCATGGCCTGTAAAAAATGTCGACGCTGCATGATGACAACCTCTCTGCTCACTGTTATCTGACCATCATTTCGGGGGCGGCCAGCAACAGGGTATTCCATTCCTGCGGACTGTTGGCCTGATCTAAACTCTTTAAGGTATTCGGACTCAGCGTCGACTGCAGGTAGGTGAAGTACAGCACATTGCTGAGTTTGGGAAAGGCTGGCAGATCGACGCCGTTATCGGTTTTGAACAGACCGGCGCTGCCGTTGCCGATGGCCTTGGCGATTTCAAAGCGGGTCGTCATCTGTCCCGGGCTGTCCCAGGCGGTGGAGGTCAGCGGATAACCGTCGGGGGTCAGATGGCCGTAGCGCGGCTGACCGAGGCGGTTCAGCCAGTTGATCACCGGTTGCGTATTCAATATGGGTCTGTCGTCATAGGCCAGTCGCAGGGCCGAGTACACATAATGCTGCGGATCTTTGAACTGGCGACCGAGAGAGGCGGTAAATTCCGGCGCGGCAAACAGCGTGCTGAGTACCGCCTTGATATCGCCGTCGGTGGCCAGAAACGTCGACGACATGCTGTTGATCAGGTCGGGCGAGGGCGCGTCACCGACAAAAAACAGTGCCAGTTTTTTGCACACAAACCGTGCCGTGGCCGGATTTTTGGACAGCAGCGTAATCGCTTCATTCAACTCACCCAGCCCGCTGCCCTTGATGGTGTGACCCAAAAACTGCTTGTCACCATAATCATGACGGCGCGGATTGAATTCAAACGCACCATTGCGCACATACTGGCTTTGCAGCTTGCCGAAATTCGGCGTACCTTCGCGTTTGAAATTGAAGCCGACACCGGTCAGTATGCGCGCCAGCTCCTGCACGTCGCGCTGGGTATAGCCGCCATCGACACCCATGCTGTGCAGTTCCATGATTTCACGCGCATAGTTTTCATTCGGATGATTGACGGCATTCTGCTCATTGTCCAGGTAGCGCAGCATGGCCGGATGGCGCGAGGTGGCGATCAGCAGATCGCGGAAATGGCCCAGCACATAGGGACGGATGGCGTGTTCTTCATAATCGCCCAGCATGGCGCGGATATTTGCCTTGCCCTGGAAGACGTTGAAATGGTTGAACCAGAACCACGTCAGCTGTTCCTGCAACTGCTGCGGCGAGTACAGGGCACGCAGAATGGCGCGGCTCTGTGCTTCCTTGTCAAGACGGTTTAATTCCTGCTGATAGTTTTTGCGTGCGTCATCCGAGGCGTCCTTGCCGTCTGAGGCCTGCCTGAGCTGTTCAATCTCGGCGGCAATTTCCATCATGTTTTTCTGGCTGATCGTCATGCCGGCAATCTGATCCTGAATTGCCTGAGGCATGTCTGACACGTTGCTCATAGTTTCGAGCTGCAATTGCTGCTGCAGATATCTGGCCGCTCCCAGCTGGTGAACCTGCATCGCGCTGCCAGTATTGATGCCCCAGCTGATCCGCTCCACCAGCAGTTCCGGCATGGCCGTATTGACATTGGCACCAACCGATGCGCTCACGGCACGCGCGCCGCTACTCGATTTGGGCGCGCTGGAACAGGAGACGATGCATAACATCAGGCCACATCCCAATCCCGCCAGGGCCAGTCGACGCGTGGGTAATTGGAATGATTGCATGCATACTTTCTAAAAAAATAATCGGGTTCACCATTCAGGATCGTACCCACGTCTGTAGTTAACGGCAGCTTCAGGGCCAGGGTTGACATTCCATTTTGCTATCATCACCAGGCCGTTTTTTACGATCCGGCAGCGTGATCTAAGTTTCGCAAATTGTTATGTGAGCGTGCATTAATCACCATTTATGAAGGTATTAAACCTCACTAGAATCACTGCCATCTGTACCTGACCAGTCCGGCCGCACATTGCATAGTGCGCAAAGCCGGCATAAATTAAACGACACGCGTTACCCCCTAATGACGGAGCACACCATGAACCACACCGAACAACAGCACCTGACTGCTGGCAGAACCGACGCTGCCTGGCTGGATGCACACTGGATGCCCTACACCGGCAATCGCGATTTCAAAGCCAACCCGCGCATCATCACTGGCGCCAAGGGTAACTACTATTTCGACGCGCAGGGTAAAAAAATTCTGGATGGGCTCTCCGGTCTGTGGTGCAGCGGTTTGGGTCATGGTCGTCCCGAGATCACTGAAGCAGCCCGAAACCAGCTGGCCACGCTCGATTATTCACCTGCGTTCCAGTTTGGCCATCCACTGTCGTTTGAGCTGGCTAACCGGATCAAGGAAATTACGCCGGCAGGTCTGGACCATGTGTTCTTCACCGGTTCCGGTTCTGAATCAGCCGACACGTCGCTAAAAATGGCGCGCGCGTACTGGCGCGCCAAAGGTCAGGCCAGCAAGACTTTGCTGGTGGGTCGCGAAAAGGGTTATCACGGTGTGAACTTCGGCGGCATCTCGGTCGGCGGTATTGTCGCCAATCGCAAGGTGTTCGGCCAGGCAGTCCAGGCCGATCATCTGCCACACACCATGCTGGCAAAAAATGCCTTCACCCGCGGACAGCCTGAAGAAGGCGCTGAACTGGCGAATGAACTGCTGAATATCATTGCACTGCACGATGCCTCCAATATTGCGGCCGTCATCGTCGAACCAATGTCCGGCTCGGCCGGCGTGATCGTGCCACCTAAAGGCTATCTGAAACGCCTGCGCGAAATCTGCGACCAGCACAATATTCTGCTGATCTTTGATGAAGTCATTACCGCTTTTGGTCGCGTCGGTGCTTATACCGCTGCAGAAAAATTTGACGTCACCCCGGATATTCTGAACTTTGCAAAACAGATCACCAACGGTTCTCAGCCATTAGGCGGCGTGGTGGTGAAAAAAGAAATTTACGATCTGTTCATGCTGCAGGGCGGCCCGGACTATATGCTGGAATTCCCCCATGGTTATACCTACTCGGCCCATCCGGTGCCGTGCGCGGTGGCACTGGCAACATTGAAACTGCTGGAATCCGAACATGTCATGGAACGCTCCAACAGTCTGGCGCCGTATTTTGAAAACGCCGTGCACAGTCTGAAAGGCAGCAAACACATCACCGATATCCGCAACTGTGGTCTGGCGGCTGGCATCACATTTGCGGCCGTTCCCGGTGAACCGGCGAAACGTCCGTACGAGATCGCCATGAAATGCCTGGAAAAAGGCTTTTATGTACGCTACGGTGGCGACACCATCCAGATCGCTCCACCGTTCACGATAGAAAAATCCGAGATCGACAGTCTGGTGAACGCACTGGGCGAATCCATCAACGCAACAGCCTGACCCGAAACAAGGAAGAATCATGTCATCATCAAAACAAGTCGGACACCTGATCAACGGTGAAGTTGTCTACACCGGCACGCGCTCCCAGCCCGTCTACAACCCTGCCACAGGTGCAGCGACCAAACAGGTTTTACTGGCCGATGCTGCCACCATGGAAGCAGCGATCGCTTCAGCACAGGCAGCCTTCCCGGCCTGGCGCAACACACCGGCGCTGAAACGCGCTCAGGTGATGGGCCGCCTGAAAGTGCTGCTGGAACAGAACGCAGAAAAAATCTGTCAGCTCATTACCGATGAACACGGCAAGGTATTGAACGACGCACAGGGCGAGTTACAGCGCGGTATCGAAAACGTCGAATACGCCAGCTATGCGCCGGAACTGCTCAAAGGCGAGCACAGCAAAAACGTTGGTCCCTCCATCGACAGCTGGAGCGAATTTCAGCCACTGGGTGTCACCGCCGGCATTACGCCATTCAACTTTCCGGCCATGGTGCCGCTGTGGATGTGGCCCATGGCGGTGGCCTGCGGTAACTGCTTCATCCTGAAACCATCGGAGCGCGATCCCTCGTCCACATTGTTCATCGCCGAACTGGCGCTGCAGGCCGGTCTGCCGAAAGGCGTGCTGAACGTCGTGAACGGTGACAAGGAAGCGGTCGATGCACTGCTCAAAGATCCCCGGGTCCAGGCCATCAGTTTTGTCGGTTCAACCCCGATCGCCGAATACATTTACAGCACCGGCTGCGCACATGGCAAACGCGTGCAGGCTCTGGGTGGCGCAAAAAATCACGCCGTAGTCATGCCTGATGCCGATATCGCCAATGCAGTCTCGGCGCTGATGGGCGCGGCCTTCGGTTCCTGCGGTGAGCGCTGCATGGCGATTCCACTGGTTGTTGCCGTCGGCGACGCCACCGCTGACGCGCTGATCGCCGGACTGAAAACGGAAATCGCCAAAATGAAAGTCGGTCCTGGGACGGACATCAGCAACGACATGGGTCCGCTGGTCACCAAGCCGCATTTCGACAAGGTCTCGGAATACGTGGCTATCGGCGTGGCCGAAGGAGCGGATCTGGTGGTCGATGGTCGCGGCATCAAGGTCGCCGGACACGAGCAGGGTTACTTCCTGGGCGCCTGTCTGTTCGACAATGTCAAACCCGGCATGCGTACCTATCAGGAAGAGATTTTTGGACCGGTATTGGGTGTGGTGCGCGTGGCCACGCTGCAGGATGCGATGAACCTGATCAATGCCCATGAATACGGCAACGGCACCTGCATCTTCACCCGTGACGGTGAAGCGGCGCGGTATTTCAGTGACCATATTCTGATAGGCATGGTTGGCGTCAACGTCGCCCTGCCGGTGCCGGTGGCTTACCATTCGTTTGGCGGCTGGAAGCGTTCGCTGTTTGGCGATCTGTCTGCTTACGGTCCGGATGCGGTGCGATTCTATACCCGGCGCAAAACCATTACCCAGCGCTGGCCGAGTGCCGGTGTGCGGGAAGGGACCATGTTCAGCTTTCCTACCCATAAATAGACTGCAGTTCGTCTGGCTTGACCATCAACGCACCATGTTTTGACATGGTGCGTTTTTTTATGCGCACCAGGATGGGTCGCTTCCGGCCTGAATCTGCACGCCTTGGCAGATATTCCTGTCTGCCCGGAAACAGCGGGCGCAGGATCGATGCGGCGCGCGCTGTCTTGAACAAATCAGGGAGAGTCAGGTTACTCTTGCGCCAGAACAAATGACTGGTTTAATAATTCTGTAGGCTTTTCAGAGCGATTGATTAATAATGCTTAAAAATTAATAATCAACGTATTTGACCCGGCTCAACAAGCGATTTGATATGAAAAGCACACGTCGCAATGCGTCCGATTGTCCATCGTAGTGCTGATTTCAGGCGACGCACCAGACAGGTGCTTCGGAAAGGATATCAAATGACAACAGGTACCCAGGAAGAAGTAAAGCAATCCGCGAGAAATATGCCGGACTCGTTTGGAATTCAGCCCGGCGCAATTGCTCATCTCCCTTTGGCAGATTCATCCCGGAAATCCGTCGCTACCGGTCACCCTTTACCCAATTCAGGTCGGCTTCAGACGCTGTCACAGGCCATGGCAGCTGCCGCGCTTACCTTCAGGCTTATTTGTCGGACAGGTCCGCGGTGTCGTCCTGTGCGTGCCTATTATTTGGGCGGTCGATTCTCACTGTCCAACAGATTGCGGGCCGCAACAAATCACTACTTGACGATTACCCGACATTTCAAACCTGAATTTCTGTTGTCATCGGCTTCAGGACGCACACTTGTATGGCAGAAGAAAAGTGACAATCTGGAAGTGAAAATAGGGCTGCGCTTTCCCTATCACTACAATTTTGACGGCGATCAGTGCCTGATCCTGGCCGTCAATGGCGCTGATGCATGCATCCTTACCTTTTCCATCGCTCCCGGCTCAATCGTATCGGCCGCTGCGGAGCAGATCCTTCTGGTGTCAGGTGTGCAGGGCCATGCCGGCAAGATCGAGGATATCCGGCTGGCCACGGAGTTTTGCAATAATGTTTCGCCAGCTCATTTATTGCTGTTTGCCGCTGAAGCATTGGCATTAGCCATCGGTGTCCAGATGATTGTTGGCATTGGCCGGAGCCACATGATAGAAGCCAAACCCGCTGAGGGCCGCAGCCAGTTTGACTACGACTTTTTCTGGAAATCGATCACCGGTGATGAAGAAACTTGCGATTTCTACTGCATGCCACTGCCACTAACGTCCAAACCAATCGAGTCAATCTCGGCCAAGCATCGCAAACGCGCACTCAAACGGCGCGAGCTTCGCAATGAAATACGTGCCGAAATTGCACTGCAGGTTAACAACAATCTTGCTTCTCATTGCCTGAAAGATCAGTAACGGCCAAAGCCGTAGCTCTCCCCAAGGTAACAAAATCCCATCACTGAAAGAAATATTTCCTTACGGCATTAAAGTAACGCTGAAATCTGACGTTAACCAACTCAGTAACGCCACCTGCATCAAGTCACCTTACAGATTAACCGCCCAAAAGGAGTTCTATCAATGAAGTCACTGT
>Ga0209067_10001934_pt1 | contig 12446 bp, 10 predicted proteins | sample ColStrG_CSR_2013_FD_187199 | JGI IMG/M metagenome (GOLD analysis project Ga0209067, IMG submission 187199) | Freshwater sediment microbial communities in response to fracking from Pennsylvania, USA - Cold Stream Run_MetaG_CSR_2013 (SPAdes)... | ecosystem: Environmental > Aquatic > Freshwater >... | reverse complement strand
GGACGACCCGTTCCAGGCCCGCGCCGAAAACCAGGTGAGCGACTGGGCGGAAATGCTCTTGCTTGATACGGCCAAGCCGCTCGCCTTCTACGATCACCCGTTTTTCGGAAAATATCCGGCGATCACCGAGAACGTCTTCGGCAGAGGTACGGTGACCTACGAGGGCACAGTACTCAGCGACGCCCTACAGCAGAAGGTGCTGGAACGGGTCCTCGACCGCGCGCAACTAATGGGGCCCGACCAGAAATTGCCCGCTGGCGTTCGGGTGAAGCACGGGACCGGCCGCTCCCGAAGAACGATCCACTATTACTTCAACTTCTCGGCGGCGCCGCAGCAGGTGGTTTATGCCTACGCTGACGGGATGGAATTGCTCCTAAACCGTCCCGTGGTCCGGGGCGGGGCGCTTGCGCTTGACCCATGGGGCGTGGCCATTGTGGAGCAGGAGAAGCCGTAGCGTTGGAGTTCCTGCGCCGGGGATTGGCAAGAAAAGTGCGATGCACCGTGAGAAAGCATGACGGGGACGCCCATGCCACTGGACTGGTAAACTCTAAGAGAACGTATGACCAAGGAAAAACTACAGAAGCAGCCCGCACCGCCCCTGAGAGCTTGGGTCCCGGCGGTGGCGTTGGGCTGGCTGATCCCGGGAGGCGGCCATTTTCTGCTCAAGCGGAGCGGACGGGGCGGCCTGCTGCTGGTGTCGGTTGCCGGGATGTTCGTTTGCGGGTTGCTGATGCGCGGGGCCATGTTCCAGCCCCAAAGCGGCGACTTCCTGACTATCCTCATCAATACTGGCGGCTTCGTGGGCGACATCTGCTCGGGGATTCTGTATCTGCTCAGCGTCTGGCTTGGTTATACACAGGCCGATGTGGCCGGCCATGTTCACGATTACGGAACCAAGTTTCTAGTTACGGCCGGACTGCTGAACGTGCTGGCGATGGTGGACGCCTATGAAATCGCGATCGGGAGAAAAGAGTAATGAAGATGAACCTCTCGCATTTCGAGGCGGCGTTTCTGTTTTCGCTGTTCACGTCGGTGGTGCTGGGCGTGGTGACCAAGCGCACGGACCGCGACCGCCTCAACTATGGCGTTTATACATTCGCCTGCTTTCTGGTGGCGCTGTTCGGAATCGGCTGGCTGATGTACCTGGGCCACGGGTAGAGTGAAAAGCCTCTTGCAGCGCAGGGCGGTACGCCGCCAAGTAGATCGCAAACAGCGTTCATGGGGCAGGTTAGTTAGGTGTTCTTGAGCCGGGATAGATGCGCCTTGCCATAGTCGTCAACATTCTCCAGCCCCGTGCTAGTTCCTTAATGACAATCAGGCCGGCTTACACTCACGCGACGGAGTGCTTGCTCCTTTAGCTGCCTACGAGGCGCTCAGCAGCAGCCGCTTCGAAAATCTTGCCTCTCTGCTCAAGTTCATTAATGACGACCAGGCGGGCGCTCAGCTCAGCACTTAGGCTATGAATCACTCGCTCCTTCTCCTCCAATGCGACCAGGCGCTCAGCGGCGGCCGCTTCCAAAATCGTGGCACGCTGCTGTAGATCGTGGATCACATTCTGTGCCCGCTGCTGCTCAAGGAGAACGCCGTGCAGTAACCCCATCGCTGCCGCGGCAGGTTCCAATTTCTCGGAGAAGTTAGGGATTTTACTCATCCAATTCGAGGGTGCAGTTGCCTCAAGAAGATCTTTGCCTAGTGACTCAAAGTCATAGCCCAACTCCGCAACCAAAGCTGGACCGAGGTCGGCAAGATAGGCACCCGCCCACGACTGCCAGATTGGCGATGTTTTTAGCACCTCACGCCAGCGATCTACTCGCCCCCGCACGGGGCTACTCTTCTCGTACACGGTGCCCTGATCACCAAACAGCCACTGGGTCCTACTGGGGGCTGCACCGTACTCGATCATCTCCGGAAAGAAGGGCACTTCGAGCCTCTCGCACAGGCTGCGAATTACCGTTTCCGGCGCAGACACCAGTTCCTCGTACCGGACGACGATCTCATCCGGCGTGAAACTCCGAACGCCATCTAGAAGGCGTTGTGGCGCGACTACCAGATCATGCCAGTGGGCTCTCAGTCGTCCGGCATCCTCGTTCTTGACCCAGGTTTGCAGGATGGATGCGAGCACTGCGAGTGGATTCCGGAACAGAAATACGAACCGGGCATCAGGGAATACTCGTCGAAGCTCTGGAATGACAAAGTAGTATCGGGGCGTTTTGTCGAGAAAGAAAGTTTTTCCGGACCCCGCCAGTGAACGCTCATAGAGATGGCTGAGCATCAACCGAGCCGAATCCCAGTAGGCGGCTTCGCCCTCCGGAAGCTGTTGGAGGAACTCCCTTAAAGCGCTTCGCGCCAACTCGTGGTCATAGTCGGCGGCAACACCATGATCGCGCAAAGCGAAAAGAGGGGGCAATGCAATCCAGGGCTCTGATACGGTATGAATCTCCGGATGCGCCCCCAAGATCTTTTGCAGCAGCGTTGAGCCTGAACGGGGCTGCGAAAGCAGAAAGATTAGATTCCGGCCGCGATTTCTCAAGTTTGCCCCAGAGATCATTCTTACAATTATATTCGCTTCCTGCCGCCGGGATACCGGTCGCGCCCAACGCGGGCGAGTACCCTATCAACTCGGCCCCCACACCAGCCCTCTCCAGACGCTCAGGCCACAACGGAATCCGAGAAATCGGCCAGGAACTACTCGAAGCCGCCGGGAGATGATCGCTCCAATTCTTCCTGGGCTTCGCCGGGGCCGCAGTTTATCCGCAAGTCTCGATCTACCCCCGGCCCAGCATGCCGCCTAGACGTTCGGCGGCAATAGACTCGAGGCGGGCGATGCGCTGCTCGCGGATCTCGATCTCCCGATCCCGGTCCAGCATAGCGGCCAGACGTTCGGCTGCTATGGAGTCCAACCGGTGGATCAGTTGCTCCTTCTCGTCAACCTGGCTTCGCAAGTCTGCGGCTGTGGCGTGTAGACGCTGGCAAAGCTGCTCTCTCTCCTCCAGGATGGCACGATACTCAGTCAAGAATGACTCGAGTACCCCGCTATACACCGCTGGATCGAGCCGCTGTTGGACGTCCAGAATTCCGGGGCTAAGCGTTGGCAGGTCCAGAGGCTGCTTCGATGCCACGAACACCGCCCGGACCAGCGGTGGCGCATTCGTGAGGTCCTTCCAGTTAACCGGAAACTCGGGATGATTGGGTTGCGTTCGGGTTTGGTATACACACGGGAAATGGCGGCCCAATGCTTCGAACACCCATTCCCTCATCGGCCTGCTTCCCCGCCCGGTAGACGATTGCGTAAAATCATCGATAGTCTCTTCAACGATGTCCGGGTTCTGCGACCTGTTTACCCCCACACAGGTCTCCACCACGGCCAAGCCGGTGCATGCCTCGCCCATATACCGGATGAGTTGGGAAGGATCTTCGAGATGGTAGAGGATGCCGTAACAGTGAATCACTTCGAAGGCGCCGAGCGGACCTAGCCCAGTAGGGTCGTTGAGATCGCACAACTCGGCTTGCGCGCCCGGATACCGCTGTTTCAAGACGTCCAGACAATCCTGCCGGGCGTCAACCGAAACGACGGCGCATCCCCGCTCCATGTAGAATCCGGTGTGATCGCCAGGCCCGGAGCCGAGTTCGAGCACTCGCCGGTTCGCAAGGGGCAGGCCGAGGCTCTCCAGATGAGTCAGGCGCGCGTGATTATGTAGCTGGTAAGGCGCCGAAAAGAAGTTCGACAATCCCGAACCCATGTCGCCTGCCACGGAGCTAGGCATACGTCCATCTTGCCACGAACCCGCCAGCCGCGGCGCGGCTCACTGAGCCTGCTCATACCACCGAATTGTGGCGGCGAGTCCCTCCTGCAGCGTGGTCCAGGCGTTGAAACCGAACTGGCGCTCCGCGCGGGAGACATCGAGACAGCGCCGCGGCTGACCGTTTGGCTGACTGACGTCCCAGACGATCTTCCCATCGTAGTGACACAGGCTTGCCACCGTTGCTACTAAGTCGCGGATGGAAACCTCTTCGGAAGTGCCCAGGTTAACCGGCTCGGCGCCGTCATATCGTTCGGCCGCCAATACCAGGCCCTCCGCAGCATCGGAGGCGTAAAGAAAAGCACGCGTAGCGGAGCCGTCACCCCAGCACACGATGTCTTTGGAGCCAGTCTGTTTGGCTTCGACGCACTTGCGAATCAGGGCCGGGATCACGTGCGACGTTTCCAGATTGAAGTTGTCGCGCGGACCGTACAGATTGACAGGGAGCAGGTAGATGGCATTCATGCCGTACTGCTGGCGGTAGGCCTGACACTGCACCAGCAGCGCTTTCTTCGCGATGCCGTAAGGGGCGTTGGTCTCTTCCGGATAGCCATCCCAGAGCGCCTCCTCACGAAACGGCACGGGCGTAAACTTCGGATAGGAGCACGTGGTGCCGACTACAATCGATTTCTCAACCCGATTGCGCCGGGCATGCTCAATCAATTGGATGCCCATGATGGCGTTGTCGTAGAAGAAGCGCCCCGGGTTATTGCGGTTGGCCGCGATACCGCCAACGACGGCAGCAAGATGGAACAGAACCTCGGGCCGCGCATCGGCGAAAAGGCGTTCGATGCCAGAGGTAGTCGTTAAGTCGTAATCCTTGCGCCTGGGGACGAAGATCTCCCGGCAACCGCGTCGTTCGAGCGCCTCGACCAGGAAGGAGCCGAGGAAACCGGCCCCGCCGGTGACGCAGATCTTTTTGCCGAGCAGGGGAGAGGGGTCGCTCATACGATTTTCAGAGCGCGAACCCGGATGCCGCTGCATCCCGATGGAACATTTTGACCGTGTCGAGCGAATACTCGTGTAGGTCTTTGCCTACGAGAGTGAGCTTCTGCAAAATATCGCTAGTCACGGTGATGATGTGACAGCCGATTGCGTCCGCTTGAAACACGTTCAGGAGTTCGCGGGGGCTAGCCCAGATGAGTTCCTGGTTGGGGTGGGGCCGCATGATTTCGAGTGCGGCCTGCATCAACGGGAGCGGGTCGATGCCTGTGTCGGCAACCCGGCCGGCGAAGACGGAGATACAGGAGGGAGGGCCGCCGGCTAACGCGGCGCTGATCTCACGAACCTGATCGAGGGGCAGGATTGCGGTGACATTCAGCTTGACGCCCGATTGGGAGAGATGGCGGACCAATTCGGCCGAGCTTTCGGACCTGGTATTAGTGACAGGAACCTTGACGTAGACGTTAGGCCCCCAAGTGGCAATTTTTCGGGCCTGGCGCTCCATTTCGGCGCGGTCGTCGGCGAAGACTTCGAATGAGATTGGTCGGTCGGGAATGGCTTCCAGGATGTCGCGCGCGAAAGCCTCGTATTCGGTGATTCCGGCCTTCCGCATGAGCGTTGGGTTGGTAGTGAATCCGCTGATGTAAGGCTGGGCGTACAAATTCAGCATGGCGGCCTTATCGGCGCCATCGGCAAAGATCTTGACCTTTAGTTCGGAGACCGGCTTCATACTTGTTCCTTCCGCTCGCACCGCAGGATTCAGTCGGTAGGCTCCCGGAGTGAAGCGAGGCGAGCGGCCGGTTCGCTTTCGGGCGTCCGTTCACGGCAGCCAGCATCGTCATTGCGCCAGCGACCTCAAATCAAAAAGCGGAAGGGCAAGTATAACTCATGGCGTGCGACTGATCGGCCGTGGGACAGCCCGCAGTTCGGTCTACCACTCCGCAGTGCCAGCGAGGCCTTCGCGAAAGCTCGCGCGTTCACAGTTTCGGCTCTGCCACTGGCCTCGGGTATGCTCCCGTGGGCGTATCCGGCGCCGTCTTGCGGGACTGCGCCTCGGCCCACGCCTTCCGCACCGGCTCCGGAAAGCCCTTCAACATTTCCGCAATCTGCGCCTGGATCCGGCCCACCACCTCGCGATTCTCCGAAGCCACGTCATAGCTCTCGTCCGGGTCGTTGGCCAGATTGTAGAGTTCGGGTTTGGGCAACAGATAGCTGTGCCGCCCGCCCGGCGGCGCTGGAGTGTAGGCTGCCGTGTTGTGGCGCGCGATGTGCAGTTTCCAATTCATCCAGCGCGCGCACTGCAGGTCCCAGTTGTCGAAGTACAGCAGCGGTACGCGCTCGATCGACTCCTTGTCCCCATGCAGAAGCGGCCAGATGTCGATGCCATCCAGCGGTTGAGCCGGCAAGGCCCCGCCGCACAACCGGGCCACCGTGGGGAAGATGTCCATCATCGAGGCCACCCCGTTCGAAACCCGCCCTTTCGGAATCCGGCCCGGCCAGCGCGCCAGGAACGGCTCGCGCACGCCTCCTTCGTAGGTGGTGTTCTTGCGCCCGCGCAGTTTGCCCGGGCTCCCCTGATACCACGGGCCGTTGTCGCTCGAAAACATCACCAACGTGTTCTGTTCCAGCCCGTTCTGCTGCAAGCTGCGCAGCACTTCCCCAACGCTCCAGTCGACTTCCTCCACCACGTCGCCATACAACCCCTCCGGAGATTTGCCGCGGAACCGGGCCGACACGGCCAGAGGGATATGCGGAAAGGTGTGCGGCATGTACAGGAAAAATGGCGACCTCTTGGAGGCGTCGATGAACCTGGTGGCCTGTTCGGTGTAGCGCGCCGTCAGCGTCTCCAGCGTTGCTGTCTCTTCGATCACCTGGGTATTGTGCAGCAGCACGCGCGGATTCATGTCGTTGCTGTAGGGAATGCCGAAGTACTCGTCGAACCCGCGACTGGTCGGCAGATACTTTGCCGGACGCCCCAGGTGCCACTTCCCCACACACATTGTCCGATAGCTGCGCGCCTTCAGCATATCGGCCATGGTAGTTTCATCCAGGTTCAGCCCGTCTGTGTCCTGCGGAAACAGCACGCGCGGGACTCCCACGCGCGTGGGGTATCGCCCGGTCAGCAGCGCCGCCCGCGAAGGCGAGCAGACCGGATCGGCCGAATTGAAATTCGTAAAGCGGACGCCTTCCGAGGCCATCCGGTCGAGGTTCGGCGTGCGGATTCGGGAACCGTAGCAGCCCAGATCGCCGAACCCGAGGTCGTCGCACAGGATGAAAACGATGTTGGGGGTGCCGGACGCGGCGCCCGCCAGCTGCGATGCCACCGCGCCGGAAGCGGCGGCTAGAAAACTCCGTCGTGTGGGGAATCGAGCTTGTTTCATTGGCAAGCAAGCTAACACGTGGGAGCCTGCGGAGGCAACCGGGAGCCAACTCGCCGCAGAGCCGCAAGAGAATTCTAAGACGGGTGACGGTTCCAGGATCTGGCCAAGACCTGTATGGGATCAGCTCTGGCGGTGATTTCGGATTCGGCGCTTGAGCAGCGGAATCATCAGCAGCGCGGGAGCGACGAGGAACACGGCTGAAGGCTCCGGAACCGAGCCGGCCTGAGCCGTAGTGATCACGACATTGTCGAGTACGGCGCCGATGTTGCCGGACGTGAGGCTCTGAAATGTCAGGAACGCCGGGGTCACCGCAGAGACGGTTACGAGGGCGTTGCTGACGATGCCATCAGTGCGGTCGAGGCTTGTGAGAGTGAAGGTCTGGTCGTAGGATCCGAATGTGACCCGGGTGTTCGTTGTAACTCCGCGACCCGAGCCGATCAGGTCAAAGCTCAGGAAATAATCGATCCCGGGGGACAAGGTAATTGCGGTCGTGGTTTGCAGGTCACCCATCGAGTTCCCACCAGTGCCGTCCAGATCGACGCAGACCAACGATTCAGGTGAAGCGCACAGCGCACCAAAGCCGTTGGCCGCTCCGACGATATCGATATTCGTTCCGCTGATAGCCTGAAATAAGCCGGCGGATGTGACGCCTAACTGAGGTGTCAGCTCGTCAAAATTCTCGCTGAATATCGTGGCGCCGGGAAGGCACAGGCAAAAGGCGCACAAGGTAACCACCGCCACTAGAAGGGAACGTCGGGTCATGAATTTAGCCTCCGTCGGAAACTGCGCTCCGACGATGTTAATCATCTGATTAGTAACACAAATACAGAGATATTGGATGTAACCAACGAGGCTAACGGTACCAGTACGTCAGGGATATACCCGTCGGGCGAGGTTTCCCGCGATCCGCACCGGCTCTCATCCCAGTCGTTGGAGGAAGAGATAGGGATTCGGAAACCAGGAGCGGCGCCGCCGCCTCGGCGGCGCCGGAGTAGAGGATGACGGCAACAAGATGGCGCCGTCTATTTGCCTTGAACCTGTTCCCGGATCATGGACACGATACCGGGATTGGCAAGGGTAGTGATGTCGCCAGTGTCCTTGCGGTTGGAGATCGAGGCCAAGACACGGCGCATGAGTTTGCCTGAGCGGGTTTTCGGCATGTCCTGCACGATGTAGACATGTTTCGGCCGCGCAATCTTGCCGATTTGCGACTCAATCGCAGCAACCACCTTGGCCTGGATCTCCGCGCTGGGTTCGTAGCCCGGCTTCAAGGAGACATAAATCTCGGGTAGGCGGCCCTTGATCTCGTCCATGACCGGCACCACGGCGGCTTCGGCCACCTCGATCACCGTGAGGCAGACCGACTCCAGTTCCTTGGTTCCGAGGCGATGGCCGGCGACATTGATGACATCGTCAATACGGCCCAAAATGCGGAAGTACCCGTCGGGAGTCAACACGGCTCCGTCGCTCGCAAAGTAGGGCCAGTCGCGCCAATCCTTGCTCGCAGGATCCTTGCAGTACTTTTCGTAGTATTGCTGTACGAAGCGGTCGTGATTGCCCCAGATGGTTTGCATGATGCCGGGCCAGGGATTGCGGATGCAGATGTTGCCGGCGGCTCCGGCGCTGGCGGGAAGTTCCTGGCCCCGCTCGTCGTAAATCACCGGATAGATGCCGGGCATACCGGGACCGGCGCTGCCGGGTTTCATGGGATCGATCGCAGGCTTGGTGCTGCACAGGAAGCCGCCGTTTTCGGTCTGCCACCACGTGTCCACAATCACCGCTTCACGCTTGCCCACCGCCTCGTAATACCAACGCCAAACGGTGGGTTCGATCGGCTCGCCGACGGTGGTCATGTGCTTGAAGTGGTAGTTGTACTTGGCGGGCTCGTCCGGACCGGCCTTCCTCAGCATACGGATGGCGGTTGGCGAGGTATGGAAGATATTGACGCCCAGGCGCTCGGCGATGCGCCAGGGGCGCCCGGCGTCGGGGTAATTGGGAACGCCCTCGTAAATCACGCTGGTGGCAGCCAGGGCCAAGGGGCCATACACGATGTAGGAGTGGCCTGTAATCCAGCCGATGTCGGCCATGCACCAGTAAACGTCTTCCGGATGGATGTCCTGAATGTACCTAGAGGTGCCGGTGACATAGGCCAGATAGCCGCCGGTGCGGTGCTGGCAGCCTTTGGGCTTTCCGGTGGTGCCGCTGGTATACATCAGGAACAGCGGCGCCTCCGCGTCCATGGCGACCGGAGCCACGCGTTTGCCCGCGAAGTTCTTCAGGAGGTCGTTCACAATGAAGTCGCGGCCTTCCACCATGGGGGTCGAGGAGGCATTGGTGCCGGGAGTGCGCTGCCAGATCAGGACCTTGTCTACATCCTGACCGTCAGTCTTGGCAGTGTCCATGGCATTTTTGAGGGTGGCGGACTGATGGTCGACCAGTTGCCCGTTCCGGTAGTAACTGTCGGCGGTGATGAGCACCCGGCTGCCGGAGTCGGCGATTCTGGTGCCGCAGGCCTCGCCGCTGAATCCACCGAAAACCACCGAGTGGATCACTCCCAACCGCGCGCACGCCAACATGCTGATCGGCAGTTCGGGGATCATGGGCATGTGCAGCGTAACCCGGTCCCCGGCTTTCAACCCGGCAAAGTCGCGCAGCAGCGCCGCCATTTCATTGACGCGTACAAAGAGTTCCTGGTAGGTAATCGCCACGGGAGCCTGCGACTCCGGCTCCGCCACGAAAATGAGTGCAGCCTTGTTGCCGTACCTGGCCAGATGACGATCCACGCAGTTGTAGCTGGCATTGAGCTTTCCGCCGACGAACCACTTCCAGAACGGTGGATCGCTGGTATCGAGGGTGGTCTTCCAATACTCGTCCCAATCCAGCATGTCGGCATATTCCCGGTAGCATTCCGGGAAGTTCTTTTCGGCAAACCGTTCCATGATGGCGGGGTCTGTGAGGTTGGCCTGCCCGATGAATTTCGGCGAGGCACGGAAGTACTCATCATCCTTCCAGTGGACGGCAATCTGCGCCTCTGTAGCTTCTGACGCCCCACGCTGGGTGTCAGCAGTCTCAGTCGTGTCGGTGCTCATGACAATACTCATATCTTATACTCTCCTTGAAATTCAATTGCAGCTAGCTGATAATCAAGCCCGGGCGCCAGCAACGGCTGGGACACTTGCGTCGACCGGAACGGTGGGCCGCTTAGCCAGCAGTTCGCATAGCAGCGCTACCGCGGCCAGCACGGCGGCGGTGTAAAACGCTGCCTGGTAGTTGTGATACTTGTCATACAACACCGCGCCGATGCGCGGACCAATGATGCCCGCCACGCCCCAGGCGGTGAACAGCATTCCGTAGTTGATGCCGGCATTCCTGGTTCCCCAGAAGTCCGATGTGGCAGCGCCGTTCACCGAAAGCTGTGTGCCATAGCACCAGTAGACGACGAAGACCGCCAAATAGAGCATGGCGACGTTACCTCCGACCGCGTACAGCGCCGGCATGGCGACCATGGAAATGCCGATCATCGCGCGCAGCACGTTGATGCGGCCAAGTTTGTCGGACATCCAACCCGACAGGATGCGGCCAGACGCATTGCCGCAGGCGCCCACGACCAGGGTCATGGTGGTCAAGGCAGCGGCCGCAATGCCCACGCTCCTGGCGAATGGCACCAGTTGGCTGATGACCATCAGCCCCGCCGAGCAGCCCAGCGCGTAGGCCACCCACATCAGGTAAAAGGTGGGCGTGCGCAGGGTTTCGCCGGGACGGAATTCGTACGTAGCGGCAGCGGATTTGGAAGCAGCCGCCGGCTTCCAGCCAGCCGGTTTGTACCCTGCCGGCGGGTTTTTCAGCAGCAACGCGCCGATGATCGTCATGACGAAGAAGATGGAACCCAGGATCTGGAACGTCGCCGGTAGACCGTAGGCGGGGATCAGTTTCAATTGCGCGAGCGGGCCGAAGATCGCCGAGCCGGCCCCGTAGCCGCCTACCGCCAGGCCCACTGCCAATCCGCGCTTGTCGGGGAACCACTTGGCCATCACCGGGATCGGCGTGGCATAGCCGAAACCGTTGCCCAAGCCCCCGATCACCCCGAAGCACACGAACAGGTACGTCAGGCTGGTGGTGTACGAACACAGAAAGAATCCAAGGCTCACCAGAACGCCGCCCGCCAAGGAGCAGTACAACGGGCCGATCTTGTCTTGAATGCGGCCCGCCACCACGAAGGTGAGTGCGAACACCATCACCGCAATGGTGAACACCATCGAGGTTTGCGCGCGCGTCCATCCAAACTGTCTTTCCAGCGGAGCCACGAACACGCTCCACGCGTAAAGAGTGCCGAGGGCCAGGTTCATCGAGAGCCCGCCCACCACCCGCCACCATCGACTAATGCCGGGTTGTTCGGCTAATTGCATTGCCGTTCCGGATGCCATGCCTGAATCTCCTTTGCATTGCACTTTTGTGTTAACGTCCCATTTTGGCCTGCCGTCTCAGCGCGGCGGGCCGCCAATGTCTTCGCAATTCGGCCGCTTGTGCGGCAGGTTGTTAATCCGGGCCAGCCCGCAAACACGGGCGGCCCGCTTCGCATCGCGCAGGCGGAATTAACAATCCGCCGCAGATTGGCAATCTGCCCCACAAAGGTTGCCCTCATTTCGTTGCTCCGGAATCGGCCACTGCATGTTCGATCTGCTGGATGCCGGTGGCGTCTTCCAGAGTAGTCAGATCGCCCGGGGACTTACCTTCCGCGATCGCCCTTATGGAGCGGCGCAGCACTTTGCCCGAGCGCGTCTTGGGAAGCTGCGCCACGAAGTGCACGTGGCTGGGCCGGCCAATCGGCCCCAACAGACCGTCCACGGCGCTTAGAATCTCTTTTTCCAGCCGCGCTTGCTGTTCGAGCGTCGCGATGGCCGCCGCATCCTTCACCACAGCGAAAGCAAGCGGCATCTGACCCTTCACCTCGTCGGCCACTCCCACCACGGCGACCTCGGCGATGGCCGGGTGGGAGCTGATGGCCTCCTCGATCTCGCGCGTGCCGAGACGATGACCGGCAACGTTAATCACATCGTCGGTGCGGCCGAGGATGAAGTAATAGCCTTCTGGGTCGCGAATGCCCCAGTCGAAGGTAGTATAGGCAAGGGTCGCCGGAAAACTAGTGAAGTAGGTCTCGACGAAACGCTTGTCCTGGCCCCATACGGTACTCATGCAGCCGGGGGGAAGGGGCGGGACGATGGCCACGACGCCTTTCTCGTTGGGACCGAGTTCTTCGCCGGTGCCCATCCGCAGCAGGCGCACATCATAGCCATAGGCGGGAAAAGACGGACTGCCGAACTTG
>Ga0209067_10001933_pt1 | contig 12452 bp, 11 predicted proteins | sample ColStrG_CSR_2013_FD_187199 | JGI IMG/M metagenome (GOLD analysis project Ga0209067, IMG submission 187199) | Freshwater sediment microbial communities in response to fracking from Pennsylvania, USA - Cold Stream Run_MetaG_CSR_2013 (SPAdes)... | ecosystem: Environmental > Aquatic > Freshwater >... | reverse complement strand
TGGCGGTCTTCAGCGATGAGTTCGTTTCGTTGCTCGCGGGTGAGGACGAAAGCTTCGTTCAGTCCAGTGATGATCCCACGGTAAAATTTTCCACCGACAGCAAAGACCGCGCCACGTCCCTTTTACGAACCCTGCTCCGCTGTAATTATTTTCGCGACGGCATTCCCTCCGAAGCCGAACTGAGCCGCACCCTGCGCATCCCGCGCACCTCCATCAGCACGGCCCTGCATGTGCTGGCGGCGGAAAATCTCGTCGGTAAACAGTCCGGCAACCAGGGCTGGGTTTATCATGGCTGGCCCAACCAAACACCCACCGGACAGGTCACCTTCGTGGTCAACACCGACATCCTGCGCGGCTGGTACAGCCTCTTTCAGGACTGGCTGATCGGCTTTGAACATGTCATGTCCTCGGAAGGCTACGAAACCCAGATCCTCTGCGACTTCCTTTCCCCCCAGGACAAAATCCAGAAAATCCGCCAGTCCTGGGAACGGGGCAGCATGGGTGTCATGCTGGCCAGCCACACCGAGGCCGTCATACGCCAGTTCCTCGTCGATTCCGGAATTCCCGCCGCCATGGTCGGCAACGCCAACACCACCCAGGAGGAATTGGGGTCCATCTGCAGCGACAACCGGGGCGGCATCGAAAAACTGGTCGGCTATCTCCTCAGCCAGAATCACAGCGACATTGGATTTTACAGCACCGGACTCGGATACCACGACGGCTTCCGCGAACGTCTGTCGTCCTATGTTTCCGTCATGCGCCACAACGGGCTCGAACCCCGCCATGACCTCGCCTTCACCGAACCGCACAGTGAAAATTCCGCACGCAAGGCAGCCGAAATCATCTACCGCCAACCCTCCAAGCCCAGCGCCATCCTTTGTGCCAGCGACCGCGAAGCGTTTGAACTCGTCACCGAACTCAAGCATCTCGGGCTGGAGGTGCCGCGCAACATCAGCATCACCGGTTTCGACAACAACCATTACGGCCAGATACTGGAACCGTCCATGACCACGATCGACATCTTCGCCATTGAAATGGGCCGGGTGGCCGCCAACTACCTGCTCAATGAAATGCAGGTGCGTCAGTTGCCCGTGAAAATCCTGCTGCCCACCCGCCTCATGGCCCGCAATTCGGTTCAGGCCTGCGGCAATCCCGCCATTGATCCCCATGCCTACCTGACCAGCTCCGGCCAGGAAACCAATCGCATCCTCACGTTTTGATTTCCTGACTGCCGCCTTCCCGACTTCCTGTCCGGGGCAGTACAAGGACGGGAGTTCATCGCCTGTGTGATGCATGCCTGACCACAGACTTGTTCTGGTCGATCGAAGAGGCCCGTGGTAAGCTGGAAAAGTGGAGGCTGAACTACAATAACCAGCGGCCACACCGTTCACCGGAAAACGTCACTATGAGCGTTTTTGCAACAAATAGGCAGCCTATAGCAAAAGGAGGGTGCCGCTTCCCAATCAGAATAGCCGTTATATGTCTGATCATGATCATGGCACGGTGATGACAATACTGCTCACATTGCTTAATTCTGTAATATTTTATAATCCCAAAAAACAGCTCGCTGATTATACGGGACTAACACTCTCGTTACCCTCGGTAATAAATCGCTTTGAGGTTGGGAATCTTTTTATCTCGAAGGACCAGACTTCTATTATGAATTGACCCTGAGCCCCAGCGACAGAGACAAGATTATTAAAGTATTTGAAGGAAGAAAAACGGGCGAAAGATCAAGCGAGATCGCTATGGATATCCTTCCGCGCGCTTGGCGCGTTGATTATCGGGACCGATTAACGCATTATTTTGTTCCAGAAACGCCGCTGTCATCGACACAAATGTTTCTTGATTTTGATCCCCAGACCAATAAGGCATGGCTTGTGATTGTAAATCTTTAATGTGATAAGGTGGTAACAGGTGTCAGGCTTCTATTTCTGACAAATCTCTGTGTGTATTTAAGGTGCTTGCGTGGTACGGCAACGGCGATCGGAGCCTGGGGGCGTGTAAAGGCCCGTGTAGCTACATCCTATTTTCGCGGCGCTTACGGACGAAAAGCCAAGCCCTGGAGAGGGATGGCAAAGGTATTGCGATACCCATCTTCCTCGGATATACTCCCCCAATGACTCTTACAGCCGTTCTTACCCCTGATCCAGATGGTGGATACGTGGCCTACAACCCGGAGACAGGCACCACAACTCAAGGGGAGTCTGTAAACGAAGCCTTGGCCAATCTCAAGGAGGCAACAGAGCTTTATCTGGAGGAATTTCCTTTGGAAAATGCCTCCCACGCTTTGATGACCACTTTCGAGGTTGCCCATGCCTAGACTTCCGCGCATTGGAGGCCGGGAATGTCTCTCTGCCCTGCACAAAATGGGTTTTTCGACAGTCCGACAGAAGGGTAGTCACATTGTTTTGCGACGTGGCCCCTCGGGCTGTGTTGTCCCCAATCACAAAGAAATCAAACCTGGTACGCTCTCTGGCATTTTGAAGCAGGCAGGGGTTTCGGTTGAGGAATTGATTCAGCATCTATAACCCGGACAGGGCGGCATTAGGGGCATGAAGCAATTTCCTTACCGGAGGTACTCGACACCATCCTGATCCGCCGCCGTACCCGACACATGGAATGTTCCCGACTACACGCCTTACTCGCCAAAACCGCGCATGAAGGTTTGACGGGTAACATAAATTTCGCCTGAGTTTTCCAGGCTTTTAAAAGGCTCGAATGTTGATTGCGAGTCAGGCCGGGCGCCTCAATAAATCCGAAGCGGCTGCTTTCACAGCAAGTGGTTTTCAGGCTGTTTTGCCTTCTCGACGCTCCGCGCCTGCCCGGTTAAGCTGACTCCGTGAATCAGCCCGCCCGGTTCCTGTCCCTGCTCTGCCTGCTGCCCGTTCTGCCGTGTGCTGGGACGGGCGCACCCCTCATCGAAGCCCCTTCCCTGCAACAGGACAACAGCATGGAGGCACCGCCCGATCGCGACTTCCTGCGCGTGGCCACTTGGAACATTGAATGGTTCCCGGCGGTGCAACGCAACGGCACCCAACAAAACGCACAATGGCAGACGGCCGCCGTCGTCAATCTCATCCAGGAATTCAAGCCCGACATCCTCGCCGTGCAGGAAATGAAGGACCAGAATTCCCTCAACCTGATCAATAAAAATCTGGGCTCGCGCGGGTTCACCTACAGCGCCTGCACCCTGTATGGATCCGACAATAAAAATCCACCGAAGATCCCCATGCCGAACATCCAGCAGGATGGTCTGCTCTCCCGTGTACCCTGGGAGGCTGTACATGAATTGGATTTCATGAGCCTGCCGCCCGGCCCGGATCATCCGGTGCGCGGCTGGTTGGTGGCCCGATTTGCCTACAAGGGCCTGAGCTTCACTCTCATTAACGGCCATCTCGCAGCCGGCGCTCCCGCAAAAAAACCGGACCAGCCCCCATCTGAGTCCAGCCGGCGCACTGCGGCCATTGAGGAATTGCAGCACGAGCTTGACCGGCTCAACCTGGATCCCTACCGCGACAAAATCATCATCCTGGGCGATTTCAACACAGACTACTTCGACAGTGCCTATCAAAACGATCCCACTTTTAAAAAACTGGCCAGCCTCGGCTTTCAACATTCCTGGGGGACGCATGTGCGTCGTGAAACCATTACCCGACCCGCACAAACCGGTGGTGGCGCCACCGACGCCACCCTGGATTACATCTGGTTTTCTTCGGGCTGGGGCGAGACCCTTCCCTCCGCACAGGTATTGGCCAAGGGAGCGGCAAAGCGCAGTGGCGTCATGGGCGGGGACGAGCCCGGCCTGGCCAGCGATCATTACCCGGTCTGGGTAGACATCCCGCTTCCGGGAAAATAAAAAATGCTGCGTCCGGCATTTTTTCAGGCATGATTGCGTCATGGAGATCAGAAAAATCGTCGGCACCGCCTCCCCAAGCGATCCCCTCACACGACTGATCCAATTACGCAACGGCACTTTGGCCCTGCTGGGCCCCCAAGCATGGAAAAACAATGAACGGTACGCCCGACTTCGAAAGCTTGTTGGATCTCCTGCTGAAAAATCAGATTGAGTTTCTGGTTTGTGGCGGCGTGGCGGTGGCTCTCAACGGTTTTGTCCGCACCACGGAGGATCTCGATATTCTGGTCAGTGCTGAAAGCCGGAATATCCGGAATTTGCTCAGCACACTCAAGCAATTCGGCGAAGGCCATGCCGCCCTGCTTTCCGCAGAAGATTTTGCCCTGGAGCCCGGTTGTGTGCGCCTGCTGGAAGGTGACTGCCCTCTGGATATCTTCACCCTCATGGGAGGTCTCACTTATGAACAGTTACTGCCGGATTCCGTGACAACAAGTGTGGCTGGTGGAAGGTTACAAGTCCGGCATTTGAACCGTCAAAGGCTCTGGGCCTTGAAAAAAGATTCCCGGCGCGAAAAAGACCGCATCGATGCCGCAGAAATGTTGCGTCTGGATAAGAGCCGATAAAATCAGCGCAACTGGAACCACGCCACCAGACCGGCGGTCAGGAGCACATTGGCCAGGGCCACGGGGATGAAAAATTTCCAGCCCAGACCCATCAACTGGTCATAGCGGAAACGCGGCAGCGTCCAGCGCACCCAGATGAAAAAGAAAATAAAACAGGCCATCTTGCCTATGAAAACAACAATGTGCACCGGCCCGAACCACCACGGCGCGGTCGCCGCATCATAAAGCCAGGGATGGAACGGCAGGGTCCAGCCGCCGAAAAACAACGTCACCATCACCGCCGAAGTCACGATCATGGCCGCATATTCCCCGAGAAAAAACAGCGCGAATTTGAAGGCTCCGTATTCGGTGTGATAACCGCCCACCAATTCGGTTTCGCATTCAGGCATGTCAAAAGGCAGCCGGTTCGTCTCGGCGAAAGCCGCCACCAGGAAAATGACAAAGGAAAGCCCCAACGGCACCCACAGCACCAGGCTTTGCAGGCTCCAATGATTCCACGGAGCCACCACCGCCACGGCCAGCCATCCGTTCCGGGCCTGGTATTCGACTATTTTTCCAAGGTTCAATTCCCCCACGGTCAGAAAAATCGGCACCACCGCCAGGCCCATGGCAATTTCATAGGAAATCATCTGAGCCGAGGACCGGATGCCTCCCAAAAACGGATACTTGGAATTGGAAGACCAACCCGCCAGCACGATGCCGTACACGCTGATGGAGACAATGGCAAAGACGAAAAGCACGCCGACATCCAGATCAGCAATCACAGCCTTGACGCGGAAGATCTGGGCCAGGTCCGCCGACCCGTGAAACCAGGAGATCACCGGCGCCGCCAATGGACTCAAGTCGATGAAACTGCCGAAGGGTACCACACAAACCGTCACCAGCGCCGGTACCATGGCCAGAATCGGGGCCAGATAAAAATAGGGTTTGTTAACATGACCCGGAGTGATCTCCTCTTTGAAAATAAATTTAAGACCGTCGGCAATCGGCTGGCCCAACCCCCAAAGACGCACCAGGGGAATGGTAAACCAATTCCCCACCCGCACGCCGCCGAACGGAATGCCCACCCGGTTCGGTCCGATGCGGTCCTGGATCCACGCACAAAAACGGCGCTCGGCCACCACGCTATAAGCCACCAGCCCGAGCATGACCCCGGCCACAATCGCCCCCTTGATCAGGGTCACCACCAAAAAAAGTATCAGTTCCAGGTTCATATGCCGTTACATCGGGAGGTTCAGGCGCCCAAATCCAGTTGAATGCCCAGATCTCCAATCTTGCTCAATGTCATTCCCTGCAACGCTGGCACGCGGGCGGCCAGTCCGCCGAATACATCCTCAATCACCGCCAGGCCATTGCCACCGGTGCTTTCCTGGCGCAGGTTGCGCAAAATTTCCCAGTCATCCATGGCCTGTCCCGGCGGAACATGCGCCACATTCAAGCGCTGCAGGCGTCCCTTGGCATTGATCATGGAACCGCGCTTTTCCGCAAAACCGGCCGCCGGCAATATGTAGTGGGCAAGCTTCGAAGTCCCGTTCGGCAGCAGACCGACAAAAACAATCAGATCCAGCTTTTTCAAATCCACATCATTCAGACCCAGTTCCATGGCATCCTCGTGAAAAGCCAGCAACACCTTGACGGTACCGTTGCGCACGCCGTCGCGGATCGCTTCCCGACCCTTGCCCCCCCGGCAAATGCCGGTCAGCCGGGCTCCCGCCGTGTTCGGATTCAGGTCGGTTGAACGCAGAAAACCATCCGCCTCGCCACTCCGCGCCACCACATCATGCAAATCACTCTGCAGCTCCTCCGCCCAAAGCTTGGCCAGGTACAATTCCTCATTGGTCATGCGGGCCGAAGCCAGCAGGGCAATCTGGTTGCCGCGGTATTTTTTGAGCTGTTGCCCGATCTGACGGAAGACATCGCCCCAAACTGAGGCAAAATAATCGCCCTTCAAACTGGCCAGCGGATGCTGGAAACGTTTTTCGTCGTGCAGATAATGGATGTTGAGGCGGCCCTGATCACACATCCAATGGGAGTTGACCTCTTCATTCGCCTCCGGAGTCAGCCGATAGACCACGCCCTCGCGCGAACCGATGGTGACATTGCAGCCCGTGCCGCAGCTGGTGCAGATGCTGCGGGTTTCCTTGAGGAACCAGACGCGCATCTTGAAACGGAAATCCTTGCTGGTCAGGGCTCCCACCGGGCAGATGTCCACCGTGTTCAGCGAGTAGTTGTTGTCGAAACGCCGGTCAGGGTGGCAGGTGATGGTGTTGTGCCCGCCGCGGTTGACTATGCCGAGCACATCGTCGTGCAACACTTCCCGCGCAAAACGCACACAGCGCGTGCAAAGAATGCAACGCTCGTCATCCAGCACAATGTTTTGGCCCAGATCAAAATTTTTCGGCTTCTTGACCTTCTCCTCCACAAAACGACTGGTGCCCGTGCCGTATTCGCTGGAAAACTCCTGCAGCTTGCATTCCCCGGCCTGATCACAGATCGGGCAATCCAGCGGATGGTTGATGAGCAAAAATTCCATCACGCCCTTGCGGCATTCCTGGGCCAGGGGCGAATCGGTGCGGATGCCCATGCCTTCCGTGACCTGGGTGGCGCAGCCGATCTGGGGGCGCGGCATCCAGGCGATTTCGGGTTTGCCATCAGGTCCCAGCACCGGCTGGCGGTTGGCATCCATTTTGGGAGTGCCCATTTCAAAAAGACACATGCGGCAGTTGCCGGAGATGGAAAGTTTGGAATGATAACAATAGTGCGGCAGAAAACTGTCCTGCTGACGGGTGACTTCCACCACATTGGTGCCCTTGGGAACCTGCACCCACTTGCCGTTGAAATTCACGTTGACCAGGGGCGTTCCGGTCGCGGCCTGGTCGTGGTTGAAGGGATTGATTTTGTTGGCAGTCATACGGATTAAACGCAAAGAAGCAAAGCGGTGAAGGCGCTTTTCTTATTTTCAGTTTGAATAAAGCTTCTCATGCTTTGCGTCTTCCACTCTTTGCGTTAACTTCTGGCTTTCGCCTCAAATTCCTCCGGGAAGTTTTCCACAAAACTCTGTACCGGCCAGGAGCAGGCCTCGCCAAAAGCGCAGATGGTGCGGCCCGCAATGTTGTCCGCCACACTTTTGAGCATGCCGGTGTCACCGGTCCGCGACTGCCCGTGGCTCATGCGGTGCAAAATCTTCTTCATCCACAACGCCCCCTCGCGGCAGGGCGTGCACTGACCGCAGGATTCGTGGGCGTAAAATTCGGAAAGATTGCTCAGGCACTCCACCATGTCGCGGCTGTCGTCCATGACAATGACCCCGCCGGAGCCGGCCATGGAACCCACCGCCGCCATGGTGTCGAAATCAAGGGGAATATCCTCCAGCCCGATCTCCTGCTCGACCATGGCGCCATCGGGACCTTTTTGCCTGACCTTGTAACGCTTGTCGGCACGCAGCACCTTCGCAGAAGAACCGCCGGGAATGACCGCCTTCAGTTTGCGTCCGTCACGCATGCCACCGCAGACCTCATGAATCAGCTCACCCATGGTGATGGCACCGCATTCAAACTCGTAGTAGCCCGGCTTTTTCACATCGCCGCTCACGCACAGCACGCGGGTGCCGGTATTGTTGGGCCGGCCGATCCTGGCAAACGCGGCACCGCCCAAGCCGACGACGTGCTTCACATTGCAAAGGGTTTCGACGTTGTTGACGATGGTCGGGCACATGTACAACCCGAGCACGGCCGGAAAATAGGGCGGCTTGATGCGGGGATAGGGGCGCTTGCCCTCGAGCGACTCGATCAACCCGGTTTCCTCCCCGCAAATGTACGCTCCCGCGCCGCGGTGCACATATATTTCCAGGTCATAGCCGGAACCGAGTATGTTTTTGCCGATGAAATTCTTTTTCCGGGCCTCTTCAATGGCATGCTCGAGGATTTTGGCCCCGAGGGGAAATTCGCCACGGATGTAAATGTAGGCCAGCTTCACGCCATTGGCGAAGCAGGAGATGATCATGCCCTCGATCAACTGGTGCGGATCCTTGTGGATGATCTGACGGTCCTTGAAAGTGCCGGGCTCCGATTCATCGGCGTTGCAAATGAGATAAATCGGCTTGGTGGCCTTCTTCGCATCAATGAAACCCCACTTCATGCCGCAACTGAACCCGGCACCCCCGCGTCCGCGCAATTGCGATTTTTTGACCTCGTCCTTGATCGTCGCGGGGTCCATTTGCATGGCCTTGCGCAATTCCGCGTAGCCGCCGTGCTGGAGGTAACATTCGATGTCCGGGGTGTAGCCCGGTTCATCAATGTGTTTGAAAATGATGCGGTTTTGCGCGACAGCCATAAATCACCGGTATTTTTCGAGAAGCTCCCGGGCCTTGTCCTCGTTCACACCCTCGTAAAAATCATCATTCACCATCACCACCGGCGCGGTACCGCAGGAGGCCAGGCATTCCACATATTCCACCGTATAGCGACCGTCGGGGCTGGTGACCGGCCCGTGCCCGTCCCCTTCCGCCCCCGTCATTTTTTTGAGGCAGGCGTGGGTCTTTTCCGCGCCACCGAGTGCGCAGGAAAGCGTGCGGCAAACCTTGAAATGATATTTTCCCACCGCCTCCTGGCGGAACATGGGATAAAAAGTCACCAGCTCCAGGATGTGAATGGGCTGCACTTCCAGTTTGCCGGCGATATAGACAACGGCCTCCCCGGAAATAAAACCGAACTCCTCCTGCCATAAATGCAGCAGGGGCAGCGCGGCACTGCGCTTGGAGACCGGGTAATGCCCGATCACCTCGTCCAGTTTTTTTTCCAATGCGGGGGGAACGTTGACGGTCATGGCTGCCTATTCAAAATTTCCGCTCTTGGCCACCACGCTGTCGTTGATGAAGTGAACCTGCACCGTGGTTTTGCCCTTTTCGTAAATGAAGGTGCTGCCGTGCAGTCCCAGCACATCGCCCGTGTCTATTTTGGTCGGGCTCCCGAGGATTTCCTTCACCTGGGCCTCGGTCATGCCGTTTTTGACTTTGAGCAGGTTGTCGTTGTTCAACTTCCCGGCGCAGGCCGCCAGCAGCATGCAGGCTCCGGCCAGAAATATTCCACGAATCACATTTTTTGTTTTCATGTTTTTGATTTGATTTGTTGTTTAGCGGTCACATTCACCCATTACAAAATCCAGGCTGCCCAGAATCGCCACCACATCGCTGATGGAATTGCCGGGGAGCAGATGCGAAAGTATCCCCAGATTCACAAAGGAGGGCGAGCGGATCTTCATCCGGTGCGGCACGCCGCCCCCGCGGCTGTTGATGTAAAAGCCCAGCTCGCCCTTGGGGTTTTCCGCTCCGAAATAAACCTCGCCCGCCGGCGCGTCAACCCCCTGGGTCACAATCATGAATTGCTGGATCAGTTCCTCCATCTTGGTCAGGACTTTTTCCTTCTTCGGCAGGATGTTTTTGGCATCCTCCACAAAAATCGGGCCGTCCGGCAGGCGGTCCATGGCCTGCTGCACCAGTTTGATGCTCTGCCGCATTTCCTCCATCCGCACCAGGTAGCGGTCGTAGGAGTCGCCCACCGAACCCAACGGAACCTCAAATTCGTACTGGTCATAATCCAGGTAAGGGCATTTTTTGCGCACGTCGTAGTCCACCCCGGAACCGCGCAGATTCGGCCCGGTCAAGCCGTAGTTGACCGCATCCTCACGCGAAATGATGCCGATGTTTTTCGTGCGATTGACGAAAATCGGGTTTTTGGTGATGAGCTTGTCCACCTCGTCCACCCGGGCAGGCAACTGCTTGATGAAAGCCTGGAGATTTTCAAGGAAGCCCGGCGGCAGGTCGCGCGCCAGCCCGCCGATGCGGGTGTAGCTGGTGGTGAAACGCGCGCCCGTCAGCAATTCAATCAGGTTGTAGATTTTTTCACGCTCGGTGAAGGTGTACAAAAAGACGGTCATGGCCCCGCAATCCATGGCATAACAGCCGACCCCGAGCAGGTGGGCGGAAATGCGGGCCAGTTCACAGCAGAGCACACGGATGACTCTGGCGCGGGCGGGAAGCTCGTAGCCCATGAGTTTTTCCACGGCACAAGCATAAGCGACGTTATTGGCCAGCGGCGCCAGATAATCCAGACGGTCGGTGTAGGGAATGAACTGCGTCCAGGTCATGTTCTCGGCGATTTTTTCATCGCCCCGGTGCAGGTAACCCACATCCGGATCCGCCTTGGTGATGATCTCGCCGTCAATTTCCAAAACAATGCGCAGCACACCATGGGTGCTGGGATGGGAAGGTCCCATGTTCAAGACCAGTTTCTCGCCCACGGTGTCGATGACCTGGTCGGCCGCTTCCGCATTGCGGGCCGCCGTGTCCTGAATTTTCAATTCCGTAAGCGAGCTCATGTGATCCGTCAGGGATTCAAGGTTTCGGGGTGGCGGGAGCGGGGTTCGCGATCCTGCGTGTTGGAGGCCGGAGCCGTGACAAAGGGACCGCCTTCCAGCGGTGCCGCGCGGGTGAAGGCAATGTCGGGCAGTTCGGTGGGCTTGCCTTCCAGGGGGAATTCCTTGCGCAAGGGATGATACGGATAACCTTCCCACATCAGGATGCGGCGCAGGTCGGGATGACCGTCGAAACGCAACCCCATCATGTCGTACACTTCGCGCTCATGCCAGTTGGCTGTGCGCCAGAGGGCCGACACGCTCGGCACCGTCTCATCCTCGGCCACGGGAACCTTGACCCGCAAATGATCTCCGCTGCCGAGGTTCATCAGTTCATAGACCATTTCAAAACGGGGATGCTGCCCGAAATTATCCACACTCGACACATCCACCAGATAATCAAAACCATCGCGCCGGAGCGCTTCCATGACCCGGAGCAGGCAGTCTTTTTCCACCACCCAGGTGGTTTCCCCGCGGAAAACAGGCCGGACGCTCAGCTTGCCGGGAAAAGCTTTCTCATACGAAGCGTGAAGGGATTCGAGGGAAGACATGGTCAGGCAACGGCTTGTTTGAGGGTGCGGAATGATTTTTCGTGGGCGATTTTTTCCTGCAACTGCATGAGCGCCTCCAAAAAAGCCTCCGGGCGGGGCGGGCAACCCGAAATGTAAACATCCACCGGCACCAGATTGTCGATCCCCTGCAACACCGCATAGCTGCGGTACATGCCACCAGTGCTGGCGCAGGCACCCATGGCAATGCACCATTTCGGGTCGGGCATTTGATCCCAAATGCGTTTGGTGGCCAGGGCCATTTTGTAGGTCACAGTGCCCGCCACCACCAACAAGTCCGCCTGACGGGGGGAAAAACGCATCACCTCCGCCCCAAAACGGGAAATGTCAAAGCGGGAGGAGGCCGAAGCCATGAACTCGATCGCACAACAGGCCAGCCCCATGGGCATGGGCCAGAGGGAGTTTTTGCGCATCCAGTTGATGGAGGACTCCACCGTGGTCAGTACGATGTTGCCTTCAATCTTGGAGTTGTAGCCGTATTCACCCGCCTGCGACATATCGTAGAAACAGTAAGGGAGCGGCGGGCCAGTTCAAGGGAATTTCCCGCTTATAAGGCGAATTTATTTTTGACCGGAACAGCCCCCGACACCGGATCAAAGCCCGGACATGAAATTCACTATGCGATCTGACTGACCGGGAAGGAATTCGTGCCCGAAATCCGGGTAGATCACCATATCCCGACGGGACGTCAGTTTGTTGTACGCGGCAAACTGGCTGGACGGAGGGCAAATTCCATCCATCAGACCCGTAAACATCAGAATTTCAGCCTGAATCCGGGGGGCCAGGTTTTGTATATCGATATAGCCCAAACGACGGAACACCTCCTCCCGGCGCTCATGCCGCGGGTCCATGCGGCGGAAATAATCGCAAATCTCCTTGTACGCATCCTTGGCCAGATCCATTTCCCAAACCCGCAGATAATCGCTCAAAAACGGAAAAACCGGAGCGGCTCTTTTGATCCGTGGTTCCAAGGCGGCGCAGGCGAAAGTCAGG
>Ga0209067_10001932_pt1 | contig 12456 bp, 9 predicted proteins | sample ColStrG_CSR_2013_FD_187199 | JGI IMG/M metagenome (GOLD analysis project Ga0209067, IMG submission 187199) | Freshwater sediment microbial communities in response to fracking from Pennsylvania, USA - Cold Stream Run_MetaG_CSR_2013 (SPAdes)... | ecosystem: Environmental > Aquatic > Freshwater >... | reverse complement strand
GATTCGGGTGACGGATCTGTTTCAGGAAGGGCACTGTCAGCGGGCCAATAAACGTGAACAGCCTCTGGTGGATTTTGTGTTGGAGCGGGGGTTGGAGAAGCAGACGATACGTTAAATTATTTGATTAGTTTTCGTTCAATCGCCTGGCCAGTGCGATATTCATCAATTGATTGCGCAAGATGTTAATTTATTACACAATCATTCCCCGCTTAAATTAAATTCCCACCCAAATTTTTACCAGTTTCGCAAGCAAATTCAAAAATAAAATCAAAAGCTTAAGAAATAATTATTCAAAATTTTGCCCACTGTTGGATTGCGACGATTTTTGAGTGATTCCCCTCCCAAAACGCTGAAATAAATTGACGCACTCCCTATACAAAATTAGTATCTGACCTCAGCATCCGACCCACATTTGGTTGGTTGTCATTAAATATATAAAATTACATAAGCAAAACATCTTTGTTTCGCCATCCCCGTTAATTTTAGATCGACTGACCTGCAAATTTGATTGAATTCGAATTTGCTTCCGGCGTAGCTGTTGAATTTGATTGAATAAATTCTGCAGAGCCCTACACTGATCAGAGACACGGGAATGTAGAGACAGGTGTTTTGGCTACACAGGGAAGAATTTCAAATGGCAATAGTACCCACCATTTTATGTGGCGGAGTCGGTTCGCGTCTCTGGCCCGTATCGCGCGAGCTGCATCCCAAACCATTTATCCGGCTGGCCGACGGCCAGAGTCTGCTGCAAAAGGCCTTCCTGCGCGGCGCGGCATTGAAAGATGTCAAAGAAATTCTGACCGTGTCGAACCGCGACCTTTTATTCAAACTCGAAGATGAGTACCGCGAAGTCAACCAGCATCACACCGCAACGTCCTACATTCTTGAACCGTTCGGCAGAAATACTGCCGCTGCCATTGCTTCTGCCGCATTGCACATAGCCGAATCGCAGGGTCCGGACACAATCCTGCTGGTGCTTGCTGCCGACCATCTGATTTCAAACCAGAGCGCCTTTGCCGAAGCCATTAACGTAGCGGTGAGTCTGGCCAACAAAGACAAGCTGGTTACTTTCGGTATTGAACCCAACGCGCCGGAAACGGGCTATGGCTATATCGAAGCCAATGGCAACGACGTAGTCCGTTTTGTAGAGAAGCCATCCAAAGACAAAGCGATCAGCTACATTGAATCCGGTAACTTCTTGTGGAATTCTGGCATGTTCTGTTTCAAAGCCAGTGTGATGTTGAATGCAATGCGCGAGCACTGTCCGGATATATTGAAGGCGACAGAACTCTGCATGACCAAGTCACGCCTGGCAAAAGGTGCCGGATTCAGCCAGGTTGAACTGGACGCAGCAACGTTTGAGCATATCCCCGACAATTCGATCGACTTTGCCGTGATGGAAAAAGCCAACAACGTCGCGGTGGTGCCGTGCAATATCGGCTGGAGCGACATCGGTTCGTGGGATGCCTTCGGTGATTTGATGGAATCTGACGCCAATGGCAACCGCATTGAGGGCAGCGCAACCACGCATGATGTGACCAATTGTTATATCCGCAGCGGTGACCGCATGGTGGGCGCAGTGGGTGTAGATAACCTCATTATTGTCGATACGGCTGACGCCTTACTGGTTGTTGACAGAAGTCGCTCGCAGGATGTGAAGCATATTTATGCTTCACTGAAATCGCAGAACCACGAAGTGCACAAACTGCACACCATGGTGCACAGACCGTGGGGCACCTACGAAGTGCTGGAAGAAGACGAGAATTTCAAAATCAAACGCATTGAAGTCAAACCGGGCGCATCGCTTTCATTGCAGATGCATCATCACCGCAGCGAGCACTGGATTGTGGTCAGCGGTATGGCCAAGGTGATCAACGGCGACAAGGAATTGTTTGTCAGCGTGAATGAATCGACCTATATCCCTGCGGGGCATAAGCATCGCCTGGAAAACCCTGGGCTGTTGAACCTGGTGATGATTGAGGTGCAGAGCGGGCAGTATTTGGGTGAGGACGATATTGTGCGGTTTAGTGATGTTTATGGGCGGGTTTGAGCCACTTATTCAAAATGTTTGTATTAATTCCTGATTACCTAGATTGAAAGAGTATTTAATTGGACAATTCGCTGATTCCTGTTGTTAGAACGAAAGTGGATGCTTTTAAGCAGAATAAGTACGTGCAAAAGCTGGTGAAGATGAATCGGCTGCTTTTGTTTGTGGTTGTGTTGCCTAATATTTTCTCTGTTTTTTACTTTTGTTTTTTTGCTTCAGATGTCTACGTGTCGGAGTCAGACTTTATTGTCAAGACTCCGACTGAAACGTCGTCCTCGACTTCCAGTGGGTTATTGAGCATGTTGAGTTCGGCTGGTGGTGCGCAACCAGCCAATCCAGGTGATGCTTATTCAGTGCAGCAATATATTCTATCGCGCGATGCGGCTCAAAGTTTGATTAAAAAACTGGATATAAAAAATAAATATTCGGCCAAAAATATTGACAGATTAAGTAGGTTTACAGGTTTGTACTGGGACTCCAGTTTTGAGGCCTTTTACAAATACTACCTGCGCAGAGTTGATGTCGAAATTGATACTCTTTCAGCAATTACAACTTTGACTGTCAGAGCATATTCGGCACAGGATGCCTATCAACTTAATTTGCAGTTGTTGGAAATGGCTGAGCAACTCGTAAATGAAATGAATTTACGCGGAAAACAAGACCTCATTGATTATGCTGCTGCAGACGTTGCGAGGGCTGAATCAATTGAAAAGAAGGCTGAACGGGCGCTGGCAATATATCGCAACGCTAACAAGCTTCTGGATCCTGTTCAGGAGTCGACTGCTAATATTCAATTGATAGGCACGCTACGGAATGAACTGATCGCAGCAGAAGCGCAGCTGGACCAGGTGCGCAAATTCGCCATCAATAATCCGCAAATTCCGGTTTTGGAGAAAAATATCGCGTCACTGAAGGCAAGTATCGCATCAGAGACTAATAAAACGGCAGGTAATCAGCAATCTCTCGCAATGCATGCGGAGCAGTTGGATCGACTGGTTCTGGAGCAAACCACAGCAAGTACTATTCTGGCATCTGCGACGGCCAATCTTGAAGATGCGCGTAGCAAGGTGTTGCGTAAAGCATTGTATGTTGAACGAATTGTACAGCCGAATCAACCTGATATTGCCACTGAACCCAGAACGCTTTTTGCGATCATCACCATACTAATTTTAAGTCTATTTATCTGGGGTGTTTTCGAATTGTTTGTTGCTACGGCAAAAGAGCATCGTTCGTAGGCCATGTCCGATGCATACTGAGAATTTTATTGACTCTCTGAAGATTCAATCCCGAATTATCGGCGCACTCTTGTTGCGTGAGATATTAACGCGTTACGGTCGTCATAACATCGGCTTTTTTTGGTTATTTGTGGAGCCGATGATCTTCAATCTAGGTGTTTTGCTTATTCGTTTAACTGCGCATGAACGCACATTTGGTCTGGATATTGTGGCATTTGTATCCACCGGTTATGCCACAATTTTATTGTGGCGAAATACCATTAACCGTTGTGGAAATGCGCTAGAACCCAATAGATCATTATTGCATCATCGTAACGTTCGAGTTTTTGATATTTTCGTTTCCAGAATTCTTCTCGAAATCGCAGGAACAACCTTATCCTTTTTGATAATTAGTTCAATCTTGATTGCTGCCGGTGTCATGCATCTGCCGGATAATATTTTCAAGGTTTTTTTAGGCTGGTTTTTGCTTGCATGGTTTTCAGGTGGAGTTGCGCTGATTATTGGTGCTGCAGCTTATCTAAGTGAAACGTTTGAAAGGCTGTGGCACATCATAACCTATCTTTTTCTGCCAATTTGCGGTGCATTTACGATGACAGCATTTGCGCCTCCACCGTTGGCAGTTATATTGGAACATGTTCCGATTGTATCTTGCGTTGAGTTGCTCCGAGAAGGTTATTTTGGATTGTACGCGGATGCTCGTTACGACATTCCCTTTGTTTTGGTTAGCAATTTGATTGTTTCCTTCGTTGGTATTTATTTGTCAAGGATGGTTAGTTATCGTGTGGAGGGCGCTTGATAACACTGGAAAATGTCACAAAAGTCTATCGCACTACGCACGGCAAGCACTGCGTCCTAGATAACGTAAGCATGCAGATAAATAAGGGTGAAAAAATTGGAATACTGGGCAAGAATGGTGCTGGTAAATCAACACTCATTCGTCTCATAAGTGGCGCGGAATTGCCCACCGCTGGTTATATAAAAAGGGAAATGTCAGTTTCCTGGCCCTTGGCATTTGGAGGCGCGTTTCAAGGAAGTTTGACGGGGCGCGATAATGTTCGCTTTATCTGTCGAGTCTATGATTCTAGTATCGAAAAGGTAGTTCCCTTCGTACTTGAATTTTCCGAGTTGGGTAAATTTTTTGATGAGCCGGTCAAGACTTACTCATCTGGTATGGCTTCCAGACTGGCGTTTGCCATTTCGATGGCAATTGAGTTCGACTGTTTTTTGATTGATGAAATTGTTGCCGTCGGGGATTCACGCTTTTCAGAAAAATGTAATTACGAATTATTTGATAAACGCCGCGACCGGAGCATGATAATTGTCTCGCATCAACCTGATCTTATTCGAACCTATTGTTCAACAGCCTGTGTGCTTACCGACGGGCATCTTACAAAATTTGACAACGTAGAGGCAGCATTTGAATATTATGAAAACATCTGATAAAACTGAAAGCACAAAAAAAATTAATGTACTGCTCGAAATGCGACCTGCGCTGGAAGGCTTTGCGGGCATTCCACAAGAAGTACGTTTATTGTTTCGGGGATTGAGAAAAATTGACACCGTCGATGTGGAAGGAATGCTGCAAACATCGCACCGCCAACTTGCACGCGGCACGAGTGCTAGGCAGGGATTTTTATCCAAGAAAATTTCAGTAGCCAGGCGCTTTGCTCGATATTCCAATGTGATTATTTCTATGGCGGAAAAACCGCATAGAAACATTCTTGATTTGATTCTGGATTATTTTAATAAACGTGCCGAACGAATCGCGCTTCAGGTGACGATGTTTACGGGGATCGGGTCAATCAAATTATCTCGATTTGAATCCAAATCATTTGAAGATTTCACTTGGCGGACGCTTTTTTCAAAAACATTGCCCGCATCTGATTTTTCACTGGTTGCCACCGCAAATCATAGAATTTGTTCAGTGCCATGGCACACCATGCATATGGTTGGACTAGGATCATTGAATTGGAGAATTAGTAGTAAGGCCAAATATCCCAATATGGATACAAGCGATTTCGATATTTTTATTGGTCAAACTCCTTATCCTGGGCAAGTGAGTAGGTCGACTAAACTGGTGATCAGATATCATGATGCCATTCCTATTTTTATGCCACACACGATATCTGATAAATCCGTACATCAGGCAACGCATTTTTATGCACTGATGAATAACGTGGAGCAAGGCGCCTGGTTTGCATGCGTTTCTGAAGCTACAAGGCAAGATCTCATTCGTGTGTTTCCCGATGCTGAAAAGAAGGCAGTCACAATTCACAACATGGTGTCCCATCACTATTTTAGAGATAATTCCCCTTTTGAACTGGTACCTGGAATTATACGTGCGAGACTTTATGGAAACGATCCGGATGGAAAAGAGATGGGATTGTCCCCCAAATTTCTGACAATCAGAGAGCAGGAAAATTTTTATTTAAAGCACCTCCATTCGAAGCCACTCAAATACTTATTGATTGTCTCAACAATTGAACCGCGTAAAAATCATGTGCGTTTGTTAGCGGCATGGGAGGTCCTAAAGGCGGATGTGGATCCGGATATTAAACTGGTTGTTGTAGGCACGCTAGGATGGGACTATAAGCAAATCTACAAAGGATTTAAGACATGGATTGATAGGGGTGACCTGTTTCTCCTGAATGCAGTTCCTGCGCCAGATTTGAGAGTCTTGTATCGCCACGCCGCGGCGACAGTCTGTCCCAGTGTGGGTGAGGGTTTCGATTTCTCTGGAGTCGAATCGATGGCTTGTGGTGGTGTCACGATCGCTTCCGACATTCCTGTACATCGCGAAGTCTACGACGATGCGGCAATATATTTTGATCCATACGCGACAATGAGCCTTGTCAATGCACTTAAGAAGGTTTTGTACAACGACAATGCTCAAAGTGAAGCGGAGCAGTTGCGTAAGTATGGAGAGCAGGTCGCTGCGCGATATTTGCCAGAAAAAATACTGCCGCAATGGCAACAATTTATTGATCGAATAATTTCCGATGAGAATTGACTGCACCTAAGAAAATAAAAGGAATAGAAATAATGGCTTCGAGAATATCCAACCACTTAATCAGGTTAATGGCGAAGCAATTTGTTGAATTCTCATATCGGGGCATACTGGACCGAGAACCGGATCGGTTAGGCGCTTCTGAATACACTGAATTATTGAGGACGACAGGTGATATAGAAACCGTCCTTCGCTCACTTTCTGAGAGTGACGAACATTGGCGGAAAATGCTGCAACTTCAGGCGGATAATTTAGTCAAAATGGTTTCCAAAAATCTGCTGGGACGCTTACCCGACGAGACGACCTTGCTAGAGTGTTCTGCAAAACTAAGCAAGTCCCAAGACTTGGGACCGCTTTTATCTGAAGTGGCCGACAGCAACGAACATTGGGATAAGTTAGTAAATGCCCGATCTGATGAGCTAATTAATGAAATATACCAAGGTCTGTTGGGGCGACTGCCAGATAAAGCATCCTTGGAGCACTACTCAGCAAAACTGAGCAAGTCCCAAGACTTGGGACCGCTTTTATCTGATGTGGCCGACAGCAACGAACATTGGGATAAGTTAGTAAATGCCCGATCTGATGAGCTAATTAATGAAATATATCAAGGTCTGTTGGGGCGACTGCCAGATGAAACATCCTTGGGGCACTATTCAGCAAAACTTAGCAAGTCCCAAGATCTGGGATCGATTTTGTCAGATGTCGCCGGCAGCAATGAACATTGGAATAAGTTGCTTAAAGCCCGATCCGGTGAGATGGTCAGAAACATGTATTTGGGCTCGCTCGGGCGCGAACCAGAGGATTCGGCAAAAAAACATTACGCTGGAAAGTTAATTCAGACCGATGATTTTGTATCGGTTTTAGCGGAAATAAATCGAAGTGACGAGCAATGGAGAAGGCAAATTGCGTTGCACTCCACGGATCTTCTAAATACGATTTATCGCAGTCTATTGAAACGCGATCCAGACCCGTCTGGTCTTGAGGAATATATTAAGATTATTTCTGAGCCCGACGGGCTAAGGAAGGTTTTGGTTAAGATCATAATGTCGGAAGAATTCAAAAAGCAATTCTCAAGTGATTTGTTGACTGATGTTGAATCCGCCCGAAAGGTTGTTTTTCTCCACATACAGAAAACTGCCGGGACCTCCATGCAAAATATGTTAAAAGGCAGGTTTGCTGGAAAAATTTATTTTGAACATGGTGATACCCTCAAGGATCGAAGCCATGAAGAACTTTTAAAATATTCGATATTTGCAGGCCACTTCAATTACGACTCGCTGCAATTTATTTCAGATCAACCACTATCCATATTTACGTTTGTCCGTGAACCAAAGGCACGGTTGATTTCACTCTATTATTTTTGGCGTGCGCATAATCCAACGGCCCCTTCGTTCCATGATGCGATGCAGCTGGCAAACGAATTGAATCTAGAACGTTTTTTCGAACACTACCTAGGTGTGAACGATCCAGATTTATTGAATCACATGACTTGGGCAGTGATGGGGCAGGTTAAGTGGGTCGAATGGACTACGCTATTGAATCAAAAAATGTCTCCAAAACAGCGGGTAACAATCCTGACTAGAACAATTCGCCCGGCGATCCGGGAGAGACTGAAAGAGTTTGCCTGGGTTGGATTGCAAGAAGATTTTGATAATTCACTTATTAATCTATGTCGTGTGTTGGATTGGCCGCCGTTTAATTCTGTACGCGCTGACCATAGTCTGAATAAACTAACCAAAGAACATCCCGATTTTAAAAAAGAAATATCCAAAGAACCTGTGTCATTGGAAGCCGAAACGATCTTAAACCAGTTTATTGAGCTCGATATGATTCTTTATGAGGAAGCGAAATTGCTTTATGAAGGACGAAAGAAAATGTAAATGAAACTTACAGAAAAATTTCTTGTAAAATTGGTTTCGGTCATCGATATTCATTTTAATTTCAAGAAAATCTTCAATTTGTACTTAATAATATTGGAGTGATTTGGTTAACCTCAATCAGATAATAAATAAATCAAATGTTCACTATTTAAGGTTTGCGCTATGTTAAATAATATTTCAACAAATTTGCTGTTGAAAATTTGTGGTGAAAATGTTGTCAGAGATATTTACAAAGCACTGTTGGCCGCGGACATTGATGACGCAGCTCGCAAAACGAAATTGAATGAATTACGCAAAAATGGATTGGAAGCGTTTCTGACGGATTTAAGTAAATCTGAACTGCTCCTAACTCAAATCATTAATCAGCACAGTGAAAAAATTGTTAAGTCAATTTTATTGGGACTCTTTGCGCGGGCGCCAAATTCTGAATCGATAATTAAATATTCCAGGTTATTGCGTGAAAATGGAATTGAAGGATTGCTTGCTGAATTAGTTCAGTCAAATGAAAGTCGCGAAGCGTTGCTTACTAATCATGCGGAAAACCTCGTCGCTGCAATTTTTAAAGGAATTTTGGGCCGAGAGCCCGATGAAATTGGGTTTCAAAACAAGGTGACCAATTTTAAAATCAATTATGATATTGAGCAATTGGTCAAGGGTATAGCATTCTCGAAGGAATTTTGGACAAAAAGTCTGGCCAGAAACGCTACGGATATTTTAAATCCAGTTTTAAAAGGTATTTTAAATCGGGATCCGAGCCAAAGTGAAATTGAGTCGATGCGAGATTGTGTGCACTCGTCTAAGTTGTTTGAAACAACATTAAGAAAAATTGTTGCCCAAGAATTTACAAAATATAGCGCTGTCGCGCCAAATGAAAAAATAATTAATGGAATTTATCTCGCCTTGTTAAATCGCCCAGCGAATTCAAATGAGAAAGTGAAGGGGATTAATCAATCACCAGATGACTTGAAAGTGGACGACCTTGTAAGGGAAATATTGGAAAGCCGCGAATTCAAATTCAATAAAACCAAGTCACCAAATCCGATGACGCGATTCAATGAGCCATATACGGTTTTTATTCATATCCAGAAAACGGCTGGATCAACACTGAATAAAATGTTGATCGAAAACTTCGGAATTAAAGAATCGATTAATGCGAATTACGATAACATTTTCTGCTTTAGCGCAGGCGAATTGGGCAAAAAATCTTTTTTGTATGGTCATATCAATTACGATTGTTTATCATATATTCACAAGAGAAAAGTGCAACTAGTCACCTTTTTTAGGGACCCAATCCAGAGAATAATTTCTTTGTATTATTACTGGTTGTCATTTGAACCTGTAAATCCTGGTTGGAACAAAATGATCGCATTAGCGAGTGAATACAATTCAATTGAAAAATTTTTCGAAAATGCCGTAGTTCGTAATTCGCCTGATGTTTGGAATCATATGACCTGGGCGATTATAGGCGATGAAAAATGGAGAATGTGGAAAGCACAAGTAAGCAAGCCAATGGACAAAGTAGCCTTGGATGCATTATTGCGAGATGAATTTAGACCATTTATCAAAAGCCGACTACTAGAATTTAAAATGGTCGGAATACAGGAAGAATTCGATTGTTCAATTAAATTGCTATTCAATGTTCTTGGAAAGCCAGCTCCGTCCCTAACAGAAAAAATTAATTCATTTGAAAATTTAAAAAATTTCAACGACGGCAGATTCAAGCAATCTGTTGTCAAAGAAATGATCACGGATAGACTGCTAGGCTCCTTGGGTGAACTAGTCCTAATCGACAGAATAGTTTACGAGGAAGCAGTGCTTATCTTTTCAAATTTAAAGCTTGCATCGAAAATTTGAATCCGCCACAGTCGTATATATAATCGAATTCAAGATCTGTTCAGGGCCTTTTATTGCGGGACGATATTGTTAAGGCCTTATAGCTTGTTCTATGCCCACCGGTGGAACTTGCCCATTTTTGAGGTAAGTAGATATTTTTCCAGAGACTTTTAGATACCAATCGTCTGGTAAGCTGCATCCATCTTGATTGAGGTATACCATTTTTGAATTATTTGGCAATTGCGTCTGTACAGTTTCGGTAGGCATCAAAGCCGTTCCTTCATTGACTTCATCAAACATAGCGCCGTACAACATTGTCGCGCCTGCTTGAATGAAGCTCGTTGATTGTCTCCATAAAAAACGACCGCACCGTCTTGGAATTTTGTTGATGATGGCGTTTTGAGCATTGTGCTGAAGAATCGAGTTATTGTAAAAAGAATAGCCTGGGAAAATTACCGGCATATAACCTATACCAAGTCTTCGCGCCTCTGCCATATCCGGTATGATTTTGTTTTTAAGAAAATTTTCCAATGAATTATCGTCGTTAAATCTCCCGACGGTCCATGGGCTTAGTATATTGTAAGAATGATACACGGTAGTCCAATTGGGATCGGCATAGGAGTCTCCCTTAAGTGTTCTCCAACTGCTGGGTACTCCACCCATGACAAAAGCAGAAGGGAGATTACCATTCCCCGATTTCAGATCGTTGATGACATTCAACGCATCTTGTGGGTTGGCAGGGTTAGTATTGAACCCGAATCCCCATAATTCTAAAACCGGTTTATTTTGAACAAAGAGATATTGTGTATTGTTTGTAATTTTCAAATCATTTACTAAGTGGAACCAGTCTGCACGGATGCTTGCCGAAACGGTCGATGGATCTGCACCGCTCGTATCATAAGTAATAAAAAAGACCCGACCAGTTTTGTTTGCAGCAGCCATTACGTTTTTAATTAAATTGTCGTGGCGAACTTTCAAAACTGGATTGTCCAGCATATGTACAAATCGCTGAAGCGCAATTCCATCAATCCCATTTTCCTGCAACCATTCAAAATGTTTAAACACGATATTCGGATTTTGAGTTGAATAGAAATATACGGTGCCACCGTTTGGTTTCTTTAATCCTGTGTCACATAGATCACTTGTAGAAATCGAATGTTGGCTAGGAATCATATCGATCAGGATTTCCTGGGGATTGGGGTGCCCAGGGAACCAGTGCTGCCATTCCTTGTTTTGTCCATCATCTCCAGGGCAACCGAACCATCCCTGATAGCCTAAAATAAGCCGACCGTTCAGGCCGTTGGCCTGTTCCGCCAAAGCTGACTGTTCAAGAAATAATATCTGACATAATAAAACGCCAAAAATAAATTTGAATAATCTACAACGATGATTGGTAGTTTTCACGGCGCCACCTTGATGAAATTTTGTTGAGTAAAAGGGAGCTAGTTAGGTATTTTTCAAATTGCATTTCAATGGACTTGACAGATCTAATTCAATTAATTCGGAAATTTCATATTCATCGTTTGTAAAATGGCTGCGAATTATTTCCGATGAATTTACGCCCTTAAAGCAATCTTGTATCACTGGGTATAACAGGCCGTCATGTTTAAGTATGTTAGCAACATCGTGTATGAATCGGACATTTTTAAAATATATTTTGTGAATATTTTTTTTATTGGGAATTAATTTTAAATGATTGTCGTCCCGGCCCCCAGTGCCGGCAAGAATATAGTACTGGGTGTCGTCGTTAAATGAATCGACGAGTGACTCATATTTCCATTCTTTTATTTTGTCTACATAATTATCCCATCGGGATTCCGAGGGAATAATTTTTTTCGAAACTGAAAATTGAGGAACAATCGCAACGGTACATTTAATATCAAAAAATTTTGACGCTAAAATTGCCAAAAAGCCGCCCATACTGTTTCCAATTGAATTGACGATTTTGTCCTTGATATACGGATCTAAGATTTTTTTTAATTCTGAAAAATCTATATTGTTCCCCCATGATCGATGTTTGTCGACTATGAAAAGTGAGGTAGACATCATTGAAGATTTTATAAATTCCTCGCTTTGTATGTCAATGCCACCTATTGCATGCCCTATACCGGTAAAACAAAGTGTGACATGTGAAGATTCATTCTCAATAATGCTAACCTTAAAATTTTCTGTATCAATTACAGTACGCATTGCGGTTCCTGACCTAGAATTTATATATTGTTATTTGAATTTAAATTTAACTTGAATTTAGCTCGCGATTTTCGCACCATTCTGCCATTTTTTTATTGTTAAACATATACTTAAGATTCGATGTCTAGTGAATTAGGTTCGTGCCGTGGTAATCCCCTCTGCAGGCCTGTGAATTTTATTTTTCGAATATCGTGCTTCAGCATAATCCTCCCCCGGTTATTTATCAGCTCATTAAGAAGGCTCTAAATGCGTTAAGTCCGGGCG
>Ga0209067_10001931_pt1 | contig 12456 bp, 10 predicted proteins | sample ColStrG_CSR_2013_FD_187199 | JGI IMG/M metagenome (GOLD analysis project Ga0209067, IMG submission 187199) | Freshwater sediment microbial communities in response to fracking from Pennsylvania, USA - Cold Stream Run_MetaG_CSR_2013 (SPAdes)... | ecosystem: Environmental > Aquatic > Freshwater >... | reverse complement strand
CCGGCGGCGATCCATCCTGCTGGGGGTCACGGCGGTCTCGCTGATTCTGGCGGCCAGCGCCGTGATGCTGTTTCTGTGGCGGCGATATCAGATCCGGCGGGAGTTCAACGCGCAGTTGGACGGGCGTGGGATCTCTGCCGAGGAGCGGGGCGCGGCGGTGGCGCTGCTGAAGAAGTTGGGGCTGAGCGCGCGGCAGCGGTGACTCAGCCTGGCTAAATGTGTCTCAGAGTGATGGCAATACTGGTATGCTGGGCCCCACGCGAGGATGGTAATTGAAGCCCACCTTGCGCCTGCACATGGGAAACGGAACCGCCGCCAATCATAGGCTACTGGGACGGACAATACCGAGCTTCTTCATGCGCAACTGGAGCGTGGGACGCTTCAACCCTAGTCTCGCGGCCGCACCGTTACGTCCGGCGAGAACCCAGCCGGTTTCTTTCAATACTGCGATGATGTGGCCGCGTTCGACGTCCTCGAGAGTGCCGGTCGGGCGCACTGGTTTGTGCTTTGCCCGAAGCACCTCAAGTGGAAGCTTCAAGGACGGTCCCGTCGATGCGATCACAGCTCGCTCGACCAGGTTCTGGAGCTCCCGGATGTTGCCCGGCCAGGGATAACGTTTCAGAGCGTCCATCGATTGGGAAGGAATCTTGCTGATCTCCTTTCCCATGCGCGCGGCAAACTGGCGAGTGAAGTAGCTTACCAGCAGCGGAATGTCTTCTGGCCGTTCCCGCAAAGGGGGAACGACGACAGGAAAGACATTCAATCGATAGTAGAGGTCGGCCCGGAATTTCTTTTCTTCCACCATGCGCAGCAGATCCGCGTTGGTTGCAGCCACCAGCCGCACGTCGGCACGGATCGTCCTGCTGCTGCCCAGGCGTTCGAATTCCCGTTCCTGCAGGACACACAACAACTTGGGCTGAAGCTCTAACGGAATGTCGCCGATTTCATCCAGAAAGATCGTTCCGCGGTGCGCCAATTCGAAGCGCCCGATCCGCTGTGCGACGGCGCCGGTGAACGCTCCTTTTTCGTGTCCAAATAGCTCGCTTTCGAGCAGGCCGGTGGGAATAGCCGCACAGTTCGCCTTCACAAAGGCGTTCTGGCGCCGCGAACTGAGGTTATGGATCGCTCTCGCAACCAGTTCTTTTCCGGTCCCCGTTTCTCCGCAGATGAGCACGGTGGAATCGGATGGCGCGACCGTCTCCACCTGTCGAAGGACTGCCGTAATTGCCGCACTGCTGCCCACGATGTCTTCGAAGAAGTAGTTGGTGCGGATCTCGTCTTGGAGGTACAACTTCTCTTCCACCAGCCTGGCGTTGAGTTCCTCAATGCGGCTGTAGGCTGCCGCGTTGTCGAGCGCGATCGCGATCTGACCGCCCACCTGGGACAGGAGCGCCAGCTCATCGGACGCGATATCTTCCCGGCGGCTGGCGACGTTCAGGGTCCCCAGCACGCGATCCCCTGATATCAGAGGCACGGAACAAGCTACGCAGTATCCCTGATCGAACACATCGCGGGCGAATGGATAAGACACGAGTGCCGAATCCTTCCTATTCATGACACACGGCCTTCTCGAGGAGAATGCCTCTCCCGGTAATGTGCCTTGGATTGGTACCACGGAATGCTCTTTACTGATGCGATGTGATCCCTCAAAATCGAGCGCCCGCCGCCGGAGTTGATGGTTTTCCGCATCCCACAACGTCAGGGTCGCCATCTCCACACCCAAAGTCTGCCTGAGAGATCCCGAGATCGCCTGAAACAGCGATTCTGTGTCGAGATGCGCTACAACGGCATTGTTCACTTGAAGCAGCAGCCGCAGCCGGTCTCCCTCGCCAGCCAGCTTCTGCTGCAAACTCGCCGCCTTCTCATAGTTGAGCGTGTTCTCCACCGAGACAGCGACCTGCCGGGCGATTCTGGCCATGAACTCGATTTCCTCTTGGCCATAGGCGTCCGTTTCGGCCGCGCAGAACACTAGCGCCCCGAGCCGCCGCCGTTCCGTGAACAGCGGCAGTGCACAGTAGCTTCGCATCCCGTTGGCGCGAAGTAAGGGCATAACGGCCGGAAAGCGCATTTCCGACTCGACGTCAGGTACATAGAACGGGCTTCCCGTCTCGATCACCAGAGACGTGGGAGTCTGCTCGATCGGGAACTCATGACCGATGGGTATGCCAGTCACGATTGGCGATTCCAAAACGTACAACTTCTCTACCCTACGCTCGGGATCGTATAGCGATAAGCCCAAGCCAGCAAAAGCCATGAGTTTGGCCAACTTGGCTGCCAGGATCGGGAAGAGGACAGGGAGGCTTTGGTGCGACGCAATCGCGTCCGAAATCTCCAGCAAAGCCTCCAGGCGGGCGCAAAGCGCTTCCGAGGTCATCGTACCCATACCTGGCGTATTGCAGTAGCACGCCGTGCGCGACATGGAAGTCTCGGTCTCGATCGGTTTCGAGTTCCTTGGAAGCAAACCACGTGCCAGGAGTTCTGCACTGCCCGCGTCGCCGGCACGGACTTCACCGCGGCGCAACTCCTGGAGTGCCGTTGGAATTGAGCAGAACGGGCTTAGCATGTGCTCCTACGGCTCGCAAGCTTCACATTCGGTAATCCTTTCTCGCTCCGGCAGTCTGGCGACCCGGCGCCAACCGGGTGCAGTTAGACAATTGCGAATTCTTACAAACAAACGGTCGCCGGAGAGCGTCTCGGCAAATCGAAGCGATACCGTGACGGGGCGCGTGCCGAATCTCGGCAGAAGAGTTTCGGCATTTGCCACACAGATCTGGAGACGCTCTTCTTTGAGCGGCGATCCTCGGCGGGGTGGCAGGCTGTATGCGACTCTGGACCGACTGAACCCGGGGGAGTATGGTCGCCCAGACGGATCGCGGCGCACTGGAGTACTCGGTCGTGGGGAACGGGAGCCGCGGTGCTCGTGATTAGCAGTTGGAGGGCCGGGTATAATCTAGGGTTGTTGATCGATATCTGAAAGATCCCGGGCTTCGGTTCATTGCGGTATCTCGCCCGGCTATTTAAGAACACCTCTTGAGACCAGACGCAGCCCTGAAGCGCAAGCTGCTGCCGTGGCGGCGTTCCTGGCGGCGTGAGCGGCGGGAGACGGCGTCGATGGCTGCGCAGACAAAAACAGGTGACACACTGAAGATTCGAGTGCATCCCATCGCTCTCGTTTCTTTGTTGTGGATGCACCTACGAGTGGAACGCATCGGCAGAAAGAGATTTGGGAAAAACCGATGTCATTACGGTCACCTACGTCGGAGCCGGAGCTCGGAAGTTGATGCGGCAGGACACCTACAACGCACCCAACCAGACCTTCACCTCACAGTTTGACCTGATGAGGAATGGCGCCAGCGCCAACTACAACGCGCTGCAAGCCCAGTTCCGTCATCGCTTCTCGTACGGCATCCAGGCGCTGCTCTCCTATACTTGGTCGCATTCGATAGACAATGTTTCCTCCGATTCCTACATTGCCAACGTGCCGCCGGGCGCGGCATCATCCGATCGCGGTTCCTCCACTTACGACATCCGGCAAGCGTTCTCCGGCGCGGTCTCGTACGATATTCCCGCTCACGGTGCCGGAATCTGGAAGTCTATTTTCGGAAGCTGGTCCACGGATTCGATCATCTACGCCCGAACCGCGTCGCCCGTGAACGTAGTGAGCGGACAAAGTACACCCGGCACGTACCTGTCAGGCGCCACCAGCGTCCAGCGGCCGAATCTCGTCCCCGGCATGCCGCTCTGGATCTCCGATCCCAACGTGGCCGGCGGCAGACGACTGAACAAAACCGCATTCGCCGTCCCGACGGGTGTCGCCCAAGGCGACCTCGGCCGTAACACGATCCGCGGCTTCGGCGCAACAGAAATCGACCTCACCCTGCGCCGCCAGTTCAAACTGTACGAGCGCCTCTCGCTCCAGGCCCGCGCCGACTTCTTCAACCTCTTCAACCACCCCAACTTCGGCCCGCCGACCAACTACATGACACCGCCGCTCTTCGGCCAGGCGACGCAGATGCTCGGAGCCTCGCTGGGCGCCGGCGGCCAGACCGGCGGCCTCAATCCGCTCTACCAGATCGGCGGCCCACGCTCGGCGCAACTGGCGCTGAAGCTTCTGTTCTGAGCGCCGACCGCCGAGTGCCGTCCAAATTCCCAACAAAAACAGCGAATCACATCTTCTCGTCAGACAGCTACACGGATGTTCGAAGACCTTTCGCACCGATTCGGTGCATGGGCTTACCCAAGGCGGTCTCCTTCGCTTGCCGGCAGTCTGCCCAATTCTTCTTCCGGGCTGCCACAATGCGGCGCTCTGCTGCCTCCCTCAGCATCCTGCGGCTTGGGACCTGTATCTGGGCGGCAACATCATTGTGGAGGAAAAACGCGTAATACTTTCCAACGTCAGGTATTGGAATCGCAAGCAGCGGTGTGCCCGATTCTTTCAGGTGGCGCGCAAACGAACCACTGTGGAGATGAAATCGCCTGGCGAGGACCGACGTAGCCACATAGCCTGCCGCGAAACGCTGAACATCCACGGCAGGCAACAGCTTCGATAAGCCGTCCGATACTCCGCCGTGGTGTGCAGAATGCCCTGTGCTACGAGGCCGCGAACCACAGGCATCGCTACGCCCAAAACGGCTGCCGCCTCCCCGAAGGTGACAACGCCTTCCGGGTGCACGGTCATGCCCGGCACGGGGCGGTACTTACGCAAATCCTCAGACCGGAACAAATACCCGGTGATCCCTCGAAACCGGTTGGTGTACCCGACCGGAACAAGACCGCCCTCGACGACGGCCCGAATGACCGCGGCAAGCCCTGAATCGCGGCCGAGGTAATTCTTCATCGCATGGCGCAGTGCTATGAACTCGCCAGGATTCGAGTATGCTTTCACAGGCACGGAGTACTTTTCAAACGCGTCCTTGATCTTCATGACGTCTTCGCGAAGGAAGAAGAAACACCGCGCTGGGAAATTTCGCTCGGGTCCTTTCGCGTAGCGGATGGCTCCGGCGGCGGCGACCGTGGAGAGCGTGAAGTTCTTCAGACCGAGTGCCGCCACCGCCTCGGGTCGCGGCATATAGCGCGCGAGTTCCGCGTCGCGAGCGGCAATCCATTGGTTCAACGATTCCCGTCGAATCCAGCACTCTGTGCGGCTCCCTCCCCGGCGCACGTTCAGGAACATAGCGCCAATTTGACCTTGACGGGCAAGGTCCCAGATTCGCCCGCCGGCCGTGTGTGCGATCACCTCCGCCTCGTTCGCGGTCACCCAATGGGAACTCCGCCGCACGGCAGCCGAAAAGTATCGGTGCTGGCCGCGAATCAGGCCCGGCCAGTCTTCGATTACAAACCTCTCGAAGACATCGTGCAGGAATCCGAATTCGCTCCGCGGAAGAACACGAAATAGATGGCGGTAAAAATTCCCGAAGATCTCACTGAAGTTCAGAGCGGCCGGGTCGGCGATCTCCGGCGGGAGCGTGTTCTTCAGTATTTCGCGTAAGGGTCGAGGCCATTCTCTCAGCACCGCGACCGCGCCGCGGCCGATCTCGGTTGCGACAGCAAGGTCGGTCGCGGTAAAGGGCAGTTGCTTCCGGCGTAGACGGTGCTTTTCGTTAGTGGAACCGACAAAAAGGATCAGCCGTAGCAAAGCCCCCAGTCCCAACCTAAGCATCTCCGGCGGAAAGCCAAAATCCACCAGATCGAGTTCAGCGCCTTCACCAGGTGGGAACCCAGCCGCCCGATAGATCGCTGCGTTAAGTGCCACCAGATCGGGTGTCGCTGCTTCGGCGGTTAAGGTGCGCAAATCGAGTCCGCAGCGACATCTATACACCGAGGGGCGCTGCCAAGCCAGCCTCCTCTTGCAGGCCGGACATTGGCTGACCAGATGGCAACGGTGGATGGGGCAGGTTGTGACGAGGCCCAAATCCCACACGGCCCACCAGATGGGGCTCTCCTTGAGGCACCCGGGGCATATCCGTGGGCGGTCGTAATTCAGATCATCGTCGCTAATCCGTTGGCCATAAAATGACCGTTGGTCGAATCGATTGCGTCCGCCGACATGCCGGTAGTACATAGCCTGCCACTCCTCGGGCTCCAGGCGTAACACGTAGGCAATCTGCTTGACGCTGTCGTCTCGCTCCAGCCCGGACGTCGGTAATCCGGCAATTTGGAGCAGAGAAAGGGGGCCGCAATAACCGTGTGCATGGGCAATGCGGCATAGGTATCCCCGGGGACTCTCGCGGGGTAGCGGATCGACCCGGAAGAGCAACCGGGCACCGCGGAGGATCGGTATGCTCATGCGTGCAACTCCAGGCCCACCCTGCGATGACCGCCGGCGGTGCGCGCGATACACGTCCGTGCGCTCGGCAGCGTCAGCGGCGGTGCCTTGACACTATCGAAGCTATCGATGAATGGATTCGGATCATCGAGACGTTCCGACCAGACATGCTCCGCGAAAGACTCCGAGAGCGTGCGTAATGTGATCTGCCTGCGGGGATGGCAGCGGGCGATTCGGGCGGCGCCGCGGATGATCTTCATCGTGTAGCCGATCAGGCCGTATGAAGCATAGTGCATGCGGAAAGCCATATCGACGTCCGATAACGAGGGCATGCTGTACTCCGGCAGCTGTTCCTGAACTGCGCGGAGGAAGGCCCTATATGTTGTCCGATCGTCTTTGGCGTCCCAGCGAAAAGCCCCTACACGCAGGGTCGCACCAAAGCGGCGCCGGAGTTGTTCATTCTGCTTGAGGACTTCCAGACAACGTTGTAGGCCGAGTACCACGATTGCCAATCGGGCTTCCTCGACTTGCTCCTTCAGCCAATCCGCAACATCGTTCGGGATGTTCGCCTGTCGTACGTCCACGAAATGTTGGAACTCATCGAGCGCCAGCAGGCGCACACGGCACCTTTTCATCAACTCCCGGAGGCGAATGCTCTTGGCCACGGTATTGCCGCGCGACCAGAGCGGATCGCCGAGTTGATATAGAAGCGTCTCGGCGAAACTCTTCACCGTTGGGCGGGCCGGCACCTTTGCGACCAGCACCGGCACTTCCAGACCCCACTTGTGGTCAACGCGTGGATGCAGGCCGGCGAAGTATGAAATGATCGTGGTCTTCCCGCTGCCGCTTTCACCGACAATGGGGCAGCAGTCCGGCTCGGCGGTGGCTTCATGACTGTCAAAGCATGCCTGAACTCGCGCAACGGCGGTCTTGAATAGGGGGTATTTGACCAATACACGCTCAGACCGCTCCATGGATTCCGTCATGGGATCTTTTCCATAGCCGCAGTCGAAACGACAGCATCCGACAGGTGAGGCAGATCCAGATCGGCTTCGAAAACCGGCAGAATCTCGTCATCGGTAAAAGCGTTAGGACCGGCCGGTGGCTTTGGTGCCGGACTTTCTCCTGCGGGCGGCTTCTGACGTTCCCTTGCGTCATCTCGACTTTCCGGATTGCCGCTGCCCACGGGTTCAGTGCTTGCCACCTCCGAGGTGGTTGCGGTTGTGTAGTCTTCCATGAATCGCGCATGCCGCTTCCGGCCCCGTGTCGACTTGCGATTGAAATCGCGCTCCACGAGCGCTCGGATTTCTGCTTTGGCCTGCGCCAAGGCTACGATGTCGGTCCGAGCATCTAGTCGACGTTGTGCGTACCGTCGGATGACCTTGTTCTGCCAAAACGAGAGCCCCTTGGCGTATGCCTGATCCACAGCAGCAACGTGGACATACGTCCCATTCTGGGGATCAAGGACATTGACACGGCCGAGGTCGCCTGGGTCGAACGTCAGCTCGACTTTCGCTCCCACTCCCATTCGTCGCCGGAGTTCTCCAAGTTCTGGGCTATTGTATTTCAGACCTTCCAATTCGACGCCGTAGTGGAACACAACACGCTGGACGGTCATCCCCAACACAACGTCAAGTTCGCGGGCACTCGGCGGCAACGGAGGCGGCAAGCCGATCGTCTCGCAGTGCCACCGGTGAGCCGGGGTATCCCTGATGCTGCGATGGGGCGTCTGCAAATACACGTCGATGATCCACCTGTGGAGCATCTCGCGAAACGTGCTCAACAAAACTACGGCGTGCCGGCTGGGATCGTAGTCGTCGCGCTCCAAGATATTGCTGAATGTCGTCCCAGGGTTGCCGTGCATCAGATCGTGACACATCGTGCCCTGAAACCGTTCCAGCTTGCCCTTGTACCAGGGCACGAGAACCTTCGCGTACTGGATATCGGCGCCGATATGTAAACACGCACGCTCGAAGTGGCTGGAATGGAACTCGGCCGGATTATCGACGACAACCAGTTCCGGCACGCCGTAGCACTCCCAGCGATGCTTAATCCCTGGAAACTCGCGCTGGACATACGTCTTCGGGAGAATCGCGTGTTTTAGGCACCTCATCACCGACAAACAACTCGGCGGTTCAAAACCGGAATAGAAGCCCATCGGGCACCGCGAATACTCGTCAAGCGCCGACGTGATCGTCGGCCGGCCGAGCGGCAACATGCTGTCGTCGTCCACGACGATGATGTCACTGGGCGTGTGATCCATCGTTACTCGTTGAAGAGTCCGGGACGTGTCGGGACCGGCGCCGGACACCCTATATTCCATGTCAGCTCTGCGCTTACCGTACCGCGCCACCATGATTTCGTAAGGTGACTTGCGCTGAATCTCACGGTATATCGTGCTTCGACCTGGAATCAAGACTGACGTATTCGTCCAGGACTGTTCAGCGGCCAGCAAACATCCTCCAAAAAAGATGCTAACAGAGATCATTTCCCCAGCGTGCGACCCGGTGGTGTGCCTGATCGGTCGTTGAATTTATCTTTTTGAGATTTTCATCGTCGGGCCATACCCGGCGTGAACGTCTATACTCTCTACGGACATCCAGCTCCGCTAGCAATAGCCCGTTGGCCGCATCGTGGATCATGCCCAAGTTCCAGTTTCTCTTATCGCGCGCTTTGGGGCATTCCCATCCGCATGAAGGCCAAGGAGAGGATCCCACCGTTAGAACCGCGCAGAGGATCTCATCGGCAATGCTGGCCATCAACTCTCCGCAGACGAAGAGAAGACGGTTGGCCCTCTTGTGCACTACGTCTACGGAACCGGGATCGGAGCGCCGTATGGTGGACTTGCGCAAAAGCACGACCATCAGATTGGGATTTGGTGTTGCCTATGGGGCAGCAGCCTGGGCGCTCGGGCTAGGGAAAAAGCCGACGGAAGTGCCGGCATCCCAGCAGCTTCAGTTCCTGGCCGCTCGCCTTGTCTATGGCATCACGCTGGAAGGTGTTCGCCGCGCAGCTCTGAAGGCGTGGTGAATGAAGCCGAAGAAACTGGCGGGGAAACGGCGTCGGATCAAGTGTGGGCGGATCAGTAATGGGAAGTCGGCCAGCATCCGCCGACACGGGACGCATGTCGCTGCAGGGAACGGCAACTTCGTCAGGCCCATCACACCACACCGCCAACCGCTGACGCAGCATCACCATCATCATCATCATCATCGCCAAAACGTTGGAGGTTTTTCATGTCCAGGCTTGCAGCGAAGGCCCGCTGTAATTACTATCCGATTCCAGATGCGGAAGCGGTTTTGATTCGAAGTTGTATGCTCTTTCCGGACCAGGGAGTTTCTGCACTGGACCCCTGTGCCGGTGAGGGCCGCGCGATGGCGATGATTACAGCATCATCCAAAGCTGTCAGGTATGGGATCGAATTGGACTCATACCGCGCGGAGGCCGCGGCGAAGCTTTTGGACCACGTTATACAGGGGGACGCGCTGAATGCCCATTGCCGTGTCGAGTCTTTCGGGTTGGTCTACGCGAATCCCCCTTTATCTTAGCGATTTTTTCCGTATGTTTGATTTGAACGAATCTCGCATTCTGGCAGAGGCGTGTCTTTGAGCTGAGGCTTATGATCGATTACGGGATCTATGCGCGAAGAAGTTGCGGCGCGCACCTGCCAACCAAATCGACTGGGTGGCGTCTCATGTCCGTATGCATGTGTTCTTCGCAGCGGACGAGCGACCGTTTGTTCTGGACTCTCAGATGCGATGGAACGCCGAGGTCAACAGCTTTCTCGCGCGGCTGAGCGTGATTAGCGGGAGCACGACTTCCCCAAAAACCTGGCGGAGCTACGCGTACGAGTTTGCGGACTGGTTGGGCTTCTGCGAGCGGATCGGGATGGATTGGCGGCGTGTTACAGAACTCGACATTGCCACGTATCGGAACATCCTCGCATCCGAACCGAGTATCCAGACGGGACGGACCCTCAAGCGGAGCACGATCAATCACAAGTTGGGCGTCATCACGCAGTTCTACCGATTCGCGCTGAAGAAAGGTTGGATCACCACACTGCCTTTTGATCTCGAACTAATACGAATTCCAGGCGGCGCCGGAGCCGCGTTCACGCCACAACGCACGGCCTGTGTAGCAACCAGCCTGCGGCTTCGAGAGGCGAGAGAGGAGTTAGATATTCCGCCGCGCCAGGACATTCGGCGTTTCATCAGGAGTTTCCGCGCCTGGCGCGACCGGTTGATGGCAGAAGTCATGTGGCTCACTGGCATGCGGAATGCAGAGGTGTGCTGGCTTCCAGTGCATGCCCTGCCAGGCGACCCAGGCGCGATCGCGAAGGAAACTGTTGCTGTGAAAATCACCGGCAAGGGACAGAAGTGGCGGACAGTGTTGTTTCCGGTCCGTTTGCTTTGCTCGGTCGACCGCTACGTCCATACGGAGCGTGAGCGGCACATTCGAGGCCGGGGTACCGCGCCGTCGAGTGTGTTCGTTGGCCGTACTGGAAAGCCGCTGAAGACCTCCGCGGTGAATCGTGTCTTCACCAGCAACTGCCGGCGGACCGGGTTGGATATCTGGCCTCATTTGCTTCGACACGCGTACGCTGTCGAACGGCTGGCCTATCTACAGGAGATAGGTGCCCCTAATCCGCTCAAGATCGTCCAAATGGAACTGGGACACGCCTCCATGGCAACCACGGAACGATATCTGCACCTCACCGAGCGGATGCGAGCCGAGGTAATCGAGGCGCACAACAGTTTCGTGGATCGACTACTGGGAGACTAATCTGTGCAGCATGGTGGCGCAGGTCAACGTTGGGGTCAGGTCGAGGACGATGTGCTCCGAAAGCACGATCTCACCCTGATCCAAAGCGGCGATGCACCATTGGTGCAGGCGTTTCAGCCGCCAGGGGCCAGGCCCGTTTCGGTGAATCTCACGTTCCTGTCGTCGCGCCCTAAACTGGGTAGGATTCTGGCTAACACTTTCTGGCTGACCTACCAACCTGGGCCCCGGCGCAAGACGGTCCTTGCTATCGCGTGGGTGCTTAAGAATTTCTTCGCATTTCTGGATCACAGGGCCAAGAGCATGCCCGATGTACTCGGTGCAAGCGACCTCACTGCGGACATATTGAAGGAGTATGCCGTTTGGCTGGTCGCGCGCCGGCGGCTGCGCCGAAAGACTGCTGCCACCGTGTATGGGACCTGTGCCTGCTTCCTGCGTAGAGCGAAGCGGGCCTTTGCCGTCGAGTTTCATCCTCTCTTTCGGGCTCCGGGTCATCTGTTTGACGGCGCCGATGGTGACCGGTCAGAATCCCGAGCGCTTTCGGTAGAGCAGTTCCGGAAGATCCTGACGGCGGCGGAACAGGATGCCGGGAAGATTCGGCAGAGTTACAAGGCCGGAGACGTTCCGACCAGCGCACAACAACTCATTCCTTTCATGGTGCTGATAGCGGCGCGCACGGGCATGAATACGTTTTCGCTTTATGGCCTGGAGCGGGATTGTTTGACGCCGCATGAGTTCGATGACGGCCTGTTCTACTGTGTTTGGGATAAGCCTCGTGCTGGAAAGCAACAGCGGCAGCTCCACCGTGCCGAACGGCGCAACCAGACTGGTGTGGTGGACCTCATTCGATTCATGCGGATGTACACCGAGCCGCTTGCGACGCAGGCAGGGCCAGCAGAGCGGACAAAGTTGTTTCTCTATCTCAGTCCACTGTGGGATCGGATCGTATCGCCGAGTACGACATGCGGCGACAGCTTCGTCGTTAATTTTCAGGAGTTTGTCGAGGGGCACGCACTGCCGCACTTCACGCTCGTGAATATGCGCCCGTCGGCCGCCACGCAACTGTACTTGGAAACCGGCGGCAACCTGCGCAAGGTGCAGCAGTTCCTCCAGCATGTACGTCTCTCGACGACCGTGAAATATCTGCTGAATAGCGTCACCGAACCGATGCACGCCCGGGTGATCCAGAAGGCTCAGGAACGTATGCTGGAGCGGGTTACGGCCGTCCCGGAAACGCGTGCTGTGGGAGTCCGCAGGCTCAACCTCTCGAGGACGCAGGCGAGGAACATCGTTGCTGGCCGCTTCGACACGGGCAGCAGCTCTTGCCGCAACCCTTACGACTCTCCGCAACCAGGGGAGGAGAAGGGACGCCCATGCACGTCCTTTCATGCTTGCTTCCGTTGTCCGAATGG
>Ga0209067_10001929_pt1 | contig 12464 bp, 5 predicted proteins | sample ColStrG_CSR_2013_FD_187199 | JGI IMG/M metagenome (GOLD analysis project Ga0209067, IMG submission 187199) | Freshwater sediment microbial communities in response to fracking from Pennsylvania, USA - Cold Stream Run_MetaG_CSR_2013 (SPAdes)... | ecosystem: Environmental > Aquatic > Freshwater >... | reverse complement strand
GTTTTGGCCTATTTTATAAAAATCTTAAGGAAGAAATTATGGTTTCTTCAAAAATGGTTTGGATTTCCTGGTTCGTAAAATATCTGTAGTAATAACAAAACAAGGATAAGATTTTAGTTTTTTTAGCAACTTTTCCTGTTTCGGGGACTTCTTAGCGGTTGTGTATGGATATTCCAGTTTTTATTAAATCACCTGAGATTAAGATTGCAATAATTGAGGATGATGAGGATTTAAGTGATATCCTGGCCCAGAGACTAAAAATGGAAGGATATTTGACCTTTCAAATTTATTCCGGCGTTGAGGCCATTGCTTCCGTAATAAGGGAAAATCCTACCATTGTCCTATTAGATTGGATCTTACCCGGAATAACTGGCGAGGAAATTTGTAAGGGATTGCGGAATCATGGATTTCGAAATTATATAATTATGCTCACAGGTAAGAAAAATGACGCCAGTCGAATTCGTGCCTATGAATATGGAGCCTCCGATTTTATTGAAAAACCTTTTAATATGGCTATTCTTTTAGCCATTCTTCGTAATAAGATCCGTTTTATTGGTCAGAGTCAACAGAATTTAGAGTATAAATTTCAGGACATGATATATTATCCCCAAATAATTATGGTCCTGAAAGAGGGTATGCGGATAGAATTAACGGTTATCGAGAATTTAATCCTTACATATTTATTTCAGCATCCTAATAAATTAATATCGAAGAAGGAATTGGAATCGAATATTTGGGATACCGAAGAAAAAGGGCGATCCAGGTCATTGGATATGCATATGATGCGCTTACGAAAGAAAATTGAGGATAATCCAAAATGGCCTAGAATAATTCTCACCTTAAAAGGTAAGGGAATTATTTTCAAGGATTCTAAATAGAAGTTCCATTGAGTTTAAATATTCGCTTAATAGTAATTTTATCTTCATTTAGAAAATAATTTATTATTCCATAAGTCTCTTTTTTTTTCAAATTTCCCTCCCGATGATTTGGCTTTCATAGGCCTTGAAACCTAATTAAATACTTAGCGTAAAAGATTATTTCATAAGGGGTGTCAGGATTTTACAATTGAAAATTAATTCCAATTAATTGCAAAAAAAGACCCCTTTCCGGCACTAAATCCGGAAGAAATTTTAACGCTTAATGAAAGGATTTTTATTCAGGTTCATCGTTATACTTTATTGCTGGGTCATTTGCCTTGGGGCCGTTTCCAAAACCATTCCATCCGGTAAACCGGTTTTGGTATTGGCTGGACCTACCACGCAAAATGATTCTGCTATTACCTGTACAGGTAACCCAGTTAATATTGCCATATTATCGAACGATTTTTCAAACAGTCCCGCCACTTCTATAGACTCTAGTTCCGTCGACCTGGGACCTGGGAGCGGGAAATCCTTATTAACGGCCAATGGGCTTTTCGTAGTAGATCCGCAAACCGGATTGGTAACATTCACCCCAAGCAGCGGCTTTCAGGGTACCATAACCATTCAATATTCAGTAAAGGATAATTTAGGCGTAGTTTCCAATCAGGCTTCGATCAAGGTAACAGTAATATCCAGCCCTAATTCCTATGCCTTAACAGGAGGTGGTAATTATTGTCAGGGTACCTACGCTGGGGTAGGTGTGGGTTTAACCGGTTCAGATATTGGTATAAATTATCAATTATTGATCAATGGAGTGAATTCAGGTGCCTCTATTCCTGGAACGGGAAGTCCCATTTATTTTGGAAGTCAGACCACCGTAGGAACTTACAGAGTTCAGGCTACCAATCCTGTTACCGGTTGCTCCATTATAATGAACTCATCAGCCTCTGTGAATTCCATTCCGCCTCCTAATTCCTATACGGTTGGGGGAGGGGGAATAGGTTGTAATGGAGGGAGTGGTCCCATTATTACTTTGTCCAATTCCGATCTTGGAGTGAATTACCAATTACAAAATGGATCCCTTTTGGTAGGAAGTCCAATTCCGGGTACAGGAATGCCATTAAGTTTTCCTCCGGTTTCCGGTAGCTCGGGGAATTATGTAGTTACGGCAACGAATACTACCACCAGCTGTACCGCTACCATGAATGGTTCGGCCATGGTTACCATTTACTCGAACCCAACTCTTTACACCGTTTCAGGTTCAAATTTATGTGAGGGAAATTTGTCGAATGATATCAAGCTATCTGGTTCCCAATTAGGCGTAAATTATCAATTATTATTAAACGGGGTCCCCATTGGAAACCCTGTATCAGGTACGGGTTTGGCCTTACATTTTCTGGGAGATACAGCAGCAGGATCGTATAGAATAATTGCCACCAATATATCTGGATGTTTCTCTACCATGCGGAATGGAGCCGTTGTGAGCCCCTCTCCCAATTTATATGTCTTATCTCCAAAAACGCAAAATTATTGCCCTGGAAGCCCGAGGGTTACCATTACTTTATCTAATTCCGATATAGGGGTAAATTACCAACTCGTTTCTTCTGGGTCTAATTATGGAAATCCCTTAGCTGGAACTGGCTCAAGTTTGACCTTCGGTCCCTTATTGCAAGGTACCTATTGGGTAGTGGCCACGAATGCAGGTTCTAATTGTTCGGCTTTACCCACTGATACTGTTAAAATTATTCAGAATCCCCAGCCAATGGCCTTTACCCTAAATCCCCAAACGGGTCATTATTGTGCAGGGTTCCTAGGTGCCCAATTATATTTATCGGGATCCGAAACAGGGGTAAACTACCAACTATATGCAGGTTCTACCCCAGTCGGGTCGGCGGTTCCCGGGACCGGTAATCCTTTAAATTTTGGTTTCTACCCAGCAGGTACGTATACCGTTTCTGCTATATCTATAATAAATTCCTGTACCCCTGTGATAAGTGATACCGCTACCCTGGTCCAGGATTCCCTACCTAATACATTTCTAATGAGTCCGGATACGGCCCATTATTGTATGGGTACTTCAGGAGTCGTGATTGGATTATTGGGATCCCAGAATGGCGTTAGCTACCAATTATTAAAAAATGGAATTCCCTTAGGAGTTAGTTATCCTGGAACAGGATCCTCCATAAGCTTTGGTTTACAGACCTATGGAAATTATTCTGTAATTGCCCTCAACAATACCACGAATTGCGGAATCACTATGCCCAATACCAGTACCCTTATTCAGGATTCCCTACCCAAAGCCTATGCCTTAAACCCTAAGAACGTACATTATTGTTCAGGAAGTCCGGGTGATTCTTTAACCTTATCAGGCTCACAAATAGGTATAAATTATTTTCTTTTGCAAAACGGTAATTCCATTGGATTTACCGTTCCAGGGACTGGTTTGCCAATTAAATTCGGATACCAGCCTCAAGGTAATTATTCCGTTTTGGCCATCAACCCCAAATCAGGATGCAGTGTTTACTCCTTGGATACCGCCACCATTCAAAAGGACTCCCTTCCAAATAATTTTACCTTAAGTGCCTTTCCCACCCATTATTGTATTGCTGATACAGGGGTACACCTTTTGTTAAGCGGTTCTGAATTAGGAGTAAAATACCAGGTGCTTATGTCGGGGGTGCCGATGGGTAATCCGGTGAACGGAACCGGAATTCCTCTTGACCTTGGATTATTTAAGGCAGGAACTTATACTGTATCACAAACCAATCTTTCCCCCTGTTCCGTTCTATCCAATGCAATACAAATACTTGTCGACTCGCTTCCTAAGCATTTTAATTTACTACCCCTAAATGCCCAGTACTGCAGTGGTAATGGATTAGATTTAACTCTTTCCGGCTCCCAAATTGGCGTGAAGTATCAATTATACTCGACAGGGAATCCAATAGGGAATCCCCTTACAGGAAATGGGAGTCCATTAGATTTTGGTATTCAGGGACAGGGCAATTATTATGTTCAGGGAAGTAGTTCTACCTGTTCCCTGATCATTTCAGATTCCACCACCATCTCTAAAGGACTTTTACCGTCCAATTTTTTGTTATCCGGAAACCCAGAATATTGCCCCGGCACTACCGGCACCAACCTTACCCTTTCGGGAAGCCAGGTAGGGGTTCAATATCAGCTGGAAAATGGTGCTGTTCCGGTGCAGAGTGCTATGACCGGAAATGGAAATCCATTAATCTTCACCAATATACCTTCAGGATCCTACCTGGTTATCGCCACCAGTGCCGGGGGATGCTCCGATACAATGAATTCCCGTACCAGCTTTCTCGTTAAGAGTCCTATGTCAGGAAGTGTTCTTTCCCATTTTGCCACCTGTTCCAATCCTAATTCAGGTTCTTTAAAAGCATCTATAACGGGGGGTACTACCCCTTATATCTATTTATGGAATAATGGATCAACCGATAGTCTTTTAACTAATTTGGCCACAGGAACCTATACGGTTCAGGTAACCGATGCCCTTGGATGTACCCTTTCCTTAAGCGGGATGGTGAAACCATCGGTACCTCCGGTAGTAAGCAGCATTCAAACCAGCACGGGGTACGAAGTTCCGGTATCCTTTTCTTTATCCAATTTTATAATGGGTAAAGACACCACCATAAATTATAAAACGGTCGATCTCGATCCCTCCAACGCTGGCATACAAAATTCTCGAGTGCTTCCCAATATGGGAATGTTCCTGGTCGACTCGACAGGAAAGGTGGTATTTACCCCTGCCAGTTCATTCGTAGGGGTGGTAAGCATTTCTTATACAGTTCAAGACAATAATGGTTGTTTATCGGACACTGGCCAAATTCAGATCACCGTAAAATCCCAAACCAATGTCAATAACCTGTTTACTTTCCCGCAGTTATTCACTCCGAATGGAGATGGGTTTAACGACACCTTTATCATAGACGGTCTTCAAACCTTTCCCAATAATACCCTGGAAATTTACAATCGTTGGGGCGGACAAGTATTTTATGCGCAGGGATACCTTACCAATGTAAGTGCCTGGACGGGAAATGGGCTGGGAGAAGGGACCTATTATTATATACTGCATGTTACTGTGAATGGGGAGAATAAAACCTATAGTGGATTCATTGCGCTAATTCGTTCCATGAAATGAAAAAGCAGATCTACTTTTTATTCCTTTTTGTAATGGCCTGTTTAAAAAGCTATGCCCAGCAGGATATTCAGTTTAGTCAATATATTTTCAACGGGCTTAGCCTAAATCCGGCCTATGCGGGTTATAAAGAGGCTACGAATTTTACCCTAACGTACCGTAATCAATGGACGGGTTTAACCGGAGCCCCGGTTACGACCACGGCCTCCATAGATGGAACGATTCGGGATAATTCTATTGGGATTGGATTTACGGTCCTGGACGATAATCTGGGACCCCAGAGCACCTTGTCGGCATTAGGGTCCTTGGCATATAAATTAAGAATAAATGAAAGAAGTCGATTAAGCTTTGGGGTATCGGCAGGAGTAGATAATTATAAACTAGATGCTACCCAATTAAATACGATTACCCCTGACCCAAGCAAAGCTGGTTTTTTAGCCAGCCAATTCAGACCGGATTTGCAGTTTGGCCTGTTCTTTGCCTCTGAGCATTATTTCATAGGACTTTCCGGATTGGATTTATTGGCCAATTACTCCAATTATGCACCGGGATTTTTTGTTATTCGAAGAAACCGGCATTATTATTTTCACGCAGGGGCTATATTTCCTATTAATGAATCCTTCAGTATAAAACCTTCTTTCTTAATTAAGGAAGATTTTCTTTCCCCTGCTAATTTGGATATCAATACCTTTTTAATCTGGCATAGAAAAATATGGTTAGGTGCCAGTGTAAGAAGCTCCTTTAATGCTTTTAACTCCGGTACTCTACAAACGAATTTAAGCACCTCCGATGCTTTTAGTGTTTTGGTAGAGTATTTTCCAAGCCCCAATTTACGAATAGGGTATAGTTATGATTATACCACCAGTCATTTACAGGAAGTAAGTTCAGGAAGTCATGAAATTTCCATAGGATACTTTTTTCGTAAACAGAGATATTCCATGTTAAGCCCAAGGTTGTTTTAATGCGATGAAGAGATACATAGCCCTGGTAATAGTTATTTTAGGCACAAGCCTCCTAGGAAAGGCCCAGGAATTATATTCCATTCAGGATAAAGCCGAAGATGCTTTTGATCATTTGGAATATGCTGAGGCCGCAGGTTATTATACCAAATTGTTGAATATCCATGAGAAGCAAGATTTTGTTGAAAGGCTGGCGACTTGTTATTATAAAATGAAGGATTATTCCCAATCGATCACCTGGTTAAAAAAAGCCTTATTGGTAAATTCTGATAATGAAACCCTCCGGTTTTACTATGCAGAAGCCATTCAGCATCAGGGAAATTATGAATTTGCCATTACCCAATATAATTATGTAAAGTCGAAGGACAAGAATTTAGCAACCCTGGTTGCACTCCGAATAAAGTCCTGCCAGGCTGCTCTGGAAATGAAGAAAAAACCAGGGGCCTATTCACTGGCCTTGGATTCTGTATTTAATACTCAATATTCGGAATTTTCACCCATCTTATGGAAAGAGGGGGTTATATTTGCCAGTGACCGACCGGTAGAATCGATTCTACCGAATAAAAAATCCATTTATGGATGGACCAATACCCATTATATAAATCTATTCTTTTCACAGAAAGATAAAAAAGGAAAATTTTCCCGTCCGAAAGTATTGTCTGACAACCTAATTTCGGCTTTTCATACCGGATCGGCAAGCATAAGCCCGGATCAAAAATTAATGATCTTTACCCGTACAGAATCAATCAGGAATCCCAATAAGGTTTTTAAAAATGATTTGAAAGGCCAGGTATTTGTTAATCGTTTACAATTATTCTTTAGCCATTATGTAAACGGATCCTGGACGGATCCAAAACCATTTCCTTATAATAAGGTAAGTCTCTATTCGGTAGGACATCCTTCCATTAGCCCGGACGGGAAAATTCTATACTTTGCCTCCGATATGCCGGGAGGAAAAGGAGGGATTGATCTTTATTATGCAGAAATAAAATCAGACGGGACTTTTGGGAAACCAATTAATTTAGGCGATAGTATTAATACCGCTGGGAACGAGGAGTTTCCCAATATTGGCCTGGATCACCAACTGTATTTCTCATCGGATGGTTGGCCAGGAATGGGGGGGCTGGATGTTTTTAAAGCCTCAGGATCCCTTAGTAAATGGACCAAGCCTCAAAATTTGGGAACCCCATTAAATTCTTCCATGGATGATTTTTCCATGGTACCTACCGATTCCTTAGGTTCGAAAGGTTATTTAGCCAGTAACCGATCCAATGGCATCGGCTCGGATGATATTTACGATTTTCATGTTCCTGTATCCAAGCCAGAATTGGATACCAGTAATTTCTATGCAGGAAGAGTTATAAATGCCGAAACGGGGGAGGGGATCCCAAATGTTACCTTGGAAATCTCCCAGGGAAAGGATACTTCTTTTGGGAAATTTACAACCGATAGTATGGGCTATTATAATTTTCCAAAAAAACAGAGCAAAGAATATATACTGCGATTCAAGAAACCGAATTATTTTACCCAGTTTGATACCCTTTGGGTAAATGATTTTGGAATTCTAACCTCAAAACTAAAGCCTATTCATTTGGTACCCATGGTGGTCAATAAACCCATCCGATTGGAAAATATTTATTATGATTTTAATAGCTGGCAAATTTTACCCCAAGCGGCGCGAATCCTGGATGGTCTGGTTAAAGTATTAAAGGATAATCCGGAAATCTCCATTAACCTCGATTCCCATACCGATACCAGGGGAGATTCCTTTATCAATAAATATATTTCGGTTCATCGAGCCCAAGCCGCGGTGGAGTATCTAATAAGTCAAGGAATTAACCCCGGCCGATTAAAGGCCAGAGGCTTTGGAAAAGATATGCCCCTGGTGAAATGCGATAATGGGTATAAATGTACCGATGAAGACCATCAACTTAACCGTAGAACCGAGTTTAGTATTACCCGAATTATTTCCCAGTAGATTTTCGTAAATTTTATAATAGATAATTCTTTCCCATTTATCTGGAAAGGGAATTCCCCATTTTCCAAATTCTCAAAAACATTTATCGATTTACCATTTTTGATTCCCTATTGGAGTTAAATAATGTTTGCTAATAGTTAAAAAAATAAATAATAAATTATTTTCTTTTTGATAGTTTATTTATAAGGCATTTTATCTTTCTTTTAAGGATTTAATAAAAATGCCTGTTTTTGTGGCTCCAGAACCCTTTCTAAATCCGAGGCCTTCCCAGGAAAAGAAATTATTGCAATTAACTATTGAATTAATGTGAGTGAATTGTAACAATTCTATTTTAACAAAAGTATAAAGAGCAAATCGACGCTCCATGATTCCTACTATTTATTACCAAAATCCATAAACGCACCCTAATATTTAATTAAAACGGGAATCTGTTCATTAAAATGAGTGGTACCCATTTGTGCATTTATACTCATTGCTATGAAGAAATTAGTACTTCCTCTTTTAGTTTTTCTTTTAAATTTTTCGGGCTTCCTTTATGCCCAAACCTGTGCCAATCCGGGTAGGGATGGGGCAGGAGGAACCTTGTCCATGGTAGTAAATACCTATTATCCGGGTACTGCTTCGGTATTAGCTGGAGCCACCAGTATTCCAGTAGGGACATCGACGGGTTCGGGCACCCAAATTAGTACCGGTGATCTTCTTTTGGTAATACAAATGCAGGATGCCAGTATAAATAGCTCCAATTCGGTTAGTTATGGAAATGGAAGCACAGGAGCGGGACAGACAAGTTTAGGAAATGCGGGGAAATATGAATATGTAGAAGCGAGCGGTCCGGTTTCAGGAGGTTCGGTGCCTATTATAGGAAAAGGAACGGGGAATGGATTAATAAACAGCTATACCCAAAGTGCAGCGACCGGAACGAAAGGACAAAGTACTTACCAGGTAATTCGGGTTCCCCAATATAAAACGGCCACCCTTAGCTCTACCTTAACTGCCTACTATTGGAACGGTTCTATTGGTGGAATTTTAGCCATTGATGTAAGTGGTGTTCTCAATTTGGGATCCGCAACAGTTTCAGTTTTAGGAGAAGGGTTTAGAGGAGGGGGAGGAGAATCCTTTTCAGGCTCGGCTACAGGGACAAATGGGTCTTACGTAAGTTTATCTACTGCAGGGTATAATGCCTCAAAAGGAGAAGGGATTGCAGGGACGCCAAGATATACCTATAGTCAACAAAGCAATTTGGTAAATGATATTACGACGGAAGGGTATCCCAATGGATCTTTTGCCAGAGGAGCACCGGGAAATGCCGGTGGGGGTGGAACGGATGGAGATTATACCGGAAACGGTAATAATTCCGGAGGAGGTGGGGGAGGTAATCAGGGGGCTGGAGGAATGGGGGGAAATACCTTTTCAAATAATTTACCCTATGGAGGATTAGGAGGCGCAGCGAATGCAGCGAGTGCAAATTTAATGTTTATGGGAGGAGGTGGAGGAGCCGGAACGGCAAATAATTTTGGCACCCCTTCCAGTTCAGGAGGAGATGGGGGTGGCATTGTAATGATTCGAGCAGGTTCGGTAAGTGGAACAGGAACCATTATAGCCGATGGAGGAGTCGGTGTTACTCCCCAATATGACGGAGGAGGAGGCGGAGGTGCCGGAGGTACTATATCTTTTCTGGTTTCCAGTGGAAACTTATCCGGTTTAACCGTTTCTGCTAAAGGGGGAATGGGTACGAATGCCTGGCCCACCCAAAATTCTACCCAATATCATGGTCCCGGCGGTGGCGGTGGTGGAGGATTCATTTATTCAAACTCGTCTTTTGCCTCTACTTCCGTTTCGGGGGGAGCCAATGGAACCACGACCACGAATGCGGTCGCTTATGGAGCGCTTCCCGGCTCTGCAGGGATTGTAAATACTGCAGGTTCTTTGACAAGTATTCCGGGAATAAATTCAGGTGCCCAATGTCCATTAACCTTGACCCCTTCCCAGACCAATGCAACCTGTACAGGATATAATAATGGTTCTGCTAGTGTAACCGTTTCGGGGGGGGATAGCCCGTATACCTATTTATGGAATACGAGTGCCACCACCTCCAGTATTACGAATTTAACGGCTGGAACCTATTCGGTAACGGTTACCGATGCAGCAGGTGCCACCGCCACCCAAAATTTTACAATTACAGCCGGTGCCTTACCCATTGCACAAACTATAACTGGAGGTGGAGCCTATTGTTCGGGAGGTTCAGGTTCTGTTATTTGTATTGCAAGTTCAGAAACCGGGGTAAATTACCAATTGGTTCAACAAGGGCTTTTTGCGCAATATTATAATAATCAAACCGTTACAGCACCTGTTGTTGCCAGCCGTATAGAAACAACAGTAAATTACCCAAATTCAGGAACTGGATTTGGTCCATCCGGTGTTTCTACATCCAGTTATTCCACTCAATGGACTGGTTTTGTTATAGCCCCGGTTACGGGCGCTTATACCTTTACGACGGTATCGGACGATGGTATCCGTTTATCCATAAATGGAACCCAGATTATAAATGATTGGACTAGTCATGCTGCGACAACAGATAATTCCAGCACAGTTAACCTTGTTGCGGGTCAATCCTATTCGGTTCTTTTGCAATATTTTCAGTCAGGAGGAAGTACACAAGCGCAGTTGGAATGGTCTTATCCTGGTCAGGCGACCCAGATAATTCCGGCTTCGCAATTATATACGACAGGTCAAATTGGCACGGTAACCGCTTCAGGAACCGGTAGTTCTCTTTGTTTTCCTGCCCAAACTACCGCTGGCACCTATTATGTAATAGGAACCAATGGAACTTCGGGCTGTATGAACCCCATGTCAGGTTCGGCAACCATTACCATTTCAGCAACGGCCACTACATCCAATGCCGGATCAACACAGAATTTATGTAATGTTACCTCGGCTACCCTTGCAGGCAATACCCCAGCGGTAGGAACCGGACTTTGGTCTTATGTTTCCGGCCCTGCGGGATATACCATAACGACCCCATCCTCGCCTACCAGTACAATAACCGGTTTAACAGCCGGTACCTATGTATTCCAGTGGACCATCACCAATGGGGCCTGTTCGTCCAGTTCCCAAGTAACGATTGTCAATTCGGCGGCGGCTACGGTAGCGAATGCCGGAACCACCCAGAATCTTTGTAATGTTAGTTCGGCGACCTTTGCGGGCAATACCCCAAGTTCGGGAACGGGACTTTGGTCCTATTTATCCGGCCCTGCTGGATATACCATAACCACTCCGACGTCCCCTACCAGTACGGTAACGGGATTAACCTCGGGAACCTATGTGTTTCAATGGACCATCACGAATGGAAACTGTTCCTCCAGCTCCCAGGTAACGATTGTTAATTCGGCGGCGGCAACGGTTGCCAGTGCAGGAGCAAATCAGAATCTATGTAATGTTACCTCAGCGACCTTTGCTGGAAATACCCCAACGGTAGGAACGGGACTTTGGTCCTATGTATCGGGCCCTGCGGGATATACCATAACCACTCCGACTTCCGCTACCAGTACGGTAACCGGATTAACCTCGGGAACCTATGTGTTTCAATGGACCATCACGAATGGAAATTGTTCGTCCAGTTCCCAGGTAACGATGGTCAATTCGGCGGCGGCTACGGTAGCCAGTGCCGGAGAAAATCAGAATCTATGTAATGTTACCTCGGACACCTTTGCCGGAAATACCCCAACGGTAGGAACGGGACTTTGGTCCTATGTATCCGGCCCAGCGGGATATACCATTACCACCCCGACGTCCCCTACCAGTACGGTAACCGGATTAACGGCTGGCACCTATGTATTCCAATGGACGATAACGAATGGAAATTGTTCCTCCAGTTCCCAGGTAACGATTGTCAATTCGGCGGCGGCTACGGTAGCCAGTGCCGGAGCAAATCAGAATCTATGTAATGTCACTACAGCGACCTTTGCCGGAAATACCCCAACGGTAGGAACGGGACTTTGGTCCTATGTATCCGGCCCAGCGGGATATACCATAACCACCCCGACTTCCCCTACCAGTACGGTAACCGGATTAACCTCCGGAACCTATGTGTTTCAATGGACCATCACCAATGGAAACTGTTCCTCCAGTTCCCAGGTAACGATGGTCAATTCGGCGGCCGCCACGGTTGCCAGTGCAGGAGCAAATCAGAATCTATGTAATGTTACCTCAGCGACCTTTGCCGGAAATACCCCAACGGTAGGCACCGGACTTTGGTCCTATGTATCCGGCCCTGCGGGATATACCCTAACCACCCCGACGTCGGCTACCAGTACGGTAACCGGATTAACGGCTGGCACCTATGTATTCCAGTGGACGATTACGAATGGAAACTGTTCCACCAGTTCCCAAGTAACGATTGTCAATTCGGCGGCGGCTACGGTAGCGAATGCCGGAACCACCCAGAATCTTTGTAATGTTAGTTCGGCGACCTTTGCGGGCAATACCCCAAGTTCGGGAACGGGACT
>Ga0209067_10001927_pt1 | contig 12474 bp, 9 predicted proteins | sample ColStrG_CSR_2013_FD_187199 | JGI IMG/M metagenome (GOLD analysis project Ga0209067, IMG submission 187199) | Freshwater sediment microbial communities in response to fracking from Pennsylvania, USA - Cold Stream Run_MetaG_CSR_2013 (SPAdes)... | ecosystem: Environmental > Aquatic > Freshwater >... | reverse complement strand
TACGCCCGTCCCATCCTTTTGCGGGGAGCTCCAGCCGGTTTTTAAAGCGCCTGTTCGCAGGAGGCCCCTAGCCGCGGCGCACACCACCGCAACTCACAGCCCCGCGAAAATTCAGGTAGGCAAAATAACCCAGTAAAATCGGCGCCAGTAAAAAGCCCGATTTAAATGAAAGAATGGCCAGCAGCACCGCCGTAACCCCTCCTATCCGGCAAGTCAACCCGAAACGGGCCGGCCCCAATGCATCACGCAAAATCTGTCCGCCATCCATCGGCATCACCGGCAATAAATTAAACACTCCCCACACCAGATTCACCCATTTGCCCATTTCAAACAATTCATCGGCCACCGGAGAAAAATGAGGCAACACCAGTTGTGCCGCCAGACAGGCCGAACCCAAAAACAGATTGCAGGCCGGTCCGGCAAAGCTGATGAGGATGCCCTGGGCACGCGAAAATACAGCCCCGCCGATGTAGGTCATGCCTCCCATGGCCTGCAATTCAATCCCCGCATACCCGCCAAAACCCTTCACTGTCAGGGCATGACCCAGTTCATGAATCATCACCGAAACAAAAATCACCAGGGTCCACTCAAAAACCGGTATCCAACCCGCCGCCCCCTCCATGCTCAGACCGCCACCGAAAATAAAACAGGTGAGCCAGAACCAGAATTGTATCCGCACCGGGAACCCGAGAAAATTGAACTCCAGCATAGGCAATGAGCTTGGGCCGGGTAGCGTCCGGCGCAAGAATTTTTCATCACCCCCGGCACTCTTGACTTCATCCCCGCCGGACTTAAATTGTACCTCACCATGAAAAAACTTCTCCTCCTCCTCGGTATCACCCTCCTGACGGTCACCTTTGTGCAGGCCCAGTGCTGCGGTGGTGGTGATTGCAAAAAAGGCAACTCCACCAGCACAGGCAACTGCACGGGAAACAGCACCCAGAAATAACCCTGACCCCCTTACCCGACCGCTTTGATCTGCTCGTGCGCAAGGCGCGCGAAGCCGATTGCAGTCCCGAGCGCCAGGTGGACCTGCTCCTCGGCGGTCTCTTTGCTTTGGCCGAGTGGCATTTTGTCAATCAGGGCAGTCGCGACGAACCCCAACCGCTCTGCGTGGAACTGGACGCCACACCCTGCCTGCCTCTCTTCACCAACACGGACAAAGCCGACACATTCACCACAGAGCGGGGGCAAAGAAAGCCCCACGAACCCCTCGGCCTCATTTCCATACGCCCCCGCGATGCCGTTGCTTACCTCATGCAATTTGAGGCCTACGGCTGCTCCCATGTCCTGGTGAATCCGGGCCCCTTTTGCTTCCTGCTTGCCACGGTCCAACTGGAGCTTTTTTACAAAAATTGGAAGGAAGCCGGGGCGGAACTGGCGGGCGGCTACTGGATTCCCAACATGACCACGGAAGAAGAAGACTTCTGGCAGGAACACGAGCTTTAGATCTTTATGGAAAATTATTCCTAGAAGTGGCTTCAATCAGGCTGATCCTCCTCACCAACCGCTCTATCTGGCCAGAATTTTGCGCCATCTGAAAAACAATCACAACATCCGTACCGTGCTGGACGCCGGTGCGTCCGTGGTGGAGATTTTGCTAGGAACCGATACTGGCTGGACAGATCAGTCGAGGTGCTGGAACAAGCTGCCGAAGGCGGAGGAAAGATCCGAAGCCTTGCTGTTATGCGAGCAGCCGCTGAACACCGCCCCCTGCTGGATAATGAGGGTGGTGCAGGTCACATCGCCAATGAGGAGGGCCTGGCTCTTTAATTCCACAGTCCCCTCTGCCACAATATTTCCCTGAATTTTTCCCTGTACCACAACATTGGAGGAAGCCTTGATTTCACCTTTGACCACCGCCTGCGGTCCAATGGTCAGTGGGCCGTCGGCATTCAATTCGCCCTGAAATTTGCAGTTCAGTTCCAGCGCCTTGGAAAAATGCAGCGTGCCTTTGAGCTCCACGTCCTCGGAAAGCAGTCCCTCGGGCTCGGAATAAGCCGGGGTGTAGGAAGCCGGTGAGGGAGTGGATTCGCGGCTGGAAACCGTTGTGGCGGGCTCGGAGCCCATTCTGGAAAATTTCAACATATGTTTGCTTTGCCTTCCCTTTATTAAAATTATATACCGGCTTCAGAAGGCGTTTTGAAAAAGTGGCAGCCCATCCTTCCCCAATCCATTCCCTCCGTCAGTTGCAATGCAACCGGCTGTAACCCCAGCATGTAAGACTCCCGCAGGCTTTCGGACAAGCCCTAAAAGACCCAGCCATAGAGAATCACGCCACCGTAGGGTTTGGGATCTTCCACCGCGCTGGCCTGCCTTTTTTCCAAGGCATGACCGGCCGTCAGGTTTTGTACCCCGCTTCCTGCAGATGCAGGAGCCAGCGGGCTGATCACCTGCAGGCCTTTTTCCGACATCATGATCACCACTCCGGTGCTCCGGGGGCGAAGCCTTTCCGCCGCTTCCGCCTCCCCCTTTTTCACCGTCACCACATGCCCGGTCTGGGGCGCGTTAAAGCTCCCATCCTGAGCCCACAGGCCCAAGGGAAGCATTGCCACCAGCAGCAGCACTGTCAGTTGCTTGGTCATGTGCGCCATTTAAGATGGAATAGGCCTCCAAGTCAATCCACAGCGTCGCCGGTTTTCTTTTACCGAAAAAAAGTCCTTCATCCCCCGATCTCCCCGGGCCATACTCAACCCATGCGAATTCTGGGCATCGACCCCTCCCTGCGCAGCACCGGCTACGCCGTCATCGAACCTGACAGAGGCAAAATCACGGTGCACTGCTTCGGTCATATTGCCAACCCGGCCTCACGCACCCAGCCGGACTGCCTGCTCGCCATCACCAATACCCTGCGTGAAATCATCACCCAACACCAGCCCACCGCCGCCGCTTTGGAGAAAATCATCTTTGTGCAAAGCATGCGTACCGCCATCATCATGGGATCGGCTCGGGGCGCCGCCTTGGTGGCCGTGGCCGAGGCCGGGCTGCCCATGGAGGAATATCCCGCCAAATCGATCAAAAAAGCTGTCACCGGCCAGGGAGCCGCCCGCAAGGAACAAGTCGGTTTCATGATGCGCGTCCTGCTGGGCCTGACCCGCACCCCGCAGTCAGACGAGGGCGACGCCCTCGCCATCGCCCTGACCCACGCGCGTAATCTGGAACTGGCCAGCCGCCAAAGAAACCGCTAGGTTGCCTTCATGATCGCCTTTCTCCGCGGCCGCCTGGCCGAATCCCTGCCCATGCGCGCCACCCTCGATGTGCAGGGGATCGGTTACGACGTGCAGATCCCCCTCTCCACCTTTGAAAAGCTGCCCCTGCCACCGGCTGAAGTCACCCTGCTGACCGTGCTGGTGATCCGGGAAAACGAGCATCTGCTTTACGGCTTTCTCACCCGGGAGGAACGCGATCTCTTTCTGCTGCTCACCCGTTACGTCTCCGGCATCGGCCCCAAAACCGCCCTGGCTGTGCTAAGCGGATCTTCCCCCCAACAGTTCAAGAGTGCGGTGGCGCGCCAGGATCTGGCCTACCTTTCCCAAGTCAAGGGCGTGGGTAAAAAAACCGCCGAACGCATCGTGGTGGAATTAAAGGACAAAGCGGGCATTTCTGACTCCTGGAAATCCGGCCCCAACAATCAACCCCTGCCGCCCGAACAGCAGCAGGTGAACGACGCCCTGCTGGCCCTGGTGGCCCTGGGTTACAAACAGCAGGATGCACTCAAAGCCATCACCGAAGCAGGCACGGCAGGACGGGGCTCGATCGAGGAAATCGTGAGGGAAGCCCTCAAACACCTGTAGTTCGGACAACCACAGGTTGTCGGGTTACTTGCCATCCGAAGCCGAATTAAAGACCATGCCCTTGCTTTCCAACTTGGGCCCCTCTTTGTTGACATCATAAGAGGGAATGCGCGTGGATGAGGTTTGGAATAGGGGCAAAACGAGGCCTCCATTCTTCCGCTCCTCGTATTTCTTACCCTGCTCCTGCACTTCCAACAGCGCATAAAACACCCCACCGGGCTGCTCGCCAATCAAAACCTCCATGGGATAAACCTGGCCCGCATCCACATGAAACCATTGGCCGGCATAAAGTCTGCGGCTTTTGGGGTCATCCAAAAAATTTCCAACATTGTCGGAAGAGTTGGCCGAGGGCACCAGTGTCCCCAAACAGCCATCCAAAACCATGCGGCTGTTGAAACGCACCGCCAGCATGTCGTCACAAATCCCGATAAAACGGATGGTGCCGGTGATGGGTGCGGTGACAGAGCCCTTGTAATGAATGACCCAGCGACGCGGCTTGACCAGATCCTGCACTTTGAAAGCCTGTGGTGCGGCGTCCGCCTGCATCTTGGGGATGAAAATCTGGTATGTGGACATGGGATTTTTAACCTTGTAAAATTTCTCCAGCACGGATGGGTTCCAATTGCTGTCGAAAAATTCTTTGACCGTCCTGGCATATTCCTTGTTTTCAGGGGAACCGCCATTCACGCCTTCCTTGGCCGATCCGACCATGCTGGTGGGTTTGCGGTCGGGGGTTTGCTTCAGGTCATACATGTAACCCACCAGCGCATCCGTGGCCTCTCCACTACTGCCAAACACCGAGGCCATACTTTTCATGATGTCCGGTGCGGCTGTCTTGACCGGTTTTTGATCCTGGGGCGTCTGACTTGCGCTGGGGGCTGAACCCGGAACATAAACAGCGCCGGGAATGGGCGGCGGCACACTGAAGGAGGAAGTCGAAGTCACTGAACTGGACACAATGTCCGGCATGTTGGTGGAAACCGGCGCGGACGGTTGATCAGGCACCGGCTGATCCGGTTGTGGCATCTGGGGCGTGTCCGGTTGTTGCTGCACCGGCTCGGCATCGGGCGGCGGCAGATCCTGGATGCTGCTCTCCTGGGGCGTGTAGGCTCCGATGGGTGCCTTGGGCGTCACCCCCTCAATCAAAACCACCCCGCCCACCATGAGCATCAGGGACAAATGGAAAATAATGGAAAATGCCAGGGTGCCCATCCCCAAGAGGTTTTTGGGTTTATGCAGCAAGGATTTTTGAGCCATGAGACGCATGCTAACATTCAGAGTCTTAAAATCAACCGTATTGCACACAACAATAAGACTGCTGTTGTCCGGGGTGGGCTTGCCCTGAAAACAAAATCGCGCATACTCAGCCCGATGACCCCTCTTCCAAGCCATCCCCTGCAACGGGAGCCCGACAGCAGTGACGCGCTGGAAAATACCCTGCGCCCGGGCAGCATGGACGAATTCACCGGACAGACCAAAGCCAAGGAGCGCCTGGAAGTCATGGTCGCTTCGGCCAAAATGCGCGGACAATCCCTGGACCACATTCTGCTCAGCGGCCCTCCCGGCCTGGGAAAAACCACCCTGGCCCACATTCTGGCCCGGTCCATGGGCGTGCAAATCCGCATCACCTCCGGACCCACCCTGGAAAAGGCCGGGGATCTGGCCGGACTGTTGACCGGACTGGAGGCCAACGATGTGCTCTTTATCGACGAAATCCACCGTCTGAACAAAACCATCGAGGAATATCTCTATCCCGCCATGGAGGATTTTCGCATCGACATCATCATCGACCAGGGGCCCAGCGCACGCAGTGTCTGCCTGAACCTGCCCCGCTTCACATTAATCGGGGCCACCACCCGGCCGGGCATGCTCAGTGCGCCACTGCGCTCCCGCTTCGGCATCAGCAACCGTCTGGAATATTACGACACCACTTCACTGACCACCATCGTACAACGTTCCTCCAAACTTCTGGACCTGACCTTGGAAGCTGATGGCGCCCGGGAAATTGCCTGTCGTTCACGGGGTACCCCGCGCATCGCCAACAATCTTTTAAAATGGGTGCGCGACTACGCCGTGGTGCGGGCGGGGGGCAAAGTCACGCGCGATGTGGCGGACCAGGCCCTGACCATGCTGGAAATCGATCAGCACGGACTGGACGAAATGGACAAACGCATTCTTGAAACCGTGATTGTGAAATTTGCCGGTGGCCCGGTGGGCTTGAATTCGCTGGCTGTGGCGGTGGGAGAAGAGGCCGGGACACTGGAAGAGGTGCATGAGCCCTATCTGATTATGGAAGGCTACCTGAGCCGCACCCAGCAGGGGCGGGTGGCGTTGCCCCTGGCCTACGAACGACTGGGCCTCAAGCCGGTCACACCACAGCAACAGTTGCTTTAAATGGAGCAGCCTCCGGGTTTGCTACAGAACCCGATCAGCCTGCATTTACGTCCTGTTTACGAGGCGCGCGCCGCTTCAGCAAATACAGGAAAGCGGACCCCAGCAACAAGAGACTCCATGTGCCGGGTTCCGGCACCACCGTGAATTCCTGAGAATAACCGTCAACTGCGCCGCTGGCAAAACCAGCTCCGCCCACAGCAACGGTTCCGGCTGTAATGCCCAGTCCCGTGCTGTATTTCGTATTATATTCAGCCAAGGTGTAGTAATTGACACCATTGTAACTGTGAGTGCCGCTGCCATCACCCAGAACAAAGTAGATGTAGGCCGCATTGGTCAGGAAGCTGGAAGGATCTGAAGCACCTTCCGTGAAAATACCGCCAGTGAAGGTTTGATTGGCGGTCAACGTCGCCACACCCAGATAAATATCAAAGATATTGCTGGAGTCAGCCGTGCCGTTAATCGGAGTCGCACCGGTCAAGTGCAACACATCATTACCGCTGACCGTCTGGTTACCCCAGTTCGGGGTGGCCTGCGTCAACTCAAACTTGAAACTTTCCCCACCTGCACCGAGCGTCACCGAGCTGGAAGTCATTATTCCTGGACTGTTTCCAGGAGCCACAACACCTGCCCCGGTAATGTCGCCCACCACACCGGAGCCACCCAGCGTGGCACCCGCCGACACAACAACCGATGAGGAGGTCAAAGCACCATTCACAATCAAAGTGCCTGCATTCACATTGGCAACTCCGGTTACATACACAGTTGAGGCAGCCGCAATGGTCGTGATTCCAGTACCATTCTTATTCAGATTATTATTAACAAGTATATTGGTGGTTACACTGCCTGCCTGGGCATTGTAGTTGTTAACGTACAGGGCACCACCGGCGCCATCCAGAGAGCCGCCGGTCTGGTTAACGGTATCAAAGATCTGGGAATTTGCCTGCACATCAAACGAACCTCCATTAACGGTCAGATTGGATGCGGTAGCCAAAGCATTGGTCTGAGCAATCTGCAAAGTTCCATTGTTCACCGTAGTGCCGCCCGTGTAGGAGTACACATTATTGAGCAGCCAAGTACCGCTGCCATTTTTGACCAGACTGGTCAGATTCACTCCTGAACCACTGTCACTCAAGCCCGCATCCAAAGTGCCATTGCCAGTCCCGGTCAAAGTCAAACTGGCCGGAGCCGTGTTATTGGCAAAAGCAAGGGAACCTACATTGCTAAAGGTAAGGCTGCCACTGCCCGTGCCAGAAGCATCCAAAGTGGCTCCACCACTGCCAATGGTGAAAAGCCTGTCCGTGGATGCCGACGCACTTCCCGTGTATTGCAATGTACCGCCGTTCATAATCAAATTAGATGCGGTGTTGGAAGACTGACCGATGGCACTGGCCGAGCCCCCATTGGCCAGCGAAGCCGCATTTAAAACACCACCATTGATAATGGTCGCGCCGGTATAGGTATTGTTATTGGCCAGCATCCAGGTGCCCGTGCCACTCTTGGTCACTGAAGTCGCCCCCGACCCGTTATCAGCAATCAGTGCGGCCAACGTGTTGCTGCCCGTATTATTCCCCGTCAGACCCAGATTTCGGGTCTGATTCGCTGTGCCATAGGCCAGCGCACCTGTATTGGTATAATTGATTGCGCCGCTACCGGAGGCATCCAATGCCGCTGTAGCACCATTAACTGTGAAGAGGCGATCGGTACTGCCACCCGTACCCGTATATTTCAGGGTGGATGCATTACCCAAAACCAGATTGGCGGCCACGTTGCTGGATTGACCCAGACTGTTGGCAGATGTGGTCGAGCCATTGCCCGTATTGCTAAAGGCCAGAGTGCCCGCATTCACGGTTGTATTTCCTGTATAAGTATTGGCACCGGAAACGACCCAAGTGCCCACCCCCGACTTATTCAATGAGGTCGCCCCACCCGTACCATCTGTCAGAATGGGTGCCAGAGTATTGTTGCCTGTATTGTTACCAGTCAGAGTAAACACCCGCGCACCGCTGCCCGTCATAACCACACTTCCAGTATTTGTGAAGGCGACGGTGGCAGCACCGGAGGCGTCCAAGCCGCCGCCATTGTTGGTCAGGGTAAACAAGCGATCCGTGCTCGAGGCCGCACCACTGCTGGCATATTGCAGAACACCTCCATCGAGAACCAGATTGGCTGCCGCGTTGGAGGACTGGCCGATGGCGCTGGCCGAACCCCCATTGTTCAATACACCGGTAGTCCCCGTGCTCAACGTTCCATTACTGATCGTGGTACCACCCGAGTAGGTGTTGGCGCCAGAGAATACGAGTGTTCCAGCACCGTTCTTGGTCATGTTGGAAGATGTACTGCCATCCTGGATATTGGCACTGACCGTCAGGTCGTTAACCGCCGCCGTTGAATCATTGACCGTAAAGGTACGATTGCCGTTAAGACTCAGAGAACCGTTTGCAGTGGAGGATATCGTGGCCCCGTTCGGGTTGTTGGTGTTGGAATAAGTGACATTACCGCCCAAGCTTAAATTGCCCGCTCCAATACTCACATTGGCCGTGCTGCCAGCCGCGCCACCACCCAAAGTCAGGGTGGTGATTGTCTGATTGGTCCCATTCAAATCGAGAGTGCCTGCACTGACCGTGGTGGCATTGTTGCTGATCAGGCCCGCACCGCTCAATTGCAGCAAACCACCGGTGACCGTTGTGGTGCCCGTGTAGGTATTGGCACCGGCCAGAGTCCATTGACCACTGCCATTCTTGACCAGCGAGGTCTTGTTGGCCGTGCTGTTGTCTTGAATGATGCCGTCAATTTCACCGGTACCCGCCGTGGACCCCTGTAAAATCAAGTTCTTACTGCCGCCACCCGAGGCAGTGAAGTTTCCGGTAAACTGGAGATTACCGCCACCGGACTGGTCAATCGTGGCACTGCCAGTCTGGTTGTTGTCCACGGTACGATTCGTGCTGCTGCCGGTTGCACCCAGATATTTCAAAGTGCCTGCATTAGAAATTTGAATGAAAGAGCCCGCCCCGATCGAACTATTGCCGCCCGAATTGGCCAGACTATAAACCTGCGCCGTGCCGGTGGAAATAATCAGATTGCCCGTGTAACTGTTGTTGGCGGAATTGAAAGTGACAACACCCGGTTCGCCATTAATCCAAATGGCACCCGTACCGTTAATGGTGCTGTTCACCGTGGTATTGCCGCTGCCACGGAACTGCATGCTGCCACCAGTGACATTGAGTGTGCTGGAGGAATTGGCTCCCAGAACAAGCGTACCACCGCCGTTGTTCATCGTGCCGCCATTATTCCAATAGATATTGCCGGTCCAAGTACCCGTGCCGGATGCCACACTCAAGCTTCCACTGTTCGCATTCTGGAAGAGGGTATTCGCAATCGTGACTCCAGAATTCAAAGAGAGATTCGCCCCGGCGTTGGTAACATTCCCAGCACCAAAAGCATTATTCGCTGCAACGACGATGGTGCCTGAATTGGCGGCGCTGATTGTCGTTCCTCCACTATACGTGTTGTTACCGGAAAGAACGAGTGTTCCGCTCCCGGACTTGCTAAGGGCGGATGATACACTGCCATCCTGGATATTGGCACTCACAGTGAGGTCATTGGCTGCCGCCGTTGAATCATTGACCGTAAAGGTACGATTGCCGTTTAGACTCAGAGAACCGTTTGCAGTGGAGGATATCGTGGCCCCGTTCGGGTTGTTGGTGTTGGAATAGGTGACATTGCCACCCAGGGACAAATTACCCGCACCAATGGTGACATTGGCCGTGCTGCCTGCTGCACCGCCACCCAAAGTCAAGGTGGTGATCGTCTGGTTGGTGCCATTCAAATCGAGAGTACCCGCACTGACCGTGGTGGCATTGTTGCCGATCAGCCCCGATCCGCTCAGTTGCAGCAAGCCTCCGGTGACCGTTGTGGTGCCCGTATAGGTATTGGCAGCCGTAACCACCCAGGTGCCCACTCCGGTCTTGGCCAGCGATGTCGATCCACCCGACCCGTCACCTAAAAGCGAAGCCAGGGTATTGTTACCTGTGTTATTGCCGGTCAACGTCAAAGTGCGCGCCCCGCTGCCGCTATAGGCAATGGCTCCGGTATTGGTGAAGGAAATGCTGTTGGCACCGGAGGCATCCAAACCGCCCCCATTATTGGTCAGGGTGAACAGGCGATCCGTGCTCGCGGCTGCCCCGGTGTTGACATATTGCAGAACACCTCCATCAAGAACCAGATTGGCCGCAGCATTGGAAGACTGGCCAATGGCACTGGCCGAGCCCCCATTGGCCAAGGTGCCGGTTGCTCCCGTACTCAGCACGCCGCTGATGGCGGTGGATCCTGTATAAGTATTCGTACCGGAAAGCACCTGAGTGCCATTCCCGGTTTTCACCAGAGCCAAAATCCCCGCACCGGCACTATCTGTATCGGCAATCGTACCGTTATAGCTCCCGCCCGTGGCGTTGCCATTGCCTATGGTCAAGGTCACATTACTCGAGGCATCGTTATGAATATTGGCCGTGGCGCCGCCGTTCAGCGCTCCGATGCCTATGTTGTTGCCTTGCAACTCCACGTTGCCGGAGGTAACAGTCAGATTATTGGAGGAGTTCCCCAAGGCGGAAGAACTACCCAACGTCACCGTGCCGCTGCTGACCGTGGTGGTACCACTGTAGGTATTCGCACCGGAGAGAATCAGATTGCCGGTGCTGTGGGTCAGGTTGGCTGTGCCGGCCAGAATGGCGCTGACATTACCGCCCGTGGAGGTGAAGGATGTGCCGGTGATTGAATAGTTTCCGTTGCTGATGGTGCCGTTGTTGATGGCAACGGCTCCCTGAGTCACATTGGCGGAGAGGGCCAGCGTGGCTCCAGAGTTTACGATCAGAAATCCGTTGGATGAACCCAGTGCCGACGTATTGTTGGCCGTCAAAGTACCGTTGTTAATCGTCGTACCACCGGCATAACTGTTGGCCGTATTGATCGTCAAGTTCCCCGTGCCATTTTTAGTCAGGCTGGAGGAACCGGTAATGCCGAAACCGCCGGTGCTATTTAGCGTGTAGTTCAAAGCGGAATTGTTGAATGTAACCGAACCCGGGTTGACATTGGCGGCAGAAATATTGATCGTTGTATTCCCGGTCGCCGCATCATCAAACAGAACCGTGTCCCCGGTATGGAAATTGGTGGGTGTCGAACCTCCAAAATTCTGCCAATTCTGGGTGCTGTCTGCGACCCAACTGTTATTGGTGAGACCGGTCCACTCGATGACACCGCCACTGGCAATAGTCAAAGCCAGATTGTTTCCAACAAGTCCGAGCGTGGCAAACTGAGATCCCGTCAACCCTCCCACGGTACCCAATTGAAAATCTGCCAATGTGGTGTTGCCTCCCAGGCTGCCAAACCCGATCAAATCATAAACGCCATTGCTCCATGTGCCATTGGCTGTAATCAGAATGGAGCCATTCCCCACCCCATTGGCAGTCAGCGTGCCCACTGAAATACGGGCAGAAGGAGTAAAGGCACTATCTATGATATTGATGGTCGCATTGCCACTGAATGTCAGTGAACCAATGGTCAGAACAGAAGAGTCGGTTAGATTATCAAATCCATTATGGATGGTATTTCCGGCCAGGCTGGCCACATTCACGGTTCCCACCGTGCCATTGCCACCCAAGGAACCCTGGGTCAGGGTGATCGTCAGATTGCTGGCCACCGAACTGGTCTGTAAATACTGCGCCGTGGAACCATTGATGGTGATGCCAGCGCTGGTATTAATTGAACCCGAGCCACCTACGAGCAGACTCCCCGCATTAACGGTGGTGCGGCCCGTATAGGTATTGCTGCCATTGAGGGTCAGATTGCCCGAGCCCGTCTTGGTGAGCGATCCTCCACCGCTCAGCACACCGGCGTAGCTGCTGCTGCCGCCATTGCTGCCTACGGTCAGGGCCACTGCTGCCCCGACATCATTTTGCAGCGCGATGTCATAGCCCACGCCGGAAGTTGAGGCTGCCAAGCCACCAAAGGCATAGGCCGTGCCGGTCCCGGCGATGCTGCTGAAGCTCAAGTTACCTCCATTCATGGTCAGTGTGCTGCTCTGCAACGCGTTCTGATTAATCAAACTGAGTGTACCCCTGTTCAGTGAAGTCGAGCCATTGTAGGTGCTGGCTCCGGCCAGATACCATGTGCCGCTGCCGTTCTTGATCAGGCCGCCGGTGCCGGTGCCAATGATGCTGTCGATACGGCCATTGCCCGCGCCGTCCAAAGTCAGGGTGTTGCCCGCACCGGTAATGGTGCCGGTGTTCATAAG
>Ga0209067_10001925_pt1 | contig 12485 bp, 5 predicted proteins | sample ColStrG_CSR_2013_FD_187199 | JGI IMG/M metagenome (GOLD analysis project Ga0209067, IMG submission 187199) | Freshwater sediment microbial communities in response to fracking from Pennsylvania, USA - Cold Stream Run_MetaG_CSR_2013 (SPAdes)... | ecosystem: Environmental > Aquatic > Freshwater >... | reverse complement strand
GCAGCCTGTGCCATAGGTATTTTTGGCCATGCCGGGGGCAAAGCAGGCCTGGCCGAAACTGGCAGCCTGCTGGTCTCCGGCCACGCCGGCCAGGGGGACGGCAGCGCCGAGCCAGCGCGGATCGGCCTGGCCCAGCACGGTGCTGGAGTCCACCACTGTGGGCAGGACCGCTTCCGGTATGCCGAACGCGTCGAGTAGATACGGATCCCAGCGCAGGTCCTGCAGCCCCAGCAGTTGCGTGCGCGCAGCGTTGCTGACGTCGGTGGCGTGCACGGCGCCGCCGGTGAGGCGCCAGAGCAGCCAGGTGTCCACCGTGCCAAAGGCCAGTTCACCCCGTTGCGCGCGCAGACGCGCCTGGGGAATATGGTCGAGCAGCCAGGCCAGCTTGGTCGCGGAAAAATACGGATCCAGGAGCAGGCCGCTGCGCCGCCGGATCTCGGGCTCGCGCCCCTGCGCGTGCAGCGCGGCGCAGGCCGGAGCGGTGCGCCGGTCCTGCCAGACGATGGCATTGGCCAGCGCGCGGCCGCTGCTGCGCTCCCACAGCACGGTGGTCTCGCGCTGGTTCGTGAGGCCGATGGCCGCCAGCGCGCCGGCCGCTACTCCGGCGCGGGCCAGTGCCTCGCGCGCGCAGGCCAGCTGGCCCTCCCAGATCGCTTCGGGGTCGTGCTCGACCCAGCCCGGCTGCGGATAGATCTGGCGCAGTTCGCGCTGCGCGCTTGCGACCGGGCGCGCCTGCTCGTCAAAGAGGATCGCCCGCGAGCTGGTAGTGCCCTGGTCCAGAGCCAGCACATAGCGTCCTGCCCGCTGCATGGCTGCTTGCGCCCCGTGCCCGGCTAGCCGCGCAGCTGCCGGCGCAGGATCTTGCCCACGTTGGATTTGGGGAGCTCGCTGAGGAACTCTATGGACCGGGGCCGCTTGTAGCCCGTGAGCCTGTCGTGGCAAAAGGCGTTGAGGTCCTGCACACTCAGGGCCGGGTCGCGACGCACCACGAAGAGCTTTACCGCCTCTCCGGAGTGTTCGTCGGGTATGCCCACGACGGCACACTCCAGCACGCCCGGATGCGCGGCCACGACTTCTTCAATCTCGTTGGGGTACACATTGAAGCCCGAGACCAGGATCATGTCCTTCTTGCGATCGACGATGCGCGTGTAGCCCTGTGCATCCATCACGCCGATATCGCCGGTGCGAAAATAGCCATCGGCCGTCATGACCTTGGCGGTTTCGTCCGCGCGGTTCCAGTAACCCGCCATCACCTGCGGGCCGCGCACGCAGATCTCCCCGGGCGCGCCGGGCGTGACGCGGGCGCCGGCGTCATCGAGTATGGCCACTTCCGTTGACGGCAGCGGCAGGCCTATCGTCCCCGAGTAGTGGTCGGTATTGGTCGGGTTGGCGCAGGCAACGGGCGAGGTTTCGGAGAGACCGTAGCCCTCGCACACGGGACAGCCGGTGAGCGCCTGCCAGCGCTCGGCCACGGCGCGCTGCACAGCCATGCCCCCGCCCATGGAAAACGCGAGCGCGGAAAAATCCAGCGTGCGGAAGGCCGGGTAGTTGGCCAGCGCGTTGAAGAGTGTGTTGACCGCGGGGAAACAGTGGAAGCGCACGCCGCGCAGGGCCTGCACCACGGAGGCAAAGTCACGCGGATTGGGAATCAGCAGGGCGCGCCCGCCGCGGCGCATCGAGAACAGGGCGCAGCAGGTGAGCGCGAAGATATGGTAGAGCGGCAGCGCGGTGACGGTCACCAGCTGTTCGCCGGCGGCCACCTTCACGAGGCCGGGCGCGTACCAGGCTTCGCACTGCAGTATGTTGGCCAGGAGATTGCGGTGCAACAGCATGGCCCCCTTGGCCACGCCGGTGGTACCCCCCGTGTACTGCAGGACGGCCACCGAATCGGGGGTGAGCGCCGGCGCGCGGATGGCCTGGCCGCGGCCCTCGCGCAGCACCGCCGCATAGGAGACCGCCGTGCCGGCGGGCAGGGTATAGGCCGGCACCCGCTTCTTGACATGGCGCACGACGGCATTGACGATCCAGGACTTGGGCGCGGCGAACATCTCACCCAGGGTGCACACGACGACGCGCGCCAGCGGCGCCGTCTTCATGGCCTCCACCACCGTGTGTGCGAAATTTTCCAGGACAAAGATCGTCTTCGCGCCGGAGTCGGAAAGCTGGAAGGCCAGCTCGTGCGGCGTGTAGAGCGGGTTGACGTTGACGACGATGGCGCCGGCGCGCAGGGCCCCCGCCAGCACGACGGGGTACTGCAGCACGTTGGGCAGCATGATCGCCACGCGATCACCCGTAAGCACACCCTGCTGCTGCAGCCACGCGGCAACGGCGGCACTGCGCTGGTCGAGCTCGGCATAGCTCAGGTCCGCGCCCATGCAGGTGTACGCCACCTGATCGGCGTAGCGGGAAAAGGACTCCTCGAGCAGCTGGACCAGCGAGGTATACGCGGAAATATCGATCTGGGCCGGCACGCCCGACGGATATTCCTTGAGCCAGTATCGCTCTGACAGATCCATGCGCTTGCTTCTCCCTGGTGCGCGGCGTGGTGTGGGGATCCCGCCGCTTTGTGGCGCAACGATACACCGCGGGCCCGGCCGCGCGGCCCGCCTGCCATGTACCGGCTGCGCGGTGCCGGCCGTGGCGTGGCACCTGCGGGCCGCCGCACAGCGCGGCTCAGGCGCGCGTGCCGGTATGGGGTCGCACTTCGACGAGGCAATCGTAAAAGGTGGCCGCGCGCCCCAGGTCCGTCAGGCGCTGACTGGTCAGCTCATTGGCATTGCGACCATCCGGGGCCAGCTTCTTCCACCAGATGGACAACGCCACCACGAGGCCGGAGCGCGCGCGCTCGCCAACGCGCGCGCGCAGCACGAGACTGCCCCGATCGTTGTAGACCTCGACGGCGCTGCCATCGCTGATGCCGCGCGCAGCCGCGTCCTGCGCGTTGATTTCCAGCCAGGGTTCGCCCTCGGTATCGCGCAGGCTCTGCACATTGACGAAGCTCGAGTTCAGGAAATTGCGGGCCGGCGGGGAGATCATGGCCAGGGGAAAGCGCGCTGCCAGTTCCGGGGAACTGTCCCGGTTCTCGTAGGGCGGCACGTAATCGGGCAGCGGGTCCAGCCCCTGCTGGGCGAGGCGCGGCGACGAGAATTCGCAGCGTCCGCTGGGCGTGCGGAAATTACCCTGGGCAAAGGGCGCATACACCGGCGGCAGGTCCAGGCGTTGCCAGCCCTCGCGTTGCAGCTTGGGCCAGTCGTAGGGTGCAGCGCCGCAGCTGGTGTAGGCGCTGGCGGCGATCTGTTCGTCCGTATCGCCAAAGCAGGGCTCGGTGAAACGCATGGCCCGCGCGAGACGGCGGAAAATTTCGGTGTTGGGCAGGGATTCGCCCAGGGGCGCAATGGCCGGGTTGTTGGCCACGAGGTAGAGGTGGCCGTAGGAGGAATGCACGTCGAGGTGCTCGAGCTGCGTGGTGGCCGGCAGTATGAAGTCGGCGTAGTCGGCCGTGTCGGTGCGGAAATGCTCGAGCACCACCGTGAACAGGTCATCGCGCGCAAAGCCCTGCGCAACCTGCGCGGACTGCGGCGCCACCGCCACCGGGTTGCTGTTGTAGACCACTAGCGCCTCGATGGGGGGGCGCGCCTCCAGCAGCGCCTCGCCGATGGCACTCATGTTGATCGTGCGCGGCGTGCGCCCGGCGAGCAGCTCGGGGTGCCCGAGCGCCGCGTCATTGGCGCTGAAGTTGCCGCTGCTGGAAAGCAGCAAGCCGCCGGCCGGGTCACGCCAGTGCCCGGCCAGGGCCGGCAGGCAGGCAATGGCGCGCACGGCGTTGCCGCCCCCGCGCGCGCGCTGCATGCCGTAGTTGAGGCGTATGGCCGTGGGGCGCACGTGCCAGTAGTCGTGCGCCAGACGCTCGATCACGCCGGCGCCAATGCCGCAGATGCGCGCCACGCGCTCCGGGTCAAAGCCCAGCGCGCGTTCGGCCAGAGCGTCAAAACCCAGGGTGTAGCGCTCCACATAATCACGGTCGAGCCAGCCCTCGCGGATGAGCACGTGCATGATGCCAAAGGCCAGGGCGGCGTCCGTGCCGGGCAGCGGCGCAATGTGCTCGTGGCAGCGCTCGGCCGTGAGCGAGCGGTAGGGATCGATGGCAATGAGCTTCGCGCCGCGGCGCTTGGCCTCCTGGGCCCGGCTCCACAGGTGCAGGTTGGAGGCCACGGCATTCGCGCCCCAGAAAATGATCTGGCGGCTGTTCTGGAACTGCTCCATGTCGGTACCGGCGCTGATGCCCAGCGTGTACTGCAGCGCCGTGCTGCCCGCGCTCGCGCAGATGGTGCGGTCAAGCCGGCTGGCGCCCAGCCGGTTGAAGAAGCGCTGGGACATCGATTCGCCCTGCACCTCACCCATGGTGCCCGCGTAGCTGTAGGGCAGGATCCCCTGTGGATCGCGCGCGGCTATAGCCCCGAGGCGCCGCGCGATCTCGTCGATGGCGCGTTCCCAGGAAACCGGTTCGAACTGGCCCGAGCCTTTTTTGCCGATGCGCCGCAGGGGCTGCAGGACGCGCTCGGGGTGGTAGGTGCGCTCGAGGTACCGGCTGACCTTGGCACACAGGGTGCCGCCCGTGGGCGGGTGGTTCGGGTCACCGGCGACGCGCACGGCGATGCGCTGGGCACCCCGCTGCTCCACGGTGACGTGCATGGCGCAGGTATCGGGGCAGTCGTGCGGGCAGGCTGCCTGCACGATCTCGCGCACGACGCCGCGCTCCGGGTCTGTCGGTGACGCGGGTGGCGTGCGCTCGTCCGGACTCATGCTCCCCTCTCTGCGGCTCTGGCGCTACCGCGCAGTTGCAAACCTCGCCCGAGCCTCGACCAGGCGTCGCTCCGCCTTCGCTCAGACCTCGCCGTGGTGCGTCTCGAACATTACGCCGATCTTCTTGAGCAGGGGGGTGGGCAGTTCGCCGCCGGCGCACACGATGACCGTGTCGTTGCGGATACCCACCGACTCCTCCTTGTACTTCATGTTGACCTTGTCGGGCTCGATGCTGCTCACGGTGGACTGGAGCAGGACGCGCAGCCGCCCGGACGCCTCGGCGTTCTTGAGGGCGATGCGGTTCTTCTCCTTGACCCGGCTGAAGGCCTCGCTGCGATAGGAGATGGTGACGCGCGCCCCCTTTTGCGTCGAAATGGCCACCGCCGCCTCCAGGGCGCTATCGCCACCGCCGACAACCAGGACGCGCTGTCCCTTGTACTGCTCCGGGTCGATGAGCCGGTACACCACCTTGGGGGTATCTTCGCCGGTCACGCCGAGCTTGCGCGGGGTACCGCGCCGGCCTATGGCCAGCAGCACGGTCTTGGCCCGATAACTGCCCTTCTGACTGCGCACCACGAAGGCATCGCCCTCCCGGTCGACCGATTCCATGCGCTCGCGGAACGAGACCTGCAGCCCCGTCTTGGCAACCACGCCATTCCAGAATTCCAGCAATTCTTCCTTGCTGACCTCGGTCATTTTTACCTTGCCGATGATGGGCAGCACCACCGGCGCCGTCATGGCGATCTTGTTGCGCGGATAGTGGTACACGGCTCCGCCCAGGGAATCCTCCTGCTCGAGGATCTTGTAGCGCAGCTTGGCTTCAACCGCCGCCAAGCCGGCCGCAATTCCGGCCGGCCCGGCCCCAACGATGACCATGTCGTACTCGGCACTGCCATTCATGGACGCACGCGCCGCGGCCACGGCCTGGCGACCCTGCTCGGCCGCCTTGCGGATCAGGCCCATGCCGCCCAGTTCACCCGCAATGAAGATGCCCGGCACATTGGATTCAAAGTTGGGCTTGACCACCGGAATATCCACCCCGCGCTTCTCCGTGCCAAACACCAGCTTGATCGCTTCTACCGGGCAAGCCGGAAAGCAGGCCCCATGGCCGATGCAGTGGGCCGCGCCCACCAGGGTCGCCTTGCCGTTGACCACGCCCAGCGCCTCTTCGGGACAGGCCTTGACGCAGGCGCCCGAGCCGATGCACAGACCCAGGTCGACGACCGGATGCAGCGAGGGAGGTTCGGTCAGGCCGGCGGCCACGGATTCGAGCAGCAGTTCCTCGTGGGTTTCGGAACGCGCCCGGTGGTTACGCCAGTACAGGAACAGCACGACAACCACCGGGACGCCGTACACGAGCCAGGGAAGCAAGTCGTTCGAAATCTGCATGGCGGATGGGCAGTTCAGAAAAGGGCGCGGCGGCGAGCGTAGCCGTGGCACCCACGGCGCTGCACGGCAAAACGTAAGGTTCCCGTACCGCCGAGGCGAGGAAAAACCGCGGCAGCGCCGGAATCAGGTTGGGATCATATCGCCTCGCTGCGCAGCAACATAGGCTGTTCGGCGGAACCTTTTGGGGTAATACGAATCCCACCAGCGCGCGGTAGCATCACAAACGACGCTGCAGCCTTGTGCGCGGAACCGCACCCTATGTCCACGCTGATCGTATGGATTCTTGCGTCGCACCTTACTGAAACATCATGGTGCGCGAGCGAACAGGCGGCACAGCGGCAGTCAACGCCCCTCGAAACGCCAAATAAGCCGACACTAAGGCATCAGACGTCCCTAATGTTCCTGCCGCATTTTTCCGAAAATAGCGATTGCGGGTGCCCCGATCCGGGCCCGCCGGGCCATCCTGCCGGCCCGGCTAACCCTATGCCCCACTTTCAGGCCGAATACCCATGAATGCCGTAGCTATACCTGCAAGCCCGGGCGGTGACCCCGAACTGAACGCTCCCGATCCCGGAACCAAGGCCAAGAAGGCCCCGGGCGACCGATCCTTCGGGATCGTACTCACCTCCACCACGCTGGGCATCCTGGCCGCGTTCGCGCTGGGGCGCAGTGGCCTGTACACGGCCGGGGACGACGTCGGCTACTACATGGGCCTGGTGGGTGGCGTACTGATGCTTCTGCTGCTGCTGTATCCGCTGCGCAAGCATGTTGCCGCCCTGCGCAACTGGGGCAAGGTCAAGAACTGGTTTGCCGTGCACATGGTCCTGGGTATATCCGGCCCGCTGCTGGTACTGGGTCATTCCACCTTCCATATGCGCTCCACCAATGCGGCCGTGGCGCTCAGCTGCATGCTGGTGGTGGCCGGCAGCGGCATCATCGGGCGCTTCCTGTACACCAAGGTGCACCGCGGCCTATATGGTGAAAAGGTCAACCTGGCGGAAATGCAGGCGGAAACCGGGCTCGAATCCTCCCAGATCCAGTCGCGCCTGCACTTTGCGCCCGGCGTGGAAAAACGTCTGGTCGAGTTCCAGGCCTATGCCCTGACCAAGCAAACCAGCATGTCCGCCGATTTCCTGCGCTTTTTCGGGCTGGCGCTGCGCCGTCACCAGACCAACCGCGCCTGCCGCGCGGAGCTGCAGGAGGTGCTGGCCCAGGCAGCGCAGGCCCGTGGCTGGGACGCGGACAAACTGCGTCGGCGCACGCATGCCGCAACGGACCTGGTCGATGCCTACCTGGGTGCCGCCCAGCGCGTCGCCGAATTCAGCGTGTATGACCGCCTGCTGCAGCTGTGGCACGTTGCGCACGTTCCCCTGGTCTACCTGCTGGTCATCAGCGGGATCGCCCACGTCGTCGCGGTGCACCTCTACTGATGCCCGCCGTGCTGCGCCGCGTGCGCACCTTTCTGGCCGCCGTGGCACTGCTGTGGCCCCTGGCCCTGCCCCTGCTGGCGGGCCCGGCGGCGGCGGCCAACCTGGAGAACATGCTGTCGCCGGGCGACCTGATCCAGGGTCATTCGAAGGCGGAAAGCACCTGCGACAACTGCCACGTTCCTTTCAAGAAGACCGGGCAGGACGAGCTGTGCACGAAGTGCCACAAGGACGTGGGCCGCGATCTGGAGCAGAAAGCCGGCTACCACGGGCGCATCAAGGATCGCGGGCTGTGCCGCAGTTGCCACACCGACCACAAGGGGCGTGCCGCGCAGGTGGTCCTGCTCGACGAGAAGAAATTCGACCATACGCTGACCAACTATCCGCTCAAGGATTCGCATCTGCAGGTGGAGTGCAGCAAATGCCACCTGCCCAAGGCCAAGTACCGCGACGCCTACAAGACCTGCGTGGGCTGCCACAAGAAGGATGACGACAAGAACGGACACAAGGGCAGCCTGGGCGACAAGTGCGAGGAATGCCATACGATCAAGAAGTGGAAGGACACCTTCTTCGACCACGACAAGACGAAGTTTCCGCTGCGCAATGCGCACGCCGACGCGAAGGTCGCCTGCAAGGACTGCCACGCGAACAACCATTTCAAGAACACGCCGCTCAACTGCTACGCCTGCCACAAGAAGGACGACGAGGACCCGAAGAAGAAGGGCCACCACGGGCGCTACGGCGAGAAATGCGAGTCCTGCCACACCGACCGCAAGTGGGACCAGCCCAAGTTCGACCACAACCGGGACACCAAGTACACGTTGCGCTACAAGCACGCGGACGCCAAGGTAACGTGCAAGAGCTGCCACACCACCGAATACGTCTACCGCGACAAGCTGCAGGAGACGTGCATCGCCTGCCACAAGAAGGACGACAAGCACAAGGGCAGCGAGGGCGACAAGTGCGAGAAGTGCCACTCGGAGCGCGGCTGGAAGGACACGCACGACTTTGACCACGAAAAAACCAAATTCCCGCTGCGCGGCGGCCATGCGGACCCCAAGGTCAAGTGCGACGACTGCCACAAGACCAAGGTGTATACCGATGCGCCCAAGACCTGCTACGGCTGCCACCAGAAGGACGACGACGGCAGCAAGGGCCACCACGGCAAGTACGGCCAGAAGTGCGAGACCTGCCACGTGGAGAAGTCCTGGAAGACCATAAAATTCGACCACGACCGCGACACCAAGTACGCCCTGCTGGGCAAGCACCGCACGACCAAGTGCACCGACTGCCATACGGGCGACCTGTACCGCGACAAGCTGCAGTCCACCTGCATTGCCTGCCACCGCAAGGATGACAAGCACAAGGGCAAGGAGGGCGAGCGCTGCGAGGAGTGCCACGTCGAGCAGAACTGGAAGACCACCAAGTCAAAGTTCGACCACGACCTGACTCGCTTTCCGCTGCTGGGCAAGCACGCCAAGGTCGACTGTGCCAAGTGCCACAAGACCCTGGAATTCACGGACGCCAAGACGGCTTGCGTGGCCTGCCACGAAAAGGAAGACCAGCACCGGCAGCGCCTGGGCTCGCGCTGCGAGGACTGCCATAACGCCGTGTCCTGGAAGCGCTGGGACTTCGACCACGACACGCGCACCCATTTCAAGCTGGACGGCGCGCATGCCAAGACCGACTGCTACGCCTGCCACCGCCTGCCGGTGCAGGGGCGCGCCCTGCTGCCCATGGCCTGCGTGTCCTGTCATTTGAGCGACGACGCGCATGGCGGCAATTTCGGGCGCCAGTGCGAGCGCTGCCATGTCAGCAGCGACTGGAATCCCGTCAAGTCGCGGGTCAGCCTGGGCGAACTGCCGGAGCTGGCCGCGTGGCTGAGCCCGCTGCGTCCCGCGGTATGGGTAGACGGCCAGCCCCCCCGGAGCACGCCACGGGCCGCCGGCCCGTTATGAGAACGATTCTCGCTGGCTCCACGCAAAGGGCGGAACCAGCATCCTTAAGCCCTGAATATCCAATGGAATACTTTTCCGTAATCTGTAAGGATGATTGGGGGAATCGGGCGATTGGCGGCATCCTAGCCGTACGAGCGACCTAGACTCGCCCTACCCCTGCCCGGAAAAAGATTGCGAGCAACCATGCCTCCTGCCCTCCTAAGCCTGATACACCGCGCCCGCTCTGCCGCGTGCGGTTTGCTTGCCGCTGCCGCGCTGGCGGGCTCCGCGCTACTGCCCGGCGACGCCCTGGCCGCCGGCGGCAAGGCCTTTGATCACCTGACGACCGGATTCAAGCTGACGGGCCAGCATGAGATTGCGCGTTGCGAGGACTGCCACGTACGCGGCATCTTCAAGGGCACGCCCAAGCAGTGCGCGGCCTGTCATACGCCGGGCACGCTGGTCACCGCGGTCATCATCCCGAACAACCACATTCCGGTCTCGCAGCCCTGCGACACCTGCCACACCACGGCTACCTTTTACGGCGCCCACTTCGCGCACTCCGACGTTGCGATCGGCACCTGCGGCACCTGCCATAACGGCGTCTTTGCCAAGGGCAAGACCCCCAACCACCTGGCGACGAGCGCGTCCTGCGACGTGTGCCACACCACGGTGTCCTTTGGCACGGCTTTCCTCGCGCTGCCCGGTGGGCACATGCCCACCACGCAGGCCTGCTCGCTGTGCCACTCCAATGGCTTTACGCCGACCAGCACGGTCATGAATCACGCCGGCACGGCGGGCACCTGCACGCAGTGCCATGCCCCCTCCGCCCAGCCGTATACCTTCACGATCCAGGGCAGCGTCACGATCGGCGGCAAGACCGTGAACCTGACTTCCACCGGCGCCCCCGTGATTGAACAGCCGATGTCCCAGGGCGGCATCAACCTCACGAACCTGGGGCCGGCGGTAAACCACATACCGGCCAGCGCCGCCTGCGACCAGTGCCATACGAACGGCATATTTACCGTGGGCAGCGCCTTCAAGAACGGCCTGATGAAGCATGCAGCTGTCACCGGTGAGAGCTGCGCCAGCTGCCACAACAACGCCACGGCCTTCGTTGGCCTGGAGCCCTACCAGATCCCCGGTGCTGTGGGTACGCCGGGAACGGCCAACCACATCCCCGTGGGCAGCCTGGACTGCGGCAACAGCGGCTGCCACAGCGCCAGTGACACCAATACCGGCACGGGCGCCGGTTTCGTCACAGGTGTCGTTCCGGCCCTCTCCGCCGCCGGCCACAGCGCAGTGAACCTGCCCTGCGCGTCCTGCCATGCCATCGGCATGGCCTGGAAGGGTGTTTCGGCCCTGGTAACGCCGGCCAGCAACCACATCCCCCCGGACAACCTTGCCAGTCCCGCGGTAGCCTGCGCTTCCTGCCACGTGGCGACGAGCGTGGGCACGGGCGGCTTCAAGATCGCCAGTTCGCCCGTCATGTCGGTGGCCATGCACACCGCCGTGGCCAGCGCCGTGCCGGCCTGTACCACCTGCCACGAATCGAACTCCGGGAACCTGGGTTACCAGGGTGTGCTCACGAGCATCTATCTGCGCCCCAACACAGGCACCTCAGGTCTGAGTAAAGGCACGGGCCTGGATCCCTCGCACAGCGTGGGCAACGCCGCCACGCAGGACTGCAGCAACTGCCACAGCACGGCGCCACCCTTTACCAGCGTGGTCCAACCGGCCAACCACATCAAGCTGATCTCCCCCACGCCGGCCTGTGCCGACTGCCATACGGCGGGCTACGCGCCGGGCAGCTCGACCATGAAGCACTCCGACGTGAGCGGCACCTGCGCCAGCTGCCACAACACGGCAACCGTTTTTGCCGGCAGCGCCCAGGGCATCAATGGCCAACCCTGGCAGATGAACGGCGCCGTCGGCCTCGCCGGCACCAGCACCACCCACTTTGCGCTGGGCAGCGCGAGCGACTGCAACAGCAGCGGCTGCCACAGCGTGAGTGACGTCATGAGCAACAACGGCGGCAAGTTCGCCCTGAGCGCCGTGCCGCAGCTCTCCAGCAGCGGCCACACGACCGTCAATCTCGCCTGCGCCACGTGCCATGCCGCGGGCATGAGCTGGAAGGGCGTTGCGACCATGGTGGGTGCCACCTCGGCGCACATCCCGCCCGACAACACCGCCTCGCCCAGCGTCGCCTGCAGCTCCTGCCACTCGGCCACCAGCTTTGCCGCCGGTGGCTTCAAGATCAGCAGCTCGCCGGTCATGTCGGTGGCCATGCACACCACCGTGGCCAGCGCCGTTCCGGCTTGCGACACCTGCCACGAGTCGGCCGATATCACGCCGGCCACGCTGCAGTTCCAGGGCGTTACCAACAACATCTTCCTGCGTCCCAACAAGGGCACGAATTCGGGCAAGAGCCTGGCAGTGGATGCCGCGCACGGTTCCGGCAACGCCTTGAGCAATGACTGCGGGGGCTGCCATTCCACGGCGCCCCCATTCCAGGGCGGCACCCTGCCCACGAATCACATAAAGCTCAATCCGGCGTCGGCCTCGGCCTGCGCGGACTGCCACAGTGCCGGCTACTCGCCCACCACGACGGTCATGAAGCACGCAGATGTGAACACCTTTACCTGCGCCAGCTGCCATAACGTGTCCACGACCTTCTCAGGCACCGCGCAGGGTGCCGGTGGCGGCCAGCCCTGGCAGATGAACGGGGCCGTGGGCACCGCCGGCGGCACAAGCACGACGCACTTCCCGCTGGGCAGTGCCGCCGACTGCAGCAGCAGCGGCTGCCACGCCGCCACGGATACCGAATCGACGACGGGTGCCGGCTTTTACATCAGCAATACCAATCCGGTGCTGTCCTCCACCGGCCACACCACCGTGAACGCCGCCTGCGCCACCTGCCATGCCGTGG
>Ga0209067_10001924_pt1 | contig 12487 bp, 11 predicted proteins | sample ColStrG_CSR_2013_FD_187199 | JGI IMG/M metagenome (GOLD analysis project Ga0209067, IMG submission 187199) | Freshwater sediment microbial communities in response to fracking from Pennsylvania, USA - Cold Stream Run_MetaG_CSR_2013 (SPAdes)... | ecosystem: Environmental > Aquatic > Freshwater >... | reverse complement strand
CCTCACCACATGGCTGACTTCATCGGGATTGACGCTGGCAACTCGTTCATCAAAGCCGCCATTCTCGACCTGGGCGCGCCGGAGCCCCGCCACCTGCTAGGCGTCTCCGTTCCCCGTTTTCCTGCCGGACTGCCGCTGCTCATCGTACGCGGATCGGGCCGAACCAATGTGAACGAGTAGAACCATTCGCCAGTCGGCCGATCCATCTTCAAGTGAGCCAGCCGCTCTCCGTGTGGACAGGGGTGGGCGTCAACTTGATCGACGCACTCGCCTCGTTCATATTCGAGTGTTCCAGGAGGTTCGTGGACGGTGGGACGCCAGGGCACCTTGGGCAAGGTGGAGGAAATAAGTGGAATTTGGTGATGAACTGGGGTTGCGCAGCCACTGGAAGGCGCTCAAATGAGAAGTGCTACGTGTCGGCCTCTTGAGCAATGAAGTACTCGGCGGTCGATTTCAGGAAGTCGGGCTTCAGCGCCCCTGTTAGCCCGAGTCGCCTGACGCCATCGACCTTCTCCATGAGCTTGCTAAATCCAAGGAAGCCGCAAACTCTCGGAAGTGGCTTTTCCCGGTAAGCGAATGTTGGCCTGGCAATCTCCTGTTGAACCTTTGCTCGGCGCTCGTCGGGCGCTACGAGGTACAGAGCCAAGTCGAGATTCGGTTGCAGTGCCAGGAGGTCACTCATACGGAGCAAGCCCGAGTAGACTGATGTGGTCGCCTCAATCTCGAACGCCGCCAATATAGTATTGCCCTTGAGCCAGAGCACGTCGATAAGCTCAATGGTGCGGTTTGTAGCGTCGTTAAACTGCGTGGGCAATTCGTCAAGCATATTGGACATCGCGCCGAGCAGTTCGCCGTTATAGCTCTTGCTGCGGTCATTGCGGGCTACCCAGACATCTAGCCCCAATTCGGCACCGAATTTCAGTAGCTGATACTGGATCTCGGTGTGCCGTGTCGCGGGCTCTGCAGGTAGCTTTACCTCAATGACGGCTGGCTCGTCATCGTCTTGCTCGGGCACACTGACGACTGTGGGTACCGCCACCTTCCCTTTGCGAAACTCCACCTTGAAATAACTACCCATCCGTGCCAGCTTGCGTGGGTCGATCGGCGTAGCAACGGGGTTACGTTCGGCTTCGCGAAGAGCCTCCATAATGACAAGGCCGTCACCTTCACTCTTGAAGCGGCTTCACCGCCAACCTTACCGGAAAAGGGTCGGAGGCCCAGATCGGACTCCTATCCTTGGTCGGCCCAACAACCTCTAAGGCTCCAACCCAGCGCATTACCCCAGTAAGGTAGCAAAGGAGCACGTCTCTCGGCTGTACGCGTCGAGCATTCTGTCGCATTCGCTCGCGAAACCCGCTCACTGTAGCTCCGGCCTTCCGAAACTCGTCCCACGTTGTGCCAGTGAACAAGTCAAGCCAGTAGGTCATTTTCTCAAGCTCCGCCGCGTGAGATTATCGCTTTCGCAATGATTGTAGCAGCCTGTTGGGTTTAGGTCATGAAATCAAGGCGAAGAGACATAATGCGTCTATTCGCCGGCCGCTCCAGCGAGACCTCTGGCATGATGATGAGGGGGCAACTCCTCATCACATGGCTGACTTCATCGGGATTGACGTTGGCAGCTCGTTCATCAAAGCCGCTATCCTCGACCTGGACGCGCTGGAACTTCGCCAGGTCTTGCGCGCTCCTTTCCCCGGCTTCCTGCCCGGACTGCCGCTCGCTCGCGAGGTTGCGCCGGCCTCCATCCTGGCCGCGGTCGAAGATCTGTTGGCCGGCGCCTTCTCGCACACGAAACGGTGCTCCGGGCTCGTGGTCTGCGGCCAGATGCAAGGCTTCGTCCTGGTCGACGGCCGCGGCGAACCCGTGTCCAACTACGTCTCGTGGCTCGATCAGCGCATCACCCCAGCCGAGTTTGCCGAGTTCGCGGCGCACGTCACGCCCGAGCAGCGCCGCGAACTGGGCAACGAGTTCCGCCCCGGCATCGCGTTGCCGCTGCTCTACTGGCTCCGCCGCCACGCGGCGTTGCCGCCCGGTGAAGCCACTCCGGTGTCCATCGCCGATTTCGTCGTCTCACGTCTCTGCAACGCGCCCGCGGTTATGGATCCCACCCAGGCGGCGGCCTTCGGCGCCCTCCGCATCGCGGACATGCGCTGGCATGAAGAAGTCATCGGCCGGCTGGACCTGCGCTCGCTGCGCTGGCCTGAAGTTGTGCCCAGCGGAGCTGTGGCCGGCACGTGGCGCGGGGTGCCTTGCTACGCATCGGTCGGCGACCAGCAGGCGGCACTCGCCGGGGCGCTGCTCGATGAGGGCGAACTCTCCGTGAACATCGGCACCGGCTCGCAGCTTTCCCTGATCGACGACACAGCCGCCGACACCGAACTCCAACTGCGGCCTTACTTCGACGGCGGCTTCCTCCGCACCATCACCCATATTCCCGGAGGCCGCGCCCTGGCGGCGCTGGTCGGTCTCTTCACCGAACTCGGCGGCGCATCCGAAGAAGAGGCCTGGCGCCGCATCGAGTCCGCCGTGGCGGCTGTTCCCGCAACCGACCTGCGAGCCAACACCGCCTTTTTTCCCGGTCCGTGCGGCCACGGCGGCGCGCTCGAGAACTTGCACGAAGGCAACATGACTGCCGGCCACGTCTTTCGCGCCGTCTTCGAGAACATGGCCCGCAACTATGAGACCTGCGGTCGCCGATTGGATCCGGATGGCACCGCGACGCACGCGGTCTTTTCGGGCGGAGTGGCGCGGCGGCTGCCGATTCTGCGCGAACTCACGGCGGCGCAACTCGGCATGGGCTACCGGCTCTCGCCGCACCCGGAAGATACGCTGTTCGGGTTGATGGTGCTGGCGCGAGCCTTCAGCGGCGGCGCCAGCGTGCGTGCGGCCACCGAAACCGTGCGTGCGAACCAACCCACACAGGCCAGAAGGCCCGTGATACTACTCACCCCCTCCAACGCGAGCGGATATCTGGTGGCCCGCGACGTGCCCCGGCCGCGCGAGGTTCGCGAACTCGGTGGCGGGGTCTCCAACACCGTTCTGCTGGTGGACTTGGGCGGACTCCGGCTGGTGTTGAAACAATCGCTCCACAAACTGCGCGTCGAGCAGGATTGGTTCTCCGATCCCGACCGCATCTTCCGCGAATCGGCCGCGCTGATGGGCCTCGCGCCGCACCTGCCGCCAGGCAGCTTGCCCGAGGTCTTCTTCGAGGATCGCGTGAACCGCGTCTTCGCCATGACCGCCGCGCCGCCCGAGGCCGAAACCTGGAAGGCCATCCTGCTGCGCGGCGAAGTCAGTTCGGAAATCGCCGCCACCATCGGCCGGATGCTGGCCGCCATCTGGTGCGCCACCTGGCGCGGCGCCGATTGGGAAGCCGAGTTCGGCGACCAGACGGTCTTCCGCGAGCTACGCCTCGACCCCTACTACCGCTCCACCGCTCTGCGCCACCCCGACCTCGCCGGCCGCCTCGAGAGCCTGATGCGCGAATCGGCCGCGCGCCGCCTGGCCCTGGTTCATGGCGATTGGAGCCCCAAGAATTTTCTGGTCGCGGGCAGTTCTGTCATGGCCATCGATTTCGAAGTGATCCACTTCGGCGACCCGTCTTTCGACACCGCGTTCCTGGTCAACCATCTTGCCCTGAAATCGTTTCTGCGCCCTGGCCAGCGAGGCGCATACCAGACCGCCGCGGTCTCCTTTTTCGACGCGGCTCGCGAGGGGTTGCCGCGGACAGGCCAGGAGGCCTGTCCCACTTGGCTGGAGCACGCGACCCTGGCTCACCTGGGCGCGTTGATGCTCGCCCGCGTGGATGGGAAATCGCCCGCCGAGTATCTCGATTCCGACCGGCAAGCCCGCGTCCGCGCTGTGGCGCGCGACCTGATTCTCCACCCGCCCGCCACCATCGGGGAGGTCTTCGAGCGCCTATGAGCCTCGCGATCGAAGTGATCCACGCCGCCGAAGTGCTGGATTCGCGCGGCAACCCGACCGTCTCCGCCGAGGTGCGGCTCGCCGATGGCACCACCGCCGAAGCCAGTGTGCCCTCGGGCGCATCCACCGGCAGCCACGAAGCGGTGGAACTCCGCGATGGCGACCCGCGCCGCTATGCCGGCCGCGGCGTTCTGCGCGCGGTTGATAACGTAAACCAGATCCTCGCGCCCGAACTTCGCGGCATGGATGCGGCCGGGCAGGCTGCCATCGATGCCCGAATGATCGAGCTCGATGGCACGCCCGGTAAGTCGCGACTGGGCGCGAACGCCATCCTGGCGGTGTCCTGCGCCGTGGCGCGGGCGGCCGCCGCTGCACGCCGGATACCGCTGTGGCGGCACTTGGCCGATGGCCGCCGCGCCGTTCTACCGGTCCCCATGGTCAACATCCTCTCCGGCGGGCTCCACGCCGGCGGCCTCATCGAGTTTCAGGATTTCCTGGTCATCCCGCGCGGCTTTGCGACCTACGCGCTGGCGCTGGAGGCCATCGTCGCCGTCCATCGCGCCGCCCGCAGGGTCATCGAGGAGCACGGTCTCGTCCTCACCGGCGTGGCCGACGAGGGGGGATGGGGTCCCAAGTTCCGAAGCAACCAACAGGCTCTCGAAATCCTCAGCGAAGCCATCCACGCCAGCGGTTACCTACCCGGCCTCCAGATGGCCATTGCCATCGACGCCGCTTCCACGCATTTCTGGCGCGACGGCGCGTACGCGCTGCCGAGCGAAGGCCGCAAGCTCTCATCCGCCGGGATGGCCGCGATGCTGGAGCGCTGGGTCGCGGAGTATCCGGTGGTTTCCATTGAGGACGGCCTCGCCGAAGACGATTGGGAGGGATGGCGCACCCTCACTGGCAAACTCGGCAACCGCGTCCAACTGATCGGCGACGACTTGTTCGTCACCAACCTGGACCGCCTGAACCGCGGCATTGCGTCGGGCGTGGCGAACTCAGTGCTGGTGAAAATGAACCAGGCCGGAACCCTCACCGAAACTTTCGCCGTGATCGACCGCGCCCGCGAGGCCGGTTGTCGGGCCGTGATCTCCGCGCGTTCCGGCGAGACCGAAGACCCCTTCCTGGCCGACCTCGCGGTGGCGTCCGGAGCCGGCCAAATCAAGGTGGGCTCCGTGCGCACGTCCGAACGCCTGGCCAAATACAACCGGCTTCTGAAACTGGAGGCGGAGCTTGACTGGCCTGGATGACGCACATCTACGCTATCTGCGGCTCCTGGAGATCGATGGGCTGCCCGGCGGCCTCGCCGGACTGCGTGCCATCGTGCGCCAACATTTGTGCCGCGTTCCGTTCGAGAACGTCTCCAAGCTGTTGCTGTATGCCCGCGAGGGCGCCGGCAGGTTGACCACGCTTCCCGAGTTCCTGGACGGCATTGCCCGGCACGACCTGGGAGGGACCTGTTATACCTGCAATCCCTTTCTGGCCGGCCTGCTGGGCGCGTTAGGCTACGATGCGGACCTGCTCGGCGCCGATATGAGCGCCCCCAATGTCCACACGTGCCTGCGGGTGCGAACCGGCGGCCTCGCCTATCACGTGGACGTTGGGTACGCCGCGCCGTTCCGCAAACCGCTGCGCCTCGACCGCCTGCCCGCCGAGGTGGTCGAGGGACGGAACCGGTACGTGTTGGAGCGAGACGCCGCTGACGAGGGATACCGGGTAACGATGTTCACCGGGCCGGAGCGGCGCCACGCTTACGCAGCGCACCAGCCGCCGAGGTCTCTAGACTTTTTCGCGGAGACCATCCGCGAGTCCTATCGACCCGGCACAACGTTCATGACCTGGCTGCGGATCAGCCGGTTCTTTGAAGATCACTCATTGGATCTGGTGAACCGGCAGTTGAGCCTGCATCGAGCAGGCGAGACCACGGTGACAGAGTTACGCAATATGAGCGAGCTGAAAGCCGCGGTGGCCGGACCGATGGCCATGCCGCGTTGCCCGGTGGAGGCGGCGGTCAGGGTTTTGGAAGGGTTAACGGGCAATCCGTTCTTCGATGGCGCGTAGCTCCATCTTAGCCGTTCGGCAAATGTCACAGGATCGGACTCGGATTGGCCTCCCGGGTGTGGCTGCCGTTCGGGTCAGGAACGCAAGCGGTGCATCAGAGAGATGTCGCCGAGAACCCCGATGCCCATCTTGCTTAGGTATTCACTGGCAGGTTTATCGAAGAAGTCCTGGTCGTTTGTGCACAGTATGTCCGCCTCGCCGATGATCGCGGTCTGCATAACGATCATGTCGTTTACGTCGCGGATGGGTGCAATCACAAGAGGGTTCAAGGTCACAGTCTCCGAGGATTGGCGGAGGAAGTTGACGTAGTCGAAAAACACGGTTTTCGGGCAGGTCGTAGAAGGTCTGTAATCGAGGATAGCGCAGGACCCTGGCAAGTTCATGAAGCATTTCGTTCGAAACCAGCAACGTATGTTCGCTGGCTACGATATTCGTCAGCAGTTCACGGGCGAGACCGTGGGAACGCTCGTTGGCTCGAACCAGGATCGTGGTGTCGAGGACGATCTTCACTGGTGCGGACGATAGCCGGGCCGGGTGCTTCTAATGGCCTCGGTGAGGATTGCCTCGGCTTCCTCAGCCGAGCCAGGCTTACGACGGGCATCCACTTCGGCGAAATACTTTCTTAGGTCCTGCGCGAGCTCTTGGCGCCGCTGATCGGAGAGCGCAGGAGGCTCAATGGCGCGAACGCTGATGGCCTCTTCTTCGAGCACGCGGCGTCCGAGCAGGCTTTCAATGGCCGCCCTCTGGTCGGGAGAGAGATCTTTGGCGTTGCGGATCATGTGGCAAATCCTCACTCCATTATGCCGGATTGCCTTGTAGGATTTCAGCTCCATCGTGGCCTTGCTGCCTTGGTTCGAGCATGCAGCCACGCGGGCCTGCGATCCCGGATAACTTGTCCGAAGCGCAAACTGCTAACGCTAATTTTATCAGTTAGATGCGGGATTACTCCCGGACAAATCGGCCGGAAAACCCCGAACACAGGCCAGGAGGCCTGCGCCACGGCTACCTCGAATAGACCCGAAAATCGTCGAAGTACGTTACCGAGTCGGCGCCAGTCCACAAACCCACCCCGCCGGACCCGATAAACGTATCGTCGGTCCCTTGCAAGATCCGCCGGTGGTCCAGGTAAACCTGGAATCGGTTGCCGCGAGCGGATACCTTGAGGATGCTCCAGCCGGTTCCGTTGCCCGGGAGTTCGTGTTTCACACCGGGATGGATCCGAATGAACTTGCCGTCCTGCACCTTGAAGACCGCTACGTTCTGGTCCAGCGCGCTGGCCCGCGCCAGGTAGTAGTTATTGGGGTCGCGGTAGCGCCACACCAGGCCGCCGGCCTGTACTTCACGACCGGAGACCGGTTTGATGCGCACGCTTACGTCGCCATCGCGCAGGCTCATATTGTCGAGAATGGCTAGCGGGGAGCGATCCTCGTTGGAGTCGGTAGAGAGTTGGGCCAGAACGTAGGGCTGGGTGGCGGCCGAACCGTCGCGGCGAATCTCCCATTGCGGCGCGCGGCCGCGATTGGTCATCGCCACCGTCCATCCGGGCGGAGTCTTGCCCAGAGGGAACGTGTCGAAGTTCACGACCCTGTAGGTCGATGCCAGGAATCCGAGAGAAACCAGCCAGCTCAGCGTCTTCATAAAAGACACACTACTGGAGGATTGGCGCCATAAGGCCGAATCACCCTTGCCTTCATTCTGGCACAAATAGCGGTAAACTGCACGGGAATCGTAACTCTGGAGGGTCCGCTCCTTGCTTACCCGATCGCCGCCTTCACCTTTTGCGCCAGGGTGACACCGGTATACGGCTTCTGCAGAAACCCGGCCAGGGGTTCCGCTGGGAAGCGACGGCTGGCTTCCACTTCGCTGTAGCCGCTGGAAGCGATCACCGGGACATCGGGACGGATCTCCTTGATCAACTTCAGCGCCCGCTCCCCGCCCAGCACGGGCATGGTGAGGTCCAGCAACACCGCGGCAAATTCGCCCGGGCGCCGCCGGAAGGCTTTCACGCCATCTGCGCCGTTATGCGCCAACTCTACCTGGTAACCATATCGGCGCAACGCGGCTTCGGCTGCAGCGCGCACCATCTCTTCGTCTTCGATTACCAGGATGAGGCCGGAGCCGTACAGGTGGCGTTCGGCATCGGCAGGCGGCGCGCCGGCGGACGCCTCGGCTGCCGGAAGCAGCACCAGAAATACGCTTCCCTGGCCCAGGGTGCTGGAAACGCGAATGGTGCCGCGGTGGGCCCGCATGATCCCGGAGACGGCGGCTAGCCCCAACCCCCGGCCCGTGAACTTGGTGGTGAAGAACGGGTCGAAGATTTTGGCCTGCGTCTCGCGATCCATTCCGCTGCCGGTGTCGCGCACCTCCAGGTACACGTAGTTGCCAGGCTTCAACTCCTCCGCCGAGTGCCGCGCAATGAATGCCTCATCGGCTACCTGGAGACCGGTCCGCACCGTCACGGTTCCTTCGCCGTCGATCGATTCGGCGGCATTGATCACCAGGTTCATCACCACTTGCTGGATCTGGCTGGCGTCGGCCTCCACGGCCGGAAGGTTGGTGTCCAAATCGAGTTCCACTCGCACCATTTTGGAAATGGTGGCCTGGACCAGGTTGGCGATCTGCCGCACCAGCGCGGAGAGGTCGAGGGGGGCGATCACGAAGCGGCCTTTGCCGGCGTAGGCCAGGAGTTGTCGGGTCAGGTCGGCGGCGCGTTCGCTGGCGAGCACCACGTTATGCATCAGGGGAGCGGCGGGGCTCGACTCCGGGACCATGTCGATGGCCAAGGCGGCGTTTCCCATGATACCGGTCAGCAGATTATTGAAATCGTGCGCGATGCCCCCGGCCAGGAGGCCAATGCTTTCCAGTTTCTGCGAATTGCGGAGTTTCTCCTCCAGACTGCGGCGGTCGGTGACGTCGATGCCGAGCCCGACCATGCGCACCGGCCGGCCGTTATCGTCGCAGTACACCTTGCCGGCGACGGCGGCCCAGCGAATGTCGCCCCCTGGACGAACCACCCGGAATTCGAGCTCGAACTGCGCCCGTTGCTGGATGGCCCGGTCGAGCGCCGCCTGGAATTCGGGGCGGTCATCGGGATGGATCGAGGCCAGAAACGAGGGGAACCTGCCGTCGAACTCTCCCGGGGCAATGCCGTACATCGCCGACAGGTTTTCGGTCCACGCTAGGCGATTGGTGGCGACATCCCAATCCCAGATGCCCATGCGGCCGGCGTCCAGGGCCATGCGCAGCCGTTCCTCGTTTTCGCGCAGGGCGCTGAGAGCAACCTCCAGCATCACGCGGTCTTTCTGCATGCTGTCGTACAGCATCGCGTGGTCCACCGCCACGGCTGCGCGCCCCGCAAGGTCTTCCGCCAGGGCCAGGTCTTCCGGGCCGTAGAGCCGGTCTGGTTGCGTCGAGGCGAACGTGATGGTTCCCAGCACCCGGCCATGCACGGTCAGGGGCACGCACATGGACGAAGTGAGACCCAGGGAGCGAAGCGCCGCCAGATGCTCGGCGTCGCGCGCCCAGCTTGCCAGCATTTCGCCGGTGATTTCCCTCAGGATTTCGGCCTTGCCGGTGCGCAAGACCACCAGCGGCCCCCAATCGGCGTTTGGGTCGCGGGGATACTTCCGGCTGAACTGGCGCGCCCATTCCACCTGCGCCGGATCGCGGTGGACCAGCGCCACGCGCTTCAGATTCCCGCCGGGCTGCACCATTCCCACCAGGCACCAATCGGCAATATGCCTCACCGCGAGGTCGGCCACGGCACTGAGGGTAATACCGTAATCGAGCGACCTCGACAGGACGGCGCTGGCTTCGGCCAGGATCGCGGAGCGTTTACGGGCCAGCTCGGCCTGGATGCGTGCCTGTTGCTGCTGGCGATGCAACCCGGCAATCTCGATCGCCGATGCCGCCAGCGCGGCCAGGGCAGCGGATACGCGCAGTTCGCGGTTCGAAAACTGGTGCGGCTCGCGGTAGTAAAACGCCAGGGTGGACGAAGGCTCGCCGCCGATCTTGATGGGGAACGCTACCAGACTGCGGATGCCTTCAGCCTCGTAAAGCTGGCGGCGGCTGGCGAGGACCGGAACGTAGCGGACGTCCTCAAAGTAGTAGGGAGACTCGTTGGCGGCGCTGTTGTACGCAATGGGTATAGGCACATGACAGTATTCGCTCGTAAGCCCCACGGAAGCGGCGATCCGCCACATGCCCTCCTCGGCGTGGAACTGCCAAATCGCGCAGGCTTCGGCGGCAATCAGTTGGCCGGCCAGGTCCAGGATGATGGGGAGGAGTTCTTCCACACGCGTCGATCCAAGAAGGGTCGAAGAAGCCTCCAACCTCAACTGGAGATTGCCTTCCAGCGCACGGAGATCCTGCCCGATACTTCCCATGAGTCATATTGCATTTTACGGGTTGGTGCATCCGGATACAAGCGGGAACAGCGCAAGTTCAAGCCTGCGCTACCAAATTACCGGCGCGCCTCGCGCCAGGAATCGTCGAGCGCGATCCAACGGTCCGGCTCGCCAGCGAGGCTTTCGGAAACGTAAAGGGAACCGTGTCCAACCTCGCAAAGCAGCTCAGTGGCCGGCGGTTCGAACGTGCTGGCCCAAGAGCCAATGGCGACCGGCATGGCCAACCGGCGAAGACAGATAGGGCAGCGCAAGCGCTGGTCGGAGAAGACCCATACTGTCGCGGCGCCGAACGCCGCGATAAAGATCAGGGCCAAGCCGACGCCGCCGATGGCCACTCTGAGGGTCTGGTTCGGGATATGGGCACGTAATGCCGCTCCCCCTTCGATCCACAGCAGGGGCACAATCGCCGTCATGGCAACCGTTTTGCCCGCCAGGAACGACCAGTACCGCCACCCGTAGCGGCCCAGCGACAGGCGGCCCATCAACAGCAGGACGGCGCTGGCGGCCAGCGCCAGCATCAGCGGCACCAGGTGGGCGATCACCAGGTTGGTCCGCGGATCGGGGGGCACCCGCGTCAGGTTGGGCAACTTCGGCAAGGGGTAGTACATGGCCCAGCTTACAGCCGCGTCGGCGAGGGAGCGGGTGGCGGCGAAGCCGTGGGTACATGCCGCGGCCAGCACCAGGATCAGCGCCGCGCAAAGCATCACGAAGCCCGCACTGCGCGGCCAGGTCCGCCAGCCGGTGGGCGCGAAGCGGAGCCGGAAGGCATTGGCGAAGGCGTCGCGGCAGAGCATCGACGCATGGCCCGACAAATGCGCGGGCACTTCACCGCGTTCGATCAGGATGAAGAGATTCCACAACCGGGAATCCCAACGGCTGCGCCAACCGGCGCGTGCGCGGGCCGGAGCAAGCCAACCGGCGGCGTAGATCAACCACCGCCAGAGCCGCGGCGGATTACCTATCAAGCTGAACTCTCCCCCGATAGATTGGACGCTGGTTCCGTTGGCTTGTTCCCGAATTTTTGGCTTGAAACCTCGTGACTACCGGGCTGGCCGGTTGCGGTATGCTGGAGGAGCCAGGCGCTAGGTTGGGAGACCATGGACAGCGCTAAGTCGTACCAGGAGATAATCGATTTTATCGCTGCCGGTACAACGCCCGAATCGGTGATCGCTTTTCGCCCGTCCGATGCCCTGCGGCGCCGCGTAGAGGAACTGAGCGAACGAGCCAACGCCGGCAGCATTTCCAACGAGGAACTTTCCGAACTCGAAGACTGCCTGCAACTGGAGCACATCATGGTTATGGCAAAGGCCCGGGCGAGGCAGTACACTCAATTTGAGCAGTGATGTTGGTGAGGCGTACGACGGCTGGTTGCTGAGCGGGCTCGGCGCCGTTGCGAATACTCCTTGGTTCACGAAGATGACGCATACTTCCCGCACCAGGTAGACCACAACATCAGCCGGAAGCACGGTGGCCGATCCGAGGCTGACAATCTTGCCTTCGCTTGCTTTCGATGCAATGCCTGGAAGGGAAGCGATATCGGATCGCTCGACGCGCGAACCGGTCAGATGGTTCCGCTGTTCCATCCGCGCCGCCAGCGATGGGCTGCGCATTTTCTGTTGCGGGGTTTTGTGATCGAACCGCTGACGCCAGAAGGTGAAGTCACCGCTCGGCTGCTGAAGCTCAACCTCGATAAGCGCGTCGCCGAGCGGCGTCTACTGTTGGCCATTGGCCGGTTCCCGCGTTAGTGGGGATGCAGAGTCCGGGAGGTATCCTGGCGCCGGGGAAATCGCAGCTTGTCACGCCGTTCCCGTATGATGGAACATGAGCGGCGCGTGGCCGAATGGAATCTGCCACATCCACATTCACGCTATTGGAAAAAGCCAAAGCCGGCGATGAAGCGGCGCTCTCGCGGGCCTTCGAAAAGCACCAACGGCGGCTGGCGGTATTGGTTCATTTCAAGCTGAGCCCGCGGGCGCGGGCGTTTTCCGAGGTGGAGGAGGTGGTTCAGGAGACGTACCTGCGCGCCTTCCGCGATATCCACCGCTTCTCGTATCAATCGCCGGGGAGCTTCCTCCGCTGGCTCTCCTCGATCGCCGACC
>Ga0209067_10001923_pt1 | contig 12488 bp, 14 predicted proteins | sample ColStrG_CSR_2013_FD_187199 | JGI IMG/M metagenome (GOLD analysis project Ga0209067, IMG submission 187199) | Freshwater sediment microbial communities in response to fracking from Pennsylvania, USA - Cold Stream Run_MetaG_CSR_2013 (SPAdes)... | ecosystem: Environmental > Aquatic > Freshwater >... | reverse complement strand
CGCAGTGCCGGCACGCGCGCCTGGCGATCCTGCCGGTGACGCTCGATGCGCTCGGTCATCTCGGCGTCACCGGCGATGGCGGTCGCGATCAGCTCCGCCTCGCGGCCCGGCACTTGCAGCCACGCCAGCGCGCGCGATTCGGCGGCGCGTGACTTGCCACTCTTCTGGCCGCCGAGGATCAGCTCGCGCATGAGGCCGGCTCCCGGAGTGTGCAAGGACCGACGTTAACGATGCGTTGGTCGATAGCGCAGAGTGATCATGAAATCGCGACCGTCCTGCGGGTAGTAGAACGCCGTCTGGTAGCGTCGGTCGGTCGCATTCGCGAGCTTGCCCTGCAGCATCCAGTTCGCCACGGGTGACCACTCGAGCAGCACCGTCGCGGTCGTGTAGCCGGCCAGGGGCTGGGCATTCGCGATGTCGTCGTAATTCATCGACGCCGTGTCCAACTGCACCGCGGCGCGCAGGTCCGTCCAGCTGCGCGCGACTTCGAGCCGGCCCGTCCAGCGCGAGCGGCGCGGCAGTTCGTTGCGGTAATTGGGCGAACCGGCGACGTCATTTCGCGCATCCAGCCAAGCGGTCGTGAGCTCGCCCGTCCAGGCGCCAACCGCCGTACCCGCCTGCAGCTCGACGCCGCGAATCCGCGCGGCATCGGTGTTCTCCGGCGCGAACAGCACGGCGTCGTAGCTGATCAGGTCCGTGACGCGGGTCTGGAATACGTGCACCGCTGCGTGGGTGGCGGCGAACTTGCCATCGAGGCCAATATCAATCGTCCGCGAGGTTTCCGGTCTCAGCGTCGGGTTGCCGAAGTACGGGTAGTAGAGGTCGTTGAAGCTCGGCGCATGAAAGGCGGTGCCGGCGGAGGCGGTGAAGCGCAGGCTCGGATCGAAGCGGTAGCCCCAGGAAACGCTGCCGGTGGTCTTGCCGCCGAACTGCGTGTTGGCATCGTGACGCGCCGCGACCGCCAGCTGCTGAGCACCCAGAGTGGCCTGATACTCACCAAAGATGCCGGTGATGTTGCGCGAGTCGACCGGAAAGCCGGCGTCGCTCGAGAGATGATCGTGCAAGTAGTCACCGCCGAGCGTCAGCAGCTGGCCCGTCGTCATCTGCCAGTCGGCCTGCAGCGAGGCACTCGTGCGGGTGGTGTCGAAGAGGTTTCCGGCCGGCTCCACGAAGTCGAGGGTGTCGAGCGCATTGTCCTCGGAGCGACCGACCTGAGCAGTCAGTTTCAGCGAGCTGGTCGGCGCCCAGTGGCCGGCGAGCGAGGCCGCCTGCTGCGCGTAGTCCTCATGATTCGTATAGGGCCCGGCGTACCGCACGCCGCCCTGCGCGCGCAGGAATGACGTCTCGACGTCGGCGGTCGGCGAGAACTCGTAGCGCACGAGCGCGGAACCCGAGACGTTGTGGTAGCCGTCGTTGGCCGGATCGTTGATATAGCAGCCGCCGCCGGGCGACGCTGGCGAGACATAGGGCGCACCGGTGCAGTTCGGGTAACCGTCGCTGGTTAGATTGCCGGCCGAGAGTGCGTACGAGAATGCGCCGGAGCGCCCGTCGACGCTCGCCGATACGTCGCTCGTGCGATGCGAGCCTGCGGCCGCCTCGGCACTGAAGTGGATTCCGTCCGCAGTCGCGCGACGCGTGAAAATCTGGATCACGCCGCCGATCGCCTCGGACCCGTACAGGCTCGACAGCGGACCACGCACGATCTCGACATGGTCGATCGAATCGACCGGCAGGTACTGGAAGGCGGTGGTCCCGGCCGAGCTCGAGCCCATGCGCACGCCGTTCACGAGCACGAGCACGTGGTCGGAGTTGGTGCCGCGCAGGAACACCGACGAGATCTTGCCGAGGCCGCCGTTGTTGCTGACCTGGATCCCGGGCTGTCCGCTGAGCAGCTCCTGAAAGGTGACGACCTGATGAGTTTCGATGTCGGTCTGGTCGATGACCGTGATCGGCGCGAGCGCCTGATCAAAGGCGATCGCGGTACGCGTGCCGGTGACAACGATCTGCTCGGGCAGGTTCGAGGCCATGAGTGCCGCATCGGCGGCCAGGGCATTGGATGCGCAGAAGATGAGCGCTGCGGCGACGCCGCAGCACGGAACAGATCGGAAATTCATCAGTAACCCCTGTGCACCCACCGTGCACTCGATGCCAAGTAAATGGCCTACGTCAGGGGGATTCACAGCACGAAGGGCTGGCGCCGGGCCGACCTTCGCACGTTGTTGCCCGCCGCAACATATGCCTCGTCGTTCCAGGCCGGTCTCCGGACTCGCGAGTGGGGGGTTAATCCCGACCAGGTCGCCTTCCCATGCGCATGCACAGTGGCAGAGTGACCCGGCTTAGCTCGCTTACCGTTGCGGGGGCAGTACCGGGTTAGCCTCAGCGGCATCACCGGTTTCCCGTTTAACTTCCATCGCGCTGCCGCGACGCAAGCACCCGAAACGCGGCTATTCTCGCTGTCCTGTACGCTGTAATCAAGAGCGGCGGCAAAGCGCTTCCGGCGCGGCGTCATCCGCCTTCATCGGTGTGCCTCATTCGGCTTGCTACAGTGTTCGCACTCGCCATGGACCCACAGGATCGCTCAAGCATGCCCGACGACGATGCCCAGTCGACCCGGCACGCGGCGACGAACCTGATGTCGCAAGCGCATACCCAAAGGGCGCGCGAATCACCCGCGGTCGCCCGCCTGTGGCGGCGCGCCGGCTACACGGCGACCTATCTGAGCGCGCTCGGGTCCGCGATGCTGGCCGCCGACGGGCTGCGCAGCAGCGCCGGACGGCAGCTGCTGTGGGGCAAGCTGCGGCGCCTCGCCATCTGCTGCGTGCCGGGACTCGCGCGTCACCTGCAGGGACACCACGGCCTGCGGGGCGGCTGCACGGGCTGCGGCGCCAGTTGCAACCTGATGCTGCGGTGCCCACACTGGAATCCCGATAACGGTCGCTGCAATATTTACGCCGAGCGGCCGGCCACCTGCCGGACCTTTCCGATCACGCCTGCGGATCTGGACGACCTGCGCTTAGCCCGCAGTGCGACGCCCTGCGGCTACCACTTCGCCTCGCGCACGCTACCGACCGCGACGGACTCCGTGCCGGACAGCGGCGCCTGAGCGAGGTCATTGCCGCGGTCGAAAGCGTCGGGATTCAGGACGCGAGTCGCGTGCACGCGACCGGACCGTAGCTGTCACCGATTGCCACGCGCCCTCAGGTCATCGGCTCCGGTGTCGGGCCGACGGGTTCGTCCGAATACGCCCGCACGGGCGAGGAAGGCGCGGCTCACGTCGACACGGGCGATTGACGGGGCGCGCTACAGGGCCGCAAGCGCCAGCTGCGGCCGTCCCGTATCCGCCATCACCTGATTCCTGCGCACGAACGAGGGTACAAAAGCCAGGCGCGTGCTGTCGCGGGCCGCGAGATGCCCCTGCAGTCCATCGTGGTCGCTGGGCAGGTTTTCGCCATGATCGCCCGTGTAAACGAGTAACGCCGGTCCTGCGTACCCATCGAGGATGGCGGCTGCGCCGAGCACCACGTGCACCGTGCACTCGAGTGAGCGGTCATCACGCAGATCCATCAGCGCATCGGCATCCAGGTCCGCCGGCTCCGGTCCGTAGAATTTCGCGGGTTAGCGCGCCTGACAGGCGAAGTGACTGCCGATCGCGTGCATCAGGGTCGTGCCGGATCCGTGCAGGGCAAAGTCACGGGTCGTCGGCAGCATCTCCGCGTTGTTGGTGCAGCCGACCAAGTGCGCGCCGTAGAGGTCGTCGGGGTTCACGTTGAAGATTCCGGCGTAGACGTCGTGGCCACGCTCCTGCGCGTCCGGACCGCCGTGATTGTCGGCAAGCCACGCCGTGCGGTAGCCAGCCGACCGCAGGGTACTCATTGCAGTAGCTTTTACCAGTGCAGCTGGAAACTGCTCCGCCGGCGTCATCGTCGGCGACGACGGTACCGATAAAAGCACGACTTTGGCCCGGGTTCGGGTGCCGTTCAATTCGACGGTTTCCCCGCGGGCTTCATCCGTGGATCGGTCCGCGGACGCCCGGCGTGACGCCGACAGCACGGTGCAACGTCAGACCCTGAGCATCGCCGCAGGCTTGAATCGGGGCCACCCAGAAGGTCGCGGCACCCGTGCGCACGGAGGCCAGCAGCGCCCAATGGACGGCGGTTGTGATCCATCACCGCGTCGCGGGCTGGAGCGCATCGCATTGCGGATGCTCCCCGGGTGTCGACGGAATTTACAGTCGCGACCTCCGCGTGGCGATCGGCTGTCCACTTCGTCTGCGGTCATCCGACAGAAGTGACCGGAATTTGTGATGCGGTTCCCAATTCTGTCCACGCGTCTGTCCAGGAACGGGGCGTCGGGCGCCATCTGGGCCGCGCCGGCCGAGCTTGGCACGATGCATGCTTCCTGTCAGTGCAGCGTCGCCAGCGCGCGTCCGACTCGGGCTGGCGCCAGCAACGTTCAGGTCTAAACACACGTCGGCATCTGGCCGGCGGGTCATTCAGGAGCGATGAGAATATGAAGAACTTTGCCGGTCTGGGTCCGCTGATGTCCCATGGCCGCCTCGGTGCCACGCTGACCGTTGCGCTGTTCTGCGGGATGGCGTGCAGCGAGGCAAATGCCGTTTCCATGCAGCTCACGGGCGTGGGTTCAGGCGCCGTGATGGGCGGGGTCTACACGAGCCCATATACGGGCACTGTCGATCGCTCAACGGTGAAGATCTACTGCGACGACTTCCTCACCGACGTTGGCATCGGCCAGACCTGGACCGCGAATGCCACGAACTTTACCGCCTTCGATGGCGCGACAGGTCCGCTGAAGAACCTGAAGTTCGACACCTCCGCATCTCTCGCGACGCAGCTCGCGGACTACGAAACGGTTGCGTATCTGGTCGAGCAGATTGCCGGGATAGACCAGAGCAGCAGTGCCGGTAAGACCAAGACCGGCGAGCTCAGCTTTGCGATCTGGGCCGTGTTTGATCCCGCAGCGCTCGACAGCATTTCAGGCACCAACAAGACAAATGCGATCGCCGACCTCGCGGCTGCGCGCAGCGCACTTCCGTCGCTGACGCCCGATCAGTTTGCCAACATTGAGATCTATACGCCCAATCCGCTCAATGCGAGCCAGGAATACTTCGTGGACGTCCCGGAGCCGGCGACCGCGTCGCTCGCGGCTATGGGTATGGTCTTCATGATGGTCAGTCGTCGCCGCAAGAACGCCTAACTCCCGCGACCAGCTGCAGTGCGATGCGCCTGAGGACCCCGACTTCTCGGGCAGTCAATGAACGCGGGCGGGCGCGCGGGTCGACAGTTCTCGGCCGCCCCGGTCCGTCGTCCGCTGGCTGCGGTCGCTCTCGTGCCTAGTCTTCTAGGAGGCCGCAAAGCAACACCCCGGCATGAAGCCGGGGGGTCGCGAACGATGGGTGACTGACGTTCCGGTCGCCTTGCGCGTCCTCCGGAACAGAGATGCCCGATGGACTGCCGCGCTACGCAAGCGCGCGACCGACCAATGATCGGAAGGTCTGCTGCAGCGCCGCCGGTGGCGGCGCCGTCTGCTGCTGAAGCGCCCATGCGATCAGCGCGAGCAGCGTACTCGCGACAAAGCGTGCGGCGAACGCCGGAGCCGCAGCCCCGGATGCGCCGCGCTCAACGAGAATCTCGTCAATGCGTGCTTCGAACGCATCCTGAATGATGCGTTCGGTCACGAATCGCGCCGGACCGCTCGTGAGCGACAGATAGATACTGCGTGCATGCTGGATATGTGCGAAGAACCCCGTGCAGTCGATCAGGCACGGCTCGCCGGGCAGTTCCGCCAGCATCGGCAGGACCACACGCGCAAGTTCCGACGCCAGCAGAGCGTCCTTCGACGCAAAGTGTGCGTAGAACGTGGCACGGCCAACGCGAGCCTTGCGGGTAATGTCGCTGACCCGTATCCGGTCGTAAGGACGCCGGCTCAGCAGAGTGACGAACGCCTGCGTGATTTGGGCATTCGTTCTTTCCGCACGAGGGTCCGGAGCCTGCGGGACAATCTGCGATTTTTGTTTCACAACCCGCACTTTTGAATCCGGTCCGCTTGCCATGCCTGATTGCCGCGTGATCTCTTAAGCTCATGAACACGCAAACCATGCACCGATTCACCCGACAGGCACAAGCATACGGGCTCGTTGGCCTGCCGGCCCTCTGGCTGCTGATGCTCGCGCTGCACTTTCGCGCGCTCGCGGATTTCTTCGTACTGCGCCTGCAGTACGTCCCCGTACCGGCGGCCGAGAAAGTGACTCGCCTGATCGCGGCACAGAACCGCTGGCCGATGATCCACGATCCCCACATGATCGGCTATCTGAGCCTGCCACTGCTCGTGCTCGGCGCCTTCGGTTTGTATGCGCTTGGCCGCCGGGCAAACCCGATACTCGCGGCGGTCGGCGTCTCGCTGACGGTCACCGGTACGATCTTCTGCGGCGGCGTGTTCGGCCTGTTCACCGCGCTGACCCGGGGCCTGGGCGATGTCGACCCGCGTTTCACGGAAGGCGCGATCGCGACCTATGCGGCGGTCACCGCCGATCATGGCGCCTACGGTCTGACGCGCTCGCTCGCAGAGCTCGCGCTGCTCGGCATAGCCGTGCAGGCCGCGGCGGTGTGGCGGGCACCCCGGATTCCGCGCTGGGCCATCGCGGCGGTGATCGTCGGATGTTGTTTCTTTCTGGCATTCTGGGACGTTGACAATCTCATGTTCGTCGGATGCCTGTGCCTGATCGCCGGTTTCCTTCCGATCAGTCGGGAGCTGCGCAGCCGGTCCGAAGACGGCGGACCCTACCTTTCCGCAACCGCGCGAAGCGCGGACTGACTCGCGCGGCTCAACTCCGGGCGCGAGGGCGAACGCACGCTCAGTTGGGCACCGAAGCCCCGGCGGGCGCATCGTCAGAACCGAATGCCCGGACCATGTGCCGGACCATCTCTTGCTCGTTGGGAACACCGTTCAGGACTTCCTGGAACTCGAAATCGAGGAGGTTCAGACGGTGCGACAGCGCATCGGACCGCTTGATCAGCATCGAGACGATTTTCAGATAATCCGCGAGTTGTGCCGGCGAGAGCTTGGCGAGATCCGGCGCCTTCATGGTGCCGCCGACTTCCAGCGTGCCGGTTGAATCAACAAACTGTTCCAGAAATTCCTCGAGCGTACCCAAGCCCCGAAACCATCTGTCCCGGACGACCGCCTCCAGATCCCGAGCAAATGCAACGCGGTTGTAGATGCGGATCCGATTCACGGAAAGCCACGCAACCGTTCCATTGGCTTTGGCGGGCTCGTAGGGCGCGAGGCCCTGGAAGAATCACGAATGCGCGCAGGCGCCGGTCATCCAGGGGCGCGGGAGTTGCAGTCGTTCGACCCTGCAGCCGTTCCGAAATGGCGGTCTGCAACTCTATTAAGTACGTTCGGACGGCGCCCAGCCTGCGCAGCGTGGCAGCGTCGGTTTCAAGGTTCGACTGAAACACGGTGCGCATCTGCGATTCGATCATCTCGGACTGGTGCCGGTGATGAAAGTGTTCGACGGTCTGTTCGAGACCGAGGGCCATCAGCAGGCCAAGCGCGATCTCCGCGATATGGATTAGAAAGTCTTTCCAGTTATGAACGGACTGATGCGGCGGGTGGACTTCGTGCATGGCCTGTGAATTCTCCGTATCCAAGTTGCGTTAGATTCAATCCGTTGAGCCGCCTGGTCGGCCACGCCTCGCCATCGCTGCGGGCGCCATCACCAGCCCCATGAAGTCAATGGCGCCATGCGCTGTCACGCATGCCGCGAGATCACGCGTAGTCAAGAACAACGTGCTGAGCACGATCGCAGCCCAGACAACGGACAGCATATGTGAGATGCCCCAACGAAAGTGCGCGCCGACAAAGATGGTGACCGATATCGCCACAGCCGCTGATCGGTTACCGAGAATCTGCTCACCCACACCGATTGCGTAACCGCGATACAGGATCTCTTCGGTGACGGCCGCGGTCGCGACGAGGAAGATCCGGAACCAGACGGACGTCGCCGTTATTTCCCGGAACGCGTCGTTCTCGAAGGTTGTTTTCCTGCCCGCCCTCTTCTGGATGTCCTGGACGATTGGCCAGGCGGCCAAAGTGGCGACCGTGGCGACAACCGCGCTCAGCAGTGTCCGCCAGCTTGGTGCCAGCAGTCCTAGTGATTGCCCCCAGTGATCCATCCCCGTTTGGGCGATACCAAGCACGATGCCGGCCAATACCCAGAGCGATAGTCGAAAAGGGGTACGCAACGCTATTCCCGCCGGCAATCTTCGTGGCCAGCAGCAGCAGTGGTGCGCCGAAGAGCGCGAGTACGAGGCCGATTGCCAGAATCGGGAAGCTATGCGAAGGCATAGTTCGGCAGAATGTATGGGGCGGTCCTCAAGATCAATCGTGCCCGTGCCGGCGTCGCTCGATGAGGACGCAATGGCGACGCGTCCGACGCTGCGGCCGACGGTTCCGGACCAGCTTCTGTCGATCGCTTGATCGCTCAGTCCGGAGACCTTCGTCCGGGCCGTTATTTTCCGATGCAGGAGTTGGCGAAGTGGCTCAATCCGCTGATCTGTTTCGGTGAACCATGTCGGCTGAGGCAAGTCGGGCTCACATCCGGACTCACAGGCGGCCGCTTCAAGCCGCCGCGGAACTCGCTTTGCACTCGGGAGATACACACCCCGTCGAGTCCGCGGTTGACCGGGAGCTGGCAGTCGCCAGCGGCTGCTTTGCGGCGATGTGACCTTGTAAACGTAGGCGCCTTGACACAAGACCATTAAAAGACCATATTCAGTCCATGCGTTATTCCACCCAGATAAAACCAATCAGCTATTTGAAGGCCAATGCAGCGGAAGTACTCCAGGAATTGGCAGATCAGCGGCAGCCTATGGTGATCACCCAAAACGGTGAGGCGCGCGCTGTAATTCAGGATGTGGCTTCGTACGAGGAAACCCAGGAAACACTTGCGTTGTTGAAGATCCTGGCGCTCGGAAACCAGCAACTTGCCCAGGGCCGGGTGAAGCCGCTTGCCGACATCGCCAAGCGAATTCGCGCCAAGGTGGCGACAGACGATTAATGGCGTTTCAGGTCGTACTTACCGAAGACGCGGAGCGCGATCTAGACGACATTGTGACCTACATCGGGCAGCACGATTCGCGGCGTAATGCCGAGCACGTTCTTGGTCGAGTCCTTGATATCGCCGATAGCCTTACAGTCGAACCGACGCGCGGCTCGACGCCCAAAGAACTCCGCGCACTGGGCGACCAGGATTATCGACAGGTCTTCTTCAAGCCCTACCGCCTGATTTATCGCGTCGTCGAACAGCAGGTTGTTATCTACCTCATCGCCGACGGGCGGCGTGATTTGCAAACTCTGTTGGCGCGGCGACTGCTTGGCGGCTATTGACCCACAGCCGACTGTGGCGAGCGGCAGCTATCCGGTAGGCTAGTCAATTGGCGAGGAACTAAAGCTTCATCGTACTCACGGCCGATGCGGCCACCGTCAACCTTCGCCGCTAGGATGTGAGCGAATTCGAGATTGTCTGCGCTAGGGCAGCGGGAGTCGACCGCAGTAGTGTCGGGTTTACCTGCATTGGCAAGAACCCCGAATTCGGCTGCGGATGGGGCAACTTGATGCCACGGCGCAACAGGCGCTCAGCGAAGAGCTCCGGCGCAATGCCCGGAACCTCAAGCAGAAATCGACTCGTGCCCTGGGGGACCCTATTTACCCTGAAGCGTTGATCCGAGCTGAGAAGTGCAATCAGCTCGTCGGCTGCTCGCCATGCTTTGGCGTAGTCGTCCTGAAAGCTCTCCAAATATCTCGGAACCAGCGCAATTTCCGGCCAGGCCTGTGGTAGCGAACCACCGAACATCCGCCGCGCATGGAACATGCCCTTAATGACTTTCTCTTCACCGGCGAGAATGCCGCCCGTGGCGCCATTGAAGTGCTTCCACAGAGACACATATACGGTGTCGAACGGAGCGGCGTGGTCACGGACACTCCGCCGCGTGTGTTGAGGCAGTGTGAACAAGCGCGCCCCATCGAGATGCAACCGGATACCGCGCTCGCGCGCGTAACTGCAGATTGCCGCCAACTCTTCAGGATCTACCATTTGGTGATTCATGCGGCGGACCGGATTCTCGATGGATATAACGCCCACCTTAGTCTCAACTCGCCCGGTTGCTGAGCGCTCCACCCAAGCTCTGACGTCCGACCGGTCGAGCGTGGCCTGGCCGGCGCCCAGCGGTATGACGCTCAAGCCGCTCAATGCCGCAAGACAATCGCCACTATCGTTGTACAGATGGCTTTCCGCCTGTACGAGAACGCGACGGTCTGCGCCAGCGAGCGTGCGTACGGCTAGGTGATTCGAAAGTGTCCCGGTTGCCAGGAAGATGGCGCGCTCCTTACCGAGCAGCCGGGCAAAGGTCCCTTCGATTTCCTCGACAAATCCTCCGTTAGAATAGTTGTCGGCAAGGACATCCTGGGAGTTGGTTACCGTTTCGAGTAACGATGCGTACTCCCGCGGAGTCAATCCAAGCCCGTCGTCTGCGAAGCTAATGCCCCTGAACAAGGGGGAGGATGCGGTGTCGCGCGTCGTCGCGTGCGAATCCCCGGCCATCAACGGCAATCCCGTCGCGCCCAGAGCGCTGCCAAGGACTAAAAGCTGTCTGCGATCCATCGGCTGCTCCCTCAAAGGACTGTCGCTGTATTCGTCGCGACCCGTCGGACATGGACAATCCATAGCCGATTGCTAGGAGCATCGCATCGATCTTCGACTTCTGCTAGTGACGCGAGTGTCCGCTATGGCGAAACGCGAGCGACTCTGTCGACGTCCGCTTTGGGCCATAAGCAGCCAGCCGAAGCCGGCACCGCAAGCCGTAGTTCAACAGCTTTCACTTGCCGATGCAGAAGTAGGCGAAGTGGCTCAAGCCGCTGATCTGTTTCGGTGAACCATGTCGGCTGAGGCAAGTCGGACTCACATCCGGACTCACAGGCGGCCGCTTCAAGCCGCCGCGGAACTCGCTTTACACTCGGGAGATACACACCCCGTCGAGTCCGCGGTTGACCCATTGCAGTCGGTCACGAACGGCCGCAATCCGGAAATTCCTTTTGCCGGGAACATGGCTGCGTTCCCGAACCCCGACACTGTCATTTACCTATGGCGCTATCGACTGGCGGGCCCCAGCTGCCACCAGATTGTTGGTACACCCGTGCCATCAACTCATCTTCGCTGAGAACGCCGTCAAGTATTGCTCGAGTTTCGAGATCAAAAACGCGAATCCTGGCATATAGATCGTCCACGCCATTTGCCACCGCTGACACGTCGGCCAGATACTCTGCAAGCTCTGCGCGAGACAGCGCACCGAGATCGGGTCCCGCTACAAGATCACCCATCTGCGGGCTCCCGGTGGAGTCGACGAATCGTTTGTGAAATGCCGCGAGGGTGGCCAGGTTGTCGTAAAACTTCCACCTGACACCTACCAGCATTTCGCGGCCCCACGCTACGCGATTGTAAATACGAATGCGTTCACTGCTAAGTAACGCTACGGTGCCGTTCTCCTTCGCGGCCTCATAAGGAGCCAGACTAGGAAATGTAAAGACAAGCCCCAAGCGAGAGTCCTTGAGGGGAGGCAGGCCGGCCGGATTGCCGCCCGCCAGGCGATTTGCGATTGCGACGCGCAACGAGCTTAAGTAAGTGCGAAGGCCAATCAGGCTCTTGAGATCTTCTACGTCAGTCCGCAAGTTACTTTCGAATACATTGTGAATCTGTTGCTCGATCTCCCGCGTCTGATGTCGGTGGTGAAAATACTCCACGGTTTGTTCCAAACCGACAGCGATGAACAAACCGATAACGATGGTTGCGATGTGGATAAAGAAACTTCTCCACGTGTGAATTGAATCCTGGGGAGGATGTACGTCAAGCATGGGGCGTGGGCTCTCCGGGGTAGAACTAGTTCCAGTTTCTGTGGGACCCGCTGCCTTCATGCTGTCGGCGGGTTCCGGTGTTATTCCTGAATCAGCGGGGTCGGCCATGCATGGGCTCTTTGTTAATTCCCCACTAGCCTATCCGAAGCTGCGAGAGGCCGCTTCCGGGCGGCAAACTCAGGGTCGGCAGCGACTGGAGCGGGCCGTCAGCAGCCAGCCGGAGCCGGCACCCCGAGCCGTACGTACAACGGCTTTCACTTGCCGATGCAGAAGCTCGCGAATATCCGCCCGAGCAAATCCTCGGACGTGAAGCGCCCGGTGACGTCACCGAGCGCGTCGTGCGCAAGCCGCAGCTCTTCGGCCACGAGCTCCGTTCCCGAGCGTTCGCGCAGGCGTGCGCCGGCATCCGTGAGATGCGTCCGCGCGCGCATCAACGCCTCGAGGTGGCGCCGGCGAGCGCTCAGTACGCCGCCTTCCGGTATCTGATAGCCAAGCGCATCCTGGAGCCGCGCGCGAAGCGCATCGAGCCCCTCCCCGGTTCGAGGTGAGACCAGGATACC
>Ga0209067_10001922_pt1 | contig 12489 bp, 8 predicted proteins | sample ColStrG_CSR_2013_FD_187199 | JGI IMG/M metagenome (GOLD analysis project Ga0209067, IMG submission 187199) | Freshwater sediment microbial communities in response to fracking from Pennsylvania, USA - Cold Stream Run_MetaG_CSR_2013 (SPAdes)... | ecosystem: Environmental > Aquatic > Freshwater >... | reverse complement strand
CAGTTTGACATCAGGGAATGAATAAGAACTTCAGAGAATCTACACGCCTCGTGACTGCGGGATGTCGCGAAGCGCGGGACTGCTCGTCTTTGCGCACTTCGCGGCCTTCCTCCGCGAACTTAGCGGTTAAAGATTTTGACCGCAAAGGTCGCTAAGGCTGCGCGAAGATCGCAAAGAAACGCCAGACGCAGTTTGACATCAGGGAATGAATAAGAACTTCAGAGAATCTACACGCCTCGTGACTGCGGGATGTCGCGAAGCGCGGGACTGATTGTCTTTGCGCACTTCGCGGCCTTCCTCCGCGAACTTGGCGGTTAAAGATTTTGACCGCAAAGGTCGCTAGGGCTGCGCGAAGATCGCGAAGAAACGCCAGACGCAGTTTGACATCAGGGAATGAATAAGAACTTCAGAGAATCTACACGCCTCGTGACTGCGGGATATCGCGAAGCGCGGGACTGCTTGTCTTTGCGCACTTCGCGGCCTTCCTCCGCGAACTTGGCGGTTAAAGATTTTGACCGCAAAGGTCGCTAAGGCTGCGCGAAGATCGCGAAGAAACGCCGACGCCAGTTCGACATCAAGAATGAATAAGAACTTCAGAGAAGTGGAATACATTCCTATTCAGAAATGAGGCCGATCTACACGCTCTGCGGGCCGCGCTTCTTATGCTGCTGGCACTTGGTCATGATCGCGGAGCGGAGCCGGCTGCGGAGGTCGTCGGGCAGTTCGTAGAGCTGGGAGTCACGGTAGATCTCAATGGTTTTCTTGGTCGTGTCGCAGACCACGTAACAGTTGTGACACCAGGAAAGATGGTTCTCGAGTTCGACTTTGGTTTTGTCGTCGAGGACGCCGTCCAAATAATTGGTCAGCTCCTGCAGAAATTCAGCGCATTTCACTGGTTGCCATCTCCACTGGTAGCGTCACGATTTTTGCCATTCCCGCTTGTACCTTTCTGAAAATACTTACCGAGCCGGTCGCGAAGCTGAAGCCGGGCGCGCAGCAGTCTCGACTTCACCGCCGGCACACTCAACTCCAGTGCCGCCGCCGTCTCCTCGGTCGAAAGTCCTTCCACGTCCCGCAATACGAACACCGTGCGAAAGCCTGGGGGAAGGCCTTGAATTGTCTTGCTCAAAATCTCGCGCAGCTCGGCTTGCGTGTACTGTTGTTCCGGATTGGGGCTCCAGTCGGCAATTTCCCGCGGAAGAGAATCATCTTCCGTCTGGATGTCTTCGTCCAGTGAGACCGTGCGCTCCGGCTTGCGCCGGCGCAACTTCATCAATGCTTCGTTGACCGCGATCCGGACCAGCCAGGTATAAAACTTCGACTGCTCCTGGAACTGCGCCAGATTCCCGTACGCCTTCAGGAACGCTTCCTGCACCACGTCTTCCGCGTCTTCGCGGTTTTGCGTGATGTGCTGAGCGATCCGGAACACGTTCCGGTCGTAGCGGCGGACCAGCTCTTCGAACGCTGAGTCGTCGCCACGCTTGGCGGCCTGGACCAGTGTCAGCTCTTCGCTCACAGGTCCCGCTACTTTATTTTGGATGGCTCCCATTGTTCAGGCGATGCAACATTTTCCACTTACAAAACGGCGCGCTCTCCGCGACTGCCCAGAATACGCGACGCTGGTGCGAACTGTTATTTTACTTGGTAACCTGCCCATTTGCCCAACCGGTTTGGCTTAGCCGATGGGGAATTTTGCGGTAGAGTCCAAGAAGCTGGAAATTGGGCGTCAGCGACCGTTACCGAAGTACCCTGATGCTACTACCCAAGTGCCATATAATCAGCATTTAGGACGCTGGTATTGGCGGGGCACGGCTGACGGCAGCGGACTGGAAACGACTTTCAACGAAATTTTTCAAAATGGCGGAACGCAAGGAACTCCAGCAAATCGTTGAGCGGGCCGTGGCACAGGCGCTGGATAGCCAACTGCCCAAATTGCAGGCAGAGCTGGTGGAGCGCGTGTTGGCCGAATTGCCGTCGCCGGAAGAATCGGCTGCGGTTGCGCCCAGCGCCGGGGGAAGCCAACTTCTCGTGCAGTCCGTCGCGAACGTCCACGCCGGGTCCACACAAAAAGAAATCCTCCGCGCATTGCTCGATGCCGCCGCCGGCTATGCAACCCGCATCGCACTATTTGTGGTGAAGGCGGGAACGGCGCATGGATGGCAGGCTCGCGGATTCGGTGATGAAGACGTGGTAAAAGATTTTCCGCTGGATATGACCGCGGGACCTGTCGCCCACGCCTATCAGAACCGGATTGTCACTCCGGCCAATATCGCGGAGATGGATCAGGGATTCGTGCAACGGTTTGGGGCGCCGGAGAACGAGCAACTGCTGGTCCTGCCGTTGGTTCTAAAAGATAAAGTGGCGGCGCTGCTTTATGCCGACGGCGGGGCGAACGGTGTGCTGGATGCGCCCTCGCTCGAGTTGTTGGTGATGGCGACCAGCGCGTGGCTGGAAGTTACGTCACTGCGCAAGCAGGCGCACAAGGAAGGGGACGGAGCGGGCGCAACGGATCGCGGCCTGGCTGCGGCTCCGGTGCAAGCCGCCAGTTCATTCGCAGACCCATTTGCTGCCCATACGCCCGCGCACAACGCGGTGCGGGAACCGGAACCGGCTGCGGAAGTTGTCGAAGTGGCTGCGCATGCGGCCGCGGCGAGCGCAGCGGCTTCGGCGCCGGCGGCAGATCCCTTTGCCTCGATGTCGGCCGGGGACGCCGACACCCACCGCAAAGCGCAGAGATTCGCGCGGCTGCTGGTGGATGAGATTAAGCTGTACAACCAGGCTAAGGTTGCCGAAGGCCGGCGCAACAAAGACTTGTATGATCGTTTGAAGGACGATATCGAGAAGAGCCGGGCGACCTATCAGAAGCGCTATGGCAGCACGGTGGCGGCGAGTGGTGACTATTTTCAGAAGGAAGTCGTGCGCAGTCTGGCCGAAGACGATGTCTCGGTGATGGGTGCGGGTTTCCGCAGGTAGTTTATTTTTCTTCCAACAGGTTCTGGTTCGCGTCTCCGCGCGAAGAAATAAAGTGGTCTCATTGGGTCTCAAGTGGTGGTGGGTGGCTGCGCTCGCGATGGTGTGCGCGTTGCCGGTGGGCGCGCGCAACTCTGCGCGTCTCTCGCGGCAGGCTGGCACTTCCTCGCAAGCCAATTCCTCAGACAAACAGAGCAATACCGCAGACGCCGCCGAAGCTCCCAAGAAAAAGCCCGCCACTAAGTCTGCAGCGCACGCGTCTTCGTCTGCGAAACAGTCTGCTGCCAAGTCCTCGACCAAATCAAAGGCAACAGTCGCGCATAAATCCGCGGCCAGGAAAAAGCGCCCGATGTCGCCGCGGGTGCGCCGCGTCCGCCAGGCGTTTGAGGCTTCTACGACGTTGCGCCCGATGGCGCAGCAGTTGATCGCGGACCGCACCCCTACAGCGTATGCGGGTGTGGAAGCCTACGCGCGCGCTCACGCCAAGGAAGACGCCGGCGCCCTGGCCTGGCTGGTGGTGGGATATGCGCGCGTGCTCGATCACGATTGCCCGAAAGCCATCGACCCGCTGAATCGCGCGCGCCCGCTGGCAGGGGATCTCGGCGACTACGTCGCCTACTACCTGGGAACCTGCTATCTGCAGACCGGGCGTCAGGCCGAGGGTATGGCCATGCTGGCGGATTTTGGCACGGCCCATCCGGATTCGTTGCTGGTTCGCGATGCTGCGGCGAGCTATTCCGGAGCCTTGCTGAGTGAGAAACGCGACGCGGAAGCCACGGAATTGCTGGAGAAAAATCGCCTGCCGGTGCGCTCGGACCTGGAATTTACTTTAGGACGCGCTTATGCGGCGCTGGGCGAGAACGCGAAAGCGGCCGAGGCCTTCGCCAACGTTTATTTCAACATGCCGGCTGCGGCGGAAGCGGACTCGGCGCACGCGGAATTGGAGAAATTGTCGCTGGTGCTCGCGCCGACTTCCACGCAGCGCAAGACACGCGCCGAGTTGCTGATGAAGGCGCGGCGCTACAGCGATGCCGCCGACGAGTACCGGGCATGGGTGATTCATTCCACTCCCGCGGAACGGCCTGCCGCAGAACTGGCGCTGGCCGATGCCTTGCATCATGCGGGACGGAATCGCGAAGCCAAGGCAGAGTTGACGACCTTGGCGGGCGCGACCGGAGAGCAGGGCGCCGAGCGGTTCTACATCCTGGCCGAGGTCGCGTGGTCGTCCGATCAGAACGACGAGTTCTATCGCGACGTCGATCAGTTGCGGCAGGCTGCGCCGGCGAGTTTCTGGCTGGAGTCGGCTTTGATCCTGGTCGCGAACCTGCACCTGGTGCATCACGAGTACGATCAGGCGCTCGATGCCTTCCGCGAATTGCAGCAGCGCTTTCCGACTGGGTCGCGGGCCTCGTATGCGCACTGGAAGGCGGCATGGCTCACTCTGCGTCAGGGAAGCACGGATGAGGCGAAGAAGGAATTCGAGGAGCAGATCGCGCTGTATCCGGCAGGAAACGAGACGTCGTCGGCCTTGTATTGGCGGGCGCGGCTGGCCGAAGAAGACCATCAGCCCGCGATGGCGCGCGCTTTTTACCAGAAGCTCTCGGATCGATATCGCAATTATTACTACGCCGAATTAGGCCGCCAGCGGCTGAAGAAACTGCCCGAAGTGGACGATCCTCCGGGGCAGTTTCCACTGCTCGATCACATTCCCCCGATTGAAAACGCGAAGGTGGAGTTGGGCGAGCCTCCGGCGGACGATCTGCACCTGCAAAAGGCGAAGTTGCTAGGCAATGGCGGGTTGGTGGATTTTGCCGTGCGCGAATTGCAGGCCGCGGCCGCGGAGGATGGCGGTAACTGGGGGGCTGCGGAGACGGCGCAACTCTATATCGACACCGGGCATTACGATCGCGCGATTGAAGTCATGAAGCACGCCGCGCCCAGCTATTTCGCGGTGGATATTCCTACCCTGCCGCGCAGCTATTGGGAGGCCCTGTTTCCGCGGCCTTACTGGTCCGATCTCAAGAGATTTTCGGCGGCCAATGGGCTGGATCCCTACTTAGTAGCCTCGTTGATTCGTCAGGAGTCCGAGTTCAATCCGGTGGCGGTGTCGCGGGCGAACGCGGTTGGGTTGATGCAGTTGTTGCCGAGGACAGGCAAACTGGTCGCCCATCAGGAAAAGCTGAAGCGCTACAACCCGACCCAGCTATTCTCACCGGCGGTGAATCTGCAACTGGGGACGCGCTACTTCCGCGGCATGGTCGATCAGTTCGGTGGATCGTTCGAGCACGCCCTCGCCGCCTACAACGCAGGTTCAGACCGCGTCGAGGAGTGGATGGGCCGAGGGCCGTACCGCGATTCGCCCGAGTTCGTGGAATCGATTCCGTTCACCGAGACCCGTGAATACGTGCAGGCCATCCTGCGCAATGCCAGCGTGTACCGGCAGTTGTACGGCGCTCCGTAAGAAAAACTTCTTTGCCGCGGATTCACGCGGATCTTCACGGATCAGGCAATGAAGTGCTTGTCATCCTGAGCGAAGCGAAGGACCTGTGCACGTGGCCGGGTGCATCGATACCGCCGGCGAGTACATAGGTCCCTTCGACAAGCTCAGGGCAGGATCTTCGCTGCGCTCAGGATGACAACAGTCGCTCAGGAGGACACAGTAGAGCTTTAACTGCCTGCGGCTTCTTCCCGGGAAGATTTGTGGAAGAGAATCTCCAGCACCAGCAGCGACGCGCCGATCACGATCGAGCTGTCGGCCAGGTTGAAGACCGGCCACTCGTAGTGCTTGATGTAGAAGAGCAGGAAATCCACCACGCGGCCGTTGGCCACACGATCCCAGAGATTTCCTATTGCTCCTCCAAGGATTAGCGAAAGAGCGATCCCAGTCGTGGTCAGCGGTCGCGCCTGCCGCCACAGCAGCACGGCCACGACCACCATCGCGACTGCGGAGAAGGCGATCAGCAGCGCGGTCTTCCAGTGCGAAGGAGAATCCGCGAACAGGCTAAAGGCCGCGCCAGTGTTCTCTGTGTGGGTGAGGCGGAAAAATCCGGGGATGACTTGAATGTGCGAGTACAGCGCGATGCGCGTGGCCGCCAGATGCTTGGTCCAGCGATCGGCAAGGATGACGATCAGAGCGAGTAGGAAATGAGCGGTGCGGGCGCGGTTGGGGGACATTCGGATTTTATTGTAGCGGGTGTTCTCTGCGTCCTTTGCGCGACCTTTGCGAACTCTGCGGTCAAGAGCTTTGAACCGCTAAGGTCGCGAAGAAAAGCCGCGAAGGTCGCTAAGCAGTGCCGAACTCTTTCAGCCCCGCGGCAGTTCTTCGCGATCTCTGCGAAACCTCAGCGAACTTTGCGGTGAGAAGCTTACGACCGCTAAGGTCGCGAAGAAAAGCCGGCGAAGGTCGCTAAGAAGTGCCGAACTCTTTCAGCCCCGCGGTAGTTCTTCGCGTCCTTCGCGAACCCTCAGCGAACTTTGCGGTGAGAAGCTTTTGACCCCAAGGCCGCGAAGAAAAGCCGCGAACGTCGCTAAGAAAGTGCCGAACTCTTTCAGCCCCGCGGTAGTTCTTCGCGTCCTTCGCGAACCCTCAGCGAACTTTGCGGTGAGAAGCTTATGACCGCTAAGGTCGCGAAGAAAGGCCGCTAAGCAGTGCCGAACTCTTTCAGTACCGCACTGCAGCGCTCGCAGACCGTGGGATACGCCCGGTCTTCCCCCACGCGTATCGAATAATTCCAGCAGCGCTCGCACTTCAAGCCGTCGGCTTTCTTGACCTCGACGTGCAAGCCGCCCGTGCCATTGCCCGATCCCGGTTTGAGCGTGACTGCCGACACGATGAACAGATATCGCAGTTGCGCGGCGTAACGTTGCAGCAGCGAATACACCGGATCGGCGGCGGTGACCTCCACCTGCGCTTCGAGCCCGGTGCCGATGAGCTTGTTGTTGCGGGCCTCCTCGAGCGCCTTCAACACTTCATCCCGGATGGAGCGCAACGTGGTCCAGTCGGTTTGCTGCGCGGGGTCGATGGCCTGGATGAGCCCGCTCGCGTCGCCGAGGATGTCGCTCCCTGCAGGAAACAGAGCGATGTGAACACTCGCGGGCCGGCCCTCAACTTTCGGCAAATACTGCCAGACCTCTTCGCAAGTGAAGCTCATAACCGGCGCCAGCAAACGCACCAGCGCTTCCCCGATGCGCCAGATCGCAGTCTGCGCCGAACGGCGTGCCTGCGATCGGGGGGCGAACGTGTAGAGCCGGTCTTTCAAGACGTCAAAGTAAAACGCGCTCAGATCGACGATGCAGAAGTTATTGACCCGCTGGTAAATCTTGTGGAAGGCGAATTCGTCGTACCAACCACGCACGTCGGTCGCCAGCGAACACGTTTGCCGCAGCATGTGCTGGTCGAGAGACTCCATCTCGTCGAACGCAACGGCGTCACGCTGCGGATCGAAGCCGTCGAGATTGCCCAGGATGTAGCGGAACGTGTTGCGAATCTTGCGGTAGTTCTCCGCGACGGTTTGCATGAGCCGCTCCGAGCCCACCACGTCCTCTCGAAAGTCGACTGACGCCACCCACAGCCGCACGACCTCTGCGCCAAGTCTGCCGGCAATGTCGACTGGATCAACGTCGTTGCCGCGTGACTTCGACAGGGCCTGGCCAGTTTCGTCGAGCGTCCAGCCAGGCGTGACCACGCCTTTGTAGGGCGGGCTGGCGTGCGTGCCCATGCCGCACAGCAGGGAAGACTGGAACCATCCGCGATATTGATCGCCGCCTTCGAGATATAAATCGGAAGGCCACAGGTACGACGGTTCATCGTCTGCAAGCGCAAGGTAGCTTGCGCCCGACTCGAGCCAAACGTCGAAGATGTCGAACTCTTTCTCGAACGTTGTTCCGCTGCAGTGCGGGCACTTTGTGCCGGCAGGAAGAATTCCGTCGGACTCCGAAGTGAACCACGCATCGGCGCCAGACTTCGCGAACAGCTCGACAACTTTTTTGTTGACCGCAGAATCCTTCAGTGGTTTGCCGCACGACTCGCACAAGAACACGGCGATGGGCACGCCCCACACGCGCTGGCGTGAGATGCACCAGTCCGGACGCGACTCGATCATGTTCGCCATGCGCTCTTCGCCCCACGCAGGATCCCACTTCACATTCTTGATTTTCGCGAGCGTGGCGGAGCGCAGGGTTTCACCACTGCCTCCGGGCATGGGCGTCTCCATCGAGATGAACCACTGCTCGGTGGCGCGGAAGATCACCGGATTGTGGCACCGCCAGCAGTGCGGATAGGAGTGCTCAGTTTTCTCGGTATGCAGCAGAGCGCCGCGCGTTTTCAGCAGCTCGATGATGGGCTGATTCGCGTCCCACACGCGCTTGCCGGTGTATTCGGGCAGGCCATTTCGCAGGATGCCCTTCTCATCGACGTTGCTGGTCGCATCGAGGCCGTACTTCATGCCGGTGACGAAGTCTTCAGCGCCGTGCGAGGGCGCGGTGTGAACGACGCCCGTGCCGGTATCCATGGTGACGTAGTCAGCGAGCACGCCGAGAATTTTGCGATCCAGAAACGGATGCTGGAAGTTCAGGCGCTCGAGTTTGCGGCCAGGGAAGTGCGCCAGCTCTTTCGGGTCGGCCAGATTGCACTTCGCTGCGACCTCGCTCACCAGCTTCGATGCGACGATGTATACGTCGCCGCCGGATTCGAGCGCGACGTAATCCGCATCGGGATGAAACGCGACTGCCATCGAGGCAGGCAGCGTCCAGGGAGTCGTCGTCCAGATGATCGTCGAGACTTTCTTCCCTGCCAGCGCCGAATCGAGCTTCGCCGGATCGTCGAGCAGCGCGTACTTTACGTACACGGTGCTGCTGGTTTGGTTTTCGTACTCGACCTCCGCCTCGGCGAGCGCGGTCTCGTCGTGCATGCACCAGTACACGGCGCGCAGTCCTTTGTAGACGAAGCCATTTTCGTAGAACGAGAAAAACGTCGACAGCACCACCGACTCATACTGCGGCGTCATGGTGGCATAGGGGCGGTCGAAGCGTCCGAAAACGCCAATGCGCTTGAACTGGGTGCGCTGCAAGTCGAGAAATTTCTGCGCATACTTGCGGCATTCGGCGCGCACTGCCGAAGGCGCCATCTGCAATTTCTTCCCGCCAAGTTCTTTATCGACCTTGATTTCGATGGGCAGGCCGTGGCAATCCCATCCGGGCACGTAAGGAGCGTCGAAGCCCGACATGGTCTTCGACTTGACGATGAAATCTTTCAGACACTTATTCAGCGCGGTGCCCATGTGGATCGGTCCGCTGGTGTACGGAGGGCCGTCGTGCAGAATGTAGCGCGGCGCGCCTTTGCGGGCTTCGCGAATGCGCTCGTAGATGCCCATCTGCTGCCAGCGCTCGAGCGTTTTGGGCTCGTTCTGGGGCAGGTTGGCCTTCATGGGGAAGGCAGTTTTGGGCAGATTGATGGTCTTTTTCAGGTCCAAAGGCACTCGGTTCGTCTCTCCAAATGATTGAATCTTTTCATTATAGGGAGCGCGGCAGGGAACGTCTATTCGCACGCGGCGGAGTCAGTTTGAAGATCATCACCACGAAGGTCACGAAGTTACACGAAGGAAATCCAGCGATTAGGCCGCTTCGTGATCCTTCGTGCCCTTCGTGGTTCATGCTTTCGGCCTTCAAGGCCCAACGGCTAGCGGGAAGGACATGTCTATCCGAGAGCTTGCCCGCATGTGGAAATGCACTGTCATAAAGCGCTGAGTAGAGTTACAATTTGATTAACCGAAAAAGTGTTTTGGCCCGATACGGCGGGGAGGGCCGAGAGCTTCTCATCCACAAATTGGGCTTTAAGGAAGCAACTTGAGACTGGAGTTGCTCATCTGTGTGGAGAGCAGGAATTTGCAAGGGCAGTTTGGCCGGGCTTTTCCCACACAGGACAACAGGGAGTCTTCAGACAGAAATATGGGATCGGCGCAAATCAACCCGAACGCTTCAAGCCACGAACCGGAACTCCATTTGTTGTTGGCCCGCGACAGCTTTGAAGAGCCTCTCTGGAAGTCCCTTCCGCGCCAGCTCGACGATTTCTTTTTCCCCAAGAAGCTTCCCCCGCTCAAGCTGGAGTCGAAGCCCGAGCCGGTCAAGGATATTTGGGGCTTTTACGATAACTGGAGGAACGGCGCGCTGGGCTCGACCGGCGTGCACATCCTGATCGTGGGAGTCATCGTCGCCGGAACGCTGATAGGACGCCGGGTGGTGACTGCTGTTGCCACACAGAAGCAAGCCATTGAGGTGTTTGCTCCCTCGGAGATGCCCACCCTGAAGCCCGCCGCGACGCAGGTCGGCGGTGGTGGCGGCGGCGGCGACCGCGACGTTTTGCAGGCCAGCCGGGGACGATTGCCGAAGTTCTCCATGCAGCAGATCACGCCTCCAGCCGCTGTGATCCGAAATCTGAATCCCAAGCTGGCGGTTGAGCCGACAATCGTGATTCCTCCTCAGGTACAGCTGGTTGCGACCAACATGCCGAACCTGGGTGATCCCTTGTCTCATGCTACGTTGCCTTCAAATGGTACGGGATCCGGCAGCGGCATTGGCGAAGGTTCTGGTGGAGGAGTGGGAAAAGGCCGTGGACCGGGATTTGGTCCGGGCGAGGGCGGCGGGACCGGTGGCGGCGTGTTTCGCGTGGGCGCAGGCGTCAGTCCGCCGGTGCCGATTTATCAGCCCGAACCGGAGTTCTCGGAAGAGGCCCGCAAGGCGAAGTATCAGGGAGTATGCACGCTTGGCCTGATCGTAGGAGTGGATGGCCGCCCGACTGGCATCCGCGTTCTGAGCAGCCTCGGCATGGGCTTGGACGAAAAGGCGATTGAAGCCGTCAAGAACTGGAAGTTCGAACCGGGCAAGAAAGACGGCCACGCCGTGGCTACCGAGATTGCCGTCGAAGTCGAATTCCACCTGTACTGAGACAATTCCAAAAACAAAAAAGTGGGTGCCCCAGGTCTCGCCGCAGTTGCGAGACCTGGGATGGCATCAAGTCATGGGGCATCGGGCGGTTGATGCTCGTTGGCCGACGAAAAGTCAAGACCTCGACCGGGTACGCAGTGCACCAGAAACGGTGCATTTACCTGCCAGATCGTTGAGAAGAAACCCCTTTTGCCTTGAAAGTGCTGTGTAAATAAAGTCCCGTAAGTCGCTTATTTATAACGACTTAAATACAATCGTTAAATCGATTTAACCTGCCGCCCTATCGACCCGAAACGGGCCCTAAGCGGAGTACGATCGCGCCCTTCGAACTCCATCCTGCGGTCCCGGATGCTCCGGGCGAGGCATTTCTCGGAGCGAGCTGCAGGTCGCCTTTCCTGGGCGCAAACAGAAAATCAAAGGCGAGTTCGTTATGGAGTATGACTCGCCGGTTCCCATGTCTCGCAAAAGAGGCGAGACCCTTCGACTGCGCCCAGGGCAGGCTATGGGGCACCCCCCTCTTAGTCCTCCAGTTTCCCCCGACTCGCCGTATCTCTTCGAATCACCGCGAAGTGCATCAGCACTCTCTTGCGGAATCCCAGTTTTTCGTAGACGCGGACGGCGCGGTGGTTGTCTTCACGAACGTGCAGCAGCGGAGTCTCCCCTCGACTGACGATGCGTCGCATGATCTCGCTCATGAGAGCCTGCGCGTATCCCTTGCCGGTGTGCGCAGGGTGTGTGCACACCGCGCTGACTTCGGTGTAGCCGGGAATCTTGAGGCGTTCGCCCGCCATCGCCACCAGCTTGCCTTCACGCCGAACTCCCAGATACGTGCCCAGTTCGTGAGTGCGGGTTCCGAAGGGGCCGGGCTTGGTGAGGGTGGCGAGTTCGACCATGTCGGGGGAATCGTTCGGACCGAGTTCCTGCCACGCGATGTCCGACGCAGATGGGAGCGAGCCGTTTTCATAGACCATTTCCAGCATAGGAGCTCCGGCGATCCGCTCCCAGCCCGGTCTGACTTCGAACGGTGCCTCGAGAAAAAGACCAGTAGTGCCGCCCGGGCCAACGAGTCCAGCGAGAGATTGGTAGTCCTGCTCGCTGTAATCCGGCAGCGCAGTCAAGCTGGTGACGTCGCGAAGGAACCGCTTCGCCGACCCGAAGGTCTCAGCGAACTCGGATTGCCGCGTGGTGAGCGCCTGCCAGATGATGTTGTCGAGAGGATGCATAGAACGGTGCTGGTGATTGGACATGGGATTTCGACTGAAGGACACAGTAAATGTGCGAGGCCGAGCGATCTATCCGAATCTTGCGGGCAAATCTGCCCGTTGTCATCCTGAGCGAAGCGAAGGACCTCTGCACTTTGCCGGCACCATCGATTCTGCCGACGAGTACAGAGGTCCTTCGCTTTGCTCAGGATGACAAGTTGCTTATGACAAGCTTGTTTATGACAAGTTTGCTTATTCCTTCAAGTCGACGAGCTGCACTTCTGCGATGGGGTGACCGAGGAAGCGCTCGCCCAGCCGGCGGAATTTTTCCACGGAATCGGTGGCGAAAAAAGTTAGCCGGGGAGCAGTTCGACGC
>Ga0209067_10001921_pt1 | contig 12492 bp, 7 predicted proteins | sample ColStrG_CSR_2013_FD_187199 | JGI IMG/M metagenome (GOLD analysis project Ga0209067, IMG submission 187199) | Freshwater sediment microbial communities in response to fracking from Pennsylvania, USA - Cold Stream Run_MetaG_CSR_2013 (SPAdes)... | ecosystem: Environmental > Aquatic > Freshwater >... | reverse complement strand
TGAAATAAAATACAGGCGAAAAAACGGAGGCCCATTGTTCCTGATGTGAATTGCGAATGTGTTTTAACATTTGGTGGAATGAACGCCACGATCTCTTTTTAATCCCGTCTTTCGTTTTGCGAAATTCCCAGCAAACTTGGCTATATTCCCCTTGCTGGAAAAGAGAGTAAACGGAAGTTCGTGCCAGAGATAATCTTAATATCTTATTTTTTGTCTAAAAAAATGCTAACTCGGAGTATGGGGAAACTGCTTTTCATTCTCTGTATTTTCGTGGCACAACAGAATGTATTGGGGCAAAATGCAGTAGTTGATAATCAATATATTGAAGCCAAAAGTAAAAAAGGCACCGCCCGTATTGATGCATTAAACAAGTATGCCTATGATATATCTTCTTATAACTATCAGCTCTCCAGAAGCGTATCCAAAGAAGCTTATCAATTAAGTAAAGCAGTTAACTATTATAAAGGAATGGCCGAGGCATTGCTCTATGAGGCCAATCTTGAATACTATACCGGTCAAATGGACTCCGCCTTGATGGCCTACAAGGAAAGTCTATTAGCCTGTGAAAAAGCTAACGACAGCCACTTAAAGGGAAGGATATTAATTGATTTAGGTGTCATTTATCGAGATAATGAGCAACAGGATTCAGCGTATTCAAACTTTCACAGGGCGTATCAGATACTCAAGGACAGCACCAATCCATTGCATTTGTCATTCCTTTATCTTTGTTTGTCTGATTATTACAAAGCCATCAATGACCAGCAACAGCAGCTGAACAGTTTAAATCGGTGCTGGAAAATAAGAGAAATATTGAATGACAAGTTGCCTTACGTATGGATTGGGGTGGCCTTGGCTTCTTACTATACCGATCACGGGGACTTTCAAAATGCTCTTTTTTACCTTGCTAAATCCAAATTGAAACTGGGTTCCGATACGCTCCAATGCGAAGAGGCTGCTTTGATTAACAAACAAAAGGGGATTATTCTTTCCATGCGGGGGAAACATGTGGATGCGCTGAATTTATTTTCAAAAGCAAAAAGTTTTTATGACCGCCAACCAAGTTCTCGGGGCCTGACTACGTTGCTGATGGAGATCGGTATTGTGCAGAGTGACATTGCTAATTATGAGACAAGTTTAAAATATTACTTTCAGGCCCTCAAATTGGCCGAGTTGCATCATACGCAAAGTGAACGGGCCAGGCTGCTCTATCGGATTGGCTGGGACTACTACTTAATGGGGCAATATAAATTATCCGAAACCGCGGCGTTAAAGGCGCTGCAACTTTCTTCTGAAAAAAATTATAGATCGGACGAAGCGTCCTCGGCTAATCTTTTGGGTTTGTTAGCTGACCTTTCCGGTAGAAGTGAGCAAGCGTTGGATTACTTCAACCGGGCCTTAACCATACGGCAGCAAATTAATTCGCCCGTTGGGGTAGCCAGTACGATGCTCAATATTGGGCTCCATTATGAAAGGCTAAAAAACTTCAAACTGGCTGAAGACTACGAAGTCAAAAGCATAAGGATGGCCGAAAACTTAGGTCATGCCGTAGATGTGTCTTATGCTCATCAAAGTTTAGGAAGCCTTTACACGCAGATTAAGCTTTACGGTAAAGCTGAATCTCATTTAAACCAGGGCGAAGCGCTATCTAAAAAGATTAAGGCTAATAATATATTATTAGACATCTACAAGAACAAAAGAGATCTTTATTGGAATCAATCTAATTTTTCAAGTGAACATCAGTATTCCATTTTATACGACAATTTAAAAGACTCCCTGCTCAATACTGAATTGAGCAATCGAATTTTGAGTTTGCAATACGATTATGACCTGGATCAAAAAGAACAAGAAATCAAGTTACTTAATCAACAAAGTCTCATTCAAAAAGGACGACTGGATATCCAACAGCTTGAAATAAATCAGCGTAAATTCTATAATGCGGTTGCCATCACCATCATTATTATTTTAGGGGTTGTGGCCTTAATTATATACCGGTTTTATTTCACCGTTAAGCAATTGCACAACGAAATCTCGGAACAAAAGGAAGAGATCCAAACCCAGGCAGAAGAGCTTTCTTTAAATAATCAAGCGCTGGAAAAGAAAGTTTACGAGCGAACAGCCGAGCTAAGTATGGCGTACAAAGAACTGGATACTTTTTTTTATCGCTCCTCTCATGACTTCCGGCGACCCCTCACCACCTTCATGGGCCTGGCGGAGGTGGCCCGAGTATCGATCACTGATCCTGTGGCACTGGAGTTGTTTGAAAAAGTCGACCTCACCGCTCATAACTTGGACCGAATGCTTTTCAAGCTTCAATCAATTAGTTTAATCAGTTCTCAGGACTTGGTGACCAAGGAAGTGTCATTTAGGGACATATTTGAAAAAGAATTAAGTGGGTTTAAAGAGGAGCTAAATCAAAAACAGATTAAAAGCAATATTGAGGTGGAGGTAAGAAGTCCATTTATTTCCAGCCAGGAACTATTGAGTGTAATCGTATTCAATTTGGTGGAAAATGCGATCTCATTTTCTGGGACTGAAAACCAAATACTCACCTTAAGGGCCTCTGAAACCGACCAAGATGTTGTTATGGAGATCATCGATAATGGCCAGGGTATTCCTGATCAATATAGAGATCGCATATTTGAAATGTATTTCAGGGCCAATGAAAGAAGTAAGGGAAATGGCCTGGGGTTATACATTGTCCGCAAGATGGTGGACCAATTAAAAGGTCAGATCTTCGTGAAGAGCAATTCTTTCCACGGCACCACCGTTACGGTTGTTCTTCCCAAGCAATAGGGCCTAGTCCTTTTTTTACTTGGTTAAATCTCCCCTTGATTGGCAAATTTTTTTACTTCCGTTGATCGCTCGGTCGGCACGCGATGAAAGAACACTTGCCTTTGCCCCTGCAGGGGCAGCCACTAGGTGAGCTTTACCGGAAGTTGCCTAATTCTTTTCCCTGTTGCGGCAAATAACGCGTTACATAATGCTGGCGCAAAGGGAGGAACAGGCGGCTCACCGGCCCCGGTTGGCTTTTCATTGCTTTCAATAATATGAACGGCCGTCTGGATGGGCGCATCACTCATTCTAGCCAAAAAATAATTATGAAAGTTGGACTCCACGACACTACCGTCCTTGACGGTAATTTCACTTTTTAAGGCAATGCTGGTGGAAAATGAAGCGCCACCTTCAAATTGAGATTTAACCCTTTCCGGATTCACCGCCAGACCGCAATCCACTACATAGTCAACTTTGGGAATGGTGATTTTATTATTTTCATCAACATTAACTTCAACCACGCAGGCAACATAGGTGAGGAAGCTTCGGTGCACGGCAATACCCTGACCACTTCCTTTCGGTAATTTTTTTCCCCAGCTGGATTTCTCTTTCGCTACTTGTATTACATTTTTAAAGCGCGCTGTCTCCCAGGGAAAATCTTCCTGCTTCTCACTGTAGTTCTCGAGTTCTTTGGTCAGCGATGCAAAATCAATTCTACGGTCATCCCCTATCATATCTATTAAATTCTGCACGGGGTCTACGCCGCGTGCATGAGCAATTTCATCGACCATACAGCCAATGGCAAAAGCATGCTGAATATTGGAGACCGACCTCAGCCACCCGATCCGGATTTTAGTAGGCGCTTGCTGGGTTTCGCATCGAACATTTTTAATATCATATGGCATGTCAATCATGCCCAGGCTCAGCTCGCCGCCACTAGGCTCTATTGCCTGCTCGGCGGCTGTCCCGCCAATGGAAGGGAATACGGAGCGATGCAGCCAAGCATTGACCCGGTTATTTTTGTCAATACCAACTTTGATATACTGTGCTGAAGGGGCGTGAAAAAAGTCATGCTGAATATCATCTTCCCGCGTCCAGACGACTCTTACCTGCGCTCCAATATTTTTAGAAATGAGCGCTGCCTCGACAATAAAATCAGGTTTAGATTTTCTTCCAAACGCGCCACCGAGTAAGGTGACGTTAACGGTAATCGCCTTTTCGTCTAGCCCCAGGGCGCCTGCCAATGCTTTTTTTGCTCCTTGCGGATCCTGGGTTGGTGCCCACACCTGGCAGGATTGCTCATGGAAGTGAGCCACGGCACAGGGCATTTCCATCGGGGCATGAGCCAGGTGCGGTACAATAAATTCTGCTTCCAATAGGGTCTTCGATGCCTTAAAAGCCTCATCAACGTCACCATTATCTCTTCGCACCTTACCCTTAGATTTTGCCCCTTTCATCATATTTTTGATATACGGTGCGGAGCTGTAATTGGCATTTTTTCCATGTTCCCATTCGATCACTAGCGCCTCTCTTCCTTTCAATGCCGACCAGGTATTGTCAGCCACCACCACCACCCCCCCTAACGGTTTGAAAAAATTGGTTGGAAAGCCGGGCGCATCCAATTTGAAAACTTTGATGACACCGGGTATTTTGCTGGCCGCCTCTGCGTTGAACGACTTCACCCCTGCGCCTGCCTCCGGGTTACGCTTAATAACAGCAACTTTCGTATTGGGAACATTCGTATCTAATCCAAATTTCGCTTGGCCTGTAACAATGTCCTCCATGTCAATGATTGAACTGGGCTTTCCAATGTACCTAAAATCCTTGGGGGACTTTAAAGTCACTTTGTTTTCATCAGGCAAAGGAAGCAACGCCGCCTTCGCGGCAAGGTACCCATAGCCAAATGCCTTTCCTGAACTGTGGACGACTTCATGATTTACCGCTTTGCAAGTTGATACATCCACACCCCACTCTTTAGCTGCCGCTTGTTCCAACATGGTTCTGGCCATCGCTCCCGCTTTACGCAAGGGCATAAAGAACATCCGCACGCTGTAGGAGCCATCGGTATTCTGATCTCCATACTTATCGTCACCCAGCGCCTGTTCAATTTTGACCTTGCTCCAATCCGCCTCCAATTCATCAGCAATAATTATTGGCAGGCTTGTTTTTATTCCGGTCCCCATTTCAGAGCGATGGGCAATCAATTTAACATCACCATTACCATCAATGCTGATAAATAAATTAGGAGTAAATCGGGACTGCGGATCGCCCGTCAATTTCTTTTTATTGTCAGTGCAACTGATGCTCATGCCAATCAACAAACCCGTAACGCCAACAGAAGTTGTTTTGATAAAATCCCGGCGGCTGACTTTAAAAATTTTATGATCATCCATGGTAGTACTCATTTTAATTCAGATTTAGCTGCTCTTTTAATTGCCTTTTTAATTCTTTCATATGTTCCACACCGGCAGATATTGCCCGACATCGCCACGTCAATTTCCTCATCGGTTGGATTGGGGGTTTGCGTGATAAGGGCTACGGCTGACATAATTTGGCCGGTTTGGCAAAACCCGCACTGGGGTACATTTTCTTCAATCCACGCTTGTTGCACGGCGTGCAAGCCACCCGTGGAAATTCCTTCAATGGTGGTAATTTTTCTTTCACCAACCGAAGAGATCACCAGGCCACATGAACGCGTCGCCATGCCATCCAGATGAACGGTACAGGCACCGCACTGCGCAATCCCACAGCCAAATTTCGTTCCGGTCAGGAGAAGATGATCGCGCAACACCCATAATAGTGGGGTATCAGGCATGGCCTCCACTTGTTGCACCTGACCGTTTATATTGATTTGATAAGTAGCCATATGTGTTATTTTAAAATCAATATAACAATTATCTTTTACCATGCTTAAAATTATTTCCCTAACGGGGACCAAGGCCAGATGCCTGCCATCAAGTTTCCATTTCCTGGCAAGAAAATGATTTGTATTTTTAAACACTTCTAAAAAATCCCCATGAAGAAATTGGATTTTACCTTTTGGTGTTCCTGTTTCTTTAGTACCTTAAAATCATGAAGTATCCTGAAATAAAAAATTTCATCAACGGTCATTTCATTCCTTCTACAACTCATCGGTTCATTGACGTGGAGTGCCCACTGGATGGTTCATTGATTGCAAAGGTTGGATTATCCTCACCCGAAGAGCTGGACCAGGCCGTCCGGTTAGCCAAACTTTCGCAGCGCGGGTGGGAAAAAGTTCCGATCAAAGAAAGGGTGCAGGTGTTTTTTCGCTACAAACAGTTGCTTGAAAAGAATAGTAAAGAATTAGCTGATCTTATCGTTGAGGAAAACGGAAAGACATTTGGTGAAGCCAACGCTGAAATTGAAAAAGCCATCGAGCTAACCGAGTTTGCATGTTCGTTGCCCCAGCTTGTCACCGGTGAGATTCTTGAAGTAAGCAAGGGAGTGGAGTGTCGCATCCAGCGATGGCCTGTGGGGGTAGTGGCATCCATTGTTCCGTTTAATTTTCCAAGCATGGTTCCCCACTGGACCCTTTGCAATGCCATCGTCCTGGGCAATGCGATGATCATGAAACCATCTGAAGTAGTACCGATAAGTTGTCAGCGTATCGCTTCTCTTTTAAAAGAAGCCGGATTACCTGATGGAATTTTCTCCATCATTAATGGAGACAAAGAAATTGTGGAAGCCATCTGCGACCATCCCGATATTGACGCCGTTTCCTTTGTCGGTTCTACCAAAGTAGCCAAGGCGGTCTACAGCCGGGCCACCGCTCATTTCAAAAGAGCATTGGCCTTAGGCGGAGCCAAAAATCATTTGATCGTGTTGCCCGACGCGCATCCTGAAATGACCGGCAGCAACGTGGCCGCCTCGATGTCGGGATGTGCAGGCCAACGCTGTATGGCTGCCTCCGCCTTGCTGGCGGTAGGTAAAACCGATCACATTATTGAAAAAATTTGTGAAGAATCCAGGAAAATTATTCCCGGAAAAAATTTAGGCGCCGTCATCTCGGCGCAAGCAAAAAAAAGAATAGAGCAATCCATTACGGAAGCCGAGCGACAGGGCGCAAAGATTTTGGTGGATGGCCGTGGCGCCCGCGTGGAAGGAAAAGAAAATGGCCACTATGTTGGGCCAACCGTCATTGATTTCGTAAAACCCAACATGGCCATCGCGCGCGAAGAAATTTTCGGACCCGTCATTAGTATCATCCGAACCAATTCGTTGGAACAAGCCATGGCCATTGAAAATGAAAGTCCATACGGGAATGCGGCCTCCGTATTCACCCAAAGTGGCGGCCTGGCCAAGCAGGTGATGGAGAATAGCAGTGCCGGAATGATCGGTATCAATGTGGGTGTGCCGGTACCTCGTGAACCTTTTTCGTTTGGTGGTTGGAATGAATCAAAGTTTGGAGCAGGAGATATTACCGGAAAAAGTTCAATTGAGTTCTGGACTAAACCGAAAAAGATTACCGTGAAATGGAATCCGGAATCGCGCACCAATTGGATGAGCTAACCATGATTAAAAATAGCATGACCGAAGAAACAGCCCTATCCCTTTCCCAGCGCCAAGAAGTGCTGAAGAATAATTTAGACTTCACTCTTTTTTCCTGGAGTAAACAGAAAGGAATCGACCCCATTTGTGTTGAAAGGGCCCAGGGCGTTTACCTTTATGATTACAGCGGGAAACGATATATCGACTTTTCGAGCGGTTTAATGAATGTCAACATTGGTCACGGCGATCAACGAGTAACCGATGCGGTAGTCAAACAGATGCAGCAAGTGAGTTATGTCACCCCTAGCTGTGCGACCAAGGTTCGAGGTGAACTGGGGAAAAAACTGGCCGAAATCTGCCCTGGCAATTTGAATAAAGCCTTCTTTACCTTATGCGGAGCAACCTCCATTGAGAATGCCATCAAACTCGCTCGTTTATATACGGGTCGACATAAAATCATCGCCCGGTATCGCGCCTTTCATGGCGCCACCTATGGGGCCATGACCGCCGGTGGCGACCCCCGCAAGTTGCCCGCCGACGATCAACAGATTCCCAATATTGTTCATGTGGAAGACCCTTTTTGTTATCGCTGTCCCTGGAATCAGCAACCCCAGTCGTGCAAGTTGGAATGTATCGCTCATGTGGAACGAGTGATCGAATTTGAGGGGCCAAAAAATATAGCGGCCATTTTAATGGAAGGTGAAAGCGGAAGTTCAGGCTGTATTAAGTATCCCCATCATTATTGGAAGAAATTACGAGCCCTTTGCGATAAGCATGGTATTCTTTTAATTGCCGATGAGGTGATGAGTGGCTTTGGAAGAACGGGAAAATGGTTTGGCTTTGAGCATCATGAGATTGTCCCCGATATGATTTGCATGGCGAAAGGAATTACTTCGGGTTACCTTCCTTTCGGTTGCTTGATGGTGACGGAAGAAATTGCTGCAAAATATGACAACGATCCACTGATGATCGGATTAACCTACAGCGCACACGCTACGGCTTGTGCTGCGGCACTGGCCGTGATCAATATTTATGAAAGCGACCGGCTCCTCGAAAATACGATCAAAATGAATGGGTATGTTAATCAACGGGTGGAGGAATTGAAGAAAATTCATCCGTGCATTGGGGATTTTAGAAACACCGGGTTACTGGGCTGTATCGAGGTGGTGAAAAATAGAAAGACCAAGGAGCCGATGGCACCCTTCAACGCCCCAGCCTCCGAAATGAAAGTGATGAACCAGGTCGCCGCAAAAATAAAAGAGCTGGGGATGTACACCTTCGTGCGGTGGAATTACATTTTCATTGCCCCTCCCCTGACGGTGACGGAAGAACAAATTGATGAGGGGCTGGCTATCATCTCGGAGGCGCTCACTATTGCCGATCAGCACTGTGACCTTTCGCCTGCGGGGGAGGATAGAATTTTTCCCGTAAAATCCTTTGCTAACTCATCAGCACACCCATAATTAAATATGCCACCACTGAGCCGCCCATGGCAATTAGCGCATAAGGCAATTGCGTAAGAGCATGCACCATGGTGGGACATTCCGTGGAAGAAGCTGACAGAATGGTAGAATCGCTGAAGAAGCCGGTATTGGAGCCAAACGCTCCGGCACAAGTCACCACGCTGATTGCCACCCAAACATTCGCCCCTAAACTTTGTGCCAGCGGAATAATGAGCGGGATAGCGATCACGTAGAGATCCCACGAAGCGCCTGATAAAAAAGCAATGGTTGCCAAGGTAAGAAATGCCATCGCCGGAAATAGTGCCTTGTTCATATACGGCTCCACATGGGCGATCACATAAGGCACAAGATTTAAATCATCGTTCACTAATTTTAACGCAAAGGCCAGGATCACTAGAATAATAGGGAATAAGATGGTGTTGAATCCTTTCAGAATCGAATCCGAAAGATGGCGCAAGGTCATGGCACGATCGAGGAACAAATAGAAAAAAGTAAAAAAGTTAGCGATGAGTGCTCCTTTCAGCGCATCGAAGTCGAAGTAAATAGTCGTCGCCAGCAGCACCATTAATGGCAACACAAAATAACTAAGCTTGGATTTTGCGTGAAGTTCGATGTCCTTATCGGCCGGCTCAACCAATTTTCCTGGATCGGGCGGAATGGTCACTCCCGTGGAAGCCCGCCATTCCGCCTTTTTCATTTTACCAATGATGGGAAACCACCCCATGGCCACAAAGAAAACCAAGGTGATACCGATATAACCAAAAACCATGTACGGCATCGCCTGCATGTACGCTTGCATACCATGACCGGGCTCGGCTATTTTATTTTTTACCAGAATACCACTAATAAAGATGGACCAGGTGGAGATCGGCAAGAGAATACACAGGGGGGCGGAGGTGGCATGAACGATATAAGCCAGCAACTCGCGCGAAATCAAATAACGATCGGTAATTTTTTTCATCGCTGCCCCCACCGCAAGCGAATGCAAATAGTCGTCAACGAAAATCAAAAGCCCCAAGATCCAAGTCGCCAAAAGCGCTGTCCTTCGGTTGTGAACAAAACGCAAAAGAAAATTGCTAAAGGCAATGGTTCCCCCTCCGCGTATGATCATCGTGATCAACGATCCATACAGCATGCAAACCAAAATAACCCAACCACTGCTTTTGTCGGTGAGGGCGTTGGTGATGTGCTCAATAAATTTAGTAAGAAAGTTTTCGTGATAGGCAATGACGCAACCCGCTAGAATGCCGATCACCAATGGCTCGAAGGAGGAGCGCGTGATGGTCGCCAGCACAATCACCAATAAGACCGGAAGCAAAGTCAATAACCCGTAGTCGTGCATGCCGCTTAAAGATCAGAAATTTAGGGGAGCAAATTCGATCAAAGGAGGAAATTATAAGCCGCCCAGGCTAATCAATTTCTTCTCTTGATATTCCTCCATCCCATCCTTGCCACACTCGTATCCCAATCCGCTTTGCTTCCATCCACCAAAAGGAGCTTCGAATGCTTGGGGGTACCACTCATTAATTCCCACCATTCCAAATTCGATTTGTTCGGAAACACGGACACTCGTTTTCAAATCATTTGTCCAAATATAAGAGGCTAGCCCATACTCGGTGGCGTTGGCTATTTGAATCGCTTCCTGTTCCGATGTAAAGGTGACAACGGGCATGATCGGACCAAAGATTTCATTTTTAAAGATCGGATTGTCTTGATGGTGCGGTCGAATAAGTGTTGGCTGATAGAAATATCCCTTCGTCTTGTCACCACGGTTACCCCCTACTATTACTTCCGCACCGGCCATTTTCGATTGGCTGATTAAATTTTCAAGATTATCACGTTGTATGGAATTGATCATTGGACCCATCTCGATTCCCTGGTCAAGCCCGAACCCTACTTTCATGGTTTTCATTTTTGCCGAAGCATAGTGCATGAATTCAGAAGCAATACTCTCCTGAACAATATACCGCTGCGGGGCGATGCACACCTGGCCAGCATTACGAAGCTTTGCCACGACCGATTCTTCCGCTATCTTCTTCACATCAACATCGGGAAAAATAAGTACAGGCGCATTTCCTCCTAATTCAAGAGAAAGTCGCTTAACGGTCTTGGATGCACCTTCCATTAAAATTTTTCCAACGCGGGTGCTTCCCGTAAAACTGATTTTCCTGATCTTACTATTCTTCAACATCTCCTCTCCGATCTTTTCCGGTAGACCATTCACCACGTTGAGCGCGCCATTTGGCAATCCGGCATCATGAAGACACTGCGCCAGCAGCATTCCGGTAAGAGGCGTGTATTCAGAAACTTTGGCCACCACCGTACAGCCAGCACCCAAGGCAGCGGACCAACACCGTGCCGGATTGTAGGCAGGAAAATTCCAGGCCGTAATGGCACCAATCACGCCCATCGGCTGGTGGATCACCGACATGCGCTTATTGTTTCGGTTAGCCGGAATGACGGTGCCATAGTTTCTCTTTCCTTCCTCGGCATACCACTCAAAAAAATTGGCCGACACACGCCACTCGCCGATGGCTTCAGCCAAGGGCTTACCGCTTTCCAACACCGTTACCTTTGCATAGTCATCGAGCCGTTCCTGCATCAGGGCGGCGGCCTTCTTTAAGACGACAGCCCGATCGTACGGATTGGTCCGTGACCAAAGTTTGAAAGCGTTGTCGGCCGCCTCAATGGCTGCGCGACAATCCCCATCATCCCCAAAAGGAACCGTGGTGATGACTTCCTCGGTAGCAGGGTTAATCACGTTCCAGGTCTTGCCGTTCCTGGCGTCGACCCACTGGCCGTTAATGTATTGCTTAGCATTAAATGGAAGTGCGAGGTGGTGAAGTTGAAACATGGTTTGTATTCTTTAAGGATTATCTTTTGTCCACTGGCAGATGCCGTTCACATAAGTCTCTTCTACTTTGATTGAATCCAATTGCTCCACATCGATATCCATGGGATTTTGATCTACGATAATAAAATCCGCCAGTTGATGAGGCGCAATGGATCCTTTGAATTTTTCTTTCCCTTCCGCATAAGCGCTACCCACAGTGTAGGCATGAACTGCTTCGTGTATGGAAATTGACTCGTTCTTCGAAATTACATTTCCTAGTCGGGTCTTTCTTTGAAGGGCACTTTTAATATTACTCCAGGGGTTGATGTTTCCTACGACGGGGCCATCGGTAGAAAGGGCAACGGGAATGTTTTTGTCCAACAGTGACTTGATCGGGTAACAAAATGAGAGATACCCTTCATCCAGCGAATGAATGAAATTTTCCCCGAGTTCATATAAAAACACGGGCTGCGGCACGGCCACAAACTGGTAGTCCGCCATGACACTCACCTGCCTGGGGGTGGGAAGACCAAAATGTTCGATCCGATTTCGGGTGTCTCCAAAATTCGAATAAAGTTTTTCATACGTGTCCAGAACAAGCTGAATGGCCTTGTCGCCGATGGCGTGTGTGGCAATACGAAAACCTTTCTCCTGGGCCTGGCGTGCGAGATTATAGTACTCATTGGCCTGCAACCGCAGCACGCCGTAATCAGAAGAATTTTTGTAAGGTCTTGTCATGGATGCGGTCTTTCCGCTCAGCCCCCCGTCGGAGAAAAATTTCACGGTATCAATCGTCAAAAAATCAGATTCATGAAGGGGTGGGATTTCATAGGGCTTATCCCCTCCGTCAGGCAACAAAATCGGAAAGACATTCAGCCGAATCGAGGGATCTCGTTTGGCCGCATAACTTAGGTA
>Ga0209067_10001920_pt1 | contig 12495 bp, 6 predicted proteins | sample ColStrG_CSR_2013_FD_187199 | JGI IMG/M metagenome (GOLD analysis project Ga0209067, IMG submission 187199) | Freshwater sediment microbial communities in response to fracking from Pennsylvania, USA - Cold Stream Run_MetaG_CSR_2013 (SPAdes)... | ecosystem: Environmental > Aquatic > Freshwater >... | reverse complement strand
GAATAAACCCGCGGTTTATACCAACAAGTAAGGCCATTAATCCAAAACCACTCCCGCCGGTGGTCACTACGTCTCCGGAGGTATTTCGCTCCCGGGCCATGCCACTGGCAGGATGGCCGAAATCGTAAAAAAATTTTAAGGTTTGTTGCTGCACTAAATCCAATAAAGCGGTATCGGAAACCGAAGGAAACTTTGGTGCGGGATCAACCTGGGTAATGATGTTGATGATAATACTGGTGCCGCCCAACTGTTTGTGTGTGGTGGATTCCAAAGTCGAAAGAATTTGAAGGTTATAGGCCTTCAAGTAACTCAATTGATTTGTTGGTTGAACAATGATGGTACTGTCATGGTGAGCGAATTGCATGGCAATGGCTATTGTTCCGCCATTAAACAACAAAGAACGCAGTGCCGATTGATGATCAATCGGTTCCGAAAATGATAAAACAAGGGACGGTGAAAGTGATGAATTTGAATACGAATAGCTGAGCGGCCTGCCATCAAGTTGAATATTAAGAAGGCTAATATTGGTAGCACCTGATGGTGTAAGGGAATCCCGTTTACAAGAGGCAAGCCCGATAAAAAAAATTAACACCAGTAAAAACGTTCTGTTTTTTTTCATCTAGCATCGCTAAATTCCTAATCGAATAAAAAAGAGGGCACACCTTTATGCCGTCGTGTGCCCTCTCCAATAAACCTAAAACAAATATCTATCGTTTAGCTAACTCCAATTGATACAGCGAGCCAACATCGGCGGCACCTAAAGCTTTATTGTAGACCCTAATTTCATCCACGGCGCCTTGGAAGTTACCAGACCAAGGTTGAGGACCGCCAATGTCACTACCCGACAGGCTCAGCACCTGAGGGAATGCACCGATGATAAGACCACGAGCTGCATGCTTGAAACTGATGCTTCCCATCGGTTGCGTGCCGCCAGCGGCTACCGGGAGCGGACCGTTATAAATCGGGTCAGGCGTTGCATAACCTCCACTAGTCCATGCCGTTTGAGCACCAACCGGAACGCCATCTTCGTAGAGTACGTAAGTTGAGGAACTTGCATCATAGGTCATCACTAAATGCACCCATTTTTTTATGGCATTGGTAAAAAAACCTTGCGGAACAATTCCCTGCCAACCCGTAGAACCCGTGTTATTAAAACCAGCATGAATACGAACAGAGTCTAATGATTTGGGAGTGTACGGCTCAAAATCTAAATGTAAGAGATTCCAGGCTGTGCCCGTGGCCGCATTGTCATACATGAAAAACACCCCTTGTGCTCCCTGTCCTGCGACATAACTGGCGCCCGGATTATTGACCGGCTGCGCGGGTTCATTAAACCACATTGAAAGCGTATAACTATTAATGGCTGTCAAGGCTGTCCCTGCGCTACCATAGTTGATATAGCTGTTGCCAGCGCCCTGCCATGCTTGGCCTTTCTGACCGGCCACAAATGTGCCACCGGTGTTGGTGCCCGAAAGGTTTTGCTTGGATTCCGTCGCATTTCCATCCATCGACCAGTAAGCGATAAGATTCGTTGGTGCAATGTCATTGGAAGAATTATAACCACCGATTGGAGGCAACGAGCTGCTCTTAGAACAACTTCCCCATAATGCCAGTGCCGCAATGGCACTAACACCTGCCATGAAATAATTAATTGTTTTTTTCATTTTAATTTAGTTTGGTTTAAAAATTTGGAAATAAAATCTACACGTCATTCACCCCTTCTTGGAGAAAAATAAATATTAATATTGATGTGGAGAACCCCTTGAGTCAAAATTGGAATACATCATTATTTTGTTTTTAATAATTCGGGTTTTGCGTTAACTTATTTCCGCTCAAAAGAATTTGTGAAAGAGGAATAGGCAGCAATTCATTCCTGCCCGCGACAAAATTTACTTTCCCTGCCGCGTGCATCACCGTGGCGGCATCACCCCATCGAACTAAGTCCCAAAATCGATCGTCTTCCATGGCCAGCTCCACATGTCGTTCTTGTTTTATGTCATTGAGGTTTACACTTCCTTTTGGCGCCAGGCCGGCTCGCTGCCTAACCAAATTAAGCGGCGTAACGGCATCACCACCGGTTTGAAGTGCCGCCTCCGAGTTTATCAATAAAACATCGGCATATCGCAAGATGATCACATTTTTCGGTCGGTCCTTATCGGTTGGCGTGATATAAGTTTCTTTCGACGGGATGACACTGCTGGTATACATCTTATAATTATAATACAAGTTTTGAACCGAGTCGGAACTGGGTATTCTAAACCCGTCCCACAGTGTCGTTCCTTTATGTGCCCCTGAATTGTCGATAAATATGATCGTGGCTGCCTTACGTAAGTCTCCGGGCTCATACGAATTAATTAACGTAATGGAGGGATCATTAAATCCCCACCCCAGATCGTTCCACCCATTGGCGCCGCCCGCCCTAGGCCCTTGCGAATCACAATAATTATCAATGCGCAACGGCGCATTATTAAACGTTCCCGTTTCAATTTCAAATAGGGATTCGGGACCATTATTTCCCGCTTGACGGAATTGCGAACCATAGTCAGCAACCAATTGGTATTGTCCGGAGATCATCACCGAATCCGAATAAGCAAATGCAAGTGCCCCGTTATTTTGGTATAAATACACTTTTGCGAGCATGCCTTGCGCGGCGCCCTTGGTGGCATGGCCGACACTGGCGTGAGACCTTAAGGGTAAATTTTTGCTTGCAAATTGCAAATCTCGAATGATGCTATCATAGACGACTTTAGCATCAGCCCTCGTTTGAAAAGCAGGATCTGAGTTTGCATCAGCGGCATCTTTGGGCACACGCAAGACCAGCGGCACCCCACCAAACATCCTGACCAGATTGAAGTAGAGGTAGGCCCTTATGAATCGCACTTCTGCTTTGTATTGAGCCAGGAGCTTAGGGTCCAAAGTTGCTGTTGACAAAGCCTTCAGCGCCTGATTTGCGTTTCCAATAGCAATATAATGACCGCTCCAAAGTGTCGCACAAAATTGATTGCTTGGGGTAACGGTAAAATCATCCAGCTGTCCGGTGGTGGAAGCCTGATCTCCAACAGTACTTCCCTTATCGGCATCATCAGACATAATGTTGGTTGCGGAAACAAAGGCGAAGCCATGTATATCGCCACTACCAAATGGGTCACCCTGCAGCAGGCCATTGTATACGCCCACGACCAAGGATTGCGCCAGATTCGGGTCCGTTGCCGTGGTCACATGTCCTTGGCCCTTTACATCCAAAAATTCCTGTGAACAGGAAATGGTTGTCAGAATAAGAATTGAACTAAGAATGAGGTATTTTCCTTTCATTGTTTCTCATTTAATGGTTCAAAAACCAATGTTAACCCCCACCGAAACGGTTCGCGTGGTGGGATACGTACTCGTTTCAATCCCCGCGTTCGTTGGCCCGCCAGGTAATTCTGAAGTGAAACCGCTGTATCTTTTGTAGGTGAACAAATTTTGCGAAGTCGCATAGATCCTAAAACTGGAAACCTTTAACCGACTTAAAATCTCTGGTGATAACGTGTATCCAATTGTCAAATTGTTAATCCGAACAAAGGATCCAGATTCGATAAAATAAGTTGACGCCGGTAAATTACCCGTGTTAGCGATGGGTTGGGTCTGCGTTAAATTCTCTGGCGTCCATCGATTATAAACCAATTCTCTTTCGATATTATCTCGTTGATCAATGCGCGCACCACGTTTGCCATTGTATACTTTATTTCCTGAATTTCCATAAAGGCCCAGGCCAAAGTCCCATCTTTTGAATTTGATACCCAGATTGACACCATAGTAAGCAACAGGTTGATAAGAACCGATAAATACTTTGTCGCTTGCATCAATTTTTTTATCGCCATTGGTATCCTGATATTTGAAATAACCCGCCTGCTTGATCTGACCGCTTCCATAAGCAACCGGATCGGCGGCCACTTCCGCATCAGAATTAAAAACACCGATCGTTTTTAACACATAAAAACTTCCCACCGGATGCCCCACATCGGTATTGGTGACAGGACCTTGGGAGCCAACGTAACCGTCGTAAATATTTTGCCCCCCATTTAATTTAACAACATTGTTTTTGTTGAAAGTGACGTTACCCGAAACCGTGTACGACCAATTCTCGTTCAGATTGTCCTTCCAATTGACCAGCACCTCCAACCCCTTATTTTGAATACTGGCCGCATTGGTTAATTCCGTTCCGGGAACAGAGTTGCCCAACGTACTTCCGATCGTGCTTGGAATAGGCACGTTAATGAGCGCATTGTCAACGGTCTTATTGTAATAGTTTACTTCCCCGGTTAATTTGGACTGCAATACCCCAAACTCTACCGCCAGATCATACTCACTGGTTATCTCCCAATTCAAATTAGGATCGATCACCTGATTAATTTGGGTACCATTGGTTGCAGCCGATGCAGATCCATTAAATGGATAGGCTTTATTTTGAGCGACCGCAAGGTTAAAGGCGTTAGTCGGTATCTGGTCATTACCCACCTTTCCATACGAGCTTCTGATCTTGAGAAAATCAAATATTTTTTGGCTTTGGAAAAAGTTTTCTTTTGTCAACACCCATGCCACTCCGATGGAGGGATAACTCTGCCACCTGTTTTGTTTCGCCAGACGCGAACTTCCATCCCATCGGAGTGTGGCCGTCAAGAGATACTTGCCTTCGTACCCATAGTTTAATCTGGATAAATAGGAATTTCTTGTCCACAAATCCCCGCCTCCATCATTCTGAGAGGAATTGGCATTACCCACCCCGATGTACCATAAGTTCGGGTCAGCCGGAACCGAATTACGGCTAGCCGAAAACCATTGTTGAGAGTATCGCTCTGCGGTTGTTCCCAATAATAGGGTGAAATCGTGCTTCTCTATTTTTTTGGTGATGGTCGCCGTGTTATTAAATACCCAACGGAATGACTGGGTATTCTTTACCGCCAAATCGCTAAGGGTGTTGTACTGATTTCCATTCGGTGTTAAAAATGTTTTACCGTCGGTGGCGCTGAATGCATAGTTATAAATCCTATTCCATGAATTTTGGAAATCCGCACCGAACTGCGATCGAAGAGCGATCCATGAAACGGGCTTGTAGTCTAAATACGTAGAGCCTTGAAGCCGGTTATTACTAACTTTTACGCTATTGCTATTGATATCGAGTAGCGGATTGCCCACATTTTGATATTGGGAGGTATTCCCATACAATCCGCCGATGATACTGGGTACCGTTGGCGCTGCCCGATAGGCATCATTATACACACTACCCACATTTCCGTTCGGATCAATATCGATATTGTTAAAGCCATTTTGATTGATGCTATTTGCGTAGGAAGCTTGAAGACCAAATTTGAGTTTCTCCGTAATAGCGTAATCGCTATTCAGACGAATGGTGATTCGCTTAAAAGAGTTGCCGACAATAATCCCTTGGTCATTCAAATATCCGGCATTTAAAAGAAAATGCGATTTATCTGTTCCTCCAGAAAGAGAAATGTTATGGCTTTGTTCCATCGCGTTTCTTAAAATCGTCTTATACCAGTCCGTATCGGCGTTATAATCAGGCGGTGGTACAATCTGACCGGTTGCCGCTTGCCTATAATTAGAATATTCCGCGGTATTGGCCATCGGCACCAGGTTAGCTGCCTGACGGAATCCAATATTGTTATTATAGGAAACTTTTATTTTACCGCTAGCGCCCGATCGTGTGGTGATTAGAATTACTCCGTTGGCTCCTCTGGATCCATATATTGCTGCGGCCGAAGCATCCTTTAAAATATTCATGTCAACAATGTCGGCAGTATTGATATTGGAAATGTCATCGGTTAAGACACCGTCAACAACATACAAGGCCGTGGTCCCGGCCAGCGCCGTGCTCACACCCCTCACCCGAATTTGGGGAGAGGAGCCCGGCTGTCCGGAGCTAATAATTTGTACCCCAGCAACTTTGCCTTGCATCGCCTGCGTTGCGGTGAGCACGGGTTGTTTATACAATTCATCGCCTTTAACGCTAGCCGTCGCTCCGGTGATATCACTTTTCTTTTGGACGCCATAACCCACCACGACCACTTCTTGAAGGCTGGTGGCTTCTGATTCAAGGACAATATCAATTCTGGTTTGATCGCCTATGATGACATTCTGGGTTTTATACCCCACAAAAGAGAAACTCAAAGTCTTGCCCACGTCGGTCGCTTGGAAAACGATTTGGTAATTGCCCTCCCCATCGGTGGTTGTCCCTAAGGTAGATCCGACCAACACGATATTTACCCCCGGAATTCCTTGAGCATCATCCTTAGAGGTCACCCTGCCGGAAAGGGTTTTGTCCTGCGCCAATAGCTGCATTGTTGAGCCTACCAATAACAAGAAGAGTAGTTGTAGTTGATGCCTCATAATCCCTGATTTTCAGATTGTTAACCAAACAAACGATTGCAGAAATCATTTACTGCAAGCTTTTATTAATAGAAAGTTAGGTCTAAACAAATTTTATGTGAAATTATTTCTGCTGATTGTGCTTGATTAGGCGCCAAACTTAATAATAAAACGGTCTATGGTTTTCACGCAAAAAAAACATTGTTTTCAAACGTTAGCTGGCATCTTTTTATAATCCATCAACTAATTTTTTACGTTTAAAAGACATCTTTTCTTAGCCCTGCATTTTCAACGTCGCCATGGCGGGTGGCTTTTATCCGGCTAGGCGGCAATTTTAAATCCAAGACGATCCCTTCCCAGGAATCAATGCTTACCTTGTGATCGCGGCCAAGCGCTATTCGTTCGGTCACTTTCTGCCGGAAGGCCCAAACCGTACTCAGCCTTAAATCTAATTTTTCGGATAACTTCTCCAAAGTGAAGGTCCTTTTATTGGTGTAGGTGAGGTAGACCAAATAAAACGCTTTGGCTATCGGAAATTTTACGCCGTGAAAAAGAGTGTTGGCCGTTACCGACTCATTGTACCCGCAACGGGTGCACCTTCGCGCAAATTTTTGAGCGCCTGCAGAATACTTCATGTTGCCGCACTTGGTACACTCAAACCCATTTTGATCCTTCAGCTTTTCCAAAAACCGATAACAAGCAAGATTATCAGGATACAAGGTGGCAAACTCATCGTAGTCCATCACTTTTTCATGCATTCGCTCTTCCAGCACTTCTTTCACCCTGTTTTTCAATTTCCAGTTATCAAGATCCAAAAGGGAATTGATTTGATTGATTTCAGTGGCTTGCCGATTCAGTTTCAAATTACTGATTTGAAGTGCTTCGTTCTTTACCCCCAGCTCAAGGGTACGTTCACTCACCTTGGCTTCCAACTCGCGATTTACTTTATCTTTCAATTGCATGTTCACTTCATGCTGCTGAATAATTCTTTTCATCGCTCGATCCCGGTTATCCTTCAATATCCGAATGCGGTCACCCAGTGCCACGGTCAGGAATAGCATTTCAAAAACAAAGCTAAAGTGGAGGCTGTAGTGGGTAGCGGTCGTTAGGGGCAGAAAATTAAAGTAGACCAACGTTCTTAAAAAGAATCCAAAGAATAATACGCCATAGGCGATGACAAAGAATCGCGCCGGTCGATAACCATTTCTCCAAACGGTAATGGCGGTAAAGAAAATCAGGGAAAGAGGAATGATCTCCAGTGTTCTAAAAGCAAGCATTCTTGGATACACCAATAAACTGATGACGAACCAAGCGGTGCGAAGGATGATCATGATTTTTAGAATTCGATCCAGTTTGGGGGCATTGGCTTTGACGCTCAGAAACCTTCGGGTAAATACCAAAGACCAAAAAATGAGTAGATACAACGATATTCCCACGGCCCAGTCATTCACCTCAGGATGGTTCGGCCATAAATATTGAAAGCCAATGCCGTCATAACTCATCGCATATAAGGCGACACTTAAAATATAACAGACGTAGTAAATAAATTTAATTTCTCTAATGGCCAGGTAAACCAAAAAATTATAAACGGTAATAATCAATATCATTCCGTAAAACATGCCATATAAATAATATTCATTCAGTGCGTAGTAAATAAATCGATCCGTTGATCGCAACGCAATACGGACATCGGCGAATTCGTGCGAACGCACTTTAAAATAATAAGGCTTGATGCCAGCACCACTCATCTCCAGGGGAACCTCAAAATTTTTATGTTTGAAAATACGATCGTAAAATTTTTGATGATCCCCCATTTTTATGACCCTGAATACAGAATCGCGTTGGGGGACAAACGCCTCCAGGCTATCGATGGTCTGATCATAAAATTCCAACAGCCAATTTTTCTTGGTATGCCGACTGGGTTTAATTTGTAGCCTAACCCAATAGGAGGCATTGGTTTCGAAATCGATATTGAGATAACTACTATGCTGTTTGAACTCGTTGGCAAAGGCCGACGAAGAAATCCTTTGAAAGGGAATGGTGTTTGTGCTGTCGATAAAATAGGACAATTCGGAAGGCATAAAAATGCGTTCCTCAATAGAGTCATTTATTTCAATAATGGATTGTGCCTTCGAAATCGTAACGCCAAACAGAAGAATCAACAACACCGGTCTCATCATGCTATAAAGTTAATGCATTTCGTCCATTGTTAGGCCGGTGGATCATTCCCTCATAAAACAATTGGATGCAATCAATCTTTGTATAATCTTTAAGTTAAAATTCACGTATGCGTCGCTCCTATTTATATCCATTTTGTTTTTTTCTGATCGTTTGTTGTACAGGAAATAAGACTCCCCAAGACACCCCTCCAGCAAAAGAGGTAAACCAATTATTTCTGGACTCTCTCTCCCGTAGCACCTTTAACTTTTTCTGGGATCTGGCCGATTCCACTACGGGCAATCAGCCTGACCGTTGGCCAACAAAGAGTTTTTCGAGTATTGCCGCCACTGGATTTGGACTGACAACCTATCTTGTCGGCGTTGATCGAGGTTACGTCACGAGGGCCCAAGCGGCTGAAAAAGTATTGAAAACGTTGCGCTTCTTTTCCCATGCTCCAAAAGGAAATCAATTGACCGACGTGACGGGGTATAAAGGCTTTTTCTACCACTTCATTGATATGAAAACGGGATTGCGTTTTCGGGATGTGGAGTTATCAACCATTGATACGGGCTTGCTCATGGCAGGAATCCTGAGTTGTCAGTCTTATTTCGACCGGACCGATGACATTGAAAAAGAAATCCGTGCTTTGGCTGATTCACTTTTTCTGGCTGTAGAATGGGGCTGGGCGATGAACGACAAAAAAACCATGAGCATGGGCTGGCATCCCGACAAAGGTTTTTTAGATGCCTCTTGGCAGGGCTATAACGAAGGAATGATTTTGTACATCATGGGATTAGGCTCCCCCACCCATCCGATACCGGAACAAAGTTGGGAAGCCTGGACACAAACCTACCAATGGGGAAATTATTTAGGCTACGAGTGCGTCAATTTCGGTCCGCTGTTTGGACATCAATACTCACATATGTTTATTGATTTCCGAGGAATACAGGATGAATACATGAGGAAAAAAGGGATCGACTATTTTGAAAATTCAAGAAGAGCGACGCTAGCCAATCGAGCGTACTGCATCGCCAATCCGGGTGGATGGATTGGGTATGATGAAAATAGTTGGGGCCTGACCGCCTGTGATGGACCCGGTAATGACAACAAGTCTAATCCTAATATGGCATTCATGGGTTATAGTGCCCGGGGTGCTGCCCAATGGTACACCCAGGATGATGGCACTATTGCGCCGACCGCCGCGGGTGGCTCCATCCCGTTTGCCCCCGAGGTATGTATTGCTGCCTTGGAGAAGATGCATGAAAAATATGGCAAAAAAATTTATGACCGCTATGGATTTAAAGACGCGTTCAATTTTACCATTACTTACAAAGACGGAACAACCGGTTGGGTTGATCCGGATTATTTAGGTATCGATCAAGGTCCCATTGTCATTCAGCTTGCCAACTACAAGAACAATTTTGTCTGGAATCTGATGAAAAAAAATAAGTATATCGCTCAAGGATTAAAGAGAGCCGGCTTTACAGGAGGCTGGCTAGAGGGTATCGGCAAATGACGGTCTTTATAGCGAAGACACCTAACCTCATGGATGGCAGCGTCGAGTTTCACTTGCTACCTTCAGTGCATAATTGCACAAAAATGAAATGGCTATTCCTATTCGTCCTTGCCCTATGCGCTCATGAGTCCACAACGGCTCAGCAAAAAATCCAACTGTCCTCGCCGGATGGTCGAATCACATTTAATTTTAGATTAGGTCAGCATACGGGAAGGTATTCAATTTCATATAAAGGAAAATCCATTATTGAAAATAGCGATCTTGCCCTTTCCTTTAACAAAAAAGATTTTATTGCCTCTGAATGGATGAAGCCCCTTTACCGGCAAGGGATTGAGAAATACGAGTTAGTTGTTGGCAAAACAAAAATGGTCAACGATACTTTTCGGGAGGTAACGATTCCCTTACGAGACAAAGAAAAACAGGGGCGCGTTGATTTGATCGTACGAGTCTTCAATGATGGCCTGGGCATGCGCTATCAATTTGTGAGTGACTACGGACAAGATTCATTGATCCTTGAAAATGAGCAAATCAACTTAACGTTTCCTGCCCATACTGTTGCCCGAACGCTGATCCTTCCAAACTACCGAAGCTCTCATGAAGGTTACTATCAAACCACTCCCATTGAGCAATTGAAACAAGGTGCGCTGATGGATCTGCCAACCCTGTTTGAATTACCCGGATCAATCTATTGCGCTGTAACGGAGGCGGCCCTGGTCGACTATGCGGGGATGTATCTTACAAAAGAGAACGGCGTAGTGAGAACCATTCTTTCGCCATGGCCAGGACAGCCTTCCATCAAAGTAAAGGCAAAATTTCCACACCAGAGCCCATGGCGTGTCCTGTTAATGAGCGACCGTATTGGCGCCTTAATCGAATCCAATGTCATCACCGATCTCAATGAACCAAATGAAATACAAAATATTGGGTGGTTGAATCCTGGAAAAACAACATTTCCTTGGTGGAACGGTAACGTTCTTCCCGACACCCTGAATGCACCGGGAAATAATTTCATTACGCAGCAATACTACATCGACTTTTGCGCACGGAGTGGAATTGCATACCACTCGGTGGTAGAATATGGGCTTCATCAATGGTATGTTGATGACGGTGTCAGTTTCATGCCGGGACCTCATTCCAATCCGACCAAGGCCGTTCCCGGTTTAGATATGAAACAGGTGTGCGACTATGCAAAAACAAAAGGAGTTGGCATCCGGGTGTGGGTACATTGGGCTGCGCTCTATCCAAAGCTCGATTCCGCATTTGCACAATATGAAAAATGGGGAATCAAGGGGCTAATGGTTGATTTTATGGATCGTGATGACCAGCCGATGGTCAACATTCAAAATGAAATCTTGAAAAAGGCAGCACACCATCATCTGCACATTCAATTTCATGGTGCCTACAAGCCTACTGGCCTGCACCGAACTTACCCCAATGAATTTACGCGGGAAGGGACATTGAACTACGAGATAAATAAATGGGACAATAAAGGGCTTTCTCCGGATCATGATATCGTCATTCCCTTCACGCGAATGCTTGCGGGAAGCACCGATTATCATCTTGGGGGCTTTCGCGCTGTTCCACAAAAAGAATTCAGAAGGCAATACACCAGACCATTGATGCTGGGAACGCGGGCTCATATGATGGCGATGTATGTCGTACTAGAGAATTACCTGGGCATGGTTTGCGATTATCCTCAAGCGTATGAAGGGCAACCCGGATTTGACTTTATTCAAAAAGTACCCACCACCTGGGACGAGACAAAAGTAGTAGACGCTAAAGTAGGAGAATATATTATTTTAGCCCGCAGAAAAGAAAACGATTGGTATGTCGGTGCCATTACCAATAATGAAGCAAGGGCAATTGATATTCCGATGAGTTTTCTCTCCACCGGGCAATACCTCGCTAGAATTTATTCCGATTCCAATGATGCACTAATTCAACCTAATCACATCATCGAAACGACCAAAGAAATTTCTTCCTCAGATTTCTTTACTATTTATTTAGCTAAAGGTGGGGGGATGGCCATGCACCTCCAGAAAAAATAAATTTCAAAAGTCATGAGTAAAGAGCAAACCAAAGACCTGCTTAAATTCCTTAAACCGTTCTCCCCTGAGGTACAGCATACGGTCTTGTCGCTAAGAGAGTTCGTCTGGGATTTATATCCTCAAACCAATGAACTCCTTTACGACAACTATAACGCGTTGGCCTTTGGTTGGTCCCCCACAGACCGAGTGAGCCATACCTTTTGCTCCATCGCGGTAGGCAGAACAAGTAAAAATGTTCACTTTGGATTTTATTGGGGCGCTGAAATTTCCGATCCGAAGAAAATCCTCATTGGGGAAGGCAAGCAGTACCGATACATTTTGGTTCCAAACTTTGAAGCGTTTCCTAAGGCATACCTAAAAAAACTCATCAAAGAAGGATACGAAAATTCGTTGAAGAAAGTGAAAGAC
>Ga0209067_10001919_pt1 | contig 12495 bp, 10 predicted proteins | sample ColStrG_CSR_2013_FD_187199 | JGI IMG/M metagenome (GOLD analysis project Ga0209067, IMG submission 187199) | Freshwater sediment microbial communities in response to fracking from Pennsylvania, USA - Cold Stream Run_MetaG_CSR_2013 (SPAdes)... | ecosystem: Environmental > Aquatic > Freshwater >... | reverse complement strand
CAACCCCACGCCGGACGCCTCTGAGCAATGACACGGCACTGGCAGCCAGTAGAATGCACCGGAAACTGCAGGCTCGAAAATTGTCCTGAAAGGGATCCCTTTTCGGGACGGATCTCCTGCGCACCGGGTCGTATCACATCCTGGCCGTACATGTGAAGTCCCCCGCCCCGAGCAAATCGTCGGCTACTCGTACAAAGCTCCAACGGCGGCGCAGAATATAGATCCCGTAAAGTCCTAGCGGGAGTTTACTGCGAGCCGGCTAAAACAAGCCAGTGAGAGTATGTCTTGTCAGCCACTTAGCGTTACTTGCGCCGTATTACCCACGACTATTGAGTAATACAGACCTTAATACTTAAAGATCTGTAGAGTGGAAAAACTTGGACGAAGGCAGGACGCCACCCCGGCGCGTTCTCAGTAAACTCCCGCTGGAGCTGTATCGGAAGCGAACCGGCGCAGTACGGCTTCGGGAGTGGTGTGGTGTTCCGCGCCGGTTCGCTTTCGATACAGACTCGAGGGGAAATGTAGCATTCTGTGTTGCCGCCGGACCAGCGCAAAAGACGAGCAGAATTAAGAGTTTAAGAGCGTTTGCGGTCGCATCGGAATTGACAATAGTAGCCGGTAGACCATAAGACTGCCAACCTACGCAGAATTCACTTTCGGACGACCTGGCCTCTTAGCGTGGTCACCCACTTGTGTTGTTCCGGCGTCAATCTGGACTCTTCTGTGGAGGCAACTTCCTTTGCCTCCGTCACGCCCTGCTCGGCGGCGAGTTGAAACAGGGCGACGGCTTGCAGATATTCGCGCTCCCGGCGGTCCGGCGCCTCGTACAACAGGCGTCCCAACCGGTATTGGCACGTAGCAACGCCTTGGGCAGCGCACAAGCGGTAATACCGGGTAGCTCGATCCAATTCGCGTGGGACTCCGTCGCCCGTTTCATAGCGATTGCCAAGATAGAACTGGGCATGCCAGCTCCCTAACGTGGCAGCCGCGCGCATTTCCTCCAACCCCTTAACGATGTCGAGGGGCAGATCGCGCCCATCTATGTGGCGAACGGCAACAAGGTAGAGGGCAGGTCCGTAATTCTTGTCTGCGGCCTTCTGGATCAAATCAAGACCTGCTGCATCCTTGGCGACGTGCTCACCGTTGGTCTTCCACAATCCGGCAACGCACATGGCCGGTGCGAACTTTTGCAGGCTGAGATCCAGAATAGATTGCACGGCATGATCGACGGCAGCGGGACTTGCGTCGGTCCGATTGGCGGTCTGCAACGCAATGTTGAACGCAGTTCGCTGACGTTCGGTTTTTTCGTCAAACCAGAGTCCCGGAAAACGGAAGTTTATCATCACCTCGGCCAGGATCTTCACGTGGATGCCCCCTTTCATCCCCGGCGCGAACTCCCATTTCTCGACCGCCGCCTGGGCCTTCTCGTCGAGCCCGAAGCCCAAGGGGCTGAGCACCGAAATATCGGCTGCCCGGCCCTTCTCGTTGACTACGATTTGGAGGATGACGGTTCCCTGGATATGGTCGGCCCGAGCTGAGGGCGTGTACTCCGGCTCCACTTTGCGAAGGAGGCGCGGCGGCGTAACGCCGGGGCCGACCCTCATGGGTTCGCCCGGGTCGCCGGCTTCCGCCGCCTTGCGATACCAGCGCGCGGCCTCGGTTTCGTCCTTGGCTACGCCCCGCCCGCCCTCGTATGCCACCCCGAGGTTATTCATCGCCGCGATGTTACCTGCGTCCGACCCCTTACGATACCAACGGACAGCCTCGGCTTCATCCTTGGCCACACCCCGCCCCGTAGCGTAAGCCCTCCCCACGTTGTTCATGGCTGCCACGTCGCCGGCTTCGGCCGCCTTGCGATACCAGCGTGTGGCTTCCGCCTCGTCCTTATCGACCCCGCGGCCATTCGCGTACGCCACGCCCAGGTTGTTCAGGGCTCGCGCATTGCCTGCGTCCGCCGCCAAGCGGTACCATCGCAAAGCTTCGGCGTCGTCTTTGGCCACGCCCCGTCCACTATTCAACATGAAGCCCAGGGCGACCATTGCTCCCTCGTCGCCCCCCTCCGCTGCCTTGCGATACCAGCGAACGGCCTCGGCCTCATCCTTCTCGACCCCGCGGCCGAATTCGTACAGGAGGCCCAGACACGTCATGGCCCGCTTGTCCCCCCGATCCGCCGCGACCCGGTAGGTTTTCACCGCCTCAACTTCGTCCGGCGCGGCTCCCCGGCCTATGCCGTACATCGAGCGAAGCTTGGAGACCGCACCCTCGTCACCCGCAAGGGCCGCTTTGCGGTAGCGGCGTACGGCCTCGGCTTCGTCCTTTTCCACGCCGCTTCCACCGAAGCGGAAGATATCGCCCAGCCGCCGGTTCGCCTCGACGTCGCCGGTGTCCGCGAGCAGGCGGTAAATTGGGACCGCGGCGCTGTACTGGCTTTGGGCGTAGTACAGCATCGCGAGGATGTTCAGACTTGCGGCCACAGATCGGTGATTCGGGCCCACCGTTTTCTCGGCGACGTCTAACGCTTCTTTTGCGACCACTATCGCTTCGTCATACCGACCTTGCTTGTACAGTGTCGTGCTTTCAGTGTTGAGCTTCTCCCAGCTTTTCCCTTGAGCATAAGTTGGTATACCTGTGCAGATGATAAGCAGGAGCACCAATAATCCGGACGTCGCCGTTTTCATAAATGTCCTCCATCATGTCTGGCCGACTACTGCTCGGCTGACATGCGCAGGCCGTCACGACGGGCGGCAAACCAAAACGTATGCACCCAGGATCGCTTTGGCTTCCTGGCCCCGCTTCATTATACGTCTAGTATTCAGTCAATTCAGGACTGTTTTTCTCTTTTTCGTTATGAGCCAGTCCGCCCTGTAATATAATGGGTCAGCGCCTCCACTGGAACGGACAGCTTCGGGCGTCTCGCTTCAATTCAAGCGATTTCGCGTGCAGCGTTCCTCGGCTTTCTTCAGAGCTTCTTCGGCGATCTCGCGGGGCGAACGTGGAGTTGGCCTCTATGCTTTCCCGTCGCCGCTCCGCCAGGTCGAACAAAGGTAGCACGGCGGTCCGTCGACCCGTGTTTCAAACAGTGTAGGCGTTTGAGAGATCATGCTCTGGAATCCATGGAGCCACGGCTGGCGAGAGCGCCCATAGCACCAGCAATCCAGCACACCGGCCCGAAACGCGCTTCTGGAAAGTCCGGCCGGATCGCTCCTCCGAATTGGCATCGCACCCGCCCCGAGGCATGCCACATGGACAAGAACTAGCACTAGCCGTGGAAGCCTCCCCGTTCGCGAGTTCCGCTCTGGCGCTCGGCAGGCATGCAGGGGAGGTTGGAGGCGTTGGGAGTGATGACCGAGCAATGGGGAGCAGACCATTGGGCTGGTAATCGTCGCCTTTCGAAAAATCTGATCGACTGCCACGAAACTAAACTCCTGGCCGAATGCCGCTTGATGCCGGGTCAGGAAGGTTTTTGGGTATCGGCCCTCGCCAGTCAGCTTGAATGTGCCGAAGTTCGTCCACCATGGACCCTCGGGCACTTCCGGATCAGTGCTGATCCAGAGACGCAGGGTTTGCAAGTCGTCCTGAGTGATCGCGCGCTCATGCAGCCTCTACACCAGATGCTGGTTCAGACGAAGGGGAAGCGACTGCCAACTGATCTTCGGCACTATTCGCCGAAGACCTCGTGGACTAGTTGGTCGCGGAGTTGCGCCGCCTGAGATGAGCCGGGTTTGTTACGTTCTGGTAACGGTCCATAATCCAGCGAAAGTACCGATCGTGGGCTCCGCGAATCTTCTCGATTAACAAAACCGCAGCGGACGATTCCATCAACTGCGTGAACGACTCGGTCTTGATTTCGGTGAGGGCGTCAAGTAGAGTTTGGCTGCCGAGGTCCATGGCTGCTTCCCGGATCGTGGCTAGCTAGTGCCGCCCTATTAAAACCCGAGATACGGGATCTGGGAAAGTGGGGGATGGCAGCCCTTAAGAGAACCGTGTTGGCTCAGGCCGCCAGCCTCCATAGTCACTTGACTTCGAACACGCCGAAGCCCAGGCCCAACTCGCGCGGGTCGGACGATGGCCGGATTACCCGGCTGACTTCGACTGCGATCTCGATTTCCGGCCGGCCGACTAGCGAGCCCGGCAGTACGAAGGCGCGCTCGAAGGAGTTTTCGCCCACCCGAATCGTGGCTGGCGGCAGAGCCACGCCCGCCGCGGTGACGGTGATGGTAAGCGGGCCGGCGCGCAGTTGCTCCTCCGGGCAGATTCCGCGCAGGTACAGCTTCTGCCCTGCCGCCGTGGGCGCCCCGATGCGCAACGTGGCCCGCCGCGGCATCCACCGCAAGCTGCCATCGCTCGGGTACCACTCCGGCCCCAGCAGCGGCGCCAGCAGCGGGCTGGTCGCATCCACGCGGCGCGGCAGGCCTTCACCGCCCACCGCGTGGTAAGACGAAGTGACATTCCGCAGCCGCGGCCCGCGCACATCGTAGACTTCCAGTTCCCCGCGTTGGATGGCTGCCATCGCCGGCCCCGCCGGAGCCAGAAACCGGGTAAGGTCGCCGCGCAACGCATCGGAGGTGATGGATCGCTCGCTGCCCGGCGCCAGATACACCTGCTCAAAACCGATCAGCCGGAATGGATGATCGCGCAGGGCGTTCCAGAAGAGATCGTTGTCTACCCCGTCCAGCAGGATTGCCTGCGTGGGATGCTGCTCGTGAGCGCTGGCTACCCCTTCCACCAAATCGCGCACTCGCAGGGTCAACCGGTAGTTCCGGTCCACCGAGGCCGCCACATGGGGCACGGAGAGCGCCGCATAGAGAACGGCCAGAGCCACGCCCGCACGCCAGCCTTCAGCCATTGCCCACCCGCCCAGCCAGCACAGGCCTATGACCGGCACGAAGACGTAGTATTCGGTCAGGTGGTCGCGCAACAGGAGCAGCGGCGAGAGCAGCGCCCCGTACCAGAACAGACAAAACAGGGGCGTCCCGTTGCCGGCCCGCACCTTGCGCAGCGTGAAGACCGCCAGTCCCGCAGTCAACAGCAGCAGGCCCGCCAGCACCATCCATCGGGACACAGGCAGATAGGCTGGCTCCAGCGACCAGGTCCAGTAGACCGCCAGCGTGCGGAAGAGGGAGCCGGTCAAGTACATCGCGTACAGTCCTGTCTTTGGCGGTGGCACGAAGAACTGATGGGCCGCGAAATAAAGCGCCGACGCCGCGAACAATGGCAGCGTGCGGCGGAAATAACAGCGTGCGCAACACCAGGTGTATCCGGCCGCCAGCGCCGGATATACCACGTTGAGTTCCAGCACTCCGAAACCGGCCAGAAACACCACCCACTGCCCCAGCCAATACCGCCGCTCGCCGGTTTCCACGTAGCGCAACAGAAAGTGAAACGCCAGCAGCAGACAGAAGCCGCACAGCACCTCGCAGTAGTTACAAGCCCAGGCCAGCGGATAGAGGAGCGAGCTATTCACGCCCCAAAAAACGGCCGCCCAAAACCCCGCCCAGCGCGAACCGGTGATGCGCGCGCCTATCGAGGCCGCCAGCGCCAGGTTCGCGAACTGCGTGCCGAAGGCGAGCACGCGGAACGGCAGAGGGTCTACTCCGAAAATGGCGAAGGCAGACATAAACAACGCCCGCTCACTCAAGGGCCGCAAGGTGCCGTGCGCGCTCGGAGAGAACAGGGCATGCAGCAGGCTGCGAAGGCCGGTGACGTCGCGACCCACCGCCAGCCACGCAAAGTCATCGGCCCGGAACCAGGCGTCGAAGCTCCGCCAATGCAGCCCCAGACACAGCAGGGAAGGCACAACCCAGTACAACACCGCAACCGTACGGGACCTGAAGGCAGTCATTCTCCCGGCCATCCGGAGTGAACGCGCGGACCGGCGGCCTGCCCGGCCAGAATCCGGGCCTCCGCGGCGAGCACTTGCTGCCAGCGGGCTTGAACAGCGGCGGCGCCCGTGACGTCCCCGGCGAGCTTCAGGAAGACCTTGTAGTGGCCCAATTCCGAAGAGTGCAGCGCCCGGTAGAAATCGGCAAGTTCGGAGTCGCTGGCTGCCGCCGCGAGCACGGCGAAGCGTTCGCAGGAGCGGAGTTCGATGAGGGCCGCCACCAGGAGGCGGTCCAGAATCTCGGCCGGTTCCCCTTTACGAACCAGCAGGCGCAGCGAATTGGCGTAGGGGTTCTTGTGGAATCGGTCGAGACGCCCGCCCCGGCGACCCAGCAGGCGGACCACCTGTGCCAGGTGAGCCGCTTCGTCCCTGGCAACCGCCGTCATCGTCTCTACCCAGCCCTCGTTCCAGTCGTTCGGCCAGCGCGTGAGCAGTTCCATGGCGTTGGTGGCAGCCTTCTTTTCCAGAAACGCGTGATCGATCAGCAGGCTGATGGGATCGGCCAGGACGGCCCGTCCCCAGGCAAGCGGAGTGCGTGAGTGGAGCGGCAGGTCCTCGATCTGCGAGAGTTCGACGGCGCTCACAGTTACAAAGTAGCGCAAGTGCAGCAGGCTGTTCGATCACTCCGCGAGGCGGCGGTCGCAGTCGGCCACCGCTGCGATGGCCACTTTCAAGCGCCGGGCCGTTTCGGGGGTCTGCGGCTTCCAGTTCTTCCAGCGCGCCACATTCTTCTGAAAGACGACCCTGGCCCAGCCATAGCGCCGGTTCCGAAGAAGCATCCGCCCGTAGAGATCGTCGAGATCCGAGGCCGCCTCCATGGCTGCCAAGGGAACGCGCGGAACCGAGATCAGACGGTTCAGCAGGGGCTGCCCCTCCGTAATTCTGGCCGCGGCTTGATCGAACCGGCCAGTTTTCAGCAGATGCTCCGCCTCGCGATTGAGGGCGATCAGCCGTTCGGTCGTCTGGCCATACCAAGCTTCCGCGGTCAAATCCGGTTTGGACTGCTCCACAGGCGGCGGAGCGGGCGCGCAACTGCTGAGAACCGATGTGACGGCCACGATGAAGAAGAGTCGCACTCAACCCAGGATACGAAAGTACCGGCCGCGGCCGCCGGACCTCTCGATTGGGATCTGGGATATGGCGGGAAAGAGCGCCCCCCGACCGGCCTACCCGTCAAAGAAATTCGCGCCCCTCTCGAGGACCTGACGGGAGATGAATTCGGCGGCTTCTTCCGCCCAAATTCGGCTGTGGTCTTCTGGAATGGCCGCCACCTCGGCGGTGGGCTCCAGCATTCCAACGGATTCCGTACGTTCTTCGGTGAGCATGGCTTGTTCCTTGCGGCCTCTATGCGACCGCCCATCTTGAATATAGGACTTAACGGCCTGAAACTCAAGAGGCTGGGTAACGCTGGGCCGAGTAACGCACATTACGGGCTCGGGAATGCCAACGATCCGATTCCGGGCCGCCCACGCTGCTGGGTCCGGGTCGATTCGACAACTCCTTTCGCGGCCGGCGACGTGCAGCGTGGGCAAGGCGTGACCGTCAACTGATCTGGCGCGGATGCCGGAGCGCTGGTGGAGATTCGCAAGATATCCGCGCCGAACGATCCGTCAGCGCCGACGGTCACCTTCTTTTTGCGTGGAGAAGGCGAGCGCCGGGCAGTACACCACGGCCCCAACGTTTCTGCTGAGCCTTCCGGCGGCTCCTGGCGGTGCGACGGCGGCAAACGGAAGCACGCTCAGCTCGAGTGCCGGGTAACCGGGCGGAATGACTTTTCATTCACTGACTTTAGGCGGAGCAAGCGCCGCAGATTTACTCCTCGCGCAGCGCTCCAATGGGGTCGATGTGCGCGGCATAGCGGGCCGGGGCGATGCAAGCGATCAGGACCACGGCTACCAACAGAATTGGAGCCACCCCAAACGTTGTGGCGTCCAGCTCCGTTACGCCGTAGAGCATGGATCGGACATATCTGGTAAGCGCCCAGGCGCACCCAAGACCGATGCCGCTTGCCACTGCAACCAGAATCATCGTTTCCCCGATCACCATACTCAGCACATCGGCCGGCCGCGCGCCCATGGCCGCCCGAATGCCGATCTCACGCGTGCGGAGCCCTACCAGATACGACATCACGCCATACACACCGGCCGCAGCCAACAGCATGGCAATCGCCGCGAAGCTCCCGATCAGCGCCAATTGGAACCGCTCCGGCGCCAGGGCCGCGGCACGCCGCTCCTCCATCGTCTTCACGTCGAATACCGGCTGGTCCCGATCCTCCGCGCGCACTTCTTCTTCGATGGCGCGGACCGCGGCTTTTGGATCGCCGGCAGTGCGGAGCACGAATCCCGCGCGAAACACGGAGCTGCCTTCCCAAGCGCACCGGTACACCATCGCCGGTGGCGCGGCGTCCAGCGCGCTCCCGCGCACGTCGCCCACGATCCCCACTATCGTCCAGGTCACAGAGTTCGAGTCCGGTCCAAAAATCACTCGCTGGCCCAGGGGATCCTCGACCGGAAAGATCTTGCGCGCAAACGCCTGGTTCACCACCACGGGTGCCGTCGAGATGGCCCCGAAATTGGTTCTGAATGCTCCGGCCGGTGGGACCGAATCGTGCGCATCGAAGATGCGCCCGCGCTTCAGGGGAACGGCCATAGTGCGGAAAAACTCCGGGCTGACCAGCGTATTGTGGACGATCGGGCGATCCACAAAGGGCGGCGCCGGACGCCCCCAAACCCGAATTCGCCCGCTCGAGTAAAAGTCTTCATCGCCGAGCGGAATGTCCTGGAGCAAAGCCGCCGACTCCACCATCGGTAACCGCTGGAGTCGCTCCAGCACCGAGCGATAGAACCGGGAGTAGTCCTGGTTGAAACCACCGATCGGCCGCACGCGCAAGGTAAGTAGATGGTCCTCGCGAAAACCCAGGTTCGTGTGCGCCAGCTTGAGGAAGGTGCGCGCCAGCACACCCGCCCCAATCAGCAATACCAGCGAAATCCCCAGTTCCGCCACCACCAACAACTTTCGCAGCCGGGCCGCGCCTCGCCCGCCCACGAGAGTCATGCCGGCGGACTTCAGAGCCCCATGCAACCGGGTTCCGGCCGCGGACACGGCCGGCGCCATGCCAAACAGGATGCTCGCCGCGAGCGTCAAACCCAGGCTGAAGGCGAGCACCGGCAAGTCCATCGAAATCGGCGGATAGCGTGCCAGGATGGCCGGCTTGGCGTAATTGAGCAGGCCCACCCCAAGCCAGGAGATGCCAATACCCGCTACACCGCCGGGTGTCGCAAGCAGCAGGCTTTCCACGAGAGTCTGGCGCATGATTCGTCCGCGCCCCGCGCCCAGCGCGAGCCGTACGGCAAGCTCCCGACGGCGGCCGCCCGCGCGGGCCAACAGCAGATTCGCCAGGTTCACGCAGGCGATCAGCAGCACCAGCCCGGCGGCGCCGCTCAGCACCAGCAGGGCTGGGCGCAGCGCGCCGGTCAGGTGTTGTTGCAGAGGGGTGGCCCCGATGACCAGGTCCCATCGGAACTTCGTCGGGAAGACTTTGTATTCGGCTCGAATCAGATATGTCAGCCGGTTCAGATCCATCTCTACTTCGGCCGCCGACACGCCAGGCCTGCGTCGGGCCAACAGCGAGGCCGTAAAGATGGGCCGTGCGGCCGTGACCGGCACTTGCGACGCTTCGTCGAGCGGAAAAGGCAGCCAGACTTGTGTGCCGCGCGGAAAGTCGAAGCTTGGCGGCATGACGCCAACGATCGTGCGCGGCAGACGGTCCACAGCCATGCGGGTTCCGACGATATGGAGATTTCCGCCCAACCGGCTCCGCCAGAAGTCGTGGCTCAAAACGATGACTGGCGGCGCTTTGCTGCCTTCTTCCTCCGGCCCAAGATAGCGCCCCAACATGGGGCGCATGCCCATCACCCGGAAAAACGACGCCGAAACCTGCGCGCCAGCCAGTTGCTCCGGCCGCTCCACACCAGTCCGGTTCACCAGCAGCGAATTGAACGCGGCCACCTCCTCGAAGACGCGGTTTCCCTCCCGCAGCCGGTAAAAGTCGGGTGCAGTGCCGATATCCTCGTGAGCCGGTCCCGAGCGCTCGCTAATCCAGTCGATCCGTTCCGCTTCCGGATAAGGAAGCGGCTGCACCAGGATCGAGTTGGCGATGCTGAACACCACCGCGTTCGCGGCGACGCAAACCGCCAGCGTAACCGTAGCCGAAAGCACGAGCAGCGGTTCGCGCGCCAGGCTGCGAATCGCGTACGGAATTCTCCGATAGGAACTCGCGTTCACTCGGCTCCTCGCGGTCTCACCGATTCCTCCGCCAATACTATATTAGGACCTTCGAATCGGCAAAGGAATCTCCCATTCGCTCGCCTTGCGAATCGCTTGCTCCACCAGCTTACGTCGCGATACGTGCAGCGGCGGCGTCTCGGGTCCGAACCGCCGCCAAGGCGGCGGTCACATAGGACGCATTCGCCAGTTCTTTGACCGACGCGGCGTAATTCGGGTCGGTGGCATAGTGGCGCGCGATGCCGTCGATGTACCCATCCAGATTTCCGTCCCGTTGGTATTGCTCCCACGCGGGCTGATACACGCCGCGTTGCAGCAGACTGCCGTGGTACGCGAAGCACCCGGCCAAGTCCGGGTAAGCCGCAAACCAATCCTGGACCCGATACCGCTGCCGGGCGCCGGCGGGCTGGTTCGGGGGATCGAGGTCGGCGGTACGGCTGTCGCCCAGGCCAAGAAACGCGGCCAGGCTTTGCGGCATGAAGAACTCGTGCGTGGTCAGGAGTTGGCGGTCCGGGCAGCCATGATACTCTTTGATGCCGAAGCAGTTGTTGCCTGGAGCATGGGTGAGCCAACCGGATTCCAGAATGGCTTGGGCCGCCGCCAATGCGGCCGGAGATCCGGTGTCGCGTTCGGCCTGAACCGCCGCGGCAGTGATGCTGTTCAGCGCCTCTTGTTGGGCTGGTGTCATTGTGTCTGCCTTCCCTTTTTGCGAGTTAATCCGCGGCAGCCGACTCCGCTGCCTCCGCTTCCTTACCCAGCTTTTCGAAGAACCGCTTGATCAGCATCTTCGACGTGCCATCGATCAAACGCTGGCCCACGGCAGCGATCGTGCCTCCCACCTGCACTTCGCCGTCATACTGCACGGCGGTCTTGTTTTCGGTGGGCGACAGCGTGAGCACGCCTTCCCCCTTCATGAACCCGATCTTGCCCTTGCCCTCGACGGTCAGCCTGTAACTGACCGGAGGGTTGGCGTCGGAGATCTTCACCTTGCCATCGAACAGGCCCGACATGCTGCCGAGCAGCATCTTCATGCGCATGGCGTATTCGTCGTCGCCGGTCTTGTCGAGGCCTTCGCATCCGGGCATACAGCGGGCTAAGACGGTGGGATCCAGGAGAAGCGCGTAGGCACGGTCTTGCGGAATTGGAATGGCGTAGGTGCCGGTGACTTTCATAGGGCCTCCTATATCAAACGAACAGCCAGGAATGGCCGTGTTACCCTGCCCTCGAAATGGCGGCAGTCAGGGCGCGGGCAGCGTGAACCCGCGCCAGATGACGGCGGTAATTGGCGCTGGCGTAGAGGTCGGAATTGGCCTCTTCGCCCGTGCCCACTGTGGCGGTGGCGCTGGCGATGTCCGCCCCGCTCTCCAACAGGTTCTCCGCGTCCGTGGCGCGAAACGCGCGCGCACCCATGCCGGTGACGCCGATACGCGCCATCGTAACTTTGCCGCCCGCGGTCTTCACGCGCGCCGCCACGCCCACCACCGCGAAGCCCGAAGCCGGGTGCGGCGCCTTCTCGTACTTGTAGCCCTCGCTCGACTCTTCGGCCGGCACCAGCAACCCGGTCACGATCTCGCCCGGCTCGATAGCGGTGGTGAAAGCGTCCTGGAAGAACTCCGCCACGGACACAGTCCGGTCTCCAGAGGAGGATACGAGACGCACCTGGGCTTCCAGCGCCAGCAGCGCGGCGGGATAGTCGGCTGCCGGATCGGCATGCGCGATGCTGCCGCCGATAGTGCCCCTATTGCGCACCTGGATATCGCCGATGCTGGCGGCGGCTTCGGCCAGCAGGGGGCACTGGCTGCGCGTGACCGGCGAGGTCTCGATCTCATGGTGGGTGGCCATGGCGCCGATGTGCACTAGGCCGCCCGATTCCGAGATCTGGTTCAGCCCGGGCACTCGGCTGAGGTCCACCACGCTGCCGGGCGACGCCAGCCGCAATTTCATCATGGGGATCAGACTCATGCCGCCCGCGAGGATTTTCCCGGAGCCATCGGCGATGAGCTGCAGCGCCTCCTGGAGGCTGGCGGGCGAGGCGTATTCGAATTCGTTGGGGATCATGCTGGGCCTCCTTGTTGAATGAGTTTCCAGATTTTTTCCGGGGTGAGCGGCATATCGATGTGGCGCACGCCCAGCGGCGAAAGCGCGTCCACCACCGAGTTCACCACCGCGGGCGAACAGCCGATGGTGCCGGCCTCGCCCACGCCCTTGACGCCCAGCGGATTGACCGGCGAAGGGGTTTCGGTGTGGCTGTCTTCGATCCACGGCATCAGGTGAGCTTTGGGGATGGCATAGTCGGTCAGCTCGCCGGTCAATCCGCTGGGCGTCAAGGG
>Ga0209067_10001914_pt1 | contig 12526 bp, 12 predicted proteins | sample ColStrG_CSR_2013_FD_187199 | JGI IMG/M metagenome (GOLD analysis project Ga0209067, IMG submission 187199) | Freshwater sediment microbial communities in response to fracking from Pennsylvania, USA - Cold Stream Run_MetaG_CSR_2013 (SPAdes)... | ecosystem: Environmental > Aquatic > Freshwater >... | reverse complement strand
TTAAAACTCAATACAAAAATTAAAAAATTGTTTAACTAAATCTGAAAGGAGAACCAAGTTATGAGAACCTTAGTACAAAATGCTACCATGTTTCCATCTCTTCCTTCATTACTGGAGGATTTTTTTAATCACGACTGGGTCGATTCTACGTTGGCCAACGGCAATGATTCCGCTACACTTCCCGCTGTCAATGTGAGCGAAACGAACGACGATTACCTTATTGAAGTTGCCGCTCCGGGCATGACACGCAACGAATTTAGGGTGGAACTGGGCAACAACGTGCTTACCATTTCCGCCCAGCATGAAGAAAAACAGAGCGAATCCAATGAAAGCAGAAACTATACGCGCAGAGAATTCAACTATCAATCCTTCCAACGCAGTTTTACATTGCCGGAAAACAAAGTAGAGGGAGAAAAGATATCAGCGCGGTACTTCGATGGCATTCTGCACATCACCGTGCCCAAGAAAGATGAAGCGAAAATAAAACCGATCAAACAGATTATGATTGGCTAATCCAAGGAAATTTCCTTTAACCGATGCCGATAGCTGTGGAATGACAAAGCGCTGATTGTTCCTCTGTCATTTCACACTATCGTCATTTATACTTTTTTCCTGACACATCGAACATCACCAATGACCAGGATTGAATAGTTTGTAAAAAACAAACATCAAATATTCCTCAGCAATTTCTCGACGCAATAGAGTAAACATACATCCGTATTTAAGCGTATGCCTGACTACGGAATCGTAACAATTAAACTGTCTGAACTTTGGTCGACCCGGGAGAACATTTACTAAAAGGCATTGTGGGAATGCTTCTCAGTATCCTATTATTGAGCTGGGTCCTTAAGCGTTTTCGGCAACCCTACTTTAGCGCTTATATTTTGGCTGGTGTTATACTGGGGCCTCAAGGTTTGAAACTCTTTACCGACGTTACGACCATTTCCCAGGTAGGGTCTCTTGGCCTGATCATGCAAATGTTTTTTATTGGGGCCGAGATCAAAGTGCCATCATTGATGAAAAATATGCGCCCTTCCGCTATTGGCACGCTGGTGCAGTTGATTCTAAGTTTCGTATTCATATATGTCATTGGTCATCAGCTGGGGTGGTCGAAAAGCCGGATGGTATTATTTAGCTTCATCATCAGCATGAGCAGTTCTGCCATAATATTGGAATACCTGCATAAGAATGGTGAAATCAATTCGAGGCTTGGTAACCTCACTACAGGCATACTGATCCTTCAGGATTTTCTTATCGTACCGATGATTGTGGTCTTGAATTTCCTGGCGAAAGGAGAATCAAACATGGGGCAGTTAATTCTTGGTTTTATCGTAGCCTTGGTTTTTGTCTTGTCGCTTCGAGTGCTCCTACTAAATAAGAAGTTGCTCCCCCACCATACCGCCTTTCAGCCAGACCATGAATTGCAAGTTTTTATAGGATTGCTGTTGTGTTTTGGTTTTGCGTGGATCACAAGTTTACTTCACCTGTCCGCCGCCATGGGTGCTATGTTCGCGGGGGTCATCATCTCTCAAAACGATTCGATGAAATGGCTTGATCGGAACCTTATACCCTTCAGGGTATTCTTCCTTTCCCTTTTCTTTTTATCTATTGGCCTGCAGTTGGACTGGAGGTTTGTGGCGGAACACTTCTCGCTCATTGCGATTCTGGTTCTTTTTATTTTCGTTATCAACAGCCTCATTAATACCTGCGTATTCCGAATGCTAAAGGAGAGTTGGAAGAACAGTCTTTATGCCGGTGCGCTGCTTTCTCAAATCGGAGAATTCAGTCTTGTTCTTTGCAGCGTGGCGAAAAGCTTGAACCTGGTCGATGATTTTTCGTCTCAATTAACACTTGCTGTAATCGCTGTTACAATGATGTTATCTTCCGGGTGGGTAAGCATAATCAGGGGTTTTCTATTTCGTACCTATAGGGTTGCTGGTAGTTAAATTATTTTTCCTTGACTAATCTCTTTTTTGAATCCGAATCGGTAAGATTTGTTTTTGGCAATTCAAGGAGTGGAGTTAAGACGAACAATTCGGGCCTCTATAGGGTAATAGAAAATTCCAGTCTAAGTGTTTTTTTGGTTTTACCACTTATCCAACGTAACGATGCTGGGTAAACTTTTAACCGCTGAAATTGTTAAGGGGATACAAAAAGATAAATATGACGGCCAAATCGAAGTGGGTGTTCTTCATCCTGTTCATTTCATTGTCTTCGTTCACTCAGGAACCACCTCGTGTCTCTGTGGACGATTTTTCTCCTGCCTTTGGAAAATGGAAAGGATCTCTAACCTATTTGGATTATTCCTCGGGTAAGCCCTATACCCTGGCCGCAAGGGTCACCCTTGTCCCATTGAAATCGGAAGTGATATTTGCCTATGAATATCCGAATGAACCAAAGGCAAATGGAAACGATACTTTGAAAATAACCAACCAAGGAATGATGCTTGACCAGGCAACGGTCAAATCCAAAAGGCCTGTGGGGGAGGGGAAATTAGAAATCGTAACAGAAAGCAACGGTGTGGATGGTAATGAAAAGAGGGAGGCGCTCATAAAGCATACTTTTACCATTAGCAGGGATTTCCTTTCCTTTCGCAAAGACATAAAGTTCACCGGTGAAAATGGATGGATCAAGCGAAACGAATATTCCTTTGCCCGGTGAAGGAGGTTGTTTGCGGATTGGCCATGCGCCAAAGGGCCTTTGATTTTGCTCTCCTGGCAAGAATTAATAAAATCATTGTGCTCTCACTGGCGAAATTTGAAATAACCTTTTATTTGCCCTTTAATATGATCAATTAATTTTCTTTGAATAACTTTAAAATTCAACCTGCCTAATCAATTATCAGATAAAAATATGCAAGACGAAGTAACAAAGCACACAAAGAAAATGTATGATATCGTTAAGGATACAAAACATACTCTTGGCGAGAAAATAAGGGAAATCATCGTAGAAATATTTATAATTGTTTTTGCAGTAACCCTTTCTATTGGGTTACATGGTTGGAGCGAGCATCGGCATCAGCAAAATGAAACGAAAGAATTTCTTGCCGATCTAAAAGAGGATTTGGAAAACGACGTTAAAAGCATGCAAGTCGCCAAGGATTCTCTTTCTAAGAGTGAAAGGAGTTTTTTATTTCTTGCGCGGCTGAATAAGGATCGATTAGACAGCCTTAGCAAAGCCAAATCTTTTTTATATTTCTATTCCAGCCTTGGCACCACAAAAATAAGTAATGGTGATTATGAGGGATTTAAATCAAGCGGCAAGATCGGTTTCATAGAGGATAAAAAATTGAAAAAAATCATTCTTAAATATTATCAGGATGCCATCCCCAATGTGTTGGAAGCAGAAAAAATCAATGCTGCCTTGCTGCTTAAGGTACTTGACTATTGGGCAGAAAACTCCGACCAGGACGTCCAGAAGAGAATTCTAAGCCCCAAGCTAAAGACCTTACTGGCAACCTTTAACCAAACTGCTAAAAGCAGTTTAGATTTATATCAAGAGGCCATCGGATTGGCGAATGAAATTACTGCAGAAATCGACAAGGATCGTTAAGGCATGTCAATCCAGTCAGAAAATTTTCGAGAAACTGAAAAATGAAAAAAAATAATTTAGCCCACATGAAACAAAAGCAACGTTCATTTTGCCTGTGTTTCTGTGCAGCCATTTGACAGGTATTTACAAAAGATGTTCGTTTCTTAATAATACCAATCACAATTCACGATAAAATGGACCAAACCATGCAAGACTACGAAAAATTATTGCATCAGAACAAAGCCTGGGTAGCGCAAAGAAATAGGGAGGACAGTACTTTCTTTAACCGCCTTTCAGAGCAGCAAGCTCCTAAATTCCTTTGGATCGGTTGTTCTGATAGCCGCGTACCGGCCAACCAGATCACCGGGACGGATCCTGGTGAAATTTTCGTGCACCGAAATATCGCCAACCTGGTGGTACACACCGACATGAATATGCTTAGCGTTGTGGACTATGCCGTTAATGTTCTTGAAGTGAAACACGTCATCGTCTGTGGACATTATGGTTGCGGCGGACTTCGTGCCGCCATGAGCGGCAACCAATTTGGTTTAATTGATAACTGGATCCGCCATATTAAAGACGTCTATCATATGTACTATGAGGAACTTGAGGCGATCAAAGATCCACATGCGCGCGAGAATGCATTTGCTGAATACAATGTGATCGAGCAAGTGTTCGACCTGAGTCAAACTTCGATCATACAAAATTCGTGGGTCAAACGCGGGGGCCCATGGGTGCATGGATGGATTTACGATATCCGAAACGGTTTGATCAAGGACTTAAAAGTGTCGATGAAGGATCAATCTGAACTACCCCCTGTCTATAAATTAAAGCCTCATTGAGGTTTGGTCGCTTGGAATTTAAGCGTATTTGTTGTTCGGTATCAAACTGATTCTTCCACCGATACTCAATTAGCCGCTATTTAGGGGCTAACCAATAGACTCCTTATATAGGGAGAAAACAAACTGAATTGCTCATAAGTAAGCTAACTGTTAATCTACGGCCCTGTTTTGAACGGTGCATAGTTGCAAAAATTGCAACTCCAATCAGCTTCGATTCATCTATTTGCGATTTCCGCGGCAATCATTTTCCAACTCAGTATAACTCGACATTGCCGGGCAGGTATAACGGGCAACATTTGGACTGTCAAGACCCACTACCCATGAAAACGCTCAAGAAAATCGCTGGTGAAATCTCCTTCGTCTCAATCTTATTGCTTGGTACAAGCTGTTTCACCTACAAGCCAATCACGTCTTTCACCACAGGCTCTTCTGTTCAGCCAGAATTGGCCACCAAAATTTTGCCAGGCAAACACCATAAAATCGTACTCAACAATGGACAGTGTATTTTTATGGGAATTACCAGTGTAACGGCAGACACCGTTTACGGTGATGTCGAAAAAATAAGAATTACTCGAGTGTCGGATAAAACTGGCCTGACCGAATCGCATTGGTACTATTTCTCCGACTCAAAAAGTGGGGGCCCCAGAAATGATCGTTGGCCCTGGGGCGATCCAAGCAGTCGCCTAATGGGACTGGGGCGCGTGCCGATTCAAAGTATAGACAAAGTAAGCGTATTCAAATTCAGACCTGGACTCACCGTCGTTGCCGTGGTTGGAGCACCCTTGGTGTTGCTAGGCGTGCTTGCTGCTACCTATCATCCCACATTTACAATGAATGGATGGGCGAAATAAAAATAACATGCTAACGGGTGAAATGAACACTGCCGTTGATCGTATGCTGTCAGTGAGGGAAACAATTGCTTGGAATAGAATTTTTTAGCAATCGTCCAATCGTTGCGATTCTGACTTTGTTGCTATGTTCAAGTTGCTATACAAATAAATTAATCACCACGACATCGTCTTCGCTTTTCAACTCACCCTAATAACAAGCTGATGCGATTTTTGATATTGCGTTTTAAAGCTTATCCTTCACTCTGTTTACCTCGCTCAACAGGTCATTAAAAAACCGGCTCCTTTCCTTGGTAGCACTGGTACTGATGAGCGTTGATTTATTCATCATATTGTTAAGATGGCTTTCTGTAAGTTTGCAAAATGATTCTTGCGAATTAGCCAGAATGTTGAAATTATTATGGGTGATAAAAGTAACTAGCTTATCGCCCATTTTAAAAAGAACGGTGTTGTCGCCAATCAACACCTCATTGAGGTATAGTTCTAACTTACCACCCATGTCTTGCGTGCCAAAAGTCTTTTTACGGCCGAGTTCGGCTTGCTGCTTAAGGTGAGTTAATAAAGCCACGCAATCATTGCACAAGTGTTGGGCCTCCGCTTTGTCGATGAGTCCACAGTCGTAAGCAAATTGAATTTGCCGGAGTGTGATGGTGAGAATTTCGTGACTGATAATTTCTATGCTATTGATGGGGGCATACTTTGTCCAAATCCTTTCGCCAATGGCAATTAAATCACGCGGCACCTGCTCATGATTGTACTTTTCTCCCGTTAATTTTGCGCTGTGCGAAAAAGTCTTAATCCAAAAATAAATCTTAAAGGTGGCCAGATGCGGATATTGGAAAAAATGGAAAATCGGCAAATCCTTGGCATGGTAAATCAACTGTTTTTCCGGGAATCCGGTGATCATTTCCAAGTTGCCCAGCACCGATTTCAAAAAAATTTCGAATGCTGATTCGCCACCATCCATGGCGCGTAATTGAAAAGAGACTATCTGCGCAGCAGGTGAAAGAAGCGAGTCCAGTGAGACGCTGTAGTGAACGCAAATCTTTTTTACTTCATCCAGGGAGAGGACGGTTTCTCCGCGCATTCTGCGGTAAGCGCTGTCGCGGCTGATGTCTAAGATTTCGGCGAGCTCATCGGCAAAAGACAAATTTGCCGGGAGCCTTCTCCTGACTTGATCAAGGAAAGAGGATTGAATACTGTCTTGCGGAGTCATTGGCGCCAACGTTGACCAGTTGCAAAATCTGCGATTAATAATACCTTAAAATAGCGGGAATTGCAAGAAATGCAAGTCGGAATAAAGAAAAGGGCGGTCTGTCGGGCATAATGCAAAAGTCTCTTAAAGGATGCTGAAAGATTGATATAGCAGCGGGTTAAAGGTGACCGATATTTCGGTCACCAAAGCAGTTATTATGAAAACATCAGAAAGTCTACGGGTTCAAAACCAAAATTTTGTTGATGCTTTTTTAAGAAGGAAGGGGCCGATCACGTTTACGGAACTATTCATTTTTATTCTTATTGGTCTCTCCCTTTGCCTTACATCTTGCAGCCCTGTCTTGTATACCACGGTTGGACAAAACGTGGCCTTGTTTCATCAAAAAGGAGAAGTTGCTTTAAGCATAAGCCAAGCGGAGACAAAGTATGCGGCCGGCGTGGGTGCGCAGGTAGCCGCCGCTGTTGATAGCAGTATTCTGATAATGTCCAGTTATTATTCACTGAATAATATTGGTGGGTCAGGAGGAGGAAGTTATTTCGAATTTGGCGTCGGCAAATTCCGTTATTCTACCCTAACAAAATTTTGTGCTGAATTAATTTTGGGCACTGGTCTGGGTTCCATCAAAAATGTTGATAACACCAATAATACCTTTGCCAATGTCAGCTATTTCAAACCTTTCATTCAGCCTTCCTTTGGCTTTACTACCAAAATTATTGACATCGCCTTGACGCCCAGAATTGGTTATGTAACCTACACTTCCACTTCCGACAATGTCACCGATCCTCAAATGCGTACCGACCTTGATGCCTATTATTCAACAAAGAAAAATACGCTAGTGCTTGAACCCGGTGTGACAATACGGGTCGGATATAAAAATATTAAGTTTCAAGCTCAGTACAATCATACGTCATTCAACTATTCATCCGCCAACAATTTTGATCCGGTGGATAAAGATTTTGTTTCTCTGGGACTTCATATTTTGGTTTCTAACCGCTGGCTTAAACCGCGTAAGTATTGATGACGATTTTATAGTTCTCTTTTTTCTCAATAGATCAATGAAAAAGGAAATAATGCAGTTCGCTTCCCCGATTGTCACAATGGCGGGAATTGCGCTGGCTTTACCGGTTGCACTTCTATTAGCCGCTGGCTTGGCCGTGGCATCGCTCATAGAAATCAGCAAAAGTTTAAGCTGTCGACATGAGGCAAACCAGGAGAAGCAAATTTTTAGGACCAAAGAAGAAATCACACATATTATTCAAATCACTAAGAATCAATGAAAACAATTACATTATCCATTTTGATGGCGATTAGCAATTTCTGCGTAGCACAGGAGGCTTCGTTCAGGCAAAGGAATCAAAACGATCCGCTCTTTCCGATGAAGAATCATTTTAATGCTGGACTGATCAGTACCTTCACGGGAACAACACCTCCCCCCGTTTTAATTGCTGATGTTACTTTTGGCGCTTCAAAAAACGTTTCTTTGGGGATGGTGGGCGGCACTACCGGGACATTGGCTTTGTGCGGGCTCCGGTTGAACGCGATTTTGTTTCAACAAAGCAATTTTCGCGGCGTCTTGCGCATGAATGCAATTTACTATCCAGGAAGAGACGGCAAATTTCTTTTTGATCCCTCCAACCAACATGTGATGCCCTGGATGTTCACGATGGGGATTGCTGATGTGGAATGGAAAACCAAAGGTGGAACCCGATGGTCATTGGGCATGGGGTATTTGGAAACTCATTGCATTGATGGTATGATGAAGTTGCTTCATCTTTCGAACGACGTTGACCAGAAAAAGGAATTGCCATTTCAATTTTATAACGTTATGCATGGTGGCGTCTCTTATCCGATTTCAAAAAAACTTTTTCTTCGCCCCGAAGTAGTAGTTGTGATGAGGGGCTTGAACGTAATTGAAAAGACTGCAAAATCAAAAGTCTCCCCCTTCAATCCGTATCTGAATATGGTCTATACTTTTTGAACAGCTAACTTGGCAGCCCAAGGACGCCAGCTCATCGGACGATATAATTTGAAAACACTTACTGCAATATTCAGGTTTTTTTTGCTGCCTATTTTCTTGTTGCATCTGTTGCTCAAAGTGCAGAATATTACTGGTCTAAATTATATCCACCGTCCGATCACCGAACGCTTGATTAAAGGAAGTTTGCGGACGTGACGAACCTGCAGAAAAAACACCTCGACCTATTCATTTTATCTTAGGCTTGCCTGGTTTCAATAAAACTATCTGGTAGCGACATGCTATCAATAAGGAAAAACGACTTAATAAAAAAAATTAAAATGACCTGGGATGACTATTTGAACGCGTACGTAAGGGATAGCTTGGCTAATTTTCGGGGCAATGTTTAACACTAGTTAACTATCTCAATTTGTCTTTTTAAAGAATTTAAAAACGACAAATGGAATAATAAAAGATGAGCCGACAAATAATAAACCTCCAGTAGTGTTTCGTATCCAAATGCATTCACTTTGGATTCCCCTTTCGGACCCAAGAGTAAATTATAAAATCACAGAAAAGAAACCTTTTTGAAGCTTTTTTGGAAAGGAGGCCCAAAAATTTGGATGGGGAGGCTTTTGACTGGAGCGTGTCTTGTTGGCGCTTGATCGGGGAGAATTCTGGCGCACTAACGCTGCGCACCACCCGATTTTCGCAATCCCCTATTAATTTGATGGCGTTTTTTTTAATTTAGACTCCACGTCAAACAAAAACCAATCACCAAATGAAAAATTTAGTCATAATAATCGCGATGGCGCTGCCCATTGCTGCTATGAGTCAGGGGCAACTTCAGAAGGAGGCTGCTGGGTCACTTACGTTTTCTTCAAATCAGGTAACTCAATTGGCTCAGGCGATACCAGCCGAAAAGTATAGTTGGACCCCGCAGGCTGGCGTCCGTTCATTCGCGGAGGTGTTTGCCCACATCGTCTCAGGGAACTATATGTTCGCTTCAAAACTGGGCGCAAAAATTCCGGAAGGTGTGAAAATGGAGTCGATCGAAAAAGATTTAAGAACCAAAGAGGCATTGGCAGCCGCTTTGAAACAATCCTATGAGGTCCTGATCTCGGCTGTAAAAAACGTAAAGGATGCAGACTTCGCAAAGAAGGTTGAGTTTCCTTTTCCGGGAGAATACACAGAGATGACGGACATTCTGATCGCGATTGGCCATTCCAATGAGCACTTGGGGCAATTAGTTGCCTACTCAAGAATGAATGGCATTACACCTCCATGGAGTGAGAAGACTAAGATGAAAAATTAAATTCTTGCCAAAACCGAGTGGCTGGTGAATCGAAAAGCAAAAATAGGTGGTGGTAAATTTTTGCCACTACCTATCGCTTACCAACCCTTTAGTAAATTCCAGAACACGGTATATTGCTGATACTGATGAACAGTGCCTACGGAGACAAGGAAAACTATAACGAAACTAGCGGTCTGGATGCGGACGATTTTCCGACAAAGCCCGTTGACTTTATCAAGCTGAAAGAAAAGCGAAGCGGCAATAAAGTCTAAAGGCTTGATGGCCGGCTAATGTCACTTGGGTGATGGAATTTGGTATATTTAGATTCATATTAAATTTCATTTTCTAGTGCGTTGATTAATAATTTAGATTCCATGGTTTCAGAAAATTTTGTGGAACATAGGAGATTACTGCTTAAGTTTCTGCTTAGTAGCCCACTTTTATCGCTCATTGACTGCACATCCAAATCGAATGAGGTTAAGAAAGCCATAGATTTATTAAGCAAACCTTCGGATGCAATCAACGTCTTTGATTTTGAAGGTATGGCTAAACAAAAGCTTCCCCCTGCACACTATGGGTATCTGTCAACAGGAGTTAATGATGACCTGACGCTCCAAGCCAATCGTGCCGCCTTCAGCCATTATAAACTAAAGATGAGAAGGCTCACTGGTGTAAGGGACACCGATATGTCTGTTGAATTATTTGGCAAGAAATGGCCAACACCGATTGTATTGTGCCCAGTCAGTTCGCAACGGGCCTTTCACGAGGACGGGGAACTGGGCACAGCCCGCGGCGCAAAGACGGGCAATCATCTTCAAATCCTATCTACCCTAACGACCGCATCTATCGAGGAAGTTACGCGTGAGCGAGGAGCGCCGGTGTGGTTTCAATTGTATGCGTTGAAAGATTGGAATGAAACCGTGAAAATGATCCATCGTGCAGAGGCATCTGGTTCGGAGGCGCTTGTATTTACTGTTGATCTTACCGGAGGTAGTGAAAACAGGGAAACGATGCAACGCATGATCCGGTTAGATACACGAGTCTGCACCAATTGCCACACCCCCGATCATAAAACGTTTTTTAACGGACGAAAACCGATGATTGCTAATGTTAAAACCGAAGGATTTGAATCCGGCTTAAATTGGGACTATGTTGATAAACTAAAGAGCATAACTAAAATGAAGTTGATGGTTAAAGGGATTGAGACCGCCGAGGATGCGCAATTGTGTCTTGACCACCATGTCGATGGCATCATTGTATCTAATCATGGGGGACGAGCCAGTGAGACAGGTCGTGGGACATTGGAATGCCTTCCGGAAATTGTGGCCGTAGTCAACAGTCGGATTCCGGTATTAATTGATGGTGGTTTCAGAAGAGGCACGGATATTTTCAAAGCCTTGGCCTTGGGGGCAAATGCCGTTTGTGTTGGTCGACCTTATATTTGGGGCCTGGCCTCTTTTGGCCAGCAAGGAGTAGAGTCGGTCTTGAAAATTCTTTCCGATGAATTGGCTTTAACCATGCGACACGCTGGGGTTTCTAACGTAAAGAATATTAACATGCACTATCTCACCGCCTGATGAAAATCAATCTCTCAAAGGTAGTTGATATTTGAAAATCTGAATTCCGCTGGAAACCGGCGGACTTTATCAAGTTGAAATGTATGAGTCAAACATTCGCCGGATTAGGCATTTACCTTTAAGCATTTAGATTTCAAATCGAAAACCTGGGGCATGGCAAAAATGAAATGTAAGTCACGGAATTGCCGTACCCGTACGAATAGTTATCTGTCTTTCGAATGACCTAAAATTGTAACCTTATTGAATTTAGGTAGTTTCACTAGGTTGAATGTTCTAAACCAAATCGCAAGCTTCTCTTCCTATGTTCAATAACTATTTCAAGATCGCCTGGAGGAATCTGATCAAAAAGACGGCCTATTCCCTGATTAATATTTTTGGCCTTGGCCTCGGTATTGCCTGTTGCCTGCTAATTCTTATTTACGTCCAGGACGAGTTATCATTTGATAACTACCACAAGAATGGAGATCGAATTTACAGAGTAATCCATGGAAGGAAATCTGAAGGTGATTCAAAATCGGCACATGCCAATACATTTTGGGTCTGGGGTAATGCACCTATAGGCCCGGCTATCGGCAAGGAATTTCCGGAGATTGAAAAGGTGGTTCAGTTTTCTGGCCGATCTGATGTCCTGCTAAGCAACGGAGACAAACATTATCAGGAGGACGGGGTTTTCTTCATGGACTCGACCGTCTTTGATGTATTTAGTTGGGATTTGGTTAAGGGCAATCCGAAAACAGCGTTAACGGCGCCATTTAGTATTGTCCTTACCGAAACAACGGCCAAGAAATATTTTGGTGATGAAGATCCGATTGGAAAATCATTGAAAGGCAGCGAGTCAGCAGGGCGGTCCAACGCTGGTGATTATGCTGTTACTGGCGTGATGAAAGATGTGCCAGCAAATTCGCATTTTCGGTTCAACGCCCTTCTCTCCCTGAGTACCTTTAAAAAATCTATTCCGCAAGTATTCGATGAATGGGGGTACGTCGATTTTTATACCTATTTTCTTGTAAACAAAAAATTTGAGAAGTCAGCTTTTGAAAAAAAAATCCCTTCATTCTTGTCGAGAATAAAAGCAGATCCCGATGGAAAATATGTGATTGGCATTGAAGCCCTGAAAGATGTTTACCTTCGAACGGCGGCCGAACGGCAGCCAGGAGAAACCGGTAGTCTTTCCAATATTTACGTGTTCTCCCTTATCGGTATTTTCATTTTAGCGATCGCTATTGTCAATTTTATGAATCTGTCCACTGCACGGTCGATGGAG
>Ga0209067_10001912_pt1 | contig 12528 bp, 12 predicted proteins | sample ColStrG_CSR_2013_FD_187199 | JGI IMG/M metagenome (GOLD analysis project Ga0209067, IMG submission 187199) | Freshwater sediment microbial communities in response to fracking from Pennsylvania, USA - Cold Stream Run_MetaG_CSR_2013 (SPAdes)... | ecosystem: Environmental > Aquatic > Freshwater >... | reverse complement strand
AGACTCTCCAGCACCAGCACACTGTTGCCCCGAATATAGTTCGCAATCGGCATATTGAAATAAACACACAATCGTTCGCTGTCCTCGGTCATTCCGATCCCGACACCATGACGGAACGGTTCGAGTGCGGCCCTGGCAAATTCTCCGAAAAAGCGGCGTGTAACGGAAAAAGGCACGATGTTGCTGGTGTACGCCGCCATGCGCAACAAAGTTGCTTCGGGGTCGCGAAACAGACTGACCACAATACTGGTCCGGTCTTCGCGCTCCAGTAAAAATTGGAATAAATCATTGTCACCAAAGGTGGAGAATCCCAAATCAGTCAACGCCAGATCAAAGTTGGGACTCATGGATGTTTTCTGAATCCGGCAGAGAACAGTCTGTTAAAGAACGTTTCTCCAACAAAGAAATCCGCGACTTTCGCAACATTCATGCAAAAGAAACTGCGCCAGGTATAGCCGGTGCCAAATTCAACCGGATTGATTGAGCGCCGGAACCCGAGACGTTGATGCACCTGGTCTTCAATCATGATGGTTTTGAGACTGCGGTGTTCCCCGTCGATTATTTTGTGGGCCGAGTCGCCATATTTCCGGTATTTTGAAAATGATCCAAACCAGTACCATTTATCCTCTGCCTTTAATTTGGCTTTCAGTGTTTTTCCATTGTCGAAATCAGAAATCGCACATTGACGGTTTTCCGGCAGGTGAGAAGACTTTAAAAAGTCCCGGATCGTCAGAGCAGCGGCGGGATTGATACCCCTTGCTACGTCGATTGGGGGATAGCTATCCTGCCAGCCGCCGGACGAAGCGATGCAGATATCTGCCCCCAGTTCTTTCTGTTTGCTGAGAAATTCCAGCATTTTGTTATTGATCAGCACGTTGACCGGTTGGTTTTTGCGCCACAGCACGGCATGTGTAAAGTTGGTCCTGTCCTGCACATTCACATGGGCCGGGAACCCGTAATTGTGTGGATAGGTCTCGGTATCCTGCCGATACAGCAGCGATTTGTCGATGTCGACCAGAAATTGCCGCTCCTCAGGATGGACCAAAAATTGACTGATGTGACTTTCGCGTCTGACTTTGCCAAAACCACCAAAAAATCTGGCCCAGCAGCTGTTGTTCTCTATTTCGGTGGCAGTCATATAGCGATCAGTATGTGTGCCGGTATTGTGGCCTGCAAAGGAAGTGGTATAGGTTCGTCCGTTATAAGTGAATTGTTGATATGCTTCATTCAGCTGATAAAAATCATGCGCGTTTTTAATATGAATAATCGGACGTGTTGATTCAGGTATCAAATTGAGATTCAGGTCAGGCATTTTGTCCTCTAAGAATAGTTGGAAACACGAACAGCACAGCGAAAAGTATGCAGAACCCGAGGTATTCGTTGGTGCGCCTGCAAACACCTGAGTCGGGTTTGGAGGTTACCGTCAACGTTGCTGATTTTTAATACAGGCTTACCCTGATAGTGCGCTCGATTACTTTGGCTTCCAACGCGTACTGTCCACATTCAAAATAACCAACTCCGCGAAGTTTGACGTGCCGCACTTACTTGGGTATTCTTACGCCTTGCGCCGATTTGATTTCAGCTTGCGGGCGCCTGATAAATCCGGCTAAAACGTGTCACACAGTGCTGCTCCTGGCTCCCTGCTTTCCCGTCCCGGTTTTAATAGTTATCGGAATTTTCGAACCCGCGCTGTCATGGCGGCGGGTTTTCAACCAATCGCACACCATCTGAACGCAGGGAATACCATGTCATCCGCAGGAATCGTCACCCCAGAAACGCACCTGTTTGCCGAACCACTGCTTCTGCAGAGCGGTGCCAGCATTGGCGGCTATACGCTGATGTATGAAACCTATGGCAAATTGAATGCCACAAAATCGAACGCCGTGCTGATTTGTCACGCTCTGAATGCCTCGCATCATGTAGCCGGTGTGGCTGCTGATGATCCGGCCAATCTCGGCTGGTGGGACAACATGATCGGCCCTGGCAAACCGCTCGATACCAATCATTTTTTTGTCATCGGCATCAATAATCTGGGCTCCTGTTTCGGTTCAACCGGCCCCATGCATACCAACCCGGCCACCGGCAAACCGTATGGTGCTGATTTTCCGGTCGTCACCGTCGAAGACTGGGTCAACGCTCAGGCGCGTCTGGCCGATGTGCTCGGCATTACCCAGTTCGCGGCCGTCATGGGTGGGTCATTGGGCGGCATGCAGGCAATGTCGTGGAGCATGATGTATCCCGAGCGGTTGCGTCACTGTGTGGTGATCGCTTCAACGGCCAAACTGTCGGCGCAAAACATTGCCTTCAATGATGTGGCCAGACAGGCGATTGTGTCGGATCCGGATTTTCATGGTGGCGATTTTTACGCGCATAACGTGGTGCCGAAAAGCGGTCTGCGCGTGGCACGCATGGTCGGCCATATCACTTATCTGTCGAACGACGACATGGCCGAAAAATTTGGCCGTGATCTGAAAAGTGACGATTATCAGTTTGGCTTCGGCGTCGATTTCGAAATTGAATCCTACCTGCGTTATCAGGGCGACAAATTCTCTTCCTACTTTGACGCCAATACCTATCTGCTCATTACCAAAGCGCTCGACTATTTTGATCCTGCGCGCAAATTTGACGGTGATCTGACCAAGTCTCTGGCGATGACCACTGCCCGCTTTCTGGTGATTTCGTTCACGACGGACTGGCGCTTCTCGCCGGAGCGCAGCCGTGAAATCGTGCATGCACTGCTGAGCAATAAACGCAAGGTGACCTATGCCGAAATTGACGCACCGCACGGCCATGATGCCTTTTTGCTGGACGACGCGCGCTACATGAATCTGGTACGCAGTTATTTTGAACGCATCAAGGAGGAGCGCGTATGAATTTCGCAGAACTGAACCGCCTGCGCCCCGATCTGGCGTTTATCGCCCACTGGATTGCGCCCAATTCAAACGTACTCGACGTCGGTTGCGGTGACGGCGTCATGCTAGATTATCTGCAGACCGACAAAGCCTGCAACGGGTATGGCATTGAAATTTCTGACGAGCTGGTATTGTCCTGCGCACAGCGTGGCGTGCAGGTGATCCAGCAGGATATGGAACAGGGACTCGGACTGTTCGATGACCGGGCTTTTGAAACGGTATTGTGTCTGTCGTCGCTGCAGATGATGAAAAATGTTGAAGGGTTGCTGACCGACATTGCCCGGGTTGGGCGTGAAGCGATCGTGTCCTTCCCGAATTTTGCTTACTGGCCACACCGCGTGGCGTTGCTGCGCGGCCATATGCCGGTATCCAAATCGTTGCCGTATGAATGGTATGACACCCCCAATCTGCGTTGTGCAACCATCGGTGATTTTACTGAATTGGCCAATTCGGTCGGGTTGGAAGTGTTAGAGTGTGTGGCATTGCATGAAGGACGGCAGGTCAAGGTATTGCCGAATCTGCGCGGCAGCCTGGCGGTATTTCGGTTGCGCGGCAAAACCTGACAGCCGAACTTTTTTTAGAAGCCGGAATTATTGATGACGAATACAGAAACCACTCCAGATCAGTCCGGCTGGCGCCAGTACCTGAATCGCAATATGCTGATCTGCGTCTCGCTCGGGTTCACTTCCGGACTGCCGCTGTACATTCTGATCAATCTGCTGACCGCCTGGTTAAAAACCGAGGGCGTCGATCTGAAAGCAATCGGCCTGTTCGCGCTGGTCGGTTTTCCCTATACCTGGAAATTTCTCTGGTCGCCGTTCATGGACCGCTTTTCCCTGCCGTTTCTCGGACGCCGCCGTGGCTGGATGCTGGTTACCCAGATCGGACTGTTGCTGGTGATCGTCACCATGGGCCAGCTCTCACCCAAAACCGACCTGATGCAGATTGTCTGGCTGTGCGGCGCCATGGCCTTCATTTCGGCCAGTCAGGATATCGTGATCGACGCCTACCGGCGCGAAATTCTCACTGACGAACAACAGGCACCCGGCATCGCGCTGTATGTGAATGCGTATAAATTTGCGACGCTGGTGCCCGGCTCACTGTCGCTGATTCTGTCGGACCATTTCAGCTGGGGCGTGGTGTTTTTCTTTACCGGTCTGTTCATGCTGCCGGGCATCGTTACCACCTTGCTGATCAACGAACCGCAACTCTACGGTGCGCCGCCAAAAAATATACGCGAAGCCGTGGTCCTGCCGTTTCAGGAATTTTTGCAGCGCAAGGGTGTCAGTCATGCGCTGATGATCTTGTGCTTTATTTTTCTGTACAAGCTGGGCGATTCGATGGCCACTGCATTGCAGACGCCGTTTTTTATTGAACTCGGTTTCACCCGCACCCAGATTGGACTGGTCGCAAAAAGTGCCGGCCTGTGGGCCAGTCTGGCCGGTGGCATACTGGGTGCAATGTGGCTGGTGAAAACCGGTATTAACCGCGGCCTGTGGGTTTTTGGCGTGATTCAGGCGCTGGCCATACTCGGCTTTGCGCTGCTCGCCAAAATGGGCCTGAGTGTCTGGATGCTGGGTTTTGTGATGGCTGCCGATACGTTCGCCATTGGACTGGGCACGGCGGCGTTTACGGCTTACATCGCCACCACCACTGACCCGCGTTACACTGCCACCCAGTACGCACTGTTTTCCAGTCTGGCGGTGGTGCCGCGCACGTTTTTCAACGCCATTACCGGCTATATCGTGGCGCAAACTGGCTGGTTCGGATTTTTTATCATCTGCTTTTTACTGACCATCCCCGGCATGCTGTTGCTGATTAAAGTCGCACCATGGAATGTGACAGCGCACAGCCCGGAACATCCTGCATCGGGAGGCTGACCTTGAGTACATCGGAATCTGAATTTGATCTGCAACTGGCTTCGGGCCGCATTCGGGCACGCCGGGTCGGTTCGCCGACGGCACCACTGGTTCTGTTTATTCATGGACTGTCGGCCCATCTGCACAGTTTTGATTACATCATCGAACAGCTTTCGAATCGGGACCTGCAAATGGTGGCGGTGGACCTGCGCGGACGTGGGCGCAGCGATATGACGGAGCCGGGCAGCTACGGGCTGGAAGCACATTGCCGCGACCTGCTCGACATCGCCACGTTGCTCGGTGCAGAAAAATTTGATCTGGTCGGCTGGTCGATGGGTGCATTGATCGGCATCGCCGTTGCCGCCACAGCGCCGCAACGGCTGCACCGGCTGGTGCTGATTGATCATGCCGCCGCCATGGACCCCGGGCCGGTTGAAAAAATCGGCAAGGGACTGGAGCGACTCGATGTGGTGGTGGATCGTCCCGAGACCTATCTGAACGCGATCCGTCTGGCCGGCGGCATCAATCCCTGGAGTCCGTTCTGGGATACCTATTACCGATACGAGCTGCATCAGGTCGCGGGTGGTTTTACGCCTTCCACCAGCAAAGCGGCCTGTCAGGAAGATCTCGGCAGTTTGCGCAGCGCAGATTTTCATACGCTTTGGGCAGGAATCAACATGCCTGCGCTGCTGATTCGCTGTCAGGTGCCGATTGCGGGTGGATTTATCGTCCCCGAGCGTGAACGCGACCGGATGCAGCAGGTTGTGTCACATCTTCAGGTCGCAGAAGTGCCATATGATCATTACATCGTGATGGTCAGTCCTGAGACTGCCCGACTGGTTAACAACTTTTTAAGCTGACACTCACCAAGTTAATGCCTGATTTAATGCTTAATTATTAACTTAACGGGTAAAAATCGGTCGGCCCGGCCCGAACCGTCGCATCAGCGCCAATCCAACCTTGAAAACCTGGCTTTATCTGCTATTTTTCCATTAGCAGGTTCATTCACGACATCAATACAGGCCCAAGATGCACAAGTCCGGTAATTTCTTTCAATTTGCACCAGCAGCACTGTCCGTGCTGGCATTGTGCTGCGTGCTATCCGGTTGCGACAAGGGTGACGCGAATAAAGACGCTGATCGGGAGCTTTCTATCAAAGAGGGCGATGCACGGGCCACCGGCAGTGCGTGTCGTCAGGCAGGACGGGCGCTGGAAGATTGCTACACGCTGAATCCGGAGTCAGCGCGCGCTTCCGTGTTTACCGGATGGAAAGACATGAATGACTATATGCGTGAAAACAAGATCGAAGACGTCAAGCCGGTCATCGAAAAACCCAAGCCTGACAGCAAATCCAGTGAATCAAAAGATCGCAGCAGCAGACGCTGAACTTTGACCGGCTGTATGTGTTTTTTTGGATATCGCAACGCGTTCAATTTCACTTGGGCTGATTGCGCTGTGATCCTTCTATTGCAATTTCACCCGGCAGCGCCAGGATCAAATAAGCGATGAAATTAAGCCAATTATGCAAACCGCTGGCGTACCTGCTGTTTTTGCCTGTTTTGCTGCCTCCCGTCGCGCACGCCGATACCGGCAAACCACTGATGATCTGCATCGATACCGATGGACTGGATTCTGAAAGCAAAGATCCGCACCCCGAAAAATTGTTTACTGGTCCGATCATCAGCATAGTCACAGAAGTATTCCGGCAGGCCGGCAAAGACATCAAACTGGTCAATGACGGGCCGTGGAATCGCTGTCTGCACGATGTTGAATTGGGTTACATGGATTTTGCGATGGGCGCCTATTATGACGAGAAGCGCGCGCGGGTATTTGACTACTCCGATCACTACAATACGTTGACGCCTTCGATATTTTTTCTTGCCTCAAAACAGTTCAAGATAGAAAAGCCTGAGGATCTGAAAAAACTCCGAGGCTGCGGTATCAATGGTTACAGCTACGCTCATTACAACATCAGGCCGGAGGAGCTTGATCTGACCACCAATTATGGTTCACTCTACCGGAAATTAATTGCCGATCGCTGTGATTATTTTTTGGATGAACTGGAGTCGTTTATCAGCAGCAGCAATGAAATCGATTTTTTCCACAACCCGTTAATCCGGCACGTTCCGGTGGCATGGGCCAATCCGCCGGCAAGTTATGTCATTACCAAAAAGAGCGGCCCCAATTCCAATAACCTGAAGGACTTCAACCAGTCCTTAAAAGTGGTTATCAAGTCTGGCATTGCAGCCCGCATCTGGAATGACAGTATCTCGGATATCCCGTACAGACCTTGAAATTGAGGCTTGGAAACTGTCAATTCATCGCAATTCCGATGGAATATGATTTAGAGTGACTGCATTACAAGTGATGGCAAGCAAATTTTATGAAACTGGTCTGGCTAATCTCAGCGATTCTACTACCCCACGCGGTCATGGCCGAAACTGACAGTGCAGGGGACACCGCACAGGAAACACTGTCCGCATCAGAGCCGTCTCACATGCCGCCTGATCTTTCGACGATGGATATGAGCCGGCATACCATGCACGGCATGTTCGGTCCCAATTCGATGAACCGTGAAGCATCGGGAACCAGTTGGCAACCGGATTCATCACCACAGGAAGGTATTCATCAAATGGATGGTGAATGGATGACCATGGTGCATGGCTTCGCTGACCTGATTTACGATGGTCAGGGCGGTCCGCGTGGCGGCGAAAACAAAACCTTCTCCAGCAACATGGTCATGCTGATGGCGCAACGCGATCTGGAATTCGGCACGCTGGGATTGCGCAGCATGTTGTCGCTGGAACCCTTGATGGGAAAGAGCGGCTATCCAGAGTTGTTCCAGACCGGAGAAACTGCCGATGGCAAGAACTCTCTGGTTGACCGGCAGCATCCGCATAATCTGTTCATGGAACTGGCGGTCTGTTATTCAGTTCCGGTATCCGATGCCAGTTCAGCCTTTGTATATGCCGGATTGCCGGGTGAGCCGGCACTTGGTCCGAGCGCATTCATGCATCGCGTTTCCGGACAGGACAATGTTGAAGCACCGATTACCCACCACTGGCTGGATTCAACCCACGTCACCAACGGTGTTATCACACTCGGGTACATCTATCAAAGCTGGAAATTGGAGGGCTCGGTATTCCACGGACGGGAACCCGATCAGTTCCGCTACAAAATCGAACCTGGCAGTTTGGATTCCGGATCCATTCGCCTCACTTACAATCCGTCGGAAAACTGGTCCACCCAGATCAGCTATGGCCACATTGGCAGTCCCGAGGCGCTCGAGCCCGACGTGAATGTCAATCGCACCACCGCTTCGGTCACGGCCAACTTCGTGTATGGTGCCAACAATTGGCAAACGACCGGGGCATGGGGACATAACAGCCCCAGCAGCGGGCTCTCGTCAAATGCAGTTTTGCTGGAATCGGCACTGACTGTCGGTGCGGCGCATACATTTTTCGGGCGTGCGGAGCTGGTCGACAAAGACGAACTGTTTGCCAATACCCCGAACTCGCCGCTGGCAGGGCAAAACTTCAGAATCGGCAAACTCAGTGTCGGCTACATCCATGATTTTTGGTCCAGCGGGAATTACAAAACCGGTATAGGCGGACTGGTCAGCCAATATGCCGTGCCGTCAGCGTTGACCCAAAGCTATGGTGCAAACCCGACCTCGTTTATGGTGTTTGTCCGGGTCAAGATTCAATAGGCGGTTGTGAAGATGGCTGTGCCGGATCAATTTTTAGAAGATTTTGACAGGAATACCATGAATATCCATGAGATCAAAGAATTTTTGCAGTGGTGTGTTTTACTGAACTATGCGCTGCTTCTTTATTGGGCCGGAATTTTTATCTTCGCGCATAACTGGCTCTATCAACTCCTTTCGCGCTGGTTCAAACTCTCGATTGAACATTTCGACGCTCTTAATTTCGCTGGTATGACTGTCTACAAAGTGGGAATTATTTTATTTAATCTGGTTCCTTTGTTTGCACTATATCTGGTCTAGCAAAGCGGAATGGGCAAAGGATAGGTCGACACGTATGGCCGGTGTGATTCTTGGGCGGTCATTGAGCTGTGGCGTGGGTATGATCACGATCGGCACAATCCGGACAGTCGCAAAACCGTCATTCCCGCGAAGGCGGGAATCCAGGGGGACGCCGAGTCTGGCGCGTGAGCGCCTTCATCTTCGGATGAATGCTAACCATTAATTCGACCGTGACCCAAGTATGAACCGCGAGGCTTCGCTGTGAGTTATCTGCTCGATACCAACGTTTTATCAGTTAACCTTTGGGCCAATTAAATTGATCACTGTTCAAGCATACTCAATCGTCAAAGGCGCATGATCCGAAAAGCGCTGGTCTTTATAAATCGCGACCCGTTTGGCTTTCGCAGCCATCTTCGGCGTCGTGATGTGATAGTCAATGCGCCACCCGACGTTTTTCGCCCAGGCCTGACCCCGGTTGCTCCACCAGGTGTATTGCTCGGCTGCCGGTTCAACACAGCGGAACGCGTCAACATAACCGACGTCGCCGATTACCTGTGACAGCCAGGCGCGCTCTTCCGGCAGGAAGCCGGAATTTTTCAGATTGCCTTTCCAGTTTTTCAGATCAATTTCTTTGTGCGCGATATTCCAGTCGCCGCAGATGACAATCTCCTGGCCCGTTGCCTTGAGCTCGATAAGATGGGCCATGAACGCTTCCATGAAACGGAATTTGGCGATCTGGCGTTCTTCGCCGGAAGAGCCGGAAGGACAATATACCGATATCACCGTGAGCTTGCCGAAATCGCACCGCACGTAACGTCCCTCGGCATCAAATTCGTGATTGCCAAAGCCGATGAAGACCTTGCTCGGCTTTTTCTTGCTGTAGACGCCGACACCCGAATAGCCTTTTTTCTGCGCGTAATGGAAGTATCCGTGATAGCCGTCAGGTGCGAGAAATTCCGGCTGCATGTCTTCAAGCTGGGCTTTTAATTCCTGCACGCAGACATAGTCGGCGGATTCGCCGGCCATCCATTCAAAAAAACCTTTTTTGGCAGCGGAGCGGATTCCATTCAGATTTGCGGAGATGATTTTCATGGTGTTTTATTGTTAAGTGAAGGTGGCACTGAAATGCTGCCGGACGGCGCAAAGCATACATTATAATGGTGGGCAATAACTACAGAACGAGTCAACATCATGAAAAATCTGCGTCAGGAATTTATCGCTTTTTCGGTTCAGGCCGGAGTACTGTCATTTGGCGAATTTGTCACCAAGGCCGGCCGCACTTCCCCTTATTTTTTTAATGCCGGTTTATTCAATGAAGGCGCCAATCTCGGCCGGCTGGCGCAGTTTTATGCGCAGACCCTGCTCGATTCCGGTGTTGAATTCGACATGCTGTTTGGTCCCGCTTACAAAGGCATCACGCTCGCCTCGGCAACCGCCGTAGCGCTGGCCGGTATGGGCCGCAATGTGCCATTTGCGTACAATCGCAAGGAAGCCAAGGATCATGGTGAAGGTGGCACCATTGTCGGTGCAAAATTATCCGGCAGGGTAGTCATTGTTGATGACGTGATTTCGGCCGGTACCTCGGTGCGTGAATCGGTGGAAATGATCCGCGCAGCCGGTGCGACACCGGCTGCGGTGCTGATTGCGCTGGACCGCATGGAACGTTCCGGCAAAGACGATGCGCTCACGCCGCATTCCGCGGTACAGGAAATTATTGCCACCTATCAGATGCCGGTGGTTTGCATTGCGAATCTGGCCGATCTGTTTGACTATTTATCCGGTGGTTCGGCCAGCCAGTTCGCTCAGTACACCGAAGCAGTGCAGAAATATCGCGCCAAATACGGCGTACAGAGTTAGTCGCTGCGATGGCATTGCCTCCCTTGCCGGATCAGGTACGTGCAGACATGTTTCTGCATCTGTCAGTCATGGAGCGCTCCGGCCTGCCGCCCGAGCAGGCCTTCAAACTGTTGACTCTGCCCGCCAATCTGACCGAGCGGCTCAGCGTGTTGCGCCGGCTGCTGGCCAAAGGGAGCGACATACCGACTGCCGGTTTCAAATCAGGACTTTTTTCTGAACTGGAAACCAATATTCTGAGCGCTGCCTGCAGTGCCGGCAGTCCCGAAATCACCTATAAACGTCTGGCCACCCGCTATGCGCACAAGGCGCGTCAGGCGTCACTGGTACGCTCGCGCATGAACATGCCGCTGCTGGTGCTGCTGATTGCACTGGCGGTGCAACCGCTGCCGGCACTGGTGTCCGGCGCGATCACCGTTGGCGGTTATGTGCTGTCAATCGTGCGCGTGTTTGTGCTGTTGGGTGGACTGTTTTTTCTGTACCGGTTTATTGCGCAGCGCCTCACGGTAATAACCGACCAGCCCGATGCCATTCAGTCGGCACTGTCGCGACTGGTGACCCGATTACCGGTTCTGGGTGTGATGGTGGTGCGCATGAACGTGCGCGACTTTTATGAAAATCTGGCCCTGATGCTGGAAGCGGGCATTCCCATGCTGGACGCGCTGCCCAAAGCCGTCAAAACGATCGGGTTGTGTCACATACGTGCCGATTTTGCCAGAATCCTGCCTCTGGTTGAGCAGGGCGCGACCATGGGTCAGGCGTTGTCAGGTTTGCATTTTCAGGGCCGCTATCCGGTAGACAGTTTTGTGGCAACCGGGGAAAGCAGTGGTACATTGCCTGAAATGCTGCTGCGTTTTGCCGATGGCGAATCAACCGCGGTGGCACAGTATCAGGTGCAGTTGGCCGACTGGCTGCCGCGCCTGTTTTATTTCGGCGTCGCGGCGTGGATGGCTTATCAAATTCTTAACCAGCATATCCTCTAGAATATTCAGCGAAAGTTACTATACTGAGTCCAGAATCTGGCACGGTTGTTTTCAGCATGCCAATTGACTAAGCCAGGTGACTTATCCATGATTAAAAAGCAAACATTTGTCGATCCGTCTTCCGTAACCGGGCAGTCGATCGACAAAATGCTCAATACAATACGCATTCCTCCCCGGCCCAGCCTGCTGCTGGAAGTACAGCGCGAGCTCAACAGCAGCGACCCTGCCCCCCAGAATTTATCCGCCATCATTGGTCAGGACGTGGCCATGGCGGCTGCGTTGTTGAAACTGGCCAATTCGGCCTTTATCGGATTGCGCCTGAAAGCCAAATCGGTGGATCAGGCGGTCATGCGGCTCGGCATGGAGCAATGCAGTCTGCTGCTGACCGGATTGTTGGCGCGTGAAGTCGTGCAGGTGGAAGGGATCGTGCTCAACCAGTTCTGGGACAGTTCCAACAAACGCGCCCAGGCCATGAGCTACTTCGCCAAAAAAATGACGTTGTGCCGCAGCGATCTGGCGCATACCTTCGGGTTGTTCAGCAATATCGGTGTACCGCTGATGATGTCGAAGTTCCCGGATTACAGCGCTGTACTCGAGGGTGCCCTGCGCGCCGAGCCTTGCGTGACCACCCTCGCTGAAGATCGCCACTTCGGCGTGAATCATGCCGCGCTGGGCTCGCTGATGGCACGCACCTGGGGGCTGCCTGATGAAGTCGTTGATGCCATCCTGCTGCACCATTCGTACGAAGTGCTGAGGGATCAAAACACCTCCAACACGGTACGCAACATGATTGCGCTGTCGCTGCTGGTCGATTTTGCCATTACAAATTATCAGAGCGGAAAAACCATTAATGACTGGGAAGTCGGCGGCGAAGCCGTGCGCACCTATCTGGGAATCAGCCAGTCCGAAGCGGACGATATTTCCGATCAGATCCA
>Ga0209067_10001911_pt1 | contig 12532 bp, 9 predicted proteins | sample ColStrG_CSR_2013_FD_187199 | JGI IMG/M metagenome (GOLD analysis project Ga0209067, IMG submission 187199) | Freshwater sediment microbial communities in response to fracking from Pennsylvania, USA - Cold Stream Run_MetaG_CSR_2013 (SPAdes)... | ecosystem: Environmental > Aquatic > Freshwater >... | reverse complement strand
GTACCGTGGCGGATCTGATCAAGCTGGCGATGATTGCTGTACAGCAATGGTTGGAGGCTGAGGCGCTGAATTCCAAAATGATTATGCAGGTGCATGATGAACTGGTCCTGGAGGTACCGGAACCGGAATTGGCGCTGGTGACGCAAAAGTTACCTGAATTGATGGCAAATGTTGCTCAATTAAAAGTATCTTTGATCGCCGAAGTCGGAATCGGGCCGAATTGGGACAAAGCGCATTAATTGCAACTGAGTTGCTCTTGAAAAATTTCATTGGGGCTATATTTACTGAAAACCCTTAAAAATGAAACTTTTTGGGTTTTACTGGTAAACAAGAAAAAATTTCCTGCTATTGAATTGATATTTTTTGTATGACCGGAATGTTTCACGAGCTGCTCAGTCTGTCTCCCGATGAAATATTTCTCAATTGAATTATTTCAATGCGGCATGCTGTTGCTTTCGAGTCGGATTCATTGCGTTGTATTTGATGCATATCAAATCTGGATATTTTCGATTTTTTTACTAGAATAAAATGCTGTAATAATTAGTCAGACGGTTGCTGAGTAAGGTTCGGGTTAAGTTGTATTGACACAACGAACATGTCATGCGGATGTCATTAATGGTTATTATAGTTCAGCCCTGATTCAGTTGTGGCGCGCAAGAGGTCATTGGTTTATCACATGAATGACCCGGATATTATGCAAGTCATGTTGCCGAATTTAATCGCAGTTTTTTCACGTTAATTGAATTGGTTAATGTCACTGGCAGTACTTCATTCTCCAAATTGAACATTAAAAGAATTTTTTCATCACACATCAAAGGAAGAACAATGAACAAGAAAATCATCGGTTTAAGTATCGCAATGCTGTTTGCAGCTGGCGGTGCCAACGCTCAATCTACCAACGGTTCGTCTGTTGAGTTGTATGGCGTATTGGATATGGCAGTTGGTGACGTTCAGCACTCGTTGAGCACCGATCCTAATTTTCCTGCAACTGTCAATCCTGTTTCTGCCACCAAACTGGCTGTGAACCAGTCCGCAGCCGGTATGTTTAACGGTGGTATTACTCCATCACGTTGGGGTATCCGTGGCACTGAAGACCTGGGCGGCGGTATCAAGGCCATCTTCAATCTGGATTCTTATTTCAATGTGCAATCTGGTACATTGAGCAACGCCGCTGCTTCGTTGGCCAACAACAGAAACAGCACTTCAGGGTCTGTTTCAGCGGCTTCTTCTCTGAATGGTCAGTTGTTTAACGATGTGGCCTATGCTGGTCTGTCCGATGCAACTATGGGTACATTGACTCTGGGTCGTCAATGGGCACCAATGGGCGACATTCTGAAAACTTATGACGCTGTACAAGATGCACAACTGTTTTCACCACTGGGTTTCTCCGGTGCCTACGCAGGTGGCGGTCTGACTGAAAACAAGCGTCAAGACAGCAGCATCAAATACACCAACAAATTCGGCGATTTCAATTTTGTCGCGATGGCCAAGATGGGTGGCATTGCAGGTAAATCTGCTGCCGGATCGAGCTATGGCGTTGGCGCAGGTTACGAAGCGGACGGTTTCGGTGTTCAGCTCGCATATCAGTCATCAACTGATACGCTCAATGGCACGAACAGCGCGACAGTCGGTGACGTTAATGTTACCAACTACAATTCACAGTCGTTCATGCTGGCTGCCAAATACGCATTTGGCGATGCCAAAGTAACTGGTGGTTATGAGACTTTCACATTGAGCAAACCGACTGACTCGCTGGCTAATATGGGCGTAACAACCTATTACGGCTACCAGATTGGTAACCTGGTCACTGCGGTTCCCGCTGGAACACCTGATTGGGCCAAGGCTGATAAACAGACCAACATCTTTTGGTTGGGCGCCGATTACAACTTCACTTCAGCGTTCAATCTGGCTGCAGGTTACTATGACATCGCACCACAGCAATCTTCGGACTTGGGACAGAAATCCGGTACCATTAGCGAGTTTTCATTGCTGGCTGACTACCATTTCTCCAAGCGTACCGATGCCTATGCTGGCGTGATGTATTCTCAGTACAAAGGTAATGCTTATCCTTCAACTGAGTTCAACACCAACAATTCAATTTTTGCTGTTGGCTTGCGCACCAAGTTCTGATTGTTGTAAATTGACGGCGTTTAGCCGCCAGAATCAAAACCGTTCAATGCAAATTGAACGGTTTTTTTTTGGGGAGGGGAATTTTCAATCTCGTTTACTTATATGTTTTTTTCGCATATGCAAGCATGAAACAATTCGTTTTGTAATAAAGAATGCGCTGCTAATCTTCCGTTGTCGGAAATCAACAGTAGTCGGTCGACCTCATTGGGTCAGGCAAGCAGTCAACGATATTCACATTACAAAAGGAAAAATGACAATGAAGTTCAAAGCAATCGGTTTGGTGGCCCTGACGGCCAGTTTCGCCGCACAGGCACAGGTGGCAACCAATATTTACGGTGTACTGGATGCCGGTGTGCGTTATTCAGATGGTTTGGGACTGTCTGCAACTTCCTCGCCGTCAGCCAATGCCAACAGCGTGACAGCGCTGGCCAGCGGTGTCGACCGATCGGGTCGCTTCGGCTTTAACGGTGCAGAAGCGCTGGATAACGAGTATCAGGCGTTTTTCACTTTGGAAGGCGACCTGTATCTGAATACCGGCAGTACCAACGTCAATATCGGAACGGATAAAAATACAGCGGCATCTGGCGCCAATAAATTCTTTGAACGTCAGGCTCTGGTTGGTCTGGCGACACCGGTCGGCAAATTTATTCTGGGCCGTCAGCAAAGTGCACTGCGCGATATTATCGACGGTATTGATGCCATTGACGGGCGCTTTACGTCATTCAACCCGAATTTGCAGTACACCTCGCTGAATTCTGCTGCACTGGTCACTTCTGCCGCCACGTACTACGGCACTGGTGACGGTGGTAATGGTTCGATGATGCGTCAGGATAATGCAGTCAAATATGTTGCGGGAGTGGGCGATTTTACCGGGACACTGGTGTATTCGTTTGGCGGTGTTTCGGGTGCTGCGCAGGACGGTTCCAGCACCGAGGCAGCACTGAACTATAGATCGGGTCCGATCGCATTGGCAGGCGCTTACGAGTCGTTGAATAACTCAAGCACGCAAAAACTGACCGCCTACACAGTCGGTGGACGGTTAACTGAGGGCGACTGGCAGGTATCGGCCAATTTCGGCAGCAACACTGCAGACAGCACTGTGACCACGCAAGTTAAAACGGATATTTTTTCAGTTGGATCAACGTACGCCGCCAGTTCCGCCATCGATCTGACTTTGGGTTATTACAACGTCAAACGCAGCTGGACCAGTGATGTGAAGCCCAACGCGACGATTGATCGGGTGATTGGGTTTGTCGAATATAAATTCTCCCAACAAACGCTCGCTTATCTGGAATTGGACTACAACAAGTGGGGTGGTGACGTGACGCAGTTTCAGGGTGGTGCAACAAATAAATCGAGCACTTCCGGATTTACGATTGGTCTGAATCACAAGATTTAATTTGCGCATTCAACGGTCAGATGCGTACCGGTGGCAACATCCTGAAACAGCAGATGGAAACCATGCAGGCGCATCACGGCCGTGACGATGGAAAGGCCCAGTCCGTATCCCTCTTTTCCGGGCAGCATCGGTTGAACACGGTGAAAACGCTGCATTACGGCGGCCCTTTCCTGCAGTGGAATGCCACAGCCGGTATCAATAATGTCAATGTAGACGATACTGCTTTCCTGCCTTAAAGCGATTCTGACTGTGCCACCAGCCGGTGTGAATTTGATTGCGTTGTCAACCAGATTGCTGAGCGCTTCAAACAGCAGATCCGGGTCTGCCGGAATCGCATCGGCAGCGATGGATTCCAGACGTAAATTAACGCCGGCATCTTCAGCCAACGGCTCAAACAATTCATGCAGCTGCTTCAATATCGTTTCAGGATCGACTTGCCGGAAACCCGATTTACGCTGCCGGTTTTCAATTTCAGAGATGCGCAGCAAAGCACGAAATCGTGCCAGCAGGGTATCCGTCTCATCAATTGCGTTATTGAGCAACTGATGTTCATGCTGTTCTTCAGGTAACTGCTGCTGCACTCTGACCAGCATCAGTCGCAGCCGGGTCAGCGGTGTGCGCAGGTCGTGGGCCACGGTATCCGTTACGCTTTTCACCTCAGTCAGCAGCCGTTCTATTTCTTCCAGCATGGTATTGACAATGGCGGACAGGCTGTCGAGTTCATCATGACGATCAGACACAGGCAGGCGCAGACTCAATTCGCCCTGCATGATGCGTCGGCTGGTTGTGCGGATCACATTGATGCGTTTCAACGGCGACAGACTCAACGCAAATCCGATCGCCAGACCGATAAACAGAATTACCGATCCGCTGATGATCAGGGCATTCAAGATAATGGATCGGATTTCAGCCAGTTGGGTAAAGTCGCGACCGATTACCAAAATTTCGCCGTTTTCAAGTCGTCGCACCAGAGCACGTGCCAGACCTTGCACGGGCTGATTGGATGCCGAGGGAAAGGCCGGAATGCTTGGCTGTGCGAATTGATGAATTTTGCCGTCTGCCGGAATGCCATCGGGCAGGGATTGCATGTTTCCTGCGACTGGCGTACCGTCGGATCTGAACAAACCATAGAGATTCGACCTGCGCAAATCGTAAATCAGTGCATCCCTGACTTCTTCTTCGACCTTAGCGGGAGACAGATTGACAAAGTTGGAGGCCATTCCGGCGATACTGTCATCGCTGCGATGGATCAGATAGCTTGAAGTTTGCCAGTAAATCAGACTGAGCAGGGCGACGTTGCCAATGGTGAAGAGCACACCAAACAACATCGCCATTCGAAAAGTGGAAATGCGCCAGCGCTCGCGCAACGTTGTGATCATGATTCGCCCAGTACATAACCTGACCCTCTGATTGTGCGGATCAGTGGGGGCAGGCCTGGCAGGTTGATTTTTTTACGCAAACCCATCATGTGGACTTCGATCAGATTGGTGTAGGGATCGAAATGATAATTCCAAACTGCTTCAAAAATCATGCTGCGTGTCAGTACTTGGCCAGAATTGCGCATCATGTATTCGAGCAGTCGAAATTCAGTGCTTTTCAGCTCCAATACCCTGCCTGCGCGCTGTACGCTGCGTTCGATCAGGTTCAGACTCAAATCTGCAACCTGCAGTGTGACAGGCATGTCAGGCGATTTTCTGCGCCGTAACAGCACTTCCAGACGCGCCACCATTTCATCGGTTGCAAAGGGCTTGGTCAGGTAGTCATCACCACCGGCGCGCAGACCGCGGATTCTTTCATCGACATCGGACAGTGCACTGATCATCAGCACCGGCGTCTCAATCCCGGCTGCGCGCAACTGTGTCACGATACTCAGTCCATCCAGTTCCGGCAGCATGCGGTCCAGCGTGATGGCGGCGTAATTCAGCCGGCTGGCTTTTTCGAGACCCACCCGGCCATCGTGCACCACATCCACCTGAAAGCCGTGTATTTCCAGTTCCGCTGCAATTTCTGCAGCGGTAGTGTGATCGTCTTCGATTGTCAGTATCCGGATTGGCCGGTCCGCCGGCAGGTCAGTTTGCATTATTACCTTTCATAGTGCTGTATCGCCATCCGCCGCCAATTGCACGGATCAGATCGACGCTGGATCTCAGTTGTTGGGTATGAATCTCCAGAGCGCGCCGCGCAGCGGTCAGCGCGGCTTCCTGTGCGGTAACCACTTCCAGATAATTGACCGCGCCCTCGCGGTAGCGATTTAACGCCAGATTCATGGTGGACTCTGCCGACTGCAAGGCTTGCTGCTGGTCCAGCGCACCCTGCTGATTGTATTTCAAAAGTGCCAGATTATCTTCAACTTGCTGGAATGCCGTCAGTACCTTGGATCGATATTCTGCGCTGGCCTCTTCCAGTGTGGCACGTGCCTGCACAAGCTGGGCATCGTGTTTGCCACTGTCGAACAGATTCAGCAGGGCGGCAGGCCCCAGACTCCAGAAGGTGTTCGGTGCGGAAAACAATCCTGCCGAACCGGTATTTTGCACCCCATAGCCAATTCCCAGTGTCAGATTGGGATAATACGCCGCCCGAGCCACCCCGATTTGCGCATTGGCAGCAGCAGCGCGTCGCTCGGCTGCCGCAATGTCAGGCCGACGCAACAGCAATTCAGAAGGCAGAGTCTGGGGTATGGCAGGTACGACCAGATTGCCGATTGATGCCGGTATGTGAAATGCCATTGGCGGTTGACCGATCAAACTGGCGATTGCATGCGCATACAGGGCGCGCTGGCCCAGCAAACCGGCGGTTTCGGCGCGTACTGAACTCAACTGGGTTTGTGCGCGTGCCACATCGATTCCGGACGCGACACCGCCGTCATGGCGTCGTGTAGTCAGTTCCAGTGCCAGCGTGTAAGTGCTGACGGCATCGCCGACTATGCGGATCTGTTCATCAACGCTGCGCAGGCTGACATAATTGTCCGCAAGCAGGGCATGCAGGCTCAGCCGTACCGTTTCCATGTCAGCCCGACTGGCCTGCGCGCCAGCCAGTCCCGAGGCAACCTGATTGCGCACCTGACCCCAGATATCGAACAGATAGCCGGCGTTCAGTCCGGCAGTATCGGCATCATAAACGTCAGGCTGATTGGCACCGCGCAGCGGACGGTTTTTCGATTGGCGATTGTTGGTCAGACTGACAGCGCCGTCAAGAGTCGGACCTTGTGCGGCCTGTAATTGTCTGACATATGCCGAGGCTGCATCGTAGCGTGCCAGAGCCGCGTACAGAGCGGGACTGGACTGGTCGATCTGATCCTCCAGCGCGTTCAGTACCGGGTCATTGAAGAGCAGCCACCAATTTCCGTGCGACTGATCATCTGTTGGATGTGCCGGTTGCCAAAGACTGTCATCCCATTTGTCCCCAGCCAGATTGACAGGTGGTACTTGATAAACCGGTGCCAGCGAACAGCCACTGAGCACCAGTGTGCCGGACAGGCACAGACAGGCAATAACAGATTCGGCTCTCATGAATGACTGCCCTCTGCCAGTCGGACCTGATCACCCTGTTCCAGCGCATCGGGCGGACTGTCGATGATGCGTTCCGACGCGAGCAGACCCGATACGACCTGCACCGCACTGCCCAGGTCCTGACCAATCTGAATGACGCGGAACTGCACGCGATTGTCGGCATTTAAAGTGGCTACCGTCATGCCTTCTTTGCGAAATACCAATGCAGTGACGGGAATCTGCAGTTGATTTGCTGCGCTGGGTGCGCTGAAGTGCACATTGCCATACGCGCCAGGCAGCAACGTTCGGTCGGCATTGTCGACCAGCAGTTCGATCAGCATGGTGCCGGTGCCGGTGTTGACGGCACGGGAATTGGCTGCCAGTTTTGCATCGAAACGCTGTCCCGGCAGCTCGGGAATTTCCAGCTGCGCAGTCATTCCTGCTTTGATCTGCTGCGCATAATTCTGCGGTACATCCACGTACAGACGCAGTGTATGTACATCATCGACCGTGAATAATTCATGCCCGGCATCATGCCCGGCATTGATCAATGCTCCGATATCTGTTTTGCGTGACGTCACAATGCCATCAAACGGCGCCGTGATCTGTTTGAAGGATGCCAATGCCAGCAGGCGATCAACGTCGGCCTGTGCTGCTGACACCAGCGCCTTTTTGGCTTCATAGTCGCCATTTTTCTCATCCGCTTCCTGTCTGGATACGGAGTCACTTTTCAACAAATTTTGCCAGCGACGGCTGGTAATTTCCGTCAGGCGCAGGTTGGCCCTTGCCGATTCCAGATTGGCCTGCGACTGTTTCAATTGCTGATCGAGTTCCGGTGTCTCTATAGTCGCCAGCAGCTGCCCGGATTTCACCTGCGTCCCGATATCGACTGTCCATTTCTTCAAATAGCCCGTTACACGCGAATACACTGTCGCCGAATAATAGGCCTGCAAAGTGCCGGGCAACACCAGATCGATATTGCCGTTCAAACTGGTCGGATGAATAATTTTGACTATCGGTAAAGCCTGTTGCGTTGCAAGCTGCACCAGTGATGCGTGGGCTCTGTTCCGATAGACGATACCCGCGGCCACGATGGTGAGCGAACAGATCAGCACGATGGCAGCCTGTGCTTTGCCGCTGTGCAGCCAGAATTTACGTTGGTTGGCTGGAATGTCACTCACAGAATATCTCCTTGGGATGGTTCCGGTTGATGGTGTCGGTGCACAATGGCAAAGACCACCGGTACAAAGAATAATGTTGCAAGCGTGGCTGCCATCAATCCGCCTATGACTGCCCGGCCGAGCGGAGCGTTCTGCTCGCCGCCTTCACCAAGCCCCAGTGCCATCGGCGCCATGCCGATAATCATGGCCAGCGCCGTCATGAGTACCGGTCGAAACCGGGTAAAACCAGCGTCCAGTGCGGCCTTGATGGCGAATCCGGAATGGTGCAGACGTTCCCGCGCAAAGCTGACAACCAGAATACTGTTGGCCGTTGCCACACCCATGCACATGATGGCACCGGTCAGTGCCGGCACCGACAGTGTGGTGTTGGTGGCAAACAGCATCCAGAGAATGCCGGCCAGTGCGGCCGGCAGGCCGGTGATAATGACAAACGGGTCAGTCCAGGATTGAAAATTGACGACAATCAGCAGATAAATCAGCACGACCGCTGCCAGCAGTCCGAACAGCAGACTGCTGAATGCACTGTTCATGGTTTGCACCTGGCCGCGCAGGGTGATGGTTGCACCCTTTGGTCGCCCGTATTCATAGTCTTGAAGGACTTTGTTGATATCCTGTGCCACACCGCCCAGATCACGCAGCTGGGTAGTGGCAAAAATATCGATGACCGGTTGCACTGCATAGTGTGATACCACCGCCGCGGAACTGGTGCGACTGATGGTGGCCAGTCCACCCAGAATCGCCACACCATTTTCACCGCTGATGGGGATATTCGCCAAATCAGACAGCGATTGATTGCGATACTCGGGAGTTTGTGCCACGACCGGATACGATACGCCATTTTTGCTGTTCAGCCAGAATGCCGGTGCGACCTGGCCGCTGCCGGCCATCGACACTACCAGACTGTTGGTCACATCCTTCTCTGTGATGCCGAGTTGTTTGGCGCGGCTGCGATCGACTTCAATGCTGAGTTGCGGATAGTTGCCGGCCTGCTGAATGCGCACATCTGCAATACCCGGAATAGGGTGCATGGCGCGCATGATTTGCTGGGCATATTTCAGATTGGCTGCGCTGTCGGGACCCATGATCTGCACGTCAATCGGTGCCGGCGCACCGAAATTGAGAATCTGACTGATCATGTCGGCCGGCAGAAACGCAAAAGTCGTACCTGGAAACTGTGCGGGCAAACTGATGCGCAGGCGTTGAATATACGTATCGGTGGGACTGTGCCCTTCCTTGAGCGAGATCAGTATGTCACCGTCCTGCGGTCCGATAGTGCCGGTATTGTTATATACCTGATTGATACCGCTGACTGTTAACCCAATATTATCAACGATGGTGCCAAGCTCTTCTTTGGGTATATTGAGCCTGATCTGCTGCTCGATCTGGTCAAACAGTTTGGCGGTTTCTTCGATACGGGTTCCGACCTGGGCCCGCACGTGCAATTTGATCTGACCCGAGTCCACACTGGGAAAAAAATTTCTTCCCAGCCAGGGCAGCAGCGCGAACGACAGCAACACCACTGCCAGAAATCCGCCGATGAATTTTTTGCGGTTTTCCATTGCAAGCAACAGATAGGAATAGTATCCCGCACGCAGTCGGATAAAGACTCTTTCAAAAGTTTGCTGAAACTGTACCAATGGATTTTTTGAGTGGGACGGACTGTGATGATCCGGCTGAGCCATCTGCAGCAGATGCCCGGAAGGATGGCCGTCGATGCTGTGCTGGCGCAGCAGGTACTGTGACATGGTTGGTACTAACGTTCTCGACAAGATGAATGAAGCGATCATCGCAAACATCACCGCTTCGGCCATTGGCACAAACAGAAAGTGGGCAATGCCGTTCAAAAAGAACATCGGGACGAACACAATGCAAATACATAGCAGAGAAATCAACGCCGGCCCGACGATCTGATGCGCGCCATCCATAATGGAATCATGCACGTTCTTGCCCTGCTCCAGATGCCAGTTAATATTTTCTATCGTTACCGTGGCGTCGTCGACCAGAATACCCACGGCCAATGCCAACCCGCCCAGCGTCATAATGTTGAGTGTTTCACCCACCGCGTACAGGCCAATGATGGAAGCCAGGATCGCCAGTGGGATCGATATGGTAATAATCAGTGTGGAACGCCAGCTGCCCAGAAACAGCAGTATCATCAGACTGGTGAGCAGCGCCGCGATGACGGCCTCCTTGACGACCCCGCTGATGGCCGCCTTCACAAAAATCGACTGGTCGCCAATCGCGTCCAGATGCACCGAGGCCGGCAGCGTTTCCTTGATGGTCAACAGCAGTTTTTTGACATTGCTGACAATATCCAGAGTGGATGCCGCGCCGCTTTTCAGAATTGTCATCAGTACCGCGCGCTTGCCGTCAACCCGGACAATATTGGTCTGGGGCGGATTACCGTCGCGGATGGTTGCTACATCTTTTAACAAAATCAGGGTGTTGTCGACAAATTTGATCGGCATTTCATTCAACTGTTCAAAGGCGACCGGGCTGTTGTTGAGTTTGACGCTGTATTCAAACTGGCCGATTTTCTGGGTTCCGACCGGAACAATCTGGTTTTGTGCCGCCAGGGCGTTTTCGATATCTTCAGCGGACAGTTTTTTTGCCTGCATCGCCTGCTGGTTCAGGTCGATCTGAATTTGTCTGACCTTGCCACCGTACGGTGACGGTACTGCGCTGCCCGGGACGGTGGCAAGTTGCGGTCGTATGAAATTCTGTCCATAGTCAAACAGCTTCTGCTCGGTTTCTTCCAGACTGGACAGCGCCAGTTGCAGAATTGGCACAGTCGAGGCGTTGTAATTCAGGATCAGTGGTGGGGTGATACCGGGTGGCATCTGCTTCAGGACCGTTTGTGAAATTGAGGTGACCTGTGCCGTTGCGGTGCGGATATCGACATTGGGCTGAAAGAAAATTTTGACTATCCCGTAACCTGCCAGAGACTGGGATTCAATATGTTCGATGTCGTTGACGGTGGAGCTGAGTGAACGTTCATAGCCATACAGCACACGACCTGACATGTCTTCCGGTGCCAGACCGGTGTAGGTCCATACCACACTGATTACCGGAATTTTGATGTCCGGAAAAATGTCAGTTGGAGAACGCAGTGCGGCGAGTGGTCCAAACAGCAGGATCAGTAACGCCAGTACTACGAACGTGTATGGTCGTTTCAGGGCAATACGGACGATCCAAAGCATGCTTTACCTCAAAGTTCCGAAAATCAGGCCGGGTGGCTGAAATTGGCTGGATTATAAGCAGACCGATAAATTGCTTCCGTTAAACCTTTTTCATTTTCAGGACAGGTAAATTTTTTGTGCAGTTGCACCTTTTTACCGCATTGATATTCTTTGTACTGTGTTGATTTATTTATAAAGTTAGCTGACCACGGCTATCGAATGGGGATAGCCGTCTTGTTTTTGGCCACCAACAGGTTAAGTCTTATGTTGCGTTGAGCAGCTGCTTAAGCCAAAAGGCAGGTAGGCAGGGCAGAACCGGAAGATGCCGGTTGCGAGCGGAACAATTCCGAGCCAGCCCCAGATCCCTGTCACACCTGCCAGCGTTGTCCCAATGAGGGTCAGTCCCAAAACAATCCGAATTGCGCGGTCTATCGTTCCAACATTTGGTTTCATGATTCTCTCCTGGTTAATTTAAAGTAAATCATTTTTTATTTGCCAACTTCGCGGTTTTGGCAAACGCTTTGTGTGAAACAGCCTTTTCCTCGAGTTGTCGCAGGATACTGCCGCACACCAGATCGCAGAGTGTATAAACCGAATCATCGGCAATTCGGTAATACACACTGGTTCCGCGATTATCTTTTGCTACCAAACCATTTTTGCTCAGGATCGCCAAATGACGGGAAATATTGGCTGAGGTGTAACCGCATTGTTCAGCCAGATCACCAACATTCTGTTCGCCGGAACGCAATATATTCAAAATTTGCAATCGAGTCGGTTCAGAAAGCGCTGTGAAATAAGTGGCAATCTGTTCGAGTGCATCGTTAGTCAGACCTTCCATATAGCCTCTATATAAATGTGAATCCAAGCCTGATTATACGCAAAACATTGAATTATTGTATTTATTTACGTAAATACGTACTTGCATATTTAATTGATTAGTTACATAATAACCCTGATTCATTGAAATTGTAAAGAATTTTTAAGGATGTTCAGGGGAAAAGCATGGTAAGTCCTTCTCGTTTGGGAATCGCATTGGTGATCGTTGTACTGCAGACATGTGAGGTCCCGGTAACGCACGCCGAACTGGTTAGCGCAATCGTACGGGTTGGTGATTCTCCGGAAACCGCACGCTACGATGCAGTAGTTGAATCCGTC
>Ga0209067_10001907_pt1 | contig 12557 bp, 12 predicted proteins | sample ColStrG_CSR_2013_FD_187199 | JGI IMG/M metagenome (GOLD analysis project Ga0209067, IMG submission 187199) | Freshwater sediment microbial communities in response to fracking from Pennsylvania, USA - Cold Stream Run_MetaG_CSR_2013 (SPAdes)... | ecosystem: Environmental > Aquatic > Freshwater >... | reverse complement strand
TATGATCAAAAATTAATTCTTCGCCCTCTTAATTGCTTGCGCAGTAAAAAGTAACTTAGTAGCAAGCACGCGCCTGACTTTTCGATGGTCGAGCGAATCGCTAAAGCGTTAGATTTGCCAGAAGCGAATTTCTACACGAAGGATGATGAGTTAGCTTTTATAATTGCGCGGTTCTATAAAGTGGGTGATAGCAGAAGAAAGGAGGTGTTAGAAATTTTGCGTTAGGTCAAGCCTCCTGAAATCCAAAAAGTAAAAACTAATCTTCAACTCCATCAGATAGAAATTTACTTAGCTCATTACTATTGAATGACGAGTTGAGTATGCGACTAAAACTGACAAGGGCAAAACACCGCTACTCAATCAAAGAGCAAGAATTACTGTAATTGACATTTATTATTTAAAGCGTACCCCGAGCAATTGGAACCCAACCATTAGCAACAGTTTGCTGCACAGCTGCCTCAATGCCACGATCTTCTCAAAAGGATATTCGTGTTATTAAAACATTCTCACGATCAACCATTATAACTGCACCACAATTGCGCCATACATCCACGATAACACCTACACCATGACAACAACGGCGCAACTACTCAGTAGCATTGAAACAGCTAATGGTGTTTCGTTAATGGCATCAACACCACCGTCAATTGTCTTTACTGTTCGAGCATCATCAGGCAGAACTTGCCAACCATTTTCGCGCGCCCACTTTAGAAGCTGCCTGAACGAGTGGTGTTGTACGCCGAATTTAATGAGGGTGCCGTAGAGGTCAAAAACGACAATCTGAGACTCAAGTAAACACATGCGTCAATCCCCCACCGTATTCATCTACATTTGTTTGTCTTTATCCACACTTACAGATAAATCTAACAACTCACCCACTTCGCAATGCAAATAACGGCAAAGAGTTTCTAATACATCGAAATCAACACGAACAGCCGTCTCCTGATAAAGCCGCGTAATGGTTCCTCGGTTAATTCCCGTATCCCTCGCAACATCAGAAATTTTGAGCTTTTTCTCACCTAAAAGACGCGATAAATGGCACTTGATCATCTCTATAAGACCTTTTTAATCTTCAGCAGAGCAAAATAGCTTGCAAAGGATCTTTTATGGGTTAATATGATCTTCAGGAGATCATATTGATTCACGGAAGTATCTTTTATTCTACAAGAGGCTTGAAGATATGTCACACACTTACCTAACCACCCAAGAACTTTCAGAGCGAATTAAGTATGACGCTCGCACAATTCGCGATTGCCTAAAGGACTCTGTTCTACTTGAAGGCGTGCATTACATTCGCCCATTTGGAGGTCGCAAGATTCTTTACATCTGGGAGAAAATAGAATGCGACATGTTTCATGCTCCTGCGATTAATACTTTGATGCTTGGCGTGATGTAGGGGCCGCAGCATGGGAAGTATTAATACCAGAAATAATAGGCTGACTATTGATTTTCGTTATCTCGGCCATCGGTGCAGAGAGCAAACCCAATTAGTCGATACGCCTGCCAATCGCAAACGATTGCAACAAATTTTGGCGCGCGTCGAAGCAGAAATAACATTGGGTACATTTATCTATGAACATTATTTCCCTCAATCAAAAAAAGTAGCTGAGTTACGCATACAAACACTTGCTATCACCGAACAAAAAGCAGGTGTGCCGCTGCTAAAAAAATATACGCAGGATTGGCTATTAGAAAAAGAAGTGGAATGGAGGGAAAGCCATAAGCGTACACAGTATTGTATTGTGAATACGCATTTGGTGCCGCGTTTTGGAGATATCCCACTGAATGAGATAACAGCACAAATGATATTAGCTTTCCGCGCAGATCTAGCGAAATTGCCAGGTAAGAATGGAAGGATATCGAATACTCGTATCAATAAAATTCTCATGGTAATGCGCTTAATTATGGCAACCGCCGCAACACGCTTTAATTTTGCATTGCAGTGGCCAGAAATGAAGAACTTACGCGTTGCTCGAACCGATATAGAGCCATTTACACTAGAAGAAGTCATCTTAATTTTGAAAAGTGTAAGAGCAGATTTCAAGCACTACTACACCGTTCGATTTTTTACTGGAATGCGTACAGGTGAAATAGATGGTTTGACATGGCGCAATGTTGATTTCGAACGCCGCCAAATTCAAGTGCATCAAGCTTTGGTACTTGGTGAAATTGTTCCCACCAAAACAAGCGGATCTTATCGCAGCATTACGATGAGCAATATGGTGTTTGATGCGCTTAAAGCTCAACACACGATTACCAAAAATCATTCTGAATATGTTTTTTGCACGAGCACTGGAACTCCGCTGGATAACAAAAATGTGTCTGCCCGTGTGTGGTACCCATTATTACGCCATCTAGATTTGAAAAAAAGGCGGCCCTATCAAACACGACATACTGCTGCAACATTATGGCTCGCGGCAGGTGAAAGCCCAGAATGGATTGCAAATCAAATGGGTCATACCACAACAGAAATGTTGTTTCGTGTTTACTCACGCTATGTTCCTAACCTTACACGGCAGGATGGATCTGCATTTGAACGGCTACTTGAAAGACAATTAGATAAAAACTCTGTGCATATCCACCAAGAGGAAAAATCACATGAAAACTGAACCGGCAAAATTCGTAGAGTTAGAACGTAAAAAACGTCAACAAGAAATTTTATGCAGAAATATTGTACAAGCGCTTATGACAAAAATGCACATAAACCCCTATGACTCCAATCTTGTGTTTGGGTAGGCACCGGATTGGAATCAAATAATTTCCATGCTTTGCTGCACTGGGCAACGCCACAACTAATAATCCTACAATTACAAAATGAAAATCACGCATCAATTATCAATCGACTTGAAAGATCACTTGAAAACCTAATCAACACAGGGATCAATTGATTTATCTAAAAAATTGGGACAAATTGCAAGTCAATCTGGGTCAAAGCAACATATATATGCAAAGCGCAAAAAATAATACACTTGGCTGGGACAATTCCATGACAAACTGGGACAATAACTGGATTACTTTAGGTCAAGCTGCAACGCTATTACAATGTAGTAAGAAAACACTTTACCGCCGAATGCAGTCGCAGCATCTCGATTATAAACTTGGTGAAAATAATCGCCGCTACATCAACAAAGAAAGCTTAGAAAGACTGCATCCCACTAAAGAAGCGCCACTGCCTATCAGCAGCCTCGACACCAACTCATGGTATCAACTGATTGACTTACAGCAGAAACAACTTGAGATACTGCGTGACGTAATAGTTTTTTTGAAGCCAGAAGAAGTTAAAGACATCTCCTTAAAGCAATTTTGGCTTGATAGGCTTAGAGATATATCAACGCAGATAGAAGATATAAAGTATTAACTAACCAGCTTGTTAATATCATTCGCAGTTAGCAGTCTAATAGATGAGACATGTAAAAAATATCGAAGAATTTGTGATGTGTATTTCGTAATACTTCCATTTTTCTCAAGAATCAATATTTCCTTTGGATGTCGCAAATGCAGTGTACATGATTCAAACAAAAAGTTACCCTTCTTTAATCGCAGCATATATTTTTCGCTAAGAACCTCGTTTAGAGAACCAGCTTCGGAAACAATACGCCAATTTTCATGTTTTAATACTGGCATGAAGCATTCTACAAAGCGAAATAACTTCAACCCTTCCGTAAAACCAATCCCAGAATTAGAAACCAAACTATGGTTTAAGTAATAAAATAAAGCCCATTTGAATTCATTCAATGCACTCTCACTTTCACGCACTTTTTTTCGCAATGCTAAAATTGTATTATCTAAAAACACAAGCTCATTTCTATCTGTGATTCGGGCAGGAAGTAAGCTACCCACTGCAACACCACCCGCATCCGCTTGAACCAAGCGAAACCCTCCTTCCCTCGTCTTTAAATTAGCAATTGCGGCTGCGCTATCTATCCACCTATATATTTTTTGCTCATCAATATTATATCGAATGGCTAAGGTACATACGTCTATGCCAGACTGGTATTCCTCTAATATTTTATAGGTTAGCAATGTATCTGTTACTCTCTTTTCATTGCCCCAAAAATCGCCGAGGCTTATACCCTTTGGCGGCACAATCAAATCAGCAACCGGCAACAGTGACATAACATGCTGATGAAACACCGAATAGTTAACATTAATATTGCCATCCATTAATCTTCGGGTAACCTTTTTAGGTCCATAGCCCAATAAATTTTCACACAACTTTTTTGATAAGGTTGCAGATTGGCTCATTATTTTTCTAGATAGAATCCATTGATTAAAATGAAGATAATTGCGAAACGTAGTTGCTGGCGAGGAATGCCCAGCGAAAGAAGCCAGAGCCCAATAGCGTTCAATAGAATAACTTGGGTGGCCGATAACTTTTTGCGATAGCTGTATTAACTGCTTTACGTCTAGATTGACCAAACCAGAAAGAAAATCAAACTCGCGTTCGATCAACCATTGTAAATTTGATAAACAGGTATGCCGAAAGTGGTGAAATGTATAGTTCAGCGCTGGCGATAGCGCACGCATTACACTGTTGACATATTGCGATAATTTTTGTGGATTAAATGGCTCTCGCGTAAATTCGCTTGCCGGAAATAGAAGTTCATCACGAAAACTCTCTAGCGCTGAACGATCACCACACCAAGTATTGAACATTTGGAGCTCATCTGGGTGCAGCAAATAAACAAGCGGTAATTTACGGCGAGCCGAGAGTGACTTGTTGTTACCAAATTTATTGTTTACAACAAACAGAGTGCGTGCGTCCGAGTCTTCAATATCTCGCAAACGCAATTTAACCAACTCACCGATTCGGAGGCCAGTACGGTATGCCAATACGATCATCAACCTGATCGCCTCGTTCTGTTTTTTTTCAATACCCTTATCGCTGGATATTACTTCGAGTATCTGACGATAAAATGTATAACTGATATAGCCTGCATTTACATGTTGCGATGTTCGAGTATGATGGCAAAGCTCTTCTGTAAGTGGTGGCCAGTGGTAATTACGCACACCAAAATCATGCAACTCTTGCAAGCAACGTGCTTTATAGTTGCGCTTCTCATCTCTTAATACCGCTCCTAAGATCGTGTTGTATATTTGAGAAAAATCACTATCATCCAACACCCCCAGATCCATATTTGCAGTGTGATAAACCCATTCATTGACAACTTCTGAATAATAACGACGAACTGAACTCACTTTTAGCTTTCGATTTGGGTGCAACAATTGACAAAGCCACGCATGCAAACACTCTAATGATTGCCCCCATTGCCGTGTATCAATTAAATGAAGCTCACTTAATACTTGCGCTGGGGACAACTTTTTCCTGGCATCTTTCGCAGAAAAAACCTGACGCAACTCTCGCAAACAATTACTCACCCCAAGGTTAGATTGCTTTATAGCTTGAGAAGTATCTTTCTTACTAAAATCAGGCTTCTTATATTTAGCAGATTCAACCTCTTCACCTGACGACAATACTTTGCTAGTGTGCGAAACATGCATTAATGCGTTCCAATAAGGTGTAGGCAACTCTGCGATAATACTATTTCCTATTGCCGCCTCATAAAGTGCTGACGAAATATCTGCCTTCTTTTCAAGATAAACCAAACCCGCCGAACACAGAGATGCCAAAGAGGAAATTTTGCTGAGAGCTATAAACTCATTCCTTTTACAGAATTTTTTTACCTTTTGAAATAATGTCTTTTCTGTAGATGCCTGAAGCGATTGTTGAATAATTTGTTTATGCGATGATGTGCTAATTTGCCTGAGGATGCATGCGGTGTAGGCATCAATAAAACAACGATGAATAAGATATGTATTATCTTGATTTTCGTAAGTATGGATAGCCCCGCTCTCGACTAACACATCTCGCCAACTAACCCGCTCTCCTATAAACTCTAACGCTTTCAATTCTGCATCAATTGCAAGAGAGCTAAGAAAAGCAACTAACACTTTCGACTGCCCAATCCCTCCCATAAAAATACAGGATAGAATCAATACGGCCTCAAGATCATCAGTTGAAAATGCGTCTAATGATTTAGACTCCAGTAATTGAGCCCATTCAACAGCTAAACCTGTTGCTTCTCTTGTACGCAAAAACCAAGTTTGTTGGCGTGTTTGCTGATGGCGGCGAACGATGACCGGAACATCGGGCAACGACAGATTCCATCCAAAATTAATATTGCCTTCGTGAATATATTTTTCTAACACCTGCATTGCTTTTCGATATTCGCGAACACCGAGCGTGGTTTGTTGCAATGCTTTATCGTAAGCCAATACTGAAAATTTATAACGGCTTTCATCAATACTCCCACTTTTTAAAAAATCAAAGTGATCATAAAGCAGCCCATTTACAAACTCACGTATCTCATGCTGCTTTACGACTAATCGCTCTTTGCGCTTTTCACGGCTCATAATTAGCACAGCCCCTTTACGCTTTGTATTTTTAGCGAGACAGCTAACTTATTGAGAGATTTGATAATGCTACGTGAAGATTCAGGACCATATGCACTCCAGCGGCCGTGCGCTTCCCTGCCAAAATTTGCATGCCCCATGAAAGCGTTTATCTCATCCTGAGGATGATTACAATCGTTTAAATATTGCCGCAAAAAATGACGTTGCCAATTAGTAGGGAGATGATAGATTTTTTTAAAATGGTATTCGATTTGTGATGGGCTAATCCCTATTAGCTTATCTTGATTAATACGGCTCAATAAGAACGAATCTTTCTCACCCACCAGAATCCCATCAATTCCCTCAGCCAAACCTTCATCTATTGGACTCAACCATCTCGCTAAGGCTTTATAATGCGTTACCAGATGTTGATATTGCTCTACCACCACACTTGCAAGAGGAACTATTCTTGATGATTGCACACTGCGATTATCTTTATCACATACCCATAGCGTCTGAGCAACGCAATCAAAATCTTTTATATTCTGAAAGGGATTTTCCACCGCGCGATGGGCTGTGAATAACGCAAAAACGAAATAGCACTTCCATATAAAGTTGTTATGAAACTCAACAAGATCCTCTTTTGATCTGCTTTTCAATACATAACGATCACCAAAAACATCTTGAACTATTTTTTCAACGCTTTTAACAGAAATAACTATACGGCTCCCCAAGATTTTTTTGCTCTCATTGATAGTAACGGGAACCATGCTAATGTCAGAAAGCCGCTCTAATCCCATGAGATATTTTTGGTGTATCATCCGCAGCCTAGTTTCGGGTACCGCGTAATAATATAGACTTGCGTAGTCCTGCGGTGTTGCACCAACAAGCCATAACGCATCACTTTCAGATCGACCACTTCTCCGTAACCATTCAAATGCCACATTTGCTATGGCCGTTTTCGTAAAACGATTATTCGCTTTAATGTTTAACTCTCGAATTACTCGCTCAACTTCACTGATTGCATTCGTTAAATTTAATTTTTTTCGTGATTTATCAGTTAACAATGACTGGCTTAGCCAGATGGGCAAAGGTAATAGTAAGCAATTATCATTTTCAATGCTTTCTAAATCCCCGTAAAGCGAAGCCTTAACGATCGGTAAATGCATAGTATACTTTAGCGCGCATACATCTTTTGACTCCCACAGCACCTCATCACTGCCCTTTATTTTTTTAAGTATAGCTATCGCCCGATTTAGATTCCTACCAAAAAGCAGCATTATTGCCAACAAAATGTAAGCAATTTCATTACGCATAACACCAGCATGAATCGTTAATACAAGTTCCCGAATCTCATTGGCAGTTAGGCTACCGTAACGAGTAGCAGGCAATACTTCTCTCATTGAAAATTCGTTTATAAGAGCATTAGCCTGAAGATATTTTAGTGCTCTGTCTCGATTAAACTCGCTATTTGTTTTAGGTTTAACGATGACCCACTTAGTAGTTTGGCTTACCTCTGATCCGGCTTCGTCGCTATAGCGGTCTTTATTAATATTCGCCAACACATCCACATCAAAATCATCATCCGTCAGGCGCGCGGAAGCCCTGTACATTTTCAGACCATGCACGATAGATGTTTTTTTCTTATTAATATTTGGAGTTTCTTTAGGGTTTAACCTCTCTTCAACCAAGTGAATTAACCTAACAATATGACCAATATATATCCCTGGGTACTTTTCTTTATCGTCAAACTCAATCAATCTTTCCGTTAGCCCTTTAAGCCCAGAAATCTCACAAGAAAACTCTCTCCAAAATTTAGCTCGTGACGTTTCGGTCGCCAACAATCGCACCTCCCTCGCAGCCTTACCAACTATTTCAACGCCCGCTGTATCATTGACGAACGTAGATGCCCAATACACAAAGGCCTGTAATTGATGAAACTCAAGATATTCATTTTTCACACTTTTCAGTTCAGTTGCCAACATTGCTGGCACCAATGTTTTCTCCAAAATCTGTTCCGATTTAATTTGATTTAGCATATCGCTACGAATGGGGCCTTCGTATACAACACGTTCATTTATGCTTGTGCCCATCTCTACGTTATTAATCTGATTATTTAGCTTTACCATCAGCGGATCAGCCAATATTAGTCGTGCACCATATTTTATAAGCGCCTCACTCATCTCAGCAGCCAACAAAGAAAAACCGTATTGGCTCATAGGGTTTTCATTATTCATTTGCATTTAACTTACCCTGCTGGTTACGAATAACTTCTCGCGTTTCTCCGGCAAGGCGGGCCAAGGTTTTTTTCTGGCTTAGCATTTTCAATCCGCTTGCATTCGGAACACCCTCAAAAAGATTTTTCGCGGAAGCGAGTAAACTCGCCAATCCTTTATTTCGATCTAATGACTTGCACAGCGGCATCCACAATTCGGCAGCTATAATCGAATTAATATACTCCACACTAGGATTATCAAGTTCATAAATTGCAAGTTGAGTTATGAGTCCTTCATTAGCCAAAAACAAACTGAAAAGCCCGCCTAAAATTATCCACTCGCCATTGCTTTTTATTGTTACGACAGGTGATTGATGCGAAATAGCATTTAGCGCATCAATTGGCAGGCACTCCAACACATTTATATTTGTTTGGAATTGTAATTGACTATATGCCTCGTACAAATGGAGATTATGATAAGACGACTTAGCATTAAAAATTTTTGCGTCTACAAATTTTAATTTAGTATTCAAATTAATGACTTTATCTCCGCTAAAAATTACTTTTATTTAATTGGCATATATAGCTCTTATGACACACCAATTATTGGCAGCATAAATAATTCCGTGCAAGCTTTAAATGCTATTTTGGCTCGATGCATGCAAAATAGTAGCATCGCCGAGATAGGTGAAAACGGATGCAATTAAGCCAATGGTAACTTTTAGGAGATTGATTCTGATGAACTGCACTAAACCCCGCAGAGAATCTTCATCGATCTTCCCCGTCAATATGGGTACAAAAATTTGGCTTACGGGGTGAAATCTGAATAGCGGTAATAAACAGCATCGTGACCGATTGCAGCTGACTCTAATGCACTGAGTTAAAGTCAGTTACTGTTTATTAAAATAATCCAGCGCCTGAGACGACAGAATAATTTTCCTCTTTTTTTGCAGCTTAACCACAGCAGGGTCAAAGTTTTTCATGATGTCCTGATGGTTTTCCTTCAACCAAGATATTGCGAGTGCAACCTCCTGCTGTAATTGCTCATTCAAGGCTGAATATTCGCCCATCAAGGGTCGGCAGTCAGATAAGAAATGCCGCCAGCGGATTTGCTTGAGCGTTTCCGCATTACTGAAAATAAAAAACCGATGGGGGCCGCTGTCCCAATCCTTGTCTTGAGTATAAATAGCGGGTGGTGATTGGCTAAAGATTTCACTCAGCTCAAGCCATCGTTTTTGTTGGTATCCGTACCAGCGTTTTCTCAGCTCATCAAGCTGGCCTTCTTGGCCATTGGCATCCAGTTTTATATCCCATAAAAATCCACCCTCTTCTTGCTTGCCGTTATTGGCGCCATCAATGTATTCATGGGGAATCAATTCATCAATAAGAGCATCGCCTGCGGATTCAATCTCATCGACAACATGTGTAGCAAGTGAAGTTAAACTTGCGTAGTAAAACTGGTCATTGATTAGCAATCTTGCCCAAGCGGGATGATGCCAAGCATAGTAATTGACACCCTCATAATGTGGGATGTCGCGGCGCTTTGCGCCTTCCTGAAATAGGTAATCGTCGTAGTCATAATCATAAAGCGTTGAAAAATCTAAAACGCTTTTGCCGTCAGCCATGTATTCGTTTAAGTAGATGAAGTCTTCACCAACACCGCTTGTGAGCAGGCTGGCCCAGTTGAGAAGGTTAAGCTGTGCCAGGGGGAGATCACGCCAAATACTATCGACCTGATCGATCGAGCATTGAATACCGAGAAAACCATCCAGCAAGGTGCGTTGCACTCGGATGCGAGCATCATCATCCATGGTGGCACGGAAGCATTCTTGCTGCTCGGCCGACCACGAAAAATACAGCGGGTCGGCGGCTATAAGTGCTCTTTTCGAAACAGCAATAATCTTTGCTTTATCGATTGAGATGACTGGATAGCGGGTATCAGTACTGTCCATAAATATTGTAAACATCCAGAATATTGAGGATTGTATTAAACCCGCATTCAATACGATGTATTAATGTATGTGCAGATCAGTTCGAATTATTTAAGTTCATACCAAACACCACGCCCACTACCCTGCTGATTCAGGTAATTGCGTTCAACCAAGCTGCGGAAGTGTTGTTTCAAAGTATTACGGCTGACACCAGTGAGTTTAATGGCGTCACCAATAGTGATCCTGCCGTGTTCACGCGCGAATTCGACAATTTGTAGCGATAGCTCTGGCAAAGTCGCCAGAACAAGTTTTTCTCTCTCTACTTTCTTCTCTAGTCGGCGAACTTGTTCTGCCAGTGAACGCAGAAAAAACACCAACCAAGGCTGCCATTTAGGGGAATCTGTACGAATCGTTCCTTGCGTTTGCCGCAAGGCTAAATAATAGGCTTCTTTATTTATCTCAATAACACTTTCCAATGAGCTGTAAGGCACATAGGCATAGCCTGACTGCATCAGAAGTAGAGTCGTTAGCACACGGCTTAAGCGCCCGTTACCATCTTGGAATGGATGAATTTCAAGGAACACCACAGTAAAAATTGCCGTAATGAGCAATGGATGCAAGAGCGCCTTTTTACGCTCAGCTAAAGTCCATGCAACGAGTTCCGCCATAAGCCGTGGTGTATCGAAGGGAGATGCTGTTTCAAACACAATCCCTAGCTGCACACCATTTTCATCAAAAGCCGCGACGCTATTGGAATTTGTTTTATATTTGCCTCTATGCCAAAGATCTTTCTCACTGTGGCGTAGCAGAATTTGGTGCAATTGCTGGATGTAATTTTCAGTAAACGGAATGTCTTGCCAGGAATTGAATACTAAATTCATAAGCTCAGCATAACCGGCAACTTCCTGTTCATCACGGGTTTCAAAGGACTGGATGGCCAAATTGGATAGCAACTTTTCTACTTCACGATCAGAAAGCTTACTGCCTTCTATGCGAGTGGATGAACCAATACTCTCGATGGTGGCCACACGGCGCAACGCTGATAATCTGTCAGGTGCCAGTGTCCCCAAAGAACGCCAAGCGCCTTTGAATTCATCGATCCGAGCAATGATACTCAGAATCTCAGGGGTGATTTGAAGTGAGTCAACTATAAACATAAACCAATATTACACCCAATAACACCCATTTAATAGTGGTGTAAGTAATGTGGGCACTCTTGTTGTGCAATGGGTGCAAATGGGTGCGGTATTGGTTTTATTGAAAATTAATGCCTGCCGAAAAACAACGCAGCTACACTTTGAATAATTTAGCAATTGACGATGCAAGGCTAGATTTGCCAGATGGAGTAGATGTGGTCGGTGATTTTTCATTGATATCGCACGATGCGCTATTTATCTCGCTTATGTATCGATCCTTTTCTAGCCGGTCTCTTCGCAGCACCATATCAACCCGGCCTTGAGACATCTCATGCGATCCAATAACTTTGTTGTTTTGAATTAAATAGTGCGATCTACAAGCAAACTTCCAGTTACCTACTGATGGATAAAGGCTTATCTGCGAGAGAGCCGATTTCTCCGATTAATTCGAATGCCGTCTGGCAGATATGCTTGACTAATACCGATGCAAGTAGCAGCAAATTAAATTGCAATTATCCACTAATCCTTGAATAAGCTACTGTAGAATTCTTATCACTTTAGTTCAATCAAGAGAGGCCGCAGGTCAAAAAGGGGTTGTCAGACACACCCTTTTAACAATCAATTTGGTGACCATAATTAGCCAACTGATCTTATTTGGCGTTAATAGACACCCAAGCAAAAAACAACTTTATTCAACAATATCAAATAGTTACTATTAACGCAGATTAACATTTATGGACACACAAGTACCGGATAGTCTTCCGAAGCCGTTGGTCGCTGGTTCGAATCCAGTCAGGTGCGCCATTCATCATCCGCTACTATTGAAAACCATCCTGCAACTGCTGTAAATACTGGCCTCCTGACTTTATAAAGCACCCAAAG
>Ga0209067_10001904_pt1 | contig 12571 bp, 11 predicted proteins | sample ColStrG_CSR_2013_FD_187199 | JGI IMG/M metagenome (GOLD analysis project Ga0209067, IMG submission 187199) | Freshwater sediment microbial communities in response to fracking from Pennsylvania, USA - Cold Stream Run_MetaG_CSR_2013 (SPAdes)... | ecosystem: Environmental > Aquatic > Freshwater >... | reverse complement strand
TGCGGTGATCGAGCCTTTGGCAATCGACGGACCCGCACTGACAATTCGAAAGTTTAAGAAAGGCGGCATCGATCCCCAGAAATATGTCGAGTGGGGATCTATGACTCGTCCGATGGTGGAGTTTCTGAAACTCTGCGTAGAGAATCGCCTGAATGTCGTCGTTTCCGGCGGAACCGGTTCTGGTAAGACAAGTCTTCTGAACATGGTGTCTTCGTTTATTCCTTCCAGTGAGCGTGTGGTGACGATCGAGGATGCGGCCGAGCTGCAAATGCAACAGGAGCACGTCGTCCGATTGGAGACGCGACCTGCCAGTATGGACGGCGCGAATGCCATCACGATTCGAGACCTGGTTCGCAATGCCTTGCGGATGCGCCCTGAGCGCATCATCGTGGGTGAGACTCGCGACGGCGCGGCGTTGGACATGCTGCAAGCGATGAACACGGGTCACGATGGCTCAATGACCACAACACACGCCAACAGTCCACGTGAGTGTCTTGCGCGTCTGGAAACTCTGTGTCTGATGGCGGGTATGGATCTTCCACTTCGCGCCATTCGCGAACAGATCGCGGCTTCTGTTCACCTGATCGTGCAGATTTCACGTTTGTCAGATGGGTCGAGGAAGATTATCAGCATCACCGAAGTCTGTGGTCTGCAGGGCGAGACTGTGACGATGCAAGAAGTTTTCCGTTTTGACGAAAAGGGTTTCGACAAACATCGCAAAATCATCGGCCAGTTTTCCTCATCCGGCCTCATTCCAACTTTTATCAAAGGCTTGGAACAACGGGGAGTCGTCATACCGCGCGACATGTTTTCGAATGATCCCAAGGCGACTGCCACAGGTGGCCCACCGACAGCGGCGGCGAAGCCGATGCAAATGCCCACCAATATGACTGGCCTGATGAAAAAAACAGGCACGGGTGACAAACCGTGAAGCACATCCTGTCCAACGACTTCTTTATGATCATCTCGATTTCCATCTGTGTGGCAGTCATGTCCTATATGGTTTTGGGCCGAGCCGCGACGAAGTTGCTGGACAAATCGGCCAAGTCGCAAGACGAAATTATGCGTTTGCTGGGTCTGATGTTTGTTGAAACCAGCGCACAGCGAATCAACCAACTCATGCTCCTCATGAGTCTTGGTTTGGGTTTGATGATGTTCTTTCTACTTTGGCCGCACTTTTGGATGGGACTGGCGACCGGTGCACTGGTGGGACTTGCTGGATGGAATGCCCCGTTGATGGTTGTGAAGTCGATGTTTGAAAAGCGTTGCACCCTGCTGGTCGATCAAATGGTCGATGGTCTGACGATCATGGCCAACGGAATCAAGGCGGGCCTGACCGTTGCGCAGGCGATGGAACGTGTTGTGGAAAATCTTGGCAACCCGATTTCACAAGAGTTTGCGCTTGTCTTGCAGCAGATGCGGCTGGGTCGAACAGCGGACGAGGCCCTCCTGGAGTTTGGCGACCGCATCCCCAAGCCAGACGTCCAGATGTTTGTGACGGCGATCAATATTTTACAGGAAACAGGCGGCAACCTGGCAGAGACTTTCACGACCATCGTCTTGGTGATCCGTGAACGCCAGAAGGTTGAAAAGAAAATCGAGGCTATGACAACTCAAGCGATGACTCAAGGCTTGATCGTTTCAGCTGTGCCGGTGGTCCTGATCGCCCTGTTCTTCTTTATTGACCCGGCCTTCATCAAACCCATGTTCACCACGACTTTGGGGCTGTTCATCTTCATCATCATCTGTGGGTTGGTAATTATTGGTGGCGTCGCCATGCGGAAAGTTGCTAAGATAGACGTGTAGTCACTACAGAAATCCGAGGTTTTAGGATGAAACATTGGACACAACTTCTTGCCGCAACCAGTACTTCAACTTTATTGGCAGCCGCAGCTCTCACGACTTCGCTCTTGGCCGCGCCCAATGCCAACGCTTTGGTGGACATGCGGAATGCGAATTACTCCAACACCTGGGTTGACCTTGAACTCAACGGAATTGGCTACGACCTGCGAGTCGCACGGACCTACAACAGTCGGACCCTTTTCAATGGTATCTTCGGTTTTGGCTGGTGTTCGGATTTTGAAACCAAGCTTGAGAGCACACCTGAAGGCAACTTGAAATTGACTGAGTGTGGAGCGGGCCGGGAAAACTACTACACTCCTCGGGAATTCAGTCGCAAAGAAGTCGAAAAGACCGTGAGCCAAATTGTCAGCAGCCTGAAGGCTCAGCACAAAATGGACGATCGCGCGATAGAGTCTCTTCAAAAAGAACTTCCGACGAACAATGATCTGCGATCGAAATATGCTTTGGAGCTTAAAATTGCCGTGGCGGTGAAAGAGGGCTCGCGCTTCTACGCCAATGGAGCCGGAGTTGAAAACGTTTTGTTTACCAAAGACACGTACACTCGAACGCTGGCCGATGGAACGCAACAGCGCTTCACCAAAGATGGCCACCTGACCCATATTTATGACAAAAATGGCAACTACATCAAAGTTGAATATGACAAAGATTTAATCCGCGACATTTCTGACAACAATGGTCGTCGGTTGCAGTTTAAGTTTTTCAACAATAAGAAAGTCAAATCGATCTCGGGCCCCAACAATCTGGTTGTGGAGTATAAATTCGAAAAGCTTGATGATCTGACTTATGTGAAAAATGCCTGGGGAAACGTTTACACCTACCAGTATGACGAAATCCATGATCTGGTGAAGGCGACCTGGCCTGATGGCACGTCGATCGCTTTGACCTATGATAAGAAGCACGATTGGGTCACTTCGTTTGTGGATCGTGAAAAATGTCGCGAAGACTATCTTTACGAAGAGGACGACAAGGATCCGAAGGGTCACTACTGGTCCGTTGTGAAAAAAACCTGCGGAAAAGAAGTCATCACTGAATCGCGCTACGAGTTTTGGCACAAGACTCGAGCGGATGGCGAAACCTACCTTTACCGCGTGGCTTCCGTCATCAATGGCAACGCGACTGAGGTCACCTACCATGAAATTTTCGGCCGACCGATTTCGATGCGCCGAAATGGTGAAACTTTCACTTACGAGTACTATCCCAATGGCCAAGTGAAAACCAAAGCCTCGCGGTTCACAATCCTGACTTTCGAGTGGTCCAAAGAGAGCAACAAAGTCAGCCAGGTGACTGCTGTTCACAAAAACGAAAAGGGTGTGATCGTCAAAACGATCAAGTCTGAATTCCGCTATGACAACAAATTCAATTTGATCTGGGCCGCGAATAGCGAAGGTCAGAAGGTTGAGATGGCGTATGATCCGAAAGGGCGAATTGCCTCAATTCGAGACCAAGCCAAAAAACTTGTGAAAATTGATTATGACGAAAAGAGCGGCAAACCTGCGACGGTCAGCCGGCCGGGCCTGGGAACGATCCGCGTGAGCTATAAAAGCAATGGCGAGATCGACAAGGTGAACAGCAAAGAAGGCCCTACTGTTGCGATGCAGGTGGCGAGCACTTTTAACAACTTGCTCGAAATTATTTCGCCGGCCTCAGCAGAAGTTTACAATTAAACCGAATTTAGTTATGATAGTGAAGGGGTAGGTGTTTATGAATTTCAATCGAAAAAGCTTGGTTCTGGTCTCAGTTTGGGTCACCAGCCTTCTGCCATTTTTCGCCTTCGCGGAGGCCCCGGCTTTCAATTCGAACGACTCGAATGTGAAAATCACGAAATCGGCTTCCGGCAGTGAAGCGGACTTCGATATGACAAACTGTGACGAGTGTAAGGCCCATGCCAACGCAATGGCCCGCCAGGCGGGAGCCAATCTGAAATCTCTTCGCATCGGCCCCAACGGCCAAGTCCTTCCCAGTGCAAACGGTTCTGGTATTCAGTAGTCTTTCGGGCCCCGGGTCTGAGGGCCGACTTGTTCTGAACCGCTTCGATGTTGGAATCCAACAAAACTGTCTGACAATTTGACGATTTCTCAATCTGAGACGCCAGCCAAATCGAGCTGAGCGTCACCTGCTTCACTTCAAGACTTCCGACAACGGCATGGTCCTCGCATCAAGATCTGTCAGAGGCTGGCGTCTTGAGCGCCCCTCATACAGTGGAGGAACCGATGAAGTCTTTGAAGACAGTGTTAGCTATTGCCATGATGTTGGCATGCACGAATGCTTTGGCCTGTGCTCTGCAGGATGGATCCAGCCGAAGCTCCGCGCCCAAGCACAAAACGACTCCGACGCCAGTGGCACGTTCGGCGCAAGCTGTTCCGCGAGTGGCAAAATTGTCGAATACACATGGCGGAGCGGACGGCCCCACCCATAACAATTGATTTTATTCGGTGTCGTCTTCTGCTTCAGAAGGCGCACGATGCTGACCGGCGGCTTTTGCAGCCGCTGGGCTGCGTTCAATCCCGAGATTCAAACGGGACGCTCTTTGCCCTTCGGATCCATTGATCGCTCGCGAGGTGTAGTCGGTCACAGCCTTCGTGGCATTGCGAACAGCCAAGGCTCCGCCATCTGCCACTTTCTGCAAGTACTTCGGAACCGGTGAGGTTCGAATCCAACTCAAAGAATGCTCCTCTAAAGTTGCTCCACTGAAGCGAATCTGCAGTGCCAAAACAACGGCCAAGGCAAAACCAAATGTTTTCAGCGCAAATTTAAACTCCGCCATATTTGACCTCCTGTCCGAATTGTTTGGCTCTTTCGAAAGCGTTGACGATGACTTCTTGAGTAAATGGTTTCAAAACAAACACGTGGCAACCAGTTGCATAAACTTGTTGCTCAATCCATTCAGGATCCAGTGAGGTCAGCACAACAATCTTAAGTCCTGGAAAATGCGACAACACTTCTTTTGCGACTTCGATGCCGTTGAGTTCCGGCAAAACCAAATCTAAAAAAAGCATATCAGGTTTCAACTCGATCACTTTTTGAATTGTCTCGGGACCATTCGCAGTTTCCGCGACGATCTGGACACCGAGTGGCTTCAGGGCCTGCCCAACAAGTTCACGTATGAATCCAGCATCGTCTGCGATGATCACTCTCATATGACAAGTCTACCCACAGTTTCGGTGCAAATTCTACTGTCCCCAGCGATAACCCAGATGAAAGTAAGACCAGGTGTTCTGGACACCGACTCCTGAAGGGGCCAAAGACGCACCTGGATTGGCGACAGTCGCAGTTCCGGCATATTGGACTTGCTCGTAGTTGACACCCAGGGCCCAAAAGATTTGATTCTGACGGCTCAATTTGAATTCGCCACCGCCATGGGCAGCCAACGCGTAAGCACTCTGTTGGGAACCGGAATTGTAGTTCAAGGCCGTTGCAAGTTCCGCTGTGTTGTCATAGGGCGCGGCCTGAAAGCCAAACTCCCAGGCGTAAGTCCGGGTCATAGGGATGCGAGCGTTGAGGTAAAGACCCACTGTGTCCGTTCGCAAGCCAATCCGTGTTGTTTCGGTGGCGCCAATGGATTTTTTGTATTCGGTCAGAAACAGGCCCCATTGCAAACTGTTGGCTCGCCTGGAGAGCCCCGCAAAATGACGCAAATCCAGACTCAGTGTTTGCCACTCACTGCGGGCGTTCACACTCGCTGAAGGCACCCCAGGAGCGGACAGTGATTCACCGGAGTCTGTTCGATACGCGGCGCTGAGACCAATCAAGGGAGTCACCCAAAAGTGCGCGCCGACCTGGTAGAAGGGCGCTGTGGCCGATCCTGTTCGATAGGCACTGTTGGACTGATCTGACTCTGAGGCCAGGCCCGTCAAGACATCCAACTCGACGGTGTTTTGCCGAATGTCATCGCTGTGCAAACTGTTGCGATAGCGCGCGGACGTCAATTGGCTGCCACCATGGAAAAGGTCTTGAATCTGCTCTGCCAAACCCGGTGGTGCCGCCACCTGGGCGGACGGCTCGACATCATCGCTCTCATCAAGAACTGGTTTGACGATCACTGTGGCTGGGGCATCCGAAGCCAGTTTCTTGCGAATTTTCTTTTTGGGTTTGGATTGAAGAGGTGCGACCCCGGGCTCATCCCCACTCAGTTTGCGGACCTCATAGCGACCGGACTCAAGGCCGGCTTGTGCGGGGTCGCTTTCACCTTTGATCGCTTGACTCAAAACATTGTCCACGGGTTCTGCAAAGACAGGGCCTTGACAGCAAACTCCCGCACCAAAAAGAAGAAACAGAATCCATGGGTTCACGCAGTCCTCAGTTCGGTCAATGTGGGCGAGTTCTTGATGCACGTTTGACCTGATTGCGAATCCGATTGATAATTTCAGCATGCAGTTGTGGATCGCGATCCTTTTGCTAGTGTTTTCAACGTCGACTTACGGCCAGAGCAAAAAATTTGTCAGTGATGTAGATCAGAGCCTGACATTGAACACACTGAATTTACTTCCTCTGGTGGACAATGTGGGCGGCATCTACGCCAAGCCCGGAACAACGACTGTTTTGGAAACTTTGGAGTCTCTTCATCGCTGGCAAGTCGCACCCGTTCCCTTGGAGTTGGCACAGCGACCTGAATATTTCGAGGCCGCTCCGGGAAATGTACAGGCACTTCTGCGCAAATTGAATTCCCAGGGCCTGCTGGCTGGAAGAATTGTCAAAGGGCCTAAGGGTTTGAACTTGGCTGTCACTCTTTATGTGGGCCTCGAAGGTTTCCCGTTGGGCTCTGAGACCCTCAGCGATTATGACGCCTTCGAAATCGGCGATGTGCAAAATCAACTGAAGATTTTGACACAAAAGCTAATGCAGAAAATGCCTTATCACACCACCATTCTCAGTCGCAAAGGCCGCTTGCTGACAGTTGGACTTGGCCGCTCTTCTGGGGTGCGCGCAGGCACCGAGATGACCGTCATGCAAATTGTGAACGTCACTCGGCACCCGAAATTCCGTTTTATTCTTGCGACGGAAAATCTAACGCTGGGGAAAATTCGAATCGAAAAAGTGGAAGAGGAGCTGAGCTTCGCAAGCCTTCTCAGTGAACGCACCGCCGGAGCGGTGGTCCCTGGTACGAAAGTCTCCTGGGATCAATTTGTGCAATACCCCGCGATTGCGACGACCTCTGATGGCAAGCTTATCACAGATCCAGCACTGACCAAGGGATTGGCTTTCAACTCGGGTGGTGAGGCTTCGACTGCCGGAGCCAAAGAATGGGTCACCTCAAGCCCGCCAGCTTTTGGCAAAGCAGGTTTGAGTTTCGGTCTGGGCAGCGCCAGCATCAGCAACGGTCTCAGCAGCGGCGGGGTGAGTGGTTCCAGTTCGATTGTGCCCAGTGTTCATGCCAACGGAGAAATGTGGCTGACACCGAACTGGTTCCTGAATGCCAAGCTCGACACTTGGATCTACAGTGTCAACAACGGGCTGTCGGGCTCGACGCCTGGGACCCTCAATGTCTCGCAGACACAAACTGCATTGAGCGGGGGATACAATTTTCTTTTGGACAATGATTTCAATGGTGCGAAAATTAAGGTCTCGGGCGGATACTCGGTGGCTTCCACTTTCGTCGATGGCTCGGCTCCAACCGCTTTTGAGTCGACACGCTTTTCAGGTTTGAATTTCGGTCTGGGGTTTGAATTCCCTCTTGCCCCAAGCATGAGTGGCGGTGGTGCCCCAGTGGTCCTTGGAGGACGGCTGATTTACTTTTTGACTCCTTCTGTCGCGGAATCGCCAACGACCTCAGGGGCGGGCTCCAGTGCGCAAATGGCAAGCTTTGCGGGATATGGCTCGAAGCGAATCAGCGAGCGCATGAATTTGATCGGTGAATTTGCGTTCGACTCTTGGAATGCCAATTTTACAGGCCAAGGGACACGAGCCACAAGCGCATCGAGCTCTTCTCAGTCGATGATTACACTCTCTTTTGGAGCCGAATATCTTTTCTAGCAAAAAAAAAACGGCAAGGTCCAAAGACCCTGCCGTTTGTGAGTTTCCATTTCCATGGAGACAGAATTACATCATTCCGTCCATGCCGCCCATTCCACCCATGCCGCCCATTCCAGGAGCGCCACCAGCAGATTTGTCGTCTTTCTTCGGAGCTTCAGCAATCATAGTCTCAGTTGTCAGCATCAAAGACGCAACCGAAGCTGCATTCTCAAGTGCACAACGAACAACCTTAACAGGATCGATAACGCCGTCTTTGATCAAGTCGACATACTCATCACTGTAAGCGTTGTAACCAAAGTTAGCTGCTTTGTTGTCCAAAACTTTGTTCAGGACAATCGCGCCATCCAACCCTGCATTTGCAGCGATTTGACGAATAGGCTCTTCACAAGCTCGGCGAATAATAACTGCACCGAAAGCTTCTTCTTCGTTCAATTTGGTTTTGTCAATTTTCTGAGCTGCACGCAAAAGAGCAGTTCCGCCACCAGCGACGATACCTTCTTCAACAGCTGCACGAGTTGCATTCAGAGCATCCTCTACACGTGCTTTTTTCTCTTTCATTTCAACTTCAGAAGGAGCACCCACGTGAATAACGGCAACGCCACCCGACAATTTCGCCAAGCGCTCTTTGAGCTTTTCTTTGTCGTAGTCTGAAGTTGTTTCTTCAACTTGTGCTTTGATCTGAGCAACACGAGCTTGGATGTCTGCTTTTTTACCAGCGCCATCGATCACAGTTGTGTTGTCTTTGTCGATCACGATGCGTTTTGCAACGCCCAAGTCTGCAACAGTTGCTTGCTCAAGTTTGCGACCGATGTCTTCAGAAATGACTTTTGCGTTCGTCAAAATCGCGATGTCTTCCAGCAGAGCTTTGCGACGGTCGCCGAAGCCCGGAGCCTTCACAGCTGCAACATGCAAAGTGCCGCGCAGTTTATTGACAACCAAAGTTGCCAAAGCTTCGCCTTCCACGTCCTCAGCGATAATCAACAAAGGTCGGCCTGATTTCGCCACGCCTTCCAAAATGCTGATCATATCTTTCATCGAAGCAATTTTTTTGTCGTAAACCAGAATGTAAGCGTTCTCAAGAACAGCTTCCATGCGCTCAGCGTTCGTCACAAAGTAAGGAGACAGGTAGCCACGGTCGAATTGCATACCCTCAACAACAGTCACTTCTGTTTTTGCTGTTTTTGACTCTTCAATTGTGATCACACCCTCTTTGCCAACTTTATCCATTGCATCAGCCAACATTTGGCCGATTTCAGAATCGTTGTTCGCCGAAATTGTGCCGACTTGCGCAACTTCATTGGAGCCTTTGACGGGTTTCGCCATCGTTTTCAGCTCAGCAACAACAGTTGCCACAGCTTTGTCGATTCCACGCTTGATCGCAGTTGGGTTGTGTCCAGCAGTGACGACTTTCACGCCTTCACGGTAAATTGCCTGAGCCAAGACTGTTGCAGTTGTCGTTCCATCACCAGCTTGGTCGTTCGTTTTGCTGGCCACTTCTTTGACCATCTGTGCGCCCATATTTTCGAATTTATTTTCCAATTCGATTTCTTTAGCTACGGTCACACCGTCTTTGGTGATCAGAGGAGATCCGAAAGATTTTTCGATCACGACATTGCGGCCTTTGGGTCCCAGAGTGACGCGGACCGCGTTGGCCAAAATATTCACACCCTTCAGGATGCTGGCACGTGCATGCTCTGAAAACAGCAGTTCTTTTGACATAATAAATGACTCCCTTTTTAGTTAAAAATTGAATTACTGAACGATTCCCAAAATGTCTTCTTCGCGCATCATCAAGTACTCGTGGCCATCGATTTTCAACTCGGTGCCTGAGTATTTGCCGAACAAAACCTTATCCCCAGCTTTCACTTCCAAAGGCAAAATTTTGCCATCTTCAGTGACTCGGCCTTTGCCAGTTGCGATAATTTCGCCTTTTGACGGCTTTTCTTTCGCGGTGTCGGGAATGAACAAACCACCAGCGGTTTTTTCTTCTTCCGCCATACGACGAACCAAAATTCGATCGTGCAAAGGGCGCACACTGACATCACTGCGAGACATGATCAACCTCCTCATATGGATTGTGTTGTTTTTTGCTTTTAACGGAACCCAATATGGGGGACCTATTTCGGATGTCAAGTTCGGTACTGTGGAATACCGAGACAGCCTGCTATTACAGAGTCTTAGCCTGCTGCGTTATTGGCGGCTGAGCACCACAAGCCTTTAGGGCCCGTCGTCAACACCAGATGAGTGCCGCGGCAGATGGGGCTCCAGCTTTGCTGGGGTCTCTTCCTGGTGCTCTTTGAGGATTTGGAGATAGGCCTCGAGCAACCGAAGGTTGTCCTCCGCCGTGAGTTTGACAGCAATTTCACGCAGTCGATTGGTATTTTGAATCTGGCTCAAATAGAGGGCTGCGTAGTCTTTGACCGCGAGATCCCGAGCGGCCTCGGCGTCCCACTCAAACTGACTGAGGGACAACGACAACTCGTTGATCACCGCCGGATCTGGATGGGGCTGAGTCAGCTTCTTTTTTAAGGCAAGTTTGGCACTCATGACCTGGAAAGTCGCATTTTTTACTTTTTCAGATTTCCAATCAGGGAAGCTTTTTGCCGCTGCCGCAACCGTTTCGGCACTCGTGCTGGCTTTGGCAAGACCTTCGGTGCTTGCAAGAACCAAGAGGACTGTCGCAACAAGAGCCAAAATTTTGTGCCGGCGAAAAGCACCTAACGAGGACATTTTCAGACTCCAATTGCTCACTGGTTTATAAGCTGTCGTGCCGTACTACAAGATTGAGGCCAGCCCTTTCGCATTGAAACACTCGACAGGTGTCGAAGGTTTTGTCAGACAGCCACGGGCAAACCTCAAATTGCGTCACTTCTTTTGAGCTTGGAGGGACGATTTCGGAGCCTCTGGTCGACCGGACTGACCGGAACTCGGATCGATATCCGAAAATCGCGCTCGGCATGGGCCCGAAAGCCTCCGGACGATGGCCTTTGCACTGCAGAGATGCGTTCCATCACCAACTGGAAAGGAACACATGGCTCACTTCTGCACACCGAAATTCGTTCAACTTTCTTGCCTTCCCCTGATTGGGCTTCTCAGCTTCGGTCCGATTCTCATTTCATGTCAGCGCCACGTCGACGGAAGTTCGGACAGCCCCATTGCGTCTCCAGCAATCGATCGTCCCGACGTCCCGTCGACGGAAGGCTGGACGATCCGTAAAATTGCCAGCCTGGATGGATCCATTGAACTGCAAGAAAAAACGCCTCCCGAAACCCAACAAATGGGCGGTCGAGAAGACTTGAACAACGCCCAGCTCATTGAAGTCGTGGTGCCAAATGAGTTTGGTATCCGTCTGTTTCACCTCACTTCACCGCCTGTTGATTTGCAAAACACGTTCTACGTCATGCCAAAAGTTTGGCTGCAAAATCAAACCGGCCAAAGTGCCGATGGCCCGACGACCGACGGCACCTCGATCGCTTCCTTTCAATTCGAACTTTTGCCTCCTGGGGTTGCTCACCACCTTCCAAGCGACAGCCCCTCGACGGCTGCTGTCGGACGACCCCGACTCGCCTACTCGAAAGACAAGATTTTGCACTGGCTTCAGGTGAATCAAGGCCCCAAAGCACAGGTGGAAGCTTTGCACCTCTGTCCGCAGAGTGGTGACGTGCACACCCCCAGTGGTGATTTACCAATCAACTTTACGCCTCTGGATACGACTCAGCCTTGCCTTGAGCAGGTTCTCATGAGTGCCAATATTCAGTTGGAAGACTCCGCGATGCAAAACTTCTTTTATAGCATCCTCCCTCGACAATCCGTCACTCTCCGCCTCCAAGCAAAAGCACAAATCTCAAGAGTGAGCCAAGTCCGCCAGCTGAAGCTCGCACGAACAGCGCTGTTTTCAGCACTTCAAGATGAGCTCGGCGGCCAGGGCACATGGTGGGACGAGCAAGCTCTGCTGTCGCATTTGAACCTGATTCTGCAACGCGATTGTCTCGCTGTGGGACTGAGCGATGTCGACAGCGATTTTCTTGCGCATGCCGTGAATACTCTGAAAGAGAACCTCTTTGAACGCCAAAGCCGAAACCTCTTCTTGAGCTCTGAGACTTGCTCCATCACAAGCAAGTTCTGTTATCGCCTGATGCCGGAACCCAATCCGACTGAGCCCGCAGTCGAATTCACTTGGGTGGTCAGACAGCCCCACCCTCTGTCGAATTTCTTGACGCTCGAAACTCCGCTCCTGCCGCAGATCCGGGAGGTGGCCTTCGGCACCGAAGGAGACTCACAAGGACTTTCAAATCGCAATGACGATGGTTTTCCAACAGGTCTGAGTTGGAAACTGGGCTCACGATTCACTCTAGTGGCCACGGCCATCCAAGCAGAAGACCACCAGTCTAGCGAGCCCCAGGTGCACATCGAAGACCACCTGGTCTGCCTGCGCACACAAGAGATAGTCCGTCATGACTGCCATCCCGCGGGCGGGTCCAGGGCCAACGCCGGCAATGAAAACTGTCGTGATTTGAAAACTGATGGCCCCTGCTTGGAAACGCAAAACCAGTTCTTAAAAACAACCGAAAATCACTACTCCACGCTGCCCCCAGTGAAAATTGACACACCTCTGAGTCAGCTGCCGAAAATCAACGAAGGGATTTGGCTTCGCTTCTCGGTGGAAAGCTCCGTTGATTCTGGAACCCACAGAGATGTCGAATGCGCGGTGGAGTCTTTCAATCCGACGGTGCAAGGC
>Ga0209067_10001903_pt1 | contig 12573 bp, 11 predicted proteins | sample ColStrG_CSR_2013_FD_187199 | JGI IMG/M metagenome (GOLD analysis project Ga0209067, IMG submission 187199) | Freshwater sediment microbial communities in response to fracking from Pennsylvania, USA - Cold Stream Run_MetaG_CSR_2013 (SPAdes)... | ecosystem: Environmental > Aquatic > Freshwater >... | reverse complement strand
GCCGGCCGGCATGCAGCCCATGGTAAAACAGCTGCTGTACAAACCCGACAAGAATTCAATCGAGTACAAGGCTCTGAACACCGCCTGCCAGGAACTGCATTCCAGTCCCGAACGCCTGATGATCGCAACAGGCGGCATGGCCAGCGCCAGAGAACTGCACCTGTCAAAATTTCTGTTTCAGTATTTTCCAAGAGGCAGCGGCTTCGCGCATCTGATGCAAAACGTTTCTGCGCCAGCCCTGCCGGAAGATTTGCCGGTCGCTGCCGTGCGCGCCTTTTCCATCGACGATGCCAGTACGACTGAAATTGACGATGCGCTGTCGGTCACGTTTCTTCCCGACGGCCTGCTGCAGATCGGCATCCACATCGCCGCTCCCGGCCTGGGCATTGCGCGTGACGATGCCATCGACCAGATCGCCCGTGCGCGCATGTCTACCGTGTATATGCCAGGCGATAAAATCACCATGCTGCCGGAAGAGCTGGTATCGGTGTATACGCTCGGCGCCGGTCAGACCCGCCCGGCGGTGTCACTCTATGCCACGGTCAATCCGGCCGACTGGTCGCTGATCAGCACGGTCTCAAAAATTGAAGCCGTGCCGATTTCAGAAAATCTGCGCAACAACACACTCGACGAAATCATCACCGAAGCATCACTGGCCGCCAACGAAGGCGACTATCCGCACAAAGAAGAAATTGCACAGTTGTGGCAATGGGCGCTGCATCTGGAAGAAGGCCGCAATCAAAAGCGCGCTGGCTTTGGATTGAAACCGGAACAACACAACCGCACTGATTACAACTTTCATGTCACCGATGACGTGGTCTCGATCGTCGCCAGGAAACGTGGTTCGCCACTCGACAAAATCGTTGCCGAGCTGATGATTTTTGCCAACAGCACCTGGGGCAAGCTGATGCACGATCATGGCATTCCCGGCATTTACCGCAGTCAGGGGGTCGGCAACGGTGGCTGGGCAGCGCGCATGCAGGTCAAAATGCAAACCCACGCCGCACCGCATCACAACCTGGGTGTGGATCAATATGCGTGGAGCACTTCGCCACTGCGCCGTTATACCGACCTGGTCAACCAGTGGCAGATCATGGCCTGTATCCAGCATGGCGTAACCGCTCCGCTGGTGGCGACCTTCAAGCCGCGCGACGCCGATCTGTTTGCCATCGTCTCGGCATTTGATGCGCTGTATTCCGCGTATAACGATTTCCAGTCCACCATGGAACGCTACTGGTGTCTGCGCTGGCTGGCTCAGGAAGCGCAGAAGCAGTCTGCGCGGCAGCGCGAAGCCATCGTGATGAAAGAAGATCTGCTGCGTCTGGTGGATATTCCACTCATCGTGCGTCTGGCCGGCCTGCCTGCCATGCAGCGCGGTTCGCGTGTGAAGCTCGATATCCTGGGCTGGGATGAAATCGATCTGAGTGTGGAAGCACGCTTTCTGGAAATCGTGTCCACGCCGGACAGCGAGATCGCAGCGGATGAGGATGACGATGAAATCGTTGCGGTCGGGGATGTGGCGGAACTGGCGGAGGTGGCGGAGATTGAACCGCCAGAACCGGCGGAACCTGATACCGGTGCGGCAGCGCCAGACGTCGACAATTCCTGATTAACAACACAGCACGGAAATGGCGCAATGGTCTTTGACATACAAATTAAAGTTTGCCATAGTGCAAGCTGTTCAACACAATTCCGGCAGTTTCCAAAGGGTCTCCTTTCATCTTGCGTAATCTGACTTTTATCATCGCTCTGGTCACATCACTGCTATTACATACCGTAGTATTGCTGATTCACTTTATCGATCCGTCCCCCCTGCCACCTGTTGCGGCAGATCCCGGCCTGGATGTGATACTGGTCAACGCCAAGCACAGCAAGCCGCCGGTCAAGGCGCAGGCACTGGCACAGGCGAATCTGGATGGTGGCGGCAATGCTGACAACGGCCATGCCAAATCGCCGCTGCCCGATATGCGCACCAGCGAGGACGGTGACGCGATCCGCAAGACCCAGCGTCAGATCGAGGAGCTCGAAAGCCTGCAAAAAAATCTGCTCACCCAGGCCAACAACAAATCAAGCTTCAAGCTGCCGAATGTTCAGGAAAAAACCAGAACCCTGACGGAAAAATCAGCAATCAATGGCCAGGATGACACCGAAACCAGCAAGGCCATCAAGCGCATGGCGGCGGAAATTTCACAAACCATCGAAGACCAGAACAAACGGCCGCGCAAGACGTTCATTACGCCCAGCACCAGAGCGGTAGGCTATGCGGTGTATTACAAGACCATGCAAAAGCGCATCGAGGACATGGGTACGCTGCAATTCCCGGAGAAGAACGGCCAAAAACTGTATGGCGAATTGATTGTGTACATTCCGATCTTTCAGGATGGATCGATTTACGAAAAAGAAGGCGGACCGCGCATAGAAAAATCTTCCGGCATTGCCGCACTGGACAAAGCCGCCCTGCGCATCGTAAGGAAAGCCGCACCCTATGGCGAATTCCCGCCGGACATGCGCTCCAGGGACAAGGATGATTTATGGATCGTAATTACACGCTTCAAATTTACCCATGATCTGGACCTGGTCACCGAGTTAAAAGATGCCAAATAACGAACCCGATCAGTACGCCGTGTTCGGCAACCCGATAGCGCACAGCAAATCACCGCTGCTGCATGCGGCGTTTGCAAAACAGTGCGGCCAGGCCATGAGCTATCGCGCCATCCTGGCAGACACCGACAAATTTGCAGAAACGCTGCACGCCTTCATCGCCGGCGGCGCACGCGGTGCCAACGTCACGCTGCCCTTCAAACTGGAGGCTTACCAGCTCTGCACGGGTCTGACACCCAGAGCCCGGGCAGCCGGTGCAGTCAACACATTAACTTTTGAGGCCGACCAGATTTTGGGTGACAACACCGACGGCTGCGGACTGGTGCGCGATATTTCGCTGAACGCCGGCGTCTCGCTCAGCGGCACGCGGATTCTGTTGCTGGGCGCAGGTGGTGCGGCCAGAGGGGCGTTAATGCCAATACTGGAGTGCCATCCGTCAGAACTGGTCATCGCTAACCGCAGTATGGGCAAGGCGCAAGAACTGAAAATTGAATTTCAGAATCATGGCCCGATCAACATCGGCGAATTTTCCCGACTGGAGGGGCAGTTCGACATTGTTATTAACGCTACATCGGCGAGCATCAGCGATCAGCGGCCACCGGTAGCGGGGACCATTTACAAGACTGGGGCACTGGCTTACGACATGATGTACGCGAGCCAGCCTACCCAATTCATGCTGCACGCATCACAACATCAGGCGCAATCGCGGGATGGGTGGGGGATGTTGGTTGAGCAGGCTGCTGAGGCATTTCAGGTATGGCGCGGGGTGAGGCCGAATACGAAAGAATTTTTGATCAGGGAAAAATTGCTGTCACTCTGATTACCACTTAAACATCAATCGTATTGCCCTGAACAAATCAATGAAACCTATCCTGAAAATAATCGGAATACTGTTACTGCTGGTCGTGCTGATCCAGGCCTATTACTTTGTCCAGATTTGCTGGTGGACCTCCCATAACCCCAGCACTACGTCGTTCATGCGTCACCAACTGGACCTGATCCGGAAAAAAAATCCCGATGCCAGACTGCAGCAACAATGGGTCCCCTACGACAAAATCTCCAACCAGCTTAAACGCGCCATCATCGCCAGTGAAGACGCCAACTTCAGCGAACACGACGGTGTCGACTGGGATGCCATGGAAAAGGCCTACGAAAAAAATGCCAAAAAGGGAAAAATTGTCCGGGGCGGCTCCACCATCACCCAGCAACTGGCGAAAAATTTATTCCTGTCCGGCGAGCGCAGCTATATCAGAAAGGGCCAGGAATTTATCATCACCTTCATGCTCGAAGCCGTGATGGACAAGGAACGTATCTTTGAAATTTATCTGAACGTGGTGGAATGGGGGAATGGTGTCTATGGTGCTGAAGCGGCATCACGCCACTACTTCGGCAGTTCCGCTGCCAGCCTGAATGCCGCTCAGGCAGCGCGGTTGGCGGTGATGCTGCCGAACCCGCGCTTTTACGACAATAACCGGGGTTCGGCCTACCTGCAAAAACGCACTGAGCTAATCATGCGGCGGATGAATTCTTCAACCCTGCCTTAGGAGTCAGTCAGGTTGAAAACTTTCGCGCCAAATCAGATCCTGAATTTGGCGCTTGTTGATATCACGGCTTTTTCAGTATGTTGTCGACGTCAGAAGGTTTCCCGCAACCGCTATATCGCAGGTTCACCGCCAATAGACACTGATCTATTTCTGCTTGATTAGAAAGGCTCAGGCAATATGAAATAGCAGAATTCTTCTCATCTTCGCAGCTACCAGTTTGAGCTGAACCAAACGGACTGACCGAACCACTCTTTGCAGCGCTGGCTACTTTGATATCGAACCTGCACGAGGTGCTGCCCGCATTCAAATGGCATTGCACCACCGTTTCAGCGTTAACCTTCATTCCAGACGATTCAAAACCATGTCCAACCGCTGTCACTGGCAGCTTCCCATCGGCAATGACATGAGAGGGAAGCAGGTCGACGATCACTCTGGGAGTTTGACGCAGGTCATTAGAATAGCGGCAATATTGCAGATGGCCCTGGTCTTTATTGCCATTTGGCATTCTGATTTCGGCATAATTGCCCACCAGCGGGAATTTGGATGAATAGGTGTCTTGTGAAATCCAGGTGCGGCCTTCGTGCGCTACAACAAAGTGCCCGGTTGCCGGATCAAATCCCACATTGGCACTGTCGGGGCAGGTTGCCGCGTGAACCGCTGCCGAGAACAACAGCGGCAAAACGGCCAAGGTTTTCCAGTTGAGGAGCTTCTTCCAGGCCGAGCCGGAAAACAGGCGATTTGATTTGTTCTGCATAGATATTTCCTTTAAGTCAAAAATTGAATTGGAGGCAAATAAAGGCAGCACATCATCGCTCTATTCGCCGCTGACACATTAATCGACGCTCGCCACAGCATTTGACCTCGCCCGATTAAATTGTCGGGCCATGTTAATGACTGATCGCGCAAGGTGAATCAGCCATTTCCCTTAGTATCCATGCCAATTCGCTACATTTAACCCCATGATTGAAGGCGATATTCATATTTGAATCCGCGTCATCTCACCGGGCACTCTGATAATGAAAAACCCGATTCGTTACCATAAGAATAAAATTTACCGGGCTAATCATTAATAATGTTTTCCAAAGATTAACAGATCAGTCGGTTTCACTTGCCAAGATGACCCTTCAGTGGCAAAGTGCCGCTATCCTCATTAAACTGAATCGATTATTTACTCATTTGCACTTTATTCGCGACTTGAGTTAAACCCAAAATAAAGCCCCGGAATCACTTCAAGGGCTTTTTTAATCACCTTCAGATCACCACTAATGGCAAAAAACATTTTATTGCTGAACGGACCGAACCTGAATCTGCTCGGCACTCGTGAACCGCATGTTTATGGCAACACCACCCTGGCAGAGGTCGAACAGGCCGGTGCGGCTCAGGTTTCGGCCGCCGGCGCTGAATTTTCTGCTTTCCAAAGCAACCATGAAGGCATGCTGATCGATCGGATTCATGCCGCACGGCAGCAAAACGTCGATTTCATCGTCATCAACCCCGGTGGCCTGACCCACACCAGCGTGGCCCTGCGTGACGCCCTCGCTGGTGTCGCCATCCCCTTCATCGAACTGCACATTTCCAACGTGCATCAGCGTGAAGAATTCCGGCAGCACTCGTTTCTGTCTGACGTAGCACAGGGCGTGATCTGCGGTCTAGGGGTGGACGGTTACCGCCTGGCAATTGATTTTGCGCTTCATTACCATTAAAATACATTAATTCCGCTCATCTGCTGCCAATTACCTTATAATTGCGGCGATTCACAAAATAATACTTCCAATACAAACGGGGAACCACATGGATTTACGTAAGCTTAAAACCTTGATCGATTTAGTCGCCGAGTCCGATATTTCCGAACTCGAAGTCACTGAAGGCGAAGGCAAAGTCCGCATCGTCAAGGCCTCTGCACAACAACCTCAACAGGTCATGTACATGCCGCAGCAAGGCATGCCACAGGGTAATTATCAGCAGTCAGCACCGGTACATGCCGCAGCGCCGATTGAGGCAGTGGTTGAAGAGATGCCTGCCGGTCACATTATCAAATCGCCGATGGTCGGCACTTTCTACCGTTCCTCTGCCCCGGGCAGCGGCGCATTTGTGGAAGTCGGCAGCACAGTCAAGGAAGGCGAGACACTGTGCATTATTGAGGCAATGAAACTGCTTAATGAAATCGAATCGGATTTCTCAGGTGTCGTGAAACAAATTCTGGTTGAAAACGGGCAGCCGGTTGAATTCGGTCAGCCATTGTTCGTGATCGGGTCGTGATCAACTGATCAACGGTTTCGTCAAAGACCTGGGGTGAATGATGTCGCATCATCGCCATTCCCAGACCACAGGCAACCCTGCTTTATCCTGAGATAGTCATAACAACCATGTTCGAAAAAATTCTTATTGCCAATCGTGGCGAAATTGCACTGCGTATTCAGCGTGCCTGCCGCGAAATGGGTATCAAAACCGTCGTCGTTCATTCCGAAGCCGACCGGGAAGCAAAATATGTGAAGCTGGCCGACGAGTCAGTCTGTATCGGCCCGGCGCCCTCCACGTTAAGCTATTTAAGTATGCCGGCCATCATCAGTGCTGCTGAAGTCACTGACTCGCAGGCGATACACCCCGGCTATGGCTTTCTGTCTGAAAACGCCGATTTCGCAGAGCGGGTGGAACAATCCGGCTTCGTCTTTATCGGCCCGCGTTCCGAATCGATCCGTCTGATGGGCGACAAGGTTTCCGCAAAACAGGCCATGATCCGCGCCGGCGTACCCTGCGTGCCGGGCTCCGATGGCGCCCTGCCGGATGATCCGAAAGAAATTGTGCAGACTGCACGCCGGGTCGGTTATCCGGTCATCATCAAGGCTGCCGGCGGCGGTGGCGGACGCGGTATGCGCGTGGTGCACACCGAAGCCGCGCTGCTCAATGCCGTAACCATGACCAAGACCGAAGCCGGCGCAGCGTTTGGCAATCCGGAAGTGTATATGGAGAAGTTCCTGGAAAATCCGCGTCACGTAGAAATCCAGATTCTGGCCGACACCCACGGCAATGCGATCTGGCTGGGCGAACGCGACTGCTCGATGCAGCGCCGTCACCAGAAAGTGCTGGAAGAAGCACCGGCACCGGATATTCCACGCAAGATCATTGAAAAAATCGGCGAACGCTGCGCCGAAGCCTGCCGCAAAATGGCTTACCGCGGTGCGGGCACGTTTGAATTCCTGTATGAAAACGGCGAGTTTTATTTTATTGAAATGAATACCCGCGTTCAGGTTGAACATCCGGTCACTGAAATGATTACCGGCGTCGACATCGTTCAGGAACAGATTCATATCGCCGCCGGCGAAGTCCTGCGCTACAAGCAGCGCGATATCGAGATCCGCGGCCATGCGATCGAATGCCGCATCAATGCCGAAGATCCGTTCAAGTTTATCCCGTCGCCGGGCAAAATCACCTCGTGGCACGTTCCCGGTGGTCCCGGCATCCGGGTGGATTCCCATGCGTATGACGGCTATTTTGTCCCGCCAAATTATGATTCGATGATAGGCAAGGTGATCGCCTACGGCACAACACGCGACCAGGCGATCCGCCGCATGCAGATAGCCCTGTCGGAAATGGTGGTGGAAGGCATACAGACCAACATCCCGCTGCACCGCGAACTGATGGTGGATGCGCGCTTTATCGAAGGCGGTACCAATATTCATTATCTGGAACACAAACTGGCGCAACGGCCGGATTTGACGAAAACCAAGTCAGATAAAAAATAGGACATGGCATGAGCTGGATAGAAATCGTCGCTGAAGTCAATCGCGAACAGGCCGAGCAGTTTTCTGACGCGCTCATGGAACTCGGTGCCCTGTCGGTATCGGTGGAAGATGCCGACGAAGGCACCGATGCCGAACAGCCGCTGTTTGGCGAGCCAGGCATGGAACCGGCCAAAGCCGCCTGGGAACACAGCCGCGTGGTGGCATTGACGCCCATCGATTTCAATCATGCCGATCTGGTCGAAACCGCTGCAGCACAGTGCGGCATGCCGGTACCGAAACACAGTCTGCGTTCCGTCGCTGACCAGGACTGGGTGCGTCTGACCCAGTCTCAGTTTGAACCGATGTTGATCGGAAAACGGATCTGGGTGGTGCCGAGCTGGCACAGCGCGCCGGAACCCGATGCCATCATTCTGGAGCTGGACCCGGGATTGGCATTTGGCACCGGCAGTCATCCGACGACACGATTATGCATGGAATGGCTGGAAGAACATGCACCGCTGAACAAATCGGTGATGGACTATGGCTGCGGTTCCGGCATTCTGGCTATCGTCGCCAAAAAACTGGGTGCAGGGCAGGTGGAAGGGATCGATATTGACCCCCAGGCCATTACCTCCGCCGACTTCAACGCCGAACGCAATCAGTGTGATATCCATTTCTCCCTGCCCGATAAAGTCAGCACCGCTACTTACGATGTCGTCGTCGCGAACATCCTGTCGAACCCGTTAAAACTGATGGCGCCGATGCTCGCCGCCAAAGTTGCGCACGGCGGTCAGCTGGTGTTGTCCGGCGTGCTGGCGCGCCAGGCCGAAGAAGTCGCTGCTGCGTATGCGCCTTATTTGTCGCTGTCGGTGTGGCAGGAGCGCGATGGCTGGGTGGCGCTGCACGGCAAACGTGCCTCCTGATTCCGATCTGCCATGCTGTTAGCCACAAAGTGCCCACACTGCAAAACCACGTTCAAGGTCGCCAATGATCAGCTCAAGCTGCAATCCGGCCTAGTGCGGTGTGGTATCTGTCATCAGGTCTTTAACGGCATAGAACATCTGGCACCGTCTGATGCAGCGGTCAGCACAGTCAAAATCAATCCCCCCAGCGCGACACCGGCGGAGCCTCCAGCCGACATCATTCCGGTGACAGCCGACGCACCAGCGCTGCCGTCCGTGCCGGAACCCCGCGAATTCGATCTGTTCGATACGCTGGGAATAAAAACCGACGCACCGCCCCAGGAGCAACGCATAGAACCGGTGCTCGAAGCACCGCCACCCCAACTTGCCGACACCTTCTTTCCGCCACTGAGCGACGAATTCGCCAAGCCACAATCCACGGCAGAATTCGAGAAAAAAATCCAGGCCCTGCTGGACGCTGATCTGCAAAGTGAAGCAACTGCATTGCCGGCAGCTGACCAGGCATTCGAAGAAATTATTCTGACACCCCCGGAAGAACTTACCTTCTCCGGATTTGAATCCGAGTCGTTCCCGCCGCCCAAAGCTGTCGAGGTGCACAGCGAACCACGCGACGACGAGCACGAAGATGATGCTGAAGAAGTTGACGATGACGATGACGATGATCTGGCGCTGGTGACTGCCGACGAAGATCTGGCGCAGCTGCTGTTTATCCGTCAGGCGCAGTCGCGCAAAAGGCTGAAGTGGATTATTTCGGCCGGCACCCTGCTGCTGGCGCTGCTGCTGATCGGTCAGCTGACATTCCAGTTCCGCAATGTGCTCGCAGTGGCCTATCCGGCAAGCAAAGACAGTCTGGTGCTGATGTGCAGAATGCTGCAGTGTCAGATCAAATTGCCGGCGATGCTGGATGCGATCAGCTATGAGGCAGATGAACTGCACAACCTGCCCCATGAAAACACGTTTGAATTCAGTCTGCTGATGCGCAACCGCAGTGCGCTGACCCAGGCCTGGCCGGCTATTGAACTGACGTTAAAAGACAATAAAAAGCAGGTAGTGTTGAGACAGGTATTCAATCCGTCGTCTTATCTGAGCAGTGCCGCAGATGCATTGAGCGGCTTCCAGCCAAATTCCGAGCAGCCGGTGAAGCTGTATTTTGTTGTGGACAAGGTCAAGGCGACTGATTATACGGTGTCGATTTTTTATCCCTGACCACCGAACAGTTGCAGGATGCAATGCCTCATGCTGCATCGTTCGTTATCAGCGAAATGGTGCGATGGTATGCACCCCATGTGCATCAACTTAAGCCCGTCTCGTCGAAGATTCGTAGGGTGCAATGCCATTGCACCGGGCGCTCATTATCCGCGAGCTGGTGCAATCGTATTGCACTCTTCAATGAATCGGCATCAACCATTCCAGCAGCGGAATCGTCGCCGGCAAGATAGGCCGCACCGCAAACGTCGTACCCTGCCAGGCCAGCTGCTGTCCCTCAAGTCCCACCGGAACTCCCTCCCACGCGCGGCACACAAAAAAATGCAGTCGCACATGCGCATGCGGATACACGTAGTCACAACAGCACCATGCCGTGCTCTGTTCTGCTGAAAGTTCGATACCCAGTTCTTCCCGGAACTCGCGCAGCAGTGCCGACAGAATCGATTCGTCCGCTTCCACTTTTCCGCCCGGGAATTCCCAGTAACCGGCATACGGTTTGCCGGCTGGACGCTGAGCCATCAATACCTCGCCCGCCGCATTCACCAGGATGCCGACTGCCACATCAATCGCCGCGGACTCAGAGGCCATGCTCACCCACCCAGGCCCGCGCGAACTGGTTGGCGACCCGGCCTGAGCGCGATCCGCGCTGCAGCGCAAAGCGCAGTGCATCGGCACGCGCCTGCTCGATCTGCTCTGGCGTGCAGCCCAGTCTGGCCAGCCAGTGGGCAACGATCTCCAGGTAGTCATCCTGTTTGAAGGGATAAAACGAAAGCCACAAACCAAAGCGTTCCGAGAGCGAGATTTTTTCTTCGACGGTTTCACCCGGATGCAGATCGCCGTCTTCGCTGCGGTGATAACCGCTGTTGTCGGAAAAACTCTCAGGCAGCAGATGGCGCCGGTTCGACGTGGCGTAAATCAGCATATTGCCAGACTGCGCCGCAATGCTGCCGTCGAGCGCAACCTTCAATGCCTTGTAGCCGCGCTCACCCTGCTCGAACGACAGGTCGTCGCAAAAAATAATGAATTTCTCGGGACGAGCTGCGATCAGTTCCACAATGTCAGCCAGATCGGCCAGATCGTCCTTGTCGACTTCAATCAGACGCAGGCCGTCAGCGGCAAACCGATTCAGACAGGCCTTGATCAAGGACGATTTGCCGGTGCCGCGCGCGCCGGTCAGCAATACATTATTCGCCGGACGGCCTGCCATGAACTGACGGGTATTCTGTTCGATCTGCGCGCGCTGTGCACCGATCTGATGCAAGTCATCCAACGCGATGCCAGAAATATGCCGCACCGCATGCAGATAGCCGCGGCCACTGCGCTTTTTCCAGCTGAAGGCCTGCGCCAGTTCCCAGTCCGGTTCCTGCAGCGCGGGGGGCAGTAAAGCTTCAACGCGGTCGATCAGAACTTCGGCGCGCCGTAAAAAATGGGCTAATTCGGATTCCATGGAGATCTGCTTTCGGGCAAGGGAGACAGGAGAAAGTACTTTACGACCGGTAATCGGCATTGATCGTGACGTACTCGTGCGAAAAATCGCAGGTCCAGACCGTGGCGCTGGCTTCACCGCGCGCGAGGATGACGCGCGTGACAATTTCACTTTGCTGCATCACCCGCTGTCCGTCGACCTCCTGATAGTCAGGATTCCGTCCACCGTGCTTCACCACCCAGACATCGTCCAGATATAAATTCACGTTGCCCACATCGAGGTCGGTTATTCCAGCCTTGCCAATCGCCATCAACAGGCGACCGAGATTCGGGTCCGATGCGAAAAAAGCGGTTTTCACCAGCGGTGAATTCGCGATCGAATACGCCACCTGGCGACATTCTTCAACGTTCCGGCCCTGCTCGACCTTGACAGTCATGAATTTGGTCGCACCCTCGCCGTCGCGCACTATCATCTGCGCCAACTGCTGCGCCAGACTCTGCACCGCACCGAGCAGGGTCGCGTAATCAGCGGAATCAACGTCGCTGATGTCACAGGCCGACGCGCCGGTGGCGATCAGCATGAACGAATCATTGGTCGAGGTATCGCCATCGATCGAGATGCAGTTGAAGGAACGGTCCGATACCTGCTTGACCATTACATCCAGCACGGGCTGGGCCACTTTCGCATCCATGGCGATGAAACCGAGCATGGTGGCCATGTTCGGCATGATCATCCCGGCACCCTTGCTGATGCCGGTCAGCGTCACCAGATGCGCGCCGACCTGCACGGTGCGCGATGCCGCTTTGGGTTGAGTGTCGGTGGTCATGATGGCTTCGGCCGCGCTAAACCAGTTGTCTTCCTGCAGATTCTGGATCGCAGACGGCAGACCGGCTACGAGGCGCTCTACGGGTAAGGGCTCTAAAATCACGCCGGTTGAAAAAGGTAAAATCTGCGACGCTTCGCAATTCATTAACCGGGCCAGTTCATTGCAGGTGGTGTTGGCGGCAACCAGTCCGGCGAGGCCGGTACCGGCGTTGGCATTGCCGGTGTTAATTACCAGCGCCGAAATGGGCAGGCTGGTCAGGGCAGCGGATTCCAGATGCGCCTTGCTGACCTGGACTGGTGCTGCGCAAAACCGGTTGCTGGTAAAC
>Ga0209067_10001901_pt1 | contig 12587 bp, 9 predicted proteins | sample ColStrG_CSR_2013_FD_187199 | JGI IMG/M metagenome (GOLD analysis project Ga0209067, IMG submission 187199) | Freshwater sediment microbial communities in response to fracking from Pennsylvania, USA - Cold Stream Run_MetaG_CSR_2013 (SPAdes)... | ecosystem: Environmental > Aquatic > Freshwater >... | reverse complement strand
TCCGATATCCAGCAGGGGTTCGACGAGCACTTCAAAGAAAACCGGAGCCGCCGGCAGGTCCAGCGCTGCGCACAGGCGCGGATGCAGTTCGCCCAGCCAGCCCACCGGTTGCTCGCCCAGGAAAATGCGCGCGCCCCGTCCGGGATGCAGCGCCTGCGCAAGGCCAGCGCCCTGCCCCGCCTCGAGCGGTGCAAAACGCGCCCGCAGCGGAGCGAACAGGCGCTCCAGGTCACCCTTGATATCGAAGAAATCGACCGGCCGCGCGCGCACGCCCCACTGCTCCACGTCCGCGCTGCCAAAGGCAAGGCCCGCCATATGCAGCGCCTGGCGCACGCCGGCAACATCGAGCGGGCCATCGGCCTGCTGCGCATCGCGCCCAAAGACCCGGCCGATTTCAAAGGTGCGCACACGACTGGCCTGACGGTTCAGGTTGTAGCGCAGGTTGGCCACGAGTCCGGCCACAAGATTGCTGCGCATCAGGGTGTACTGGCTGGCGATGGGATTGAGCACCCGGATGGCACGAGCGGGGTCGCCGCCGAAATTGGCTTCCCACTCCTCGGCCACGAAGCTGAAATTGAGCAGTTCCTGGTAGCCGGCATCGGCCAGGCCGTGGCGCAGCGCGTGCACGCTGCGCACTCCTTCGGGGCGGGCGCGCATTTGCGCGCTGGCCCGCGGAGGAAGCGCAGGTATGCGCGCATAACCGTAGATGCGGGCCACTTCCTCGATGAGGTCGACTTCGCGCTGCATGTCAAAGCGAAAGCTCGGGGCCTCCACCGTATAGGTCTGCGTGGCCGCATCAAAGCGGTTTACCAGCGCCAGCCGGTCCAGGCAGGACTGCACGTCCTGCGCCTGCAGCGGTATACCCAGCACGCGGCGCAGCTGCGACAGGCGCAGGGATACGGGCGGGCGCTCGGGCAGGGCAAGAAGGGTGTCATCGAGCGGACCCACGCGCGTGCCCGCGGTACCGCAGATCTGCACGATGAGCTGGGTCAGCCGTTCCACGGCACGCGGCGTGCCCGCAAAGTCCACCCCGCGCTCGAAGCGGTGGGCGGCCTCGGAGGCAAGGTTGAGCCGGCGCGGGCGTCCCTGTATGGATTCGGGCCACCAGAACGCGGCCTCCAGGTACACATCGGTCGTGTCCAGCGTTACGGACGTTGACAGCCCGCCCATGATGGCCGCCACGGCCTCCGGACCAGCGGCATCCGCCACTACGCCTATGGAGGGATCCAGGTTTACGGTCTGTTCGTTGAGCAGGGTGATGCTCTCGTCGGGAAGCGCCCAGCGCACCTGCAGGCCGCCCTGCACCTTGGCAAGGTCAAACACATGCGAAGGCTGGCCGATCTCGAGCATGAGGTAGTTGGAGATATCCACCAGCGCCGATACCGAGCGCTGGCCCGACTGCTCCAGGCGCCGCCGCATCCAGTCCGGCGTGCTCGCCCGGGCATTCAGGCCGCGCACGACGCGTCCCGTGAAGCGACCGCACAGTTCCGGGGCCTCGACGCGCACCGGCAGGCGCTCGTCCGTGGTGACCGGCACGGGTGTAGTCACCGGCTCCTGCAGGGGCACGCCGGCCAGCGCGCACAAGTCGCGGGCCACGCCCAGCACGCTCAGACAGTCGCCCCGGTTGGGCGTCATCTTGAGTTCCAGGCAGGGCTGGTCCAGCCCGAGTACCTGGCGCAGGTCAGCGCCAGGTACGGCAGCCGGCAGGCTGGCCGCATCGAGTACCAGCAGACCCTGGCTGTCCTCGGAGATTCCGAGCTCACGCGCCGAGCACAGCATGCCCGCCGAGGCCACGCCCCGCACGGTGGAAAGCTTTATGGCAAAGTCGCCCGGCAGCACGGCACCGGGCAGCGCGCAGGGCACGAGCAGGCCGGGCGCGACGTTGGGCGCGCCGCACACGATGGTGCGGGGGCTCGCCTCACCGGCGTCGACCTGGCAGACATTGAGGCGGTCGGCGTTGGGGTGGCGCTCCACCTGCAGCACGCGCGCCACCACCACCTGTGTGAAGTCAGCCCCGACGCTCAGCTCTTCCACCTCGAGCCCGCCCATGGTGAGGAGCTCGGCGATGTGCTCGGGCGCCGCATCGAGCGGCGCCATCTCGCGCAGCCATTCCAGGGGCAGCTTCATCGCTGGAACTGCTCCAGGAAGCGCAGGTCACCCTCGAAGAACAGGCGCAGGTCGCTCACGCCATAGCGCAGCATGGTGAGGCGCTCTAGACCGGAGCCAAAGGCAAAGCCGATATAGCGTTCCGGATCAAGGCCGAAGTTCTCCACCACGATCGGGTGCACCTGCCCGGCCCCGGAGATCTCGAGCCAGCGGCCCTTGCGCGGCCCACTGGTGAACATCATGTCGATCTCGGCCGAGGGTTCCGTGAAGGGAAAATACGAGGGACGGAAACGCACCTGCAGCTCGTCGGTTTCAAAGAAGCGGCGCAGGAAATCCGTGTACACGCCCTTGAGGTCCGCAAAGCTCACGTTCTCGTCTATCCAGAGGCCTTCGACCTGGTGGAACATGGGCGAGTGCGTGGCGTCGCTGTCGACGCGGTACGTGCGGCCGGGCGCGATGACGCGCAGCGGCGGCGGCGTACGGCGCGCATAGCGCACCTGCATGGGCGAGGTATGGGTGCGCAGCAGCAGCGGCTTGCCGCTCGCGTCCTGCACGTCCACGTAGAAAGTGTCCTGCATGGAACGCGCCGGATGGTTCTCCGGGTTGTTCAGTGCAGAAAAGTTGTACCAGTCGTTCTCGAGCTCCGGGCCGTCGGCAACATCAAAGCCGATGGAGGCGAAGATCTCTTCCACGCGCAGCCAGGTACGCATGATGGGGTGTATGCCACCGGTGCCCCGCGTGCGCCCGGGCAGGCTGATGTCGACCGCCTCGGCAGCCAGGCGTGCGGCCAGCGCCTGCTGCGCCAGCTGCTCGCGCCGCTCCGACAGAAGCTCCTCGATACGCAGCTTGGCCGCATTGATGCGGGCGCCCTCGCTGCGTTTTTGCTCGGGGTCCAGCTTGCCCAGCCCCTTGAGCAGTTCGGTGAGGCTGCCGCCCTTGCCCAGGAAGCGTGCTTTCTCGTTCTCGAGGGCGGCCGGTTGCTGCGCGCCGGCAAAGGCGCGCTGCGCGTCACTGATGAGCTGGTCCAGGGCGTCCATGGCAGTACGTGCCTGTCACCCGCGCGCTGGCGGGCGGGGCCCGGCGCACAGGCGCCGGGCCGGCAGGCCGTGCGGGCTCAGGCCGCCGGAGCGGCAGGAAGGCTGGACTTGACCTGCGCGACGATCGCGGCAAACGCCGGTTTGTCGAGCACAGCCATATCGGCCAGAACCTTGCGGTCAAGCTCGATCTGGGCCTTGGTCAGGCCATTCATGAACACGCTGTACGTTATTCCGTGCTCGCGCACCGCCGCGTTGATACGGGCGATCCAGAGCGAACGGAATACGCGCTTCTTCGTGCGGCGGTCGCGGTAGGCGTACTGACCCGCCTTCATGACCGCTTCCTTGGCTACACGGAAGACATTATTGCGGCGCTGGGTAAAACCCTTGGCGGCCTTCAGAACCTTTTTGTGGCGCGCGCGCGCCGTTACGCCGCGTTTAACTCGGGGCATGGCAGTTTCCTTTGCTTTTCAAGACGTAGAGGGGCTGGATTCAGGCGGGAAGATCAGCCGTTGGGCAGCATGCGGCGCACGCTCTTGTCGTCGGCCGGATGCAGGTTCACCGGTCCGCGCAGGTGACGCTTGCTCTTGGTGGTCTTCTTGGTCAGGATGTGGCGCTTGAACGCCTGACCGCGCTTGATCGAGCCGCTGGCGCGAATCTTGAAACGCTTCGCTGCGCTCTTCTTGGTCTTCATCTTAGGCATGGTTCGCCTTTTCGCTTTCTTCGTATATGCCGCTGGGCGCCCGACCCGCGTCGGGACTTCCGTAGCCTGCAGCACTTGGTTTTCGCGCCTGCCAACCCGCGTACCACCGGGGCGACAGCCACAAAAGGGGCGTGGCCAGCATTACTGGCCACCAAAAATTACTTCTTCTTGCGCGGCGACAGCACCATCACCATCTGCCGTCCCTCAAGCCGGGGCATGGCCTCGACCTGGCTGAGCGCTTCAAGGTCGGCCTTGACGCGCTCCAGTACTTTCATGCCCAGGTCCTGGTGCGCCATTTCGCGCCCGCGGAACCGCATCGTTACCTTGGCCTTGTCACCCTCTTCGAGGAACTCGGTGAGCTTGCGGATCTTGGTGAGGTAATCATTCTCGTCGGTTGCCGGACGGAACTTGATTTCCTTGACCTGGATCTGGCGCTGCTTGAGTTTGGCCTCGTGGGCGCGTTTCTGCTCCTGGTAGCGGAACTTGCCGTAGTCCATCAGGCGGGCTACCGGAGGCTCCGCGGTTGGTGCAATTTCCACCAGATCCAGTTCGCCTTCCTCGGCCATGCGCAGGGCCTCAGCCGTGCGTACGACACCTAACTGCTCTCCTTCAACTCCTACCAGGCGAATCTCGGGTGCCGAAATCTCGCCGTTGATGCGATGCGCGCGTTCGTTTGCGATGGCTCTACGCTCCAGAAGATTGATTACCGGCCGCTGCTTCGCCGACACGCCGCTGCTCGACATCGAGCCGCAGGCGCTCGGCAAACGCGGCAATGGTCATGACACCCAGGTCTATGCCACCACGCGCGCGCACGGCCACCGTACCTGCCTGAACTTCCTTTTCTCCTACCACCAGGATATAGGGGAGCTTCTGCAGGGCAAGACTGCGGATTTTATAGGCGATTTTCTCGTTACGCAAATCGGCTATTCCCCTAAATCCTTGTTTTTTCAGGCCTTGTAAAACCTGAGCGGCGTAGGGCGAAGAAAGTTCCGAGACGCTGGCCAGGGCGAACTGCTCCGGCGCCAGCCAGGGCGGCATGGCGCCCGAGTAATGCTCGATCAGGATGCCAATAAACCGCTCCAGGGAGCCCACAATGGCGCGGTGCAACATGACGGGAATGCGGCGGGTATTGTCCTCGGCCACATATTCAGCGCCCAGCCGGCCGGGCATGGCAAAGTCCACCTGCATGGTGCCGCACTGCCAGGAGCGGCCAATGGAGTCCTTGAGGTGGTATTCGATCTTGGGGCCGTAAAAAGCCCCCTCCCCCGGACTGATCGTGAACGTGCAGCCGGAGCGACGCAGCGACTCCTGCAGGGCTTCTTCGGCCCGGTCCCAGAGTTCTTCAGCCCCGATACGCGCCGCCGGGCGCGTAGCGACCTTGTAAACGATGTCCGTGAAGCCAAAGTCGCGGTACACCTGCTGCAGCAGCTCGGTATAGGCCACGCACTCGGCCAGGATCTGCTCCTCGGTGCAAAAAATGTGTCCGTCGTCCTGGGTAAAGCCGCGCACGCGCATGATCCCGTGCAGGGCGCCCGAAGGCTCGTTGCGGTGGCACTGGCCGAACTCGCCGTAGCGCAGCGGCAGGTCGCGGTAGGAGCGCAGGTCGGACTTGTAGATCTGCAGGTGGCCCGGGCAGTTCATGGGCTTGATCGCGTACTGGCGGTTCTCCGACTCGGTCGTGAACATATTGTCGCGGAAGTTTTCCCAGTGGCCGGTCTTCTCCCACAGGCTGCGGTCCAGAATCTGCGGAGCCTTGACCTCCTGGTAGCCATTGTCCTGGTAGACGCGACGCATGTACTGCTCCACCTGCTGCCACAGGGCCCAGCCCTTGGGGTGCCAGAACACGAGGCCCGGCGCCTCGTCCTGCTGGTGATAGAGGTCGAGTTCGCGCCCAAGTTTGCGGTGGTCGCGCTTTTCGGCCTCTTCGAGCATGTGCAGGTAGGCTTCCTGGTCTTCTTTTTTCACCCAGGCCGTGCCATAGATCCGCTGCAGCATCTCGTTGCGGCTGTCGCCGCGCCAGTAGGCGCCGGCCACCTTCATGAGCTTGAACACGCGCAGGCGGCCCGTGGCGGGCACGTGCGGCCCCACGCACAGGTCCACGAAACTGCCCTCGCGGTACAGCGAGATCTCCTCACCGTCGGGGATGCCGGCAATGATCTCGGCCTTGTATTTCTCGCCAATCGACGTGAAATACGCCACAGCGTCCTCGCGCTTCCACACTTCGCGGCTTACCGTTTCATTGCGCGCTGCCAGCTCGCCCATCTTGCGCTCGATGGCCACGAGGTCTTCGGGGGTGAAGGGCCGCTTGAAGGCGATGTCATAGTAAAAGCCGTTCTCGATGACCGGGCCGATCGTGACCTGGGCCTCGGGGTACAGCTCCTTGACGGCATAGGCGAGAAGGTGCGCCGTCGAATGGCGGATGATGTCCAGGCCCTCGGCATCGCGCTCGGTAAGGATAGACAGGCGCGCATCGCTCTCGATGCGGTAGGAGGTGTCGACCAGCCGGTCATTGACTCTGCCCGCCAGGGCCGCCTTGGCCAGTCCGGGCCCGATGGATGCGGCCACCTGCGCAACCGTTTGCGGTTCGTCGTAGGAGCGGACGGAGCCGTCCGGCAGGGAAATTGCGATCATGAACGTGCTCTCCAGAGCTGCAGTGCCCGCAGGCTACCCAGGCCACCGCGTGGGCTGCTTGGGGAATGCCCCCGTGCCAGCCCACATTTTCAGGGATGCCAAGGATATAAGACGCAGCGCACCACGGCGCGCGCCACAGGGATAAAAAAAGCGCGGACTCTCCGCGCATTTTTTGTTTCCTGAACCCTTTTACCGGCTCATCGGAACCGTTTCACCGCATCACCCCGGACGGACCAGCCGCCCGGCCTTTTCAGGCTTTTCAGCCCGAGCCGGGCCTGTTGGGTCAATTTGGTAGGCGCGATTGGACTCGAACCAACGACCCCCACCATGTCAAGGTGGTGCTCTAACCAGCTGAGCTACGCGCCTCCTGCAAGGCCAGCATGATACACGAGGCGCCCTCGTGGCGTGCACACCGCGCTCGCGCAGCACAGGGCGCAGCAACTTTTCTGTACTTTTACCGTCCAATGAACCGAATAAGGCTGCAAAACAGGCAGCAATTGCGCAGGAAACACCGTGCCAGAGCGTTAACGCAGGACCGCGACAGGAAAAAAGGGGCCCGGGAATCGTACGGACGGAGGTTTTCGTGCCCGTTTGCCGGCGTAAATGGCGTGGCAAATACGGGGAATTTACCCAAGCCGTAACACTCGCGTAATCTTTATTACATAACCCTGTAAAGCCCCGGAAATACTGTGCACCCCATCGAACATTTTGAGAAGCCAATGATGCTCGAACGCGAAAACTCGTCTGACGCCGCCTCCCTTCCCCGGGATGCCGCTAGCCCCAACGCTCCCGCCCTCGTGGTTGGCCTGGCGCGGGGCCCGGCTGACCTTGAAGAGGCACAGCGCCTGCGGTACTCCGTGTTCGCCCAGGAGATGGGAGCCAAGCTGGGTGACGCCAGTGAAGCCATCGACCAGGACGAGTTCGACATGTACTGCGACCACCTGCTCGTGCGGGAGCGCGATTCGGGCCGCGTCGTGGGCACGTACCGCATCCTGCCGCCGCACCGGCGCGAGCAGCTCGGCCGCCTGTACTCGGAGTCGGAGTTCGACCTCACCCGCATGACGCACCTGCAGCCGTCCCTCATCGAGGTGGGCCGCTCCTGCGTGAGTCCGGAGCACCGCACCGGCTCGGCCATTTTGCTGCTCTGGGCGGGCCTTGCGCAATACATGCGCAAGGGCCAGTACAAGCACCTCATCGGTTGCGCCAGCGCCTCGCTCGCCGATGGCGGCATGCAGGCCGCTGCGCTGCGCGACAAGCTGCAGGGCTACATGGCGGCGCCGGAATATCGCGTCTTCCCGCACCTGCCCTTCCCGCACGAGCGCCTGGAGCGCCCGGGCACGGTGGAAATGCCGCCGCTGATCAAGGGTTACCTGCGCCTGGGTGCCAAGGTCTGCGGTGAACCGGCCTGGGATCCGGACTTCAACACGGCCGACTTCCTCATCTGGCTGTCGCTCGACAACATTTCGCCGCGTTACGCGCGGCACTTTGACCTGCTGGCGGCCCAGGGTGAAGCAGCGACGGTCTAAGCGCCTGGGGCGCGTGCGCAAAACCACCGGCGGATCCCTTACCTGGGTTTTCCGGTGGCTGTTTGCGCCAGGTCGCCCGAGCGGGCGGCGTACCGCCCTCGACGAGCGCATTTACCTCGCGCCTTTCTAAGCGCGCTCGCGCGCTACTGCGCTCGCCTCCTTTTTATCGTCCGGGGCCCTGCGCCCCGACAGCGCTCCGCGTGCCTATTTGCGGCGCGCGATCAGCACCCCCTTGACCTCGGCCAGCTGTGCCAGCGTGCGGCGCAGGGCTGCGCCGTCGGGCACCTCGATCGTGAACTGCATCTGTGCCTGATCGCCCTGGCTCAGGGTGTTCACGCCGGTGAGATTGATTTTCTCGCGCGCAAAGACCTCCGTGACATCGCGCAGCAGCCCCTGCCGGTCATGGGCCAGGACCACGAGTTCCACCGCATAGTTGGCCGCCTCACGCCCGCGGTCCTGCCAGGCCACCTCGATGAGCCGTTCCGGCTGGCGCGCCATGAGCGTGCGCGCGTTGGCGCAGGCAGCCCGATGTACCGAGATGCCACGCCCGCGCGTCACGAAACCCACGATGGGATCGGGCGGCAGCGGACGGCAGCAGCGCGCCAGGCTGGTGAGCAGTGAATCAACGCCCACGACGAGCACCGAGCCACGCGCCGCCGGGTTGGCGCTCGGTTTGTCCAGCAGGGCGCTCAGCGGCAGCTGCGGTGCGGCATCCGCAGCAGCCGGCCCCGCCAGTGTCTGCTCCACGCTGCGCAGGCTGAACTCATCCTTGGTGGCCGCCGCGCACAGGTCTTCGGCCGAGGCAAAGCCCAGGCGCCGCGCCAGGTCCTCCAGGCCCACGGCGGTGCGCCCCAGCCGCTGCAGCTCCCGCGTAATGATGTCGCGCCCCGCAGCTACGGACTGCTCATGCTCCTGGGCGTGGAACCACTGGCGCACCTTGGCGCGCGAGCGCGCGCTGGCCAAAAAGCCCAGCTCCGGGTTGAGCCAGTCCCGGCTCGGTCCGCCGGTGCGTGCGCTCATGATCTCCACGGTCTGACCCGTACGCAGCGGCGTCACGAGGGCCACCAGGGCACCGTCCACGCGCGCACCGCGACAGCGGTGGCCCAGTTCCGTGTGGATGTGATACGCAAAATCAATCGCGGTAGCACCTTGCGGCAGTTCCACCACGCGCCCCTGCGGGGTCAGCGCGTAAACCCGGTCTGCAGGGCCCGCATCCGGCCCGCCGGGCTCGACGTCGCGCTGCCAGTCGAGCAGGCGGCGCAACCACGCAACCTTCTCGGTATCGGCCGCCTCCGCGCCCCCCTCCTTGTAGCGCCAGTGCGCGGCAAGTCCCAGCTCCGCCTGTTCGTGCATCTGATGCGTGCGGATCTGGATTTCCAGCGCACGGCCGTCGTCGTCCTCGACCACGGTATGCAGGGACTGGTAGCCATTGGCCTTGGGCCGCGCGATGTAGTCGTCGTACTCGCCCTCGACCGCATGCCAGCGTTCATGCACCAGCGTGAGCACCTCATAACACTGGCCCACGGTCTGCACCACAACGCGCAGCGCGCGCTGGTCCAGGATGCGGTCAAAGCCCAGGTCCTTGGCCGACATCTTGCCGGCGATGCTGGCAATGTGCTTGGGCCGCCCGCTTACCGCCGCGGGGATGCCGGCCCCGCGTAGCAGTTCCTCGACCGTGGCCACGGCCTCGGCCACGCGCTGCTCGCGCTGCCCGCGCTTTTCCTCGAGCAGGCGCGCAACGCGCTGGTAGACCTCGGGCTCCAGAAAGCGCAGGGAGAGGTCTTCGAGCTCCCACTTGATCTGCCAGATACCCAGCCGGTTGGCGAGCGGCGCATACAGGCTGCGCGTCTCCTGCGCGTAGGCCTGCGCCGGCCGGCGCTGGGCCGCCAGCCAGCGCAGGGTCTGCAGGCGCGAGGCCAGGCGCAGCAGCACCACGCGCATGTCATTGACCATGGCCAGCAGCATGCGGCGCAGGGCCTCATCCTGCCCCTGCGGAGCGGCGCCCACCGCCTGCCCGCTGGCCTGCTGACGCTTGCGCACGGCGTCCGACAGGTGGCGCAGCTGGCGCAGGTCGGTAACCAGCTGGGCCACGCGCGGGCCAAAGTGGCCGCGCAGCCAGCGCTCCGCATCGCGCACCACCTCGTGGGCGCTGAACAGGTAGGCGGCGCTCAGCAAGTCCGGGTCGGGGCGCACCGCGCGCACAATCTCAGCCATGCCCTGCGCGTGCTCCACCAGGGTCTCCCCGCTTTCCAGGCAGCGGTCGGCGTACAGCGGAAACGCCAGCGCACGCGCCTGCTCCGGATCTACCGGAGGGGTGGTCTCGCTGGCAGTGTCAGCAGTGGTGGCCATACAGGGCTCGGCGATGCGCGGATACGGGGGGACGAAGCAGCGTGCGCCCGCCCAGGGCCAGCGCAGGCGACGACCATTATGACGGAGCGCACCACCGGTCACGCACTCGGGCAGAATAAGCACATGCTGCCGCTGCTCAAACGCCTGCTGCGCCGCCCCAACCCCGACGTCGACCAGGCCCTCTGGGAGCAGCAGTGGCAGGCCCTCGCCCGGCAGTTTCCCTGGCTGACGCTGCGGCCGCAGACCCCGGAGCGCCTGCGCGCGCGGGTTGCCGGCCTGCTCGCCCAAAAATCCTTCGTAGGCGTGGCCGGGCTGGAACTCACGCCGGCCATGCGCCTGCACATTGCCTGCCAGGCCTGCCTGCCCATCCTCAACCTGGACCTGCACTGGTACCAGGGCTGGAGCGGGATCGTGGTCTACCCAGCGGGATTTCGCGTGCGCCGCACCCAGCACGATGCGGCCGGACTCGTGCAGGAATGGGATGCCGAACTCAGCGGCGAGGCCTGGGACGGCGGGCCGGTAGTGCTGTCCTGGGCGGATGCCGCACAGGTCCAGGGCAAGGCCAACGTCGTGATCCACGAGTTTGCGCACAAACTGGACCTTCTGGACGGCCAGGCAGACGGGATTCCGCCCTTTGACGCACGCCTGCATCCCGGCCTGCGGCGCGAAGCCTGGCGCGCGGCGCTCGAGGACGCCTACGAGCGCTTTTGCGCGGAGCTCGATCTGATCGAGGATGAACTCCCGCGCGACCTCGATCCGGACAGCGATGCCGCCCAGGCGCGGTACGCCCGGCTACCGCTGGACGCCTATGCCGCGCAGGATGTCGCGGAATTCTTTGCCGTGTCCAGTGAACAGTATTTTCTGGACGAGGAACCCCTGCGCGCCGCCTTCCCGCAGTGGCATGCCCAGCTCGCAGCGTTCTACGGACAATTGGGGCAGGACTAGCCCCTTTCAGGCTGCGGCCAGCAGGAACTCCCGTACCGGTTCGATCTGGTCCGCATCAAAGAGCATCGGCGCGTGGCCCACACCCGCAAAGCTATGCACGGCAGGACGCGGCCCGCGCTGCTGCATTTCCCGCACCGTAGCCTGGGTGAGCAGGTCGGACTGGGCCCCGTGCAGCAGCAGCGTGGGCGCCGTGATGGCATCAAAGAGCGACCACAACTGCCCTTCGGCTGCCGCGGCCGCCTCGGGTGTCATGGCCCGCAGCGGCGCCGAGATGGCCGGGTCATAGTGGAAGATAAAACCATCTCCGTCCGGCACCAGCGTGCTGGCCGTCATTTCGCGCCAGTCAGCCTCACTGCGCAGGGCAAAGCCTGCGCCGATCGTGCGCGTGTAGGCCACCGCCTCATCGAGCGAGGCGAAGCGCACCGGCTTGCCCACGTAGGTGCCGATGCGTGCCAGTGCCGCCGCTTCCAGGCGCGGCCCCACGTCGTTGAGCACGAGGCGGGATATGGGCGAGTTCTTCATGCCGGCCAGGCCCATACCGATGAGGCCTCCCATGGAGGTCCCCACCCAGGACACCGTTGCAACGTCCAGGCGCGCAATCAGCGTAACCATGTCGGCCACGTATTGGGGAATCTGGTAGAGCAGGGGCTGGCCCAGCCAGTCGCTGCGGCCGCGCCCAGCCACGTCCGGACACACCACGCGCACCTGGGGCGCCAGTACCCGGGCCAGGCGGTCGAAGTCACGCCCCGTGCGCGCCAGACCGTGCACGCAGACAACCACGCGCGGATTGTGCGGGTCGCCCCACTGCGTGTAGCGCAGGGTGTGCAGCCCCGCAGGGCTGAGGCACTGTACCGCTCCTTCGCTGGGTTCCATCATGACGGGCGTCCTCATCCGGCGGCATTGCCAAGCAGCTCTGCCTCGGGATCCATTGTAGGGGGCGGCACGTTACGCTGCGATGGCTGGTTATGCCAGTAGCGCGCGTGGTCCTGCCGCCAGCGTTCGATGCGCACCTGCCCGTCCGCGCCAAAACGCCATTGCACGGCGCCGCTGTCGTCCGAGCGCAGCACGCGCACGCCGCGCTGCGCATAGCGCTCCAGGACCTGCGCGTGCGGGTGCCCGAAGTGATTGCGGTACCCCAGCTGCATCGACACCCAGCGCGGCTGCGTGGCATCGAGCAGTTCGGCGCTCGAGGAGGTATGGCTGCCATGGTGGGGCGCAACCAGCAGATCCACGTGCAGGCCCGCGTGCAACGCGCCCTGCCCACCCCCCTGCGCATTCCCCTGCGCATTCCCC
>Ga0209067_10001900_pt1 | contig 12588 bp, 11 predicted proteins | sample ColStrG_CSR_2013_FD_187199 | JGI IMG/M metagenome (GOLD analysis project Ga0209067, IMG submission 187199) | Freshwater sediment microbial communities in response to fracking from Pennsylvania, USA - Cold Stream Run_MetaG_CSR_2013 (SPAdes)... | ecosystem: Environmental > Aquatic > Freshwater >... | reverse complement strand
TTCGCAGCCTGCGCCATTGCGCTGCTGTACCACCCGCTCCGACTCGATTACCGTTCGCTGGCCTTTCGGTGAAAATCGGTCCTGCCGGATCTAAGGCCGGACAACGTGGTGCCGATCCGCGAGCGGCCCTTGAGCCGCCATCCGAGAAGCCAACGGCCTTGCCGCGCAAAGGGGTGCATCGGATCATCGCGGGCCTACACTTACTGGTTGGAGTATTACCAGGCAGATCACTACCAAGGGACAAGTCACCATCACTCAGGAGATTCGTAACCGGCTGGGCCTTCTGCCGCATACGAAAGTCGAGTTCGAGGCGGCTGGGGATCACGCCCTCATTCGTAAGGCCCGGCACCCGCCCGGTGAAAGCGTCCGAGGCCGCCTGGCCCTGGAAGTCCTCCGCGGCACCGCGGACACCCGTATGAGCACGGACGAGATCCTGGCGCTGACACGGGACGAAACCCGCGCTACCAAGCGACGCAAGTGACAAAGACTTTCCCAACTTGCAGGCCCGCCTGCGCGCCTGCCGTGGCGTGCTCGTGGACAGCAACGTCCTGCTAGACATCGCATCCCACCCAGCCGCAGGTTGCCCCAGGTTCTTTTCGGGAGCATAGGGGAGAGAGGAGGCTGTCGGGAACGGCATATAATCAAGACTTCAATGACCGGGAAGAAGATGGCGCAGCTGCTGGTGGGCGGAGTACTGTTTCTCGCCGCGGAATGGTGCGTTGTGCTGCCCCAGACCCCCGCCAGCCCCATACGATTCGCCTACCAGCCAATCGATTTCACGCTCGATAGCTGTGAGACACCGGAGCGCCATGCTCCGGAGACCATGGCCGGGGGTGTCGCCGTATTCGACTACAACAACGATGGCGCGCCCGACATCTTCTTCGCCAACGGAGCCGATATCCGCAGCCTCAAGAAGACCTCGCCGAAATACTTCAATCGCCTTCTCCGGAATGACGGAAAGGGCCGCTTCCAGGATGTAACGAACGCCGCCGGCCTGGCCGGCACGGGCTACGATGTGGGCGTGGCCGTCGGCGACTATGACAACGACGGCTACGAGGACCTCTTCGTGGGAGGCGTGTACCGCAACACGCTTTACCACAACAACGGCAACGGAACGTTTACCGATGTGACCGCGAAGGCGGGGCTCAACCAGCCCGACTGGGAATATGGCCCGCTCTGGTCCGTGGGAGGCGCCTGGGTGGACGTCAACAACGACGGGCTGCTGGATCTGATCGTAGTGAACTACCTGGCCTGGAATATCGACACGGAGCCCGTTTGTCCGGCAGGAGATCATCGCGACTACTGCCACCCGAAAATGTACAAGGCGACCCCGAACCAGGTTTTCCTGAACAATGGCGACGGGACCTTCCGCGATATCTCGGCCGAATCGGGCGTGCGCGCGCATCCCGGAAAAGGCATGGGAATTGGTGTTGCCGATTATGACCTCGACGGCAAAATGGACTTCTTCATTGCCAATGACAAAATGTACAACTCGCTGTTCCACAACAAAGGGGAGGGCAAGTTCGAGGAGGTGGCCTTCGATGCCAATGTCGCCTTGCGGGAGAATGCCGAACTGATCTCTGGTATGGGCCTGGACTTCCGCGATCTCGACAACGATGGCTATCCCGACATCGTAGTCGCCGCTCTGGACGACGAGACGTTCCCGATTTTTCGAAATACGGGGAAGGGCGAGTTCGCTGACATCACCGACACTAGCCGCATGGCGGCGCTCAGCATGTCCATGTCCGGGTACTCGCCGACGATCTTCGATTTCGACAATGACGGATGGAAAGACATCTTCGTCACACGGGGACACGTGCAGTCGCTCCAGTCCGCTCCCCGTGTCACGGTGGCCCAACCGAACACCGTCTTCCGCAACCTGGGTGTAGGCAGGGGCGGAGTCCGGTTCGACGCCCTCACGGCCGAGGCAGGCCTTGCGGCCCAGCCGCCCCAGCGCCATCGAGGCTCCGCGGTCGGTGATTTCAACGGCGATGGCCGGCTCGATGTCGTGGTGACCGCGCTTGGCGCACGGGCTGAAATCTGGATGAACCAAAGTTCAGGCGCCAATCACTGGCTGGAACTCAAGTTAGAGGGGACCAAAAGTAATCGCGACGCAATTGGCGCCAGAGTCAAGGTCGTTACCGGGGGCAAGACACAATTCAATCACGTCACCACCAGTTGCGGCTACGCCTCATCCAGTGCGGGCCCGCTGCACTTCGGTCTGGGTGCCGATGCGTCAGTCGATCTGGTCGAAATCCGTTGGCCATCAGGCCAAGTGCAGCAGCTCAAAGGTGTAGGTCCCGATCGGGTGGTTCACGTGAAGGAACCGCAACAGTGAGAGCATCGCGTCCTCCTCGCTCCCGCATTCTGGTAGCTCGTGGATCGTTGGTTCGAGTCTCAGCTCGCTGGCCAGTGCGTCCCTACCCCTTCGGCTTTTCTTCCAGCATTGCCCTCAGCCGGGCGATCTCGCCTTTCAACTTATGCTCGCGCGAGACCATCATCAGAACGTAGATCACCAGGATGACCCAGGCCGCAACGAGACCGTAGCTCAGGAATTCGTAATTATGTTGCAGGCGGGCGAGCTCCCGTGTGACGGCTTCCGCGTCGGGGGAGGCCTGTGCCAACAACAGCGTCTGTGTGAGGAAGTGCATAGGATCTCCGTTAAAGGGCGTGCGCCATGCGCCGCAGAGAATCGATCTCGCGCTGGGACTGTTCCTGGCGCAGCCGGATGGCCGTCAGCACCACTCCGAGCAGGATCATCGCCAGCCAGTTCCACCCGGCCACGGCGTACCAGTCTCGCGGGATGCTTCCACCACCCCAAAACACCGGCTGCGGATGTTGGGTGCGCCACCACTTGATCGAGAAGATGACGATCGGGACGTCAATAAAGGCAAAGATCGAGAAAACCGCCGCGAAGGTGGCCCGCTGCGTGGGCTCTTCGATGGCCCGTCGCAGCGTCAGGTAGCCGGCATACAGCAGCCAGCAGACCAGCGCCGAAGTCAGGCGCGCATCCCAGGCCCACCAGATGCCCCAGATCACGCGGGCCCAGATGGATCCCGTGACGAGGTTAGCGGCCAGGAAGGCAAGGCCGACTTCGGTCACGGCGACGGCCAGCGCGTCATACTTGAAGTTCTTGGTGAGCAGGAACATCACCGAGCCGATCAAAGCCGCGAACGAGCAAAGCATCGCGGTCATGGCCACCGGCACGTGGAAAAAGATGATCTTGAAGATGGCGCCCTGCGAAGCTTCCCGGGGCAGGCCCGCGATTACGATGATATCCCGCGCCACCAAGTATGCTGCCACAGCGCCTAATCCGTAGAGAATGTAGTCACGCATCGTTCTTCACCCCACTAACACCGTCTCCACCAGCAGCAAGGAGACTGCGGTGTACATCACGTCGAAACCGATCAACATCTTCAGCCACATTACGGTATCCGGGCCGATCGGTTTGCCTTGGACCAAGGGAAGGCTCAACTGCATCGCCCCCATTAACGCCGGCACCAGGATCGGATACGTCAGCATCGGCAGCATCACTTCCCGCAGTCGGATGTTCACGGTGAGCGCGCTGAAAACCGTTCCCACCACAGTCATTCCCCAGGTCCCCAACACCAGCACCAGCATGAGCTGCCAGAATTGCTCGGTCCAGTGTACGTTGGCGAAGATGCCAAACACCGGCAACGAGATCAATTCTACCGCCAACACCAACATGAAATTCCCCAGAGCCTTGCCCAGAAACAACGCCGCGCCCGATACAGGCGCCGAGATCAGCGCATCCAGGCAATCGTTCGGCAGTTCGCGCGCGAAGCTGCGGTTCAGAATCAGGGTTCCCGCAAAAGCGAACACAATCCACAGAAGCCCACCGGCCATTTCCTTGGTGGTGTCTTCAAAAGCATCGAACGCAAAACTGAACAGCAGCAAAATCACCACGGCGAAGGCCAGCGACGAATTCACCGCTTCCTTGGTTCGTATTTCGGCGCGCAGATCCTTGGCTGCGATCGTCAGCACTTGCCGCAAAAACTGCATCAACCCTCGCCGTACCGCGCATACACGAATCCCGGATCGGCAACCATCTCCGGCGTGCAGGGCCCATGAAAGGCCACCTGGCCGCGGTTCAGCAGCGCGACGTGCGAGGCTAACTCCAGCGCCTCTCGCAATTGGTGGGTCGACAGCACAATGGTCCTTCCGTCGTTGAGCGCCTGCCGCAACAGCGTTTGCAGCACGGCGATGGCGCGGTCGTCGAGCGCAGTGAATGGCTCGTCCAGCAAGAGCACCGAAGGTTCGTGGAGAAAGGCGCGCGCCACCGCCAGCCGCTGCCGCATTCCCCGCGAAAACTCGCGCACCAGGCCGTCGCGCACGCGCTCCAGGCCGGTGCGTTCCAGCCATGCCAGCGCCGATTTCCGGGGGTCGGCCAAACCATATAGCCGGCCATACAGCATGAGGTTCTCCAGCGCCGAAAGCTCATCGTAGACGGAGATCCCGTGACCAATGAAACCCATATGCCGCCGCGTGTCGGTTTCCCGCGGGGGCTTGCCGTTGATCAGGATCCTGCCGCGCCCGGGGTGCGAAAACCCGGCGATGGTGCGCAGCAGCGTGGTCTTGCCTGCGCCGTTCCGCCCGATCAGGGCCAGACACGAACCCGCCGGCGCGGCCAGTTGCACGTCGCGCAGCGCAGGGAAGTCGCCATAGAACTTCCACACGCCTTCAGCGGCGACCGCGTCCATCGCTCCCCTTCGCTGCCATGCCCTCAGGGCTCTGCGCACGGTAGAGCAGCGCAAACCCCAGCGCCAGAATTCCCAGCGCCAAGGCCACGATCAGCTTGGCCTGGCCGTAAACGCGCGGCATGATCTGCTCGATCTTGGGACCGGCATCGGAATCGGCGCCGGCGGACGCGTCCGAACCCGAATCGACCGGCGCTGCCGCTGCCTGGCCGGTCAGCTTCACGTTGTAAGTGTTCCCGCTTAGCCCGAAGACATGCGCCTTGCTGCTCGGCACCGTTCCCAGGTCGTTCAGGTTTTCACCAGTGAGGGTGATGCCATCCGGAACGATCAGGTAGGTGTTTTCGTCCTTGGTGATCACTCGGCCGGCGTAGGGTGCGCCCTCCGTGTAAGGCAGCGAGTAGGCCAGGTCGAACCGGGTCTCGCCCGGCTTCACCGCGAAATCGGCTGCGAAAATGTTTTCGTTTCTCGAAACTCGCGTCACCGGCGTGCCCAGCGGCATTCCGCCCGGCGCGGTGGCATTGACCTGCACCTTGCCGCCCGTGCCTTCGGGCAGGAAGAAGCGGAGGGTGCCGTTACCCGGATCGTTCCACGCAGTCTTGCCCGAGTTGGTGAAAAGGTAGGTCTCGTTCACAGTCATCTGGCCGCCACCCGGTTGCAGCAGGATCATGTGCTTCCCCACCTTGGCGGCTCCCGGCTGCTTGGAAGAGTTGTAGACTTCCAGCGACAGCCCCGTGGTCGGCTGGCCCGGTGGCAGCATGTGGTTGTAGGTAACCCCGTCGAAGGCGGTGCGGATCAAGTGCGGGCCGCGCACTTCCTGATTGATGGTGAATTGGCCCTGCGCGTCCGACTTGGCCTGGTCGATCAGTTCCAATCCGGTTTGCGTGCCCAATTTATACAGGGCAACGGTGGCTCCCGCCTGGGGTTTGCCGGTGGTTTGGTTCCGCACCTCGCCCGTGATCGCGGCCAAGACCGGGGAGCAGAAAAGAAAAAACGCGCAGGCCAGGAGGCCTACACCACGGGGGCTCATGCTTTCACCGCCTTCATGGGCTTTCCGCACTCGCCGCAGAACTTCAGTTCCTTTTCAAACTTGGCTCCGCAACTGGGGCAGACCAAGCCCGCTTCCTTGGCTTGGGGCTGTGCCTTTGGTTTTGGCGGTGCTGCGCCGTTCATCCCCAACTGCACCTTCAGCCGGTCCACTTCGCCGAGCACCGTCGCCAGTTCTTTTTGGAGGTCCTTCTTGGTGTTCTGGTAGTCGGCGTCCGAAAGCTTTCCCACCCGGTACTCAAACTGCAAATCGCGCAGATTCTCGTAAATTGCAGCCTTCCGTTGATCCAGATGTTGGAATGGCGACTCCGGTTCGGCCACTGGCAAATCCCGGTCCCGGACCCCAAGCACGAAGGCGATGACGGCGATCGCAACTACGCATGTAAGGACAATAACCATCGCGTTCTATTCCAGGTTGGCCAGATCCCGATCGATCTGTTCCTTGTACTTGGCCAACTCCGGATCGTCGATCTCCACCGGTCCAAGATCCGTCATCGGCTTGGGCTTCCGGTATTTCGATTTCAGGTACAGCAGCACCAACACCAGCCCGACCCCTGCCAGAGAATACGGCACCACCCATCCGAAGGCATTCGGCATGGCCAGGTAGATGCCAGGACCGTAATCGCGGATGAAGGCCTGCACAATCTGATCGTCCGACATGCCCACGGCCTGCATCTGGGCGATCCGCTCTTTGGCCGGCTTGGAAAAGTGGCACTCCAGCATGCTGCAGGTGGCCACCGAATCCTTGCAGCCGCACTGGCAGGCGATGCGTGCCCCCACGCGCCGGACGTCCACGCTGGGTTTCTCAGAGGCCGTCTGCGCCAGCGCCGCCGCGGCCAGAATGACCGCCAGTACGCTACTTTTTAACCGTCGCATGTTGGGTCGTGTAGCCCACCACTTCCGTGCGGGCGTATTGCATCTTGACTTTGCTCGGCACCAGGCAGATGAGGGTGCCGCCAATCAACACCAGCCCGCCGATCCAGATCCACATCACCAGCGGGAACACATAGGCCTGAATCACCGCGCGTTGGTTATCGTCGGACATGCCGCCAAAGTTCAGGTATAAGTCTTCGTTGGGGCGCTGGCGGATTCCTACTTCCGAAGTGCCCTGCCGGCTGGCTTTGTAGAAGCGCTTTTCCGGCTCCAGAGTGCCTAAGGGCTCGCCATTCTTCGTAACGTCCATGGTGGCCCGGTGCCAGGCATAGTTTTCGTTTTCGCCCTGTTGCAGGTCGGTCATGCGAAGGGTATACACACCCACTTGCATGGTGTCGCCTTTGTTCAGCTCTTTCACTTCGGCCTGGTTGAAAGCGTGGCCGGTGAAGCCGACGAACATCAGCACGATGCCCATGTGAACCAGGTACCCGCCGTAGCGCCGGGTGTTGCGTTGCGTCAGTTCCGCGGTAGCGTGCAGCAGGTTGAAGTTGTTCTTTGCCGCTATCGCTTTGGCGCCCTTGTAGAACTCCATGATCACCGTCAGCGCCACAAACAGGCAGAAACCCAAGGAGATCAACGCATAGGGGTGCCGCACGCCCGCCGCCGCCAGCGCGCCCACCAGCACCAGCGAGGCGATCCCCGGATACTGGAAGTTGCGGCGCAGGCTTTCCACCGACGTCCGCCGCCAGGCAAACAGCGGTCCAACGCCAGTCAGCAGCAGCAGGAACAATCCGATGGGCACCATCAGCCGGTTGTACCAGTCGGCGTCCAGCGAAATCTTGTTGCCCGTGGCGGCTTCGGAAATCACCGGGAACAGCGTGCCCCACAACACGGCAAAGCAGCTCGCCAACAGAATGAGGTTGTTGAACAGAAAGCTGGATTCGCGGGAAATCACGCTCTCCAGTTCCGCTTCGCTCTTCAGATACTCCAGGCGGTCCAGAATCAGGTATAGGGTGGCGGCAATCCCCAGCGCCAGGAAACTCACGAAGTACTTGCCCACCTCCGACCGCGCAAAGGCATGCACCGATTGCACCACGCCGGAACGCGTCAGGAACGTCCCCAGAATGCACAGGAAGAAGGTGGTCGAAACCAGCACGATGTTCCAGACCTTCATCATGCCCTTCTTTTCCTGCATCATGACCGAGTGCAAAAAGGCGGTGCCGCTGATCCACGGGAGCACGGACGCGTTCTCCACCGGGTCCCATCCCCAGTAGCCGCCCCAGCCGAGCACGTGGTACGCCCAAGCCATACCTAACATGACGCCGGTGCTCTGGAACAGCCACGTCACCAACGTCCAGCGACGCGTGGTATGGATCCAGCCATCGCCCGGCTGTTTGGTGATCAGCGAACCGATGGCGAAGGCGAACGGTATCGAAAAGCCGACATAGCCCAAATAAAGCATCGGCGGGTGAATCGCCATCGCCGGGTATTGCAGGAGTGGGCTCAAGCCATTGCCGTCCGGAACGGCCACGATCAGCTTGTCGGTAGCCAGCATCTGAAACGGGTTGGCGACGAAGTTGTTCAGCACGAGGAAGAAGGTTTGAATGGTGGTGATCACACCCACAACCCAGGGCATCATGTCGCGGTGCTTGCGCCGGTTGGTGAACACCACCACCGAGGCGTACGTGGAAAGCAGGAAACTCCAGAACAGCAGCGACCCTTCCTGCCCGCCCCACCATGCCGCGTATTTGTAGAGCATCGGCATGGTCCGGTTGGAATGCTCGGCCACATAGGCAAACCGGAAATCGCTGGTAATCAGAGAGTAAACCAGGATGCCCGACGCCAGCGTCACCAGGGCCCATACCGAGTAAACCGCTCGCTCCCCGCTAACCACCAGAAACGGCTTGGCTTTGAGCCGGCCGATGACGGAGGCAAACGTGGCGTAGAGAGCTACACAGAAGGCCAGCAGGATGGCCAACGCACCCAGATTTTCCATATCACCCCTCGAGAGCTAGATCGACTTACCGCTATTGATATTGGGAGCCGTCTGGCCGGGCTTCAGGTCGCCCGGTTTGGCCTCGTACTTCGATGCGCACTTGGCCTGGATCGTTTTCGCCCGAAAGATGCCGTCCCTTTCCAGTTTCCCGTCGGCCAGCGCCTGTGCTCCATCCTTAAAGGTATCGGGCAGTGGATCGGTGCCGGTGTAGGCAACTCTGAGCTTGGTGGTGTCCTGAACGAGTACGAACTGAACCTCTTTACCAACCCGTTGGATCGACCCGGCTTCCACATCGCCGCCCACCCGTATGTGCTTGCCATAGGCCTCGCCGCCCATCTTCTGCAACTCAGGCACGGTCTTGTAATAGGATTGGCTCTCCGTAGCCCCGGATGTTGCCAGCCACAGAACGGTGCCGACCACAATGGCGATCAACGCAGCGAACTTTCCATATTTCTTCATTTGACAGCCCCTTGAAATCCCAGTATACCCCGAAAGGATTGCGGCATTTTCAGACGTCGATAACTTTTTTGTGGGCTTCTTCCACACCCCCACTGATGAGGGGGTACTGCGCAATCGAACACACAAACACCTGCCCCTAATGGGGACGAAATCGGACGATTCGATATAGGGGCCGGCTGCGAGATTCTGCCGGGGGTCCCGAAACTCACCAAATCTTGAGACGCGCGGGGCTGCCGTTTTATTCCCTTTTGTTCTAGGCGGCCCATTCCGGTGCTGGAAACAGCGATAGAGTATCAGGATGCCTCGCCGCACGGCCCTCTTTTTCGTCAGCGCACTCGCGCTCTCCGCCGCCCAGTTGGACGTCTGGTCCGCCAAGCCGGAAATCCGCACGGTCGAACCAAGCGCTGCGTTGAAACTCAGCGGGCAACGGGACGAAGACTTCTACCGGCCCCGCCTCACCAACACGGGCAAGACGCCCGTGCATGTCAAGGAAGTGGCGATCTTCCGCATCGCGCACGACCTCCCCGACGCTACGGCGTTCTACGGCGAAAGCTTTCAGATGCTGTCCCAAACCGCCGGTACCCTGGCTCAACCCATCGACCTCGGCTACGATGAGCTCAAGCATTACAAGATTCCGCAGCCCGCAGACGCCAAAGCCGCCACTGGCATGATCACGCTCACACCGCCGGGCGGCCCCACCATGTTGCTCGGCTTCACAAGCTGCCAGCGCTTCAGCGGCCGGTTTTATCTGCGGCCGAAGTCCATCGAGGTGGTGCTCGATACCGAAGGCCTCGCGCTCGGCCCAGGGGAGTCGTGGGACCTGGAAGAATTCCTGTACACGGCGGGCCCTAACCGCGCCGCGCTGCTGGCTAAACTGGCGGACCGCATCGACCGGAACCACCCTCCCCTCAAGTTCAAAACGCCTCCCGCCGGTTGGTGCTCCTGGTATTGCTTCGGCGCGCGCGTCACCGCGAAGAACGTCATCGACAACCTGGGCGCGATCATTCACAACGCTCCGCAACTCAAGTATGTACAACTCGACGACGGCTACCAGCCGGCAATGGGCGACTGGCTGGAGACCGGCCAAGCCTTCGGCGGCGGCGTTCAGGGCGTTCTGCAGGCCATTCGCAAACAGGGTTTGGAACCGGCGATCTGGGTGGCGCCATTTATCGCCGAAGCCGGGTCGCACGTCTTCCAGCAGCACCCCGGCTGGTTCATGAAGGGCGAAGACGGCAAGCCGCTCCCGGCCAGCAAGGTCACCTTTCCGGGCTGGCGCCGCGGGCCGTGGTACGCGCTCGATGGCACCAATCCCGAAGTACAGAAACACCTGGAATCCGTGTTCCGCACAATGCGCCAACAGTGGGGCGTCACGTATTTCAAGCTCGACGCCAACTTCTGGGGCGCTATGCACGGCGGCATCCTGCACGATCCCAAGGCCACCCGCATCGAAGCCTACCGCCGCGGCATGGAAGCCGTGCTGCGCGGCGCGGGCGACAGTTTCATTCTGGGCTGCAATCACCCCATCTGGGCGTCTTTCGGCTTGATCCACGGCTCGCGCAGTTCGGGCGACATCAGCCGTACCTGGGACACGTTCCAGAAGGTGGCGCGGCAGAACCTGAACCGCAACTGGCAAAACGGCCGGCTCTGGTGGAACGATCCCGACGCCGTCACGCTGAGCGGCAACATGCCCGAAACCGAATACCGCTTTCACGCCTCGGCGGTGATGGCTTCCGGCGGGCTGGTACTTTCCGGCGACGATTTGACCACACTCCCGCCGGCCCGCATGGAGATATTGAAGAAACTTCTGCCACCTACCGGGGTGCAGGCCGAGTTTGTAGACGAAAGCCTGCGGTTAGGCGTAGTGCGTCTGAAGGACCGCACCATGCTCTGCGTTTTCAACTGGTCTGAGCAGCCGGACCAAATATCCGTCAAGTTTCGTCGCTCCCGTAGCGTGATCGACCTCTGGTCCGGGCACGATTACGGCCGGCGGCAGGGCGCCCTGGAAGTGGCGCTACGGCCGCATGAGGGCACGGTGCTGGTGGTGCGGTAGCGCGGTCGGGCAGGCTGACCGCCACGCCCCTACCGTTCGATCCGGAAATCCGCGGCCTGCGCCGTTTTTCGCGGCTGGTCCGGAGCCAACTTGTCGGCCACGGTTATACAAAAGACATAATCGCCGGGCTCTATAGAGGACGAAAGGGTAATGTTTCCCTCGATGTGGTGGAGCCGCGCGTCTTCACCGGTAGGGGTGGTCAGCAGCGACGGCTTTCCCTCGAAAATCACCCGGCCATTCCAGAACAGGCGGGTCTGCGCTTCCAGCACGGATTTCTTATCGACGCCGGCGGAAGCATTTAGCACGTCGTAACCGTAGACGATGCTCTGGCCAGGCTTGAAAACCCGGACCCCGGGATGCTCATTGGTTACGTCCACTTCAACGCCGGGGGGCCGCGCGATCGGGTTGGTCGATTTTTCTCCTATGAGCAGGATACTCGAAAGAGAAAACCGCTTGCCGTTCGCGCCTTGACCTTCCAGAAACTGCCTGGCGAAACCAATTCGACCGGTGATCCCATCGCCCACGATGGTCAGGACTTGGTACGGGCCGGGCAGCCACACCGGCACGTTCAGCGAATATACCAACCCGTGGGCCATCGCCCGTTGGTATTCTCCATTGGTCAGGTCCATGTAGAAACTGCGATTGTTCTCGTGCAGGATGCGCCCGTCCTCCGCACAGACCAATACCAGCAGGTCCAGACCGTAGCGGTGGTTTCCGTTCGTGTAATTTGCGAAGCCAAGGTCGCGGGTATCGATGAAAGACAGGGCCGCGACGTGGGAGCCTTTCTCCGCGGTGTTAGAGAGAATGCTGGTGAGCCGGACGCGGATGTCGCCGGAGGCGAAGGGGTCCGCTACAGCCTGAAGCATTTGCTGGCGGCGCGTCATTTGCCCTGGGTCCTTCGGGTTGCCGGGGCTCGCTATGGGCCCGGTTCGGGATCGCACCTGCAGGCCTTCGCGTTTGACCCGCACCGTCAGCGTTCCGGTCGAAGCCGTTAGAGATGCCTCTGGGTGATAGTCGATCAAATAGTAGCCGTCCTGTTCCCGGAGCACTCGATCCAGAGCGCCCGAGAGGCCCTGATCCGGGCCGATCACCGCTCCGCCCGTCCGCTCGGCCACTACCATGAACGCGGCTGCGGCCATTGACTCTGCGCTGCTGGACGGGTCGATTCCATAGAGCACAGTGGCTGCCTGGTTGGCCGAGTCTACCAGGCGGCCTGCCGATTCCAGGGCGTTGCCGAACATCCCGAGGTTGCTGGAGAATACGACTAGAGCTTTGCGCCCGGGGAGTTCACGCAGGCCATTCACCGCGAAACGCATGGCTGCTCGGGAGCCCGCGCTCAAGTCGTTCTGGATTTTGTCGTCCAGGCTGACGGCAATGCGGGCGGGATGGCATTTCACCTGATCGAGGGCCGCGTGCAGCAGGTCTTTGGCGCCGGTGAAAATCTGCAT
>Ga0209067_10001899_pt1 | contig 12596 bp, 9 predicted proteins | sample ColStrG_CSR_2013_FD_187199 | JGI IMG/M metagenome (GOLD analysis project Ga0209067, IMG submission 187199) | Freshwater sediment microbial communities in response to fracking from Pennsylvania, USA - Cold Stream Run_MetaG_CSR_2013 (SPAdes)... | ecosystem: Environmental > Aquatic > Freshwater >... | reverse complement strand
CGGCGCGGCCTGGGAGTCCCACCGCACCGCGCAGAACTCGGCGCTGGCCACCCTCGGCGCGCCCGCCGCCTCCTCTGCACCCACCCCGACCGACCCGGTGGAGCGGGTCGCCCACGCGCTGCTGCCCAGCGTGGTCTCCATCCAGACCCGCACGGCCACCGGCGAGGGCGAGGGCTCCGGCGTGGTGCTCAGCACCACCGGGGAGATTCTGACCAACAACCACGTCATCGCCGATGCGGCCACCGCCGGGGCGGCGCTCACCGTCACCTTGAGCAGCGGCACCACGGTGCCCGCCGTCATCGTGGGACGCGACCCCACGGCCGACGTGGCCGTCATCCGCGCCGAGGGGGTGTCCGGCCTGGTGCCCGCGGTGCTGGGCAACTCCGACGCCCTGCAGGTCGGGCAGCCCGTGGTGGCGATCGGGTCACCGCTCGGACTGTCAGGAACCGTGACGTCGGGGATTGTCAGCGCGCTCAACCGCCCGGTGACCACCGGGCAGAACGCCACCAGCGAGGCGGCCTTCAACGCCATCCAGACCGATGCCGCGATCAACCCCGGCAACTCCGGGGGCCCGCTGGTCAACCTGTCCGGACAGGTCGTGGGGCTGAACTCCGCGATCGCGACGCTGGGCGGCTCACCCAGTAGTCCCAGCGGCCAGACCGGCTCGATTGGCCTGGGGTTCTCGATCCCGATCAACCAGGCGCGACGCATTGCCACCCAGCTCATCACCACCGGCCACGCGCAGCGCGCGCTTCTCGGGGTCGACGTCGTGGACGCAACGTCTGCCGGGGCACAGGTCCAGGCGGTGACGGCGGGCGGTCCCGCGGACCGAGCCGGCCTGCGGACCGGCGACGTGATCACCCACTTCGACGCCCTGGTGATCACCCAGGCCACCGACCTCACCGCCGCGGTGCACTCGGCGCTGCCGGACAGCACCCACCAGCTCACCTACCTGCGCGGTGGCAGCGTGCACACCGCCACCGTGCAGCTGTCCCACACCACCGACGGCTAAGCCGCGCTCAGCCCGCCGGGTCAGGCGAGGGCGGGGTGTCCCGTGCGGCTGCCCGGTCAGCGGCGTCCGCCCGCGAGGAGAGCCGGGTCAGGATCGCGGTGATCGCGGCGTCCTGCGCGGCCAGATGCGCCTGGATCTGCTTGGCCTCCTCCAAGACAGCCTCCGCGTCCTTGTAGGTCGCCTCGGCGCGCCGGTCCGAGGCCGTCGCCTGCACGTTCTGCCCGACGATGATCACGGGCAGCAGCACCAGCTGGAGGAAGTACCCGGAGATCGACCCGACGATCAGGACGATCTGCGTCTTGTTGGTCAGCGCCCCGTAGACACCGAGCCCGCCCAGCAGGGCGAACAGGTACGCGCACACCATCGTTCCCACGATCACGGTGATCCGCAGGCCGACCTTGGCGTTGAACCGGGCGAACGCCGAGTCACCGTGCAGGTGCTGGCGCACCTCGGTGGTGCTGGGGGGCGGGGTGGTCTTGCGTGCCTCGATGTGCGGGTGCGGGACGTACTTGAAGTCCTTCAGGTCGATGGCCACGCTGCCAGTGTTGCAGCGCGGCGCGGACCGGCCGCGGACCCAGCAGGCGCGTGCCGCGCCGTGGCCCCCCACCCAGCGTCCGGCTGAGGGGCCGTCGGCGCCTACGGGGCCAGGGCGAGGGTCCAGGTAGCGGTGCTCGACGCCGGCTGGTCGAACGACGCGACCAGTCCGCCCACCGAGCCGCTGGCCACCGGCCCGTTGCTGTCCGCCACTAGGGAGTTGATCCGGCCGCTGGTGGTCGCGGGACCCGCCGTGCCCCGCACCGTCACCGATCCCGGCGGGGTAATCGTGGTGACCGCGGAGGACTTCGCCGCCCAGTAGGACACCACCCAGTCACCGGCGCCGCCGACTCCGTTGACCACGGGGGTGGCCAGCGACGAGGTCGAGGTGGACCCAGGGGTGCCTGCCCACAGCGCGCCGTCCACGGGACCGGACGCCGCGGTGTTCGCGTAGGCAAGCAGCTGCACGGTGGACTTGTAGGCAGTGGGCAGGGTCACCGTCACCGTGGACCCCGCGTCCGCCGCGGTGGCCACCCTCTCCCACACGGTGGAGCGCACGCCGGCGTTGGAGATCCCCGACCCCACCTGGGTCCAGCCCGCGGGTGCCGTCATCGTCGACGAGGCGGCCCCGGTCGCGATGAGCACCAGGCCGTCGCCCGCGGTGACGCCGGCGGGCACGGCCACCTTGTCCGCCGTGCCGGTGCCCGCCACGGACGTCTGGTTGACGAACGAGATCGGTGGCAACGCCGCAGCGGCGGTCACCTGCTGGGTGCTGGTGGCCGTCAGGCCAGCCGCGGTGGTGACGGTCAGCGTCACCGGGTAGGTCCCCCCGGTGGCGTAGGTGTCCGTCGCGGTGGCACCGGTCGTGGAGTTCCCGTCCCCGAAGGTCCACGAGTAGGAGGCGATCGCACTGCCCGGCGCGGTGGACGCGCTGGCGTTGAACGAGCAGACCAGTGCCGAGCAGGTGGTGGTGAACGAGGCGGTCGGTGCCACCGTCGGCATCACGAAGGCGCCGTCGGTGGCCCAGTTCGGGCCCCCGCTGGCCGGGCTGGAGACCACGGTGTCGGTGGTCGGGTCGGGCGCCCCGTTGTTCCACGCCACCGAGTGCAGCGAGCCGTCCACCGCCGACGCGTAGTACAGCGTCGAGCCGGACAGGAACATCCCCGCCACGGAGCCCAGGTCCGACACCGGCGCGGAGAACTCCTGGGAGCCCACCACACCGCCGTCAGGCTCGAACGCCCGCCAGTACAAGGTGGAGGACCCGAACAACGTGTAGTACAGGTTGCCGTTGGCGTAGACCATCCCGGTGACGTTCTGCATCTCCGAGCCGTACAGCGTCGGCGCCGCGCCTGTGTAGTACAGGGTGCAGCCACCCTCCCCGCAGCCCGAGCCGGTCTTGATCGTCGACCAGAACGGGATGACGTAGGGGTTCACGACGCTGGGGGTGCCGATCGACTCGGTCAGGGCGTTGATCGGGGCCTGGTACAGGTTGCCGTCGGTGTACCCGAAGTACAGCGTGCTGCCCACCACGAACGCCCCGCGCACCCCCGACAGGTCGAACCCGGGGATCGTCGGCTGCGCGGTGGGAGTCCCCGCCGTCGTGCCGTTGAACGGCACCGACGTCAGCGTGTTGTACGCGCCCGGCCCGGGTGCGGCCACCGACTGGTCGACCAGCTCCAGCCCGTTGACCAGCGGGTTGTCCAGCTGCGGGTTGGAGTGGCTGAACGCCACCGTGACCTGCCCGCTCGGCGGGACGGTGACCGTGAAGTCGTGCATCGTCGCGACCTCGTTGCCGACATCGGCGACGATGTCGTAGTTGGTCAGCTCCGGCGTGCCGTCGATCGCCACGCTGAACACCCGCTGACCCACCTGGCTGGTGCCCCCGTACTGGTTGGCGAAGTACAGCCGCACATCCACGGTGTGCCCCGCCGGGGCGTTGAGGGTGTAGCTCATCTCGTTGTTCGGGTCGCAGCCCCACCGCTCGGAGGAGAAGATCCCGCTCGGCGTGCCGGCCGGCACCGTGGCGGTGTCCACCGACCCGACCGGTCCCCACGTCGCACCGTTGGAGCACCCGTTGATCGCCACCCCCGGGATCGGGGCGGTGTCGGTGAGCCAGTTGGGCCCGTTGTCGGTCGCCCGGATCGTCGGACCGCCCGCGTCGATCCGGTACAGGACGTTCGACCCGGACAGGGACGTGGGCAGTGTGCCCGCCAGGAACACGTTGCCCGGCAAAGTCGGGGTGGTCACCGCGGGCACGCTCGCGCCCCCGGCCAGCGGGAACCCGGCGACCAGGCCGCGGTAGTACGACGTCGACGGGCTGGTGTAGCTGCCGATCCAGTCGGTGTCGCTGCCGACGTACAGCCCGGTCGACGTCGCCAGCAGGGAGTACGCCCCCGACCCCCGCGGGTTGCGCCCCGGGTTCCACGGCAGCGGCAGCCCGTTGACCGGGTCCAGCGCGGACAGGCCCGGCCGGACGACCGCGCCCGGGCCAGCGAAGTCCGAGCCGAGGGCGTTGTTCACCCAGCGGTTGTGGCCCCCGACGTACACCGCGGTGGAGGTGACCGCCACCGACTCGAACGAGTCGTTGCCCGCGAAGTCGCTCCAGACCGGCTGCACGTCGCGGCCGGTCGCGGCGGTCTCGAAGCGCGAGGCGGAGTCACACAGGGCAGGCGTGCCGTCGGTGTTCGCCGGGGGGACGGGGCCGCCGCCGCCCGTACCGACCACGACAAAGTACGAGCCGTCCGGGGAGAAGGAGACACCGCGCACCCAGTCGCCGTAGTAGTTGGGGGCGCACACCGAGGAGAACGCCGCGGTCGCCCAGCTGGTGTCCACGCTGCCCGACGTCGGGGTCAGTGTCAGCATCGCGACCTGGTGGCTGGTCACCGTGCCAGCCGTGGTGAAGTCCCCGGTGACCACGGCGGTCTTCCCATCAGGGGAGACGTCGATCTTGCGCCCACCCACGGGGGAGAACGTGCACGGGCCGCCGTTGCACGCGGTCGGGCCCGCCACGTAGCTGTTCTGCCCGGTGAGCGCGACGTTCAAGTAGTTGTCGATGGCCCCGGTGGTCGGGTTCAGGCTCAGCAGGCCTCCCGACGCGACGCTGCCGTCGGCGGTGAACGTGCCGGTCACCAGCAGGTGCCCGCCGGTCAGGCGCATGTCGTACACCGCACCGTTGAGGTGGGGCGCGAAGGAGGTGACCAGGGCGCCGGTGGTGGCGTTCAGCAGCGCTACCCCGTGCGCGGCGACCCCGTCGACGGAGGAGAACGGGCCGGCAACATAGACCTCGTTAGCCACCGGCCCGGGCTGGACCGACAGCACCTTGGCGTTGATCGACGGAGTGAACGAGCTCAGGAGCGCGCCCGTCGCCGCGTTGAACGCGGTGATGTAGTTCGTGGTGGTGTACGTGGTCGACCCGGGGGGCGCCGACTGGGTGAACGAGCCGCCCGCGTAGATGTTCGCACCGACCTGGGCGAGGCTGAGGACGTTGCCGTCCGAGCCACCCGCCAGGTTCGGCGTCTTCAGCGACGGCACGGCGCTGACCAGCGTGGGCTGGGGCACACCGGTGGCCTGCGCCGCGGGGACACCTGCGACCAGGGCTCCGGCCAGGACCGTGACCGCGGCGGTTACGGTGCTGATGACCCGGCGACTCATAGGTGCCCCTCTCACGGTCCGGTGCGCGGGGCGAACAACGCGGCCCCGCGTGAGCACGCTAAAGCGTTGCACCGGGCAGCGAGCACCCCGCGTGGCGATCCCAACCGAACGACCGATGCGGCACCGCCACACGGATGGCACGGTGCCCCACCCGCCTCGTGGGCTCCAGGCGTCGGGAGGCCGGTCAGGGCAGCCGCGCGCTGCGCCGCGAGCGCAGCGTGTGGCGGGTCACCGCGTAGCCGAGGGCCACCAGCACGGCGACGACCAGCAGCTCGACGGCCAGGTGGACGACCGCGCCGACGACCGCGCCGACGACCGCCAGGACCACGACGACGGCCAGCACAAGCCCCAGGACGCCCAGCAGGATGCGAAACACGCGCCCGCCTCCTCACCTCGACCCCCCTTGCCCACCCTACGTCCGAGGGGCCGCCCGTGCGCCCGGGTGGCGCCCGGGCGGCGGTGCCCAGCCGCGGGGTCGCGCCGTCCCAGCCGGGGTCCAGACAGCGTGCAGATCCGGGCCGGCCCGTGGTCAAGTCCCCCGCCGCGACGGCCGAAGACGGATTCGTAACCGTGGCACCGCCCAGACGGGCTGTCCCGACCAAACAGACCCAGGAGGCACCCCGATGGACAGCGCACCCACCCCGGAGAGCGGCCGAAAGCGCCGCGTCTCCACTCGTCTCGCCCTCACCGGCGCCGTCGTCCTGCTCGGCGTCGCCGGTATCGGCGGCGTGTTCGCCAACTTCACCGACACCGCGACGGGCGGCCCGACGCCGCTGACGACCGGTGTCGTCCACATCACTCTGGGGACGCCCACCGGGGACAAGGGCGGGCTGACCGCGGCCCCGGTGAACAACCTGGCCGAGGGCGACTCCGTCGCTCGCGTCGTCCAGGTCACCAACGCCACCACTGTGGGTGCCGCCGGCACCACCGGTCTGGCGGCGACCAACGGCCTGACCCTGCAGGCAACCGTGCCGACCGGCGCCACGGACGACATCGTCACCGACGCCACCAACGGTTACCAGGTGAAGGTGCAGTCCTGCGCCACGGCGCCGACCGAGGCGGGCGGCACCACCGGCCCATGGACCTACACCTGCACCGGTGGCTTCACCTCCGTGGCGACCACCTCGCTGAAGGCCCTGGCAGCCGGCCCGGTGGACATCACCAGCGCGGCCCCGATCGAGGGTGCCTCCACCTACTACGTGGTGACCGTCAGCCTGCCGACCACGCTGGCGGACGCCTACAGCACCAACGGCGGCGTCTGCTCCACCGCCGGCGCCCCGTACACCAACGAGCAGTTCCAGAACTGCGCCGTGAGCGTCGGGTACAACTTCACCGCCACCCAGCGGGCCGGCGCCTCGCAGTAGCCCGTCTGTAGTTCCAACCATCGTCTGCGGGGGCGGGGCAGCTGCCCCGCCCCCGCAGACGTGAGGGGTGACATGACCGAGAACGCCGTCGTCGACACCGCGACACCGCCCCCGGCTGCACGCGGCCGGGCACAGGGCGCCCTGCCGGCCGACGGGCCGGAGGCCCCCGCCGAGGCCACGCAGGCCGCCGAGACGCCGACCGCCGGCCCGACCGGCGCGGGGCCTCGTACGGGGGTGGTGCGCCGCGTCGCGCTGGCCGCTGCGAACACCCTGCTCATCGCCGCCGTCCTGGTGACCGGGGTCGCGGTGCTGGGCAGCGCGCTGGGCTGGTGGCGGATGGAGACGGTGCTCAGCGGGTCGATGCGCCCGGGCATCCAGCCCGGCGACGTGGAGGTGCTCACCCCTGAGCCGACCTCGGCGCTGCGGGTCGGGCAGGTCGTCGCCTTCCACCCGCCGCACGCCACGTTCACGGTGACGCACCGGGTGATCGCGCTGCGCACCGCGCACGGGGTGTGGATCACCACGAAGGGGGACGCGAACAACGTCGCCGACCCCTGGGGCAGCGTGCGCGTGGAGGGCTCCCACGTCTGGGTCGTCAGCTTCGCGGTGCCCAAGGCGGGCTTCCTCACCGTCTGGGTGAAGACGCCCGTCGTCCGCCTCGCGTTGATGGTGGTGCTGATCCTGCTGCTCGGCGCCGTCGCACTGGAAAGGATCTGGCGACGATGAGGCGCCGCCTCGCCGTTCTGGTGTGGGCACTGCCGGTCGCGGCGGTCCTCCCGCTGGCGTCGGGGACGACGTTCGCCTTGGAGGCGGACGCGGCCACCGGTGGTCCGCAGCAGCTGGTCTCAGCGGCGCTAAACCCCGCACCGACGGCACCGGGCCTGACCACCCCCGGCTGCCCCGGCACCGGCTCGCAGGCGACCGGCGTCGCCCTGTCCTGGACCGACTCCCAGTCCGCCACCCTGGACGCCGCCGGCGGCTCCCTGGTCAGCGGGTACTCGGTGGCCCGGTCCACCACGCCCGCCGGCCCCTACGCGGCGGTGACGTCGACCTCGGGCGGCCCGGCACCCACCACCGCCACCGACGCCCCGCCCACCACCGGCACGGGCACCGCGCTGGTGGTGGACGGGACCGCCGCCGGGTCCAAGCTCGCCTACTCCCTGCCCGAGGCGACCCAAGCCGCCAGCGCCGGGGTCGCGGTGGGGACCACGGGGGTGGAGCCCAACAACGTGCAGACCACCCCGGACGGCGCCTACGCGGTGCTCGCGGAGTCCACCGCCAACCAGGTGCAGGTACTGGCGCTGAGCGGCACCACCTGGTCGGTGGTCAAGACACTGGCCGTCACCGACCCGATCGCGGTCGCGGTCAACCCGGTCCCAGCCGCGGGCACGTACACCGCCTACGTGCTGTCCTTCGCCGGGACCACCGCGAACTCCTCGGTGTACCCGGTCAGCGTGACCGGGGCCACGAGCACCCTGGGTGCCGCCGTGGCCGTCGCACACACCTCCGACCCAGCGGCGATGCTCGTCACCCCCAACGGGACCTCGGTCTACGTGGCCGACCTCAACTCCCACACCGTCTCCGTGCTTCCCACCACCGGCGGCGCGGCCACCAGCGTCACACTGCCCGGCACGGCGGCCGCCCAGCCGGACGCGCTGGCGGTCACCCCGGACTCCAGCCACGTCTACGTCGCGGACCGCGCGAACAGCTGGCTGGACGACATCACCGTCGCCACCGCCACCGTGGGCACCCACGTGGTGCTCGCCGCCGGGGGGCTCAACGACACGATCCTGCCCACCGCGGGCAACCCCAACACCCTTGCGATGACGCCCACCGGGCAGGGCGTCTACGTGGCGGAGTTCGGCACCGCGGAGGTCCAGCTGGTCCACACCGCGCTGTCCCCCACCACCCCGGACACTGTCGTGGCGTCCATCGCCGCGGTGGCCGGATCGCAGCCGATCGACCTGGCGATGAGCCCGAACGGCTGCCAGGTCTACGTCGCGGACTGGCCGTCGAACAACATCTTCGTGATCGCCACGCCCACCAACACCCTGAGCACGGTGCTCACCACCGCCTGCTGGACCCAGGACCCGCAGCCGATGCAGGTCACCCCGGACAACAAGTACCTGGTGATCCCGGAGAACTACCGCTGCGGGGACGTACAGATCCTCAACACCGCCACCAACGCGGTCACAACGGTGGGCACCGTCGGCGCCTACCCGGCCGCGGTGGCGATCCCACCGGTGGACTACTACTACGAGGTGACCGCGAGCCACCTGCAGTGGACGTCCATCCCGTCGTCGCCCGCGATGGTCGCCGTGGGGTGGAACCCCGGCGGCTGGCAGTAGAACCCCCCTAGCGAGGGCGCCCCAGCGGATAGCCTCCCGCTCGTGGCCGGTGCAGCGAGCGTGCCCGGCGCCGCCGGCCCGGCCGAGCCGTCCACCGGCCGCGACGACGACGCCTCGCCGGTCGAGACCGCGGAGAACGCCGACGCACCCGAGGGGGATGACCCCGCGACGACTGCGACCACCCGGGACCGCCTGAGGGCCTGGGGGATCGTCGCCCTGAAGACCGGGCTGGTGACCGCCGCGGCGTGGTACTTCACCCGCATCGTGCGGGCGGTGGACTGGCACCTGGTGTGGGTGTCGCTGCTCCAGCTCAGCGTGTGGCAGGGCCTGGTCCTGCTCGCGATGGCCGGGGTGCGCCAGGTGCTCAACGCCGTCCCGCTGGCGGTGTTCACCCCCGGCCTGGGGATCCGCCGGGCGGTGACCAACGACCTGGCGGCGAACCTGGTCGCCACCTTCTCCCCCCCGCCGGCCGACATCGTGCTGCGGCTGGCGATGTTCCGCAGCTGGGGCGTGGACACCACCCGCGGGCTGTCCGGGCTCACCTTGAACACGGTCACGTACTACGTGGCCCGGTTCGGGGCGCCCCTGGTCGGTCTGGTGCTGCTCGCGCTGACCGGCCGGGACCGTCCCGGGGTGGCGGTCACCAGCAGCGCCAGCACGCTGATCGCGGTGGCCGTCGTCGTGGGCCTCGCGCTGGTCAGCCATGGCGAGGCCGCCGCGGCACGGGTCGGTGGCGCGGCCGGTCGGCTGGCCCACCGCGTGGCGCCGCGTCGGGTGGACCCCGATGTCTGGTCGGCGCGCTTCGTGGGGTTCCAGCACGACTCCGCGGACGCGCTGCGCCGAGGGGCGGTGCCGGTCACCCTCGACCTGGTGGCGCTGCTGGCGTGGGAGGGGCTGATCCTCGTCGCGAGCATGCGGTTCGTCGGGGTGAGCGCCGCCGAGGCGCCCGCCGTCGACGTGGTCGCCGCGCTGCTGGTCTGCTACCCCCTCACCGCAGCCCCGCTGTCCGGGTTCGGGGTGCTGGACGCCGCCGTCCTCGCGGTGCTCGGGGAGGCGGCGGGTGCGCAGCGCTCCCAGCTGGTGGCCGGACTGGTGGTGTGGCGGCTGGCCACCTTGGTGGTGCCGTGGCTGATGGGTGCCGGTGCGCTGCTGGTGTGGCGCAGGACGCTCGGGCACGCGACACCGCCCGAGTCCGCCGCGGCGACCCCCTAGGCGTCCGGCGGGGCGTCCGGCGGGGCGGGGCGTTCGGGACGGGCGTCGATGCCGGCGGCGCGTGCCTGGACCTCGTACAGCGCGAGGAAGTCGTCCTCGGCGTGCCCTGCGCCGATCGAGGCCTGCAGCATCTGGCCGGTCAGGGCGGCCAGGGGCAGGGGCACCTCACTCGCCCGGGCGACCGCCATCCCTAGGTCGAAGTCCTTGCGCAGCAGCACCGAGGTGAACGTGGGGGTCCAGTCCAGGTCGACCAGGTGGTCGGCGCGGTGGCGCACCCACTCCGAGCCGAGCACCGTGCCGTTGAGGAAGTCCAGGTAGTCCCGCCGCGCCACCCCGCCCTTCTCCGCCAGGGAGGTGGTCTCCACCAGGGCCGCGGCGAGGATCCCCAGGTACAGGTTGCTGGCCAGCTTGACCAGCAGGGCCCGCTCCCCCTCCCCCGCGTACACGACGGTGCCGGCGATGTGGTGCAGGAGCGGGGCGACGAGCGCGAAGGTCCCGGGCGGGCCGGACGCGACCAGGCAGCCCTTGCCGGCCGCCACGACGTCGGCGTTGCCGCTGACCGGGAGGCGACGAACGCGACCCCACGAGCGAGCGCCTGCGCGCGCAGCGCCGCCGAGGTCTCCTGGGACACCGTGGAGGAGTTGACCACGGCCAGCGGGCCGGCGTCGTCGCCGCCGAGCAGGCCGTCGGGCCCGGTCAGCACCGCCTCGGCGTCAGCGGAGGTGGAGACCGTGACGAACACGACGTCGCAGTCGCGCAGGGCGGCGATCTGGTCGACCTGGTGCGCGCCGCGGGCCACCAGAGCCGCTGCACGCTGGGGAGTGCGGTTCCACACGCTGACGCCCACCCCGGCGTCCAGGAGCCGCCCCACCATCGCCTGGCCCATCCGGCCGACCCCGAGCCAGCCGACCCGCAGCGGATCAGCCGACATCGCCGACCCCCGACGGCGGGAGGTCGACGCCCGTCCAGTACCGGGTGCCGGCCACGTACAGCTGGTCGGCGGGGAACCGGGTGAGCAGCTCGCAGCCGTCCTGGGTGACCACCACCTCCTCCTCGATGCGGGCAGCCGCGGTCCCGTCCGGGGTCGGCCAGTACGTCTCGATGGCGAACACCATGCCCGCCGCCAGCTCCACCGGGTGCTCGAAGGAGTGGTACCTGCTCATCAACGGCCGCTCCCAGTTGGACAGCCCCAGCCCGTGGCAGTACTGCAGCCCGAAGGCCTCCTCCTCGGTCTCGTAGCCGAACTCCGTCGCGGCCGGGAAGTGCGCGACGACGTCGGCGCTGGAGGCCCCCGGACGGATCTCGGAGATCGCGCCGTCCATGAACCCCCGGGCCCGGCGGTAGGCCTCACGCTGCGCGGGGGAGGAGCTGCCCACGTTCAGCGTGCGGTAGTAGCAGGTCCGGTAGCCGGTGAAGGCGTGGATGATGTCGAAGTACGCGGTGTCGCCGGGGCGGATCAACCGGTCGGAGAACACGTGCGGGTGCGGGCTGCAGCGCTCGCCGGAGATGGCGTTGACCGCCTCCACCTCCTCTGAGCCGTGCTCGTAGAGGTAGTTGTTCACCACGGCCACGCAGTCGTTCTCGCGCACCCCGGGACGCAGGAAGCGGTACAGCTCGTCGTACGCGCCGTCCACCAGTGCGGCGGCGTGGTCCAGCAGCGCCACCTCGTCCGCGGTCTTCACCGACCGCACGTCCTGCATGAGGCTGTGCCCGTCGACGATGTGCAGGCCCTGGGCCTCCATCGCACGCAGCACCGGCAGCTCGACGACGTCCACGCCCACCGGGTCGCCGGCAAGCCCGTGCTCGCGCAGGATGTCCGCCAGCCGCACCGCGTTGCCGGCCTCGACCCCGACGTCGGTGGGGATGGAGCCGCGCCAGCTGGACAGCCCCGAGCGCCAGCTGTCCGCGGGGAACCAGTCGGCGAACATCTGGTGCGTGCGCGCCGCCGAGCCGATGTCCCACAGGATCGGGTCGCGCCCGCGCATGACCAGCGCGCAGCGGAACAGCTTGTCCCGCGCCCAGTTCCCGATGTGGGTGGCCGTGGTGTAGCGGACGTTGTTCATGTCGAACAGCACCAGCGAGCCGAGGTCGGAGGCCTCCAGCGCGGCCTGCACCTTGGCGAAGCGCTGGGTGCGCAGCCGCTCGGTGTCCACGCGGCGCTCCCAGTCCACCGCCGTGGTGGCGCCCGGCGACGCGATGGAGGGGCGGGCCCGCACGGCGGAGAAGTTTTGGGTCATGGTGCTGCCTTCCTGGTGCGTCGAGGGGGCGGAGCGGGTCAGACCGGCGCGTACTCACCCACCTCGGCGGGCGGCAGGGCCGCCGCCGGCGGGGGGCCGCCGCGGCCGAGCGCCACCCAGGCGGCGTCCACGACCGCCTGGGTGGACAGGCCGTACTTGGTGAACAGGTGCGCGGCGTCGCGGGCGCCCTCGGCGTAGGTGTCGGCCAGGCCCACACGGACCAGGCGGCGCCCGGACC